>Ga0209060_10000686_pt1 | contig 51660 bp, 42 predicted proteins | sample Coa_R1_8_FD_187155 | JGI IMG/M metagenome (GOLD analysis project Ga0209060, IMG submission 187155) | Surface soil microbial communities from Centralia Pennsylvania, which are recovering from an underground coalmine fire - Coalmine... | ecosystem: Environmental > Terrestrial > Soil >...
CCCAGTAGCTCACCTTGTTGTCCGCCCCCGCATGAAACGGATCGTCCTTCAGCGCCAGCGGCTTCTCCAGATTCGAGAACTCCTGATAGCTGAACCCCGCCGCCTCCCGCAGCGGCCCCGGAGCCCGCACCCACCGCACAGCATTATTCTCATTCGTAAACCCGCTCTTGAAGGTCATCAGAACCCGGCCCCCACCCTTCACAAAGTCCGAAATCTTCTGCAGTAGAGCATCATCCGCAACATAAAGCGCCGGCACAATCAGCACCTTGTATCGCGAGAAGTCCGGATCATCGGCAAAGACAAAATCCGTCCCGACATTCAACTCATACAGCGAACGATGCAGTTGATTGATAAGGCTCGTATACTCCGGCCCCGTCTTCGCCGCTGGCCACGGATCATTCCCTTGCCGCACAATCGGCATGAAGTCCAAACCATTCGCCGAATCCACGCTATAGAGAATCCCAACCTGATTCGCAATCTTCAGGTTCACCAGATGCGTCCCAATCCGGTTGAGCTCATGCGCAGTCTTCGACACCTCCGTATAAGCCCTGTTCGGCTCCAGGTCATGCCCAAGAACGCCCTTCCAGTAAACCTCCTGCCCCGAAGGAATCGAGGCCCAATGCCAATACTCCACCATGTTCGCGCCGCTCGAAAGATGCGTATAAACATCCAGCCGAATCTGCCCGTCATAAGGCGGATACTGGATCGTCGAGTCCCACCCAATCGTCTGAGCGTTCGTCTCCGTTACCAGATAGTTCGCATGCTTAAGCGAGCGCGCTAAATCTCCCTGAAACGCCTGCGCGGCCCCATCCATGTGGTCCTGCGTCCCGTGATAGGGATTGTCTGCAACCACATCCAAAGACCTGGCAACCTGAAACTCATTGACGTCCCGTCTCCCGATCCCGCCAAAATCCTGAGTGACAAACTGGTCCGGACGTCGATACTCACGCACAATCCCCGCCTGCCAATTCAAAAAGTCCGTCACTCGCATCTGCGACCACCGCGACCACTCCAATTTGTAGCCCGTACTGATCGTGCCATCGCGCGTAGGCAGATTCTCCCACCCATTTACATCTTCACCCCAGTAATTCAACCCCCAGGCTTTGTTAAGAGCATCCGTAGTGCCGAACTTCTTCTTAAGATGATTCGTAAACCCCACAAACACATCATGGTTCGTCGCCCCATACGCGCCCGTCTCGTTATCAATCTGCCAGCCAATCACCGCAGGATTATCGCGATAGTGCTCCACCATATTCCGAATCAGCCGCTGCGCATAAAAACGATAGGCCGGACTATCCGTATCCATGTTCTGCCGCATTCCATACGAAGTCTCCGCCCCACCGATCGGCCTTGCCAGCACCTCGGGATGCGCGTGATACATCCATGTTGGAATCGAATAAGTCGGCGTGCCCATAATCACCTTGATCCCCGCCTTGCCCATCGCATCCACCACACGATCCATCCACGCATACTCGAACTTGCCATCCTCCGGCTCCCAAAGGCTCCACGTGGACTCCCCCATCCGCACGACGCTGATTCCCGCCTCTTTCATCAACGCCACGTCTTTGTCGAGTCGTTCATACGGCATGTACTCGTGATAGTAAGCAGCCCCATACAACACGTTAGTGAAAGGAGCATTCGCCGGAGCAATATTCGACGGAGTATTCGCAGGGGCAGCCTTATCCGAAGCCGCGCCCGCATAAGAAATTCCAACAACAGTCCCAACAGCGACAAACAAAGCTCTCTGTAATCTCGAATTCAACGTTTTGCTCCCTCTAAACTTCAGCATGAATAGGTGGCTAGGCCAAACAGAACGTTCACTATAGCGGTTCATCCACTCGGAAGACCACCCTTGAGCACATCGAATACAAACCGCTCCCTTACAATCAACACTAATGACACAGATTCAAGCCATTCTCTTCGACTACGGCCAGGTCCTCTCCACCCCACCCGATCCCGCCGCATGGCAGCGCATGCGTACCATCACCGGCCTCGATGAAGACACTCTCCACCGCGAATACTGGGCGCCCCGCCACGACTACGACCGTGGCGACCTCACAGGCGAAACCTACTGGAAGCTCCTTACATCCAAAGCCGGCCTCTCCATCACACCCGAGCAACTCACCGCCCTCATCGACGCCGACACCGATCTCTGGGCCCAACTCAACACCCCCATGGTCGACTGGGCTCAGCGTCTCCAGCGAGCCGGCATGCGCACCGGCATCCTCTCCAACATGCCCGACGCCATGGAAGCCGGCCTCCGCGCTCGTCATCACTGGATCGAAGCCTTCGACCACAACACCTGGTCCCACTCCCTCAACCTGGCCAAGCCCGAGCCCGAAATCTACCATCACGCCGCCGAAGGCCTCCGCACCCCACACGCCAACATCCTCTTCATCGACGACAAACCCGAAAACATCGCCGCAGCCATCGCCACGGGAATGCAAGCTATCCAGTACAGCGATCACGCCACCTTCGAACACGAGATGGAAACCCGCGGCCTAGACTACCTCCTACAACTCCAGGGGAGTACCGATTCCCAAATCGGGAAAATATAGTACCTTCGTAACGAACTCCAACATCAACGAACCTAAACTCACCTCTCACCATTAGATAGTTAAGGGCAGGCTGCAACCTGTGCACCGCCGCAGCCAAACTTCATAATGACGAAGACCAAGTTCGCGCTCCGACTCCTCCTCGCCGGCCTCTGCACCCTCGCCTCCGCAACCCTGGCAGCCCAGAACACCCAACAACTCGTCTTCACCGGCCTCCGCTCCGTCGCCAGTCAGGGTCAGTTCAACGCCGTCCAGACTGACACCTCAGGCAACCTCTATCTCCTCCTCGATCAAAAAGACGGCGTCCGCCTCCTCAAGACCGACCCCACCGCCACCAACATCCTCGCCCAGGCCCAAATCGGGGCCACCGGAGACATCGGCCTCGCCCTGGCCCTCGATCCCACCGGAAACCTCTACGTTACCGGAACCACCACCTCCGGCTCGCTCGCCACCACCTCAGGCGTAGCCTTCCCCGCGCGCGCCGATACCTCCACCAACTCCTTCATCGCCAAATTCGACCCTAGCCTCAACCCCCTCTTCGTCACCTACACCGGCAGCGGACGCACCGCCGTAACCTCCATCGCAGCCACCGCCGACGCAGTCTTCATCACCGGAAGCACCTTCAGCACCACCCTCCCCGTCACTCCTTCCGGCATCATCCAGTCCCCCGCCTCCGGCAGCTTCCAAAACGGCTTCGTCGAAAAGTTCAACACCACCGGCACCACTCTCCTCTACGCCACCTATCTCAGCGCCCTCAACGGAGACACCGCCCCCTCCGCCATCGCCGCCGACTCCAGCGACAACGCCTACATCGCCGGATACACCACCTCCACCGGCTACCCCACTCTCAACGCCCTCGTCCCTGAAATCATCGCCACCCCACCCAGCACAACCTCCGGCTTCCTCACCAAGCTCACCCCCGCAGGCGATGGCATCGTCTTTTCCACCTTCATCCCCGGAACCGGCATCACCTCCCTCACCCTCGACCCCGCCGCCCAAAACCTCCTCCTCTCCGGAACCATCGCCCTGGGCCAGTTCCCCATCGCCAGCGTGCCGATGCCGCTGGTCAATACCACCTACCAAAGCGTCATTCGAATTCCCCTCGACGGCACCACCGTACTCGCCTCAACCGTCGCCGCCCCCGGAACCCAATCCACCATAACCCCCGCACCCAGCGGAGCAGCCTGGATCGCCGGCCCCCTGACCACTCCTCTACTCCCCCTCCAAACCCTCTCCCACTTCGGCAACGCCTACGCCCTCCGCGTCACCGCCCAAGGCACGGTCGACCAAACCCTCCGCTTCGGGGGCCTACCCACCAGCAATCCCGCTTACTCAAGCGCCCCCGCCACCCTCACCTCAGTAGCAGTTGACCAAACCGGCCAACCCATCTTCGCCGGAAGCGCCGCCCCCACCACCAGCTCCAGCCTCCTCACCACCCAAACCTACGACCTACCTCTCTACAACTCCCCCACCATGGCACTCCCCTCGACCCTCCGCAACGCCGTCCTCGCCCCCGGCACCTGCAACGGAAGCGCCTGCGCCGGTTCAGCCGCATTCCTCTCCAAGCTGAACCCCACCACCTCCGCTCCCAGCCTCGCGCTCTCCACCGACGCCTCCCCCAACATCACTCTCCGCAACCTAGGCTCAGCCACCGCCACCGACCTTCAGATCACCACCACCGAATTCACCACCTCCACCACCTGTTCCACTACGCTCCCACCCGCCTCCGACTGCGACATCGTCCTCACCGGCACAGGCCCCGGCAGCATCACAGCCCAAGCCAGCAACGCCACAACCCAAACCATTACCGTCCCCGCAATCACTGCTACAGCAAACCCCATCGTCCTCACCCCAAAAGAGCTCGACTTCGGCATTCAGACCTCAACCAGCCCCGCGACCACCCGCACCATCACCATTACCAACCTTGGCACGCAGACAAAAACCTTCGCCTCCAACCTGCAAGCCATCGGTACCCCGCCTTACACCATCACCCAATCTGCCAGCGACTGCCCTCTCGCCACCTCCACCACAAAATCTCTCGACCCCGGCGCCACCTGCCACATCACCCTAAGCCTCACCACCTCTTCCGTAGCCACCAACGACGGGCCCATCCAGGCCAACTGGACCATCGGCACCGGAGCAGTCCTACTCACCGCCTACTCGCAGGCCGCATCTCTCAGCGCATCCGCCTCCGAGATCGACTTCGGCACCCAATACACCCCCGCCTCAACCCCCAACCTGAACCTTCCCCGCTATCTCTATCTCTCAAACAACTCCGCCGCCTCCATCCCCCACACCCCAGTCACCCTCCCCGCATCCTCACCCTTCACCCTCACCGACTCCTGCCCCACCCAACTCGACCCCCACACCATCTGCCAGATCAAACTCACCTACTCGTCCCCGCAAACCTCTACCGACTCCACCACCCTCACACTCGACCAAGGCATCACCGTCCTGATCACCGGCAAAACCATCCCCCAACCCGGAGCCACCGGCTCCACCACGAACCCCAACCTAAGCGTCACCCCCGCATCCCTCACCTTCCCCAATGCTGTCCTGGTCACTTCAACCTCGAGCGCGCCGCAGAACGTCACCATCGCCAATACCGGCACTCAGCCCTTCACTCTCTCCCTCACCCTCACCGGCGACTTCACCGACACCAACAACTGCCCTTCCATCCTCACGGCCGGAACCATCTGCACCGTCTCCCTCACCTTTACCCCCTCGCAACCCGGCACCCGTCAGGGCCTCCTCACCGTCTCCACCGGAGCAGGCTCCACGCCCGCCTACGTCACCCTCACCGGAACCGCCACCGCCATCCTCACCGCCAACAATGGCACCGTCGACTTCGGCAGCGTTATCATTGGCCAACCCTCGGTCCTCTGGTACAAGATCGCCCAGCCTTTCAACCAATTCTCCGCCACCACCTCCACCCCCGACTTCACCGCCATCCTCGTCGAAGACATCGGCTACGGCCACGGCCAACCCCCGACCACAGCCTTCTCGACCACGGTCACCGGCACCTGCACCAACTGCTGGCTCGGCCTCCAGTTCATCCCATCCAGCACATCCCTCGAAACCGCGAACCTAACCCTTACCTCCGCCACCGGAGGCAGCCCCTACGCCCTCAACCTCACCGGCACGGGCCTCGCCCTCACAGGCCTCCTCCTCACCCCCGCCTCGAACGACTTCGGCCCCATCCCCATCGGCAGCACCAGCGCCCCTGCCCTCTTCACCCTGACCAACGCCACGCCCTCGCCCATCACCCTCAACTCCACCACCGCCACCGGAGACTTCGCCCTAAGCACCGCCGCCTCAGCCGGAACACCCTGCACCGGAACTCTCGCCCCCAACGCCTCCTGCAACATCCAAATCGTCTTCACCTCCTCCATCACCGGCACCCGCACCGGAAACCTCACCCTGAACACCAGCTACGGCCCCGTCACCTCCGACCTCACCGGCTTCGGCTCCCCCAACACCGGCCTAGCCCTCAATCCCACCTCCCTCATCTTCAACAACGTCCCGGGCCCCGCTGCCACACAACAGACCATCACGCTCGCCAACACCGGCCTCTACACCCTCCAGATCGGAACCCCCACCAACACCAACACCAGCTTCACTCCCACCAGCGCCTGCACCACCCTCGCTGCGGGAGCCACCTGCTCCATCGCCGTCACCTTCACCCCCGCCAGCGCCTTCGTCAACGACACTCTCTCGATCCCGGTCACCTCCGCTGCACCCGGCAATCCCGTCAACACCTACACCATCCCCCTCAACAGCACCTACACCACGCAAAACACCGGCCTCCAAATCACCCCTAGCCAAACCAACTACGGCCCCACACCCGACTCCACCCTCGGACTCACCCGCCAGTTCACAATCAACAATCTCACCGCGAAATCCCTCACCCTCGCACTCTCCCTCCCGCGTCAGTTCATCCTCGCCGCCCCACCCTGCGCCGCCCTCGCCCCCAACGCGTCCTGTGACTTCTCCGTGACCTTCCTCCCCCTCACCAACGGCGACATCACCGGAACTCTCTTCGCCCAAGCCACCCCCACCGACTCCACTCCCACCCTCAACGGCCTCGCTTACGTCGAAGGCTACGGCACCGGCACCGGAACCCTCTCCATCACCGGCTCCATCTCCCCCGGAAACCTCGTCAACTTCGGCCAAGTCACCTCCGGCCAATCCGCCACCCAGACCCTCACCCTCACCAACACGAGCGCCACTCCCGTCACCGTCCGCCGCATCTCCAGCGGATGGCCCTTCCTCGCCACCTCCACCTGCGGCCTCACGCTCACGCAGAAGCAAAGCTGCACCGTCACCCTCACCTACACCCCGCTCAACCAGCAAGCCACAGGAACCCCCTCAGCCCAGCGCAACAACGACGCCGGAGCCCTGATCGTCGAAAGCGACGCCCTCTCCAGCCCCGACGTCCTCGATCTCACCGGCGAAGCCGCACCCCTCCTCGTTTCCTCCCCCACCAACACCGCCCCCCTCATCTCCTTCGCTGCCTCCCAAAGCTCCCTCACCTTCGCCCCCACCGGAGTAGGTAACGCATCCGCCCCGCAAACCCTCACACTCGCCAACACCGGAACCACCACCATCCACATCACCGCCCTCCAATCCACCCCGGACTTCACCGTCACCAGCACCTGCGCCACGCTCCTCCCCGGAGCAAGCTGTCCCATCACCGCCAGCTTCACCCCACAACTCCCCGGCACCCGCATCGCCGCCCTCGAGATCACCTCCGACTCCACGACCCCACTCGAATTCATCAGCCTCCTCGGCAACGCCACACCCGCAATCATCACCTTCTCCCCCACCTCGCTCGACTTCGGCACGGTCCTCGTCGGCACCACCTCGCAACTCCCCATCCAGATCACCAACAACAGCACCACTCCCGCCACCTTCACCAGCCTCACCGCAACAGGCGACTACGCCGTCACCGGAAACTGCCCCACCGCCAACAACACTCTGGCACCCAGCACAAGCTGCACCGCGCAAGTCACCTTCACCCCCACCAACACCGGCACCCGCCCCGGCACCCTATCCCTCTCGAACTCCCTCACCACGCTCCCACTCACCGTTCAACTCACCGGCATAGGAGCCCAGTCCCACCTCCAGATCGCCCCGAGCACTCTTACCTTCGCTTCACTAGCAGTCGGCTCCTCCGCCAACCTCACCCTGACCCTCTCGAACACCGGCACCGCGACCCTCACCAACATCGCCCTATCCATCACCGGCGACTACGCCGTCACCACACCCTGCGGCCTCACCAAGCTCGCTCCCGGAACAAGCTGCGCCGTCACCATCACCTTCACTCCCACCACCACCGGAGCCCGCACCGGAACCCTCACCATCACCAGCACCGACCAAAGCTCCCCCGCCACCATCCCGCTGACCGGAACCGGTATAGCCAACGGAACCTTCACCCTCACCGTCAACGGAGCCGCAGCCTCCACCGCAACCGTCAAGAGCGGCGAACCCGCCAATTATTCCCTCACCCTAACGCCCCAAAACACCTTCAGCGGAACCGTAGTCCTCAACTGCACCCCCATCAACCCCGGTCAATACGCCACCTGCTCGCTCCTCCCCTCCAACATCACCCTCGACGGCGCCGCGCAAAACGCCGTCGCCACCATCAACACCGTCACAGAAGTCACCACCTCCGCCAACCACCCAGACCACAACCCCAACACTCGAACCACCGCACCACTCCTTTGCCTCCTCCCCGCCGCACTGCTCTTCTTCTGGAGAGCCCGTCACCGCCCCGCAAAAGCAACTCGTAAAACACTGCTACTAACCCTCCTCGCCACCGCCCTGCTCTCCTCAGGCTGTGGAAGCGGCGGCTCCGTAAACAGCAACAACACCAACCCCAATCTTCGCTACACCCCACCCGGAATCTACCAATATCAAGTCACCGCCACCGCCACCACAGGCATCCAGATCACCCAAACCGTAATCCTCAACCTCATCGTCACCGCTCAGTAGCCATTGTTTCTCGCAGAACGCCCTTGCGAGGCAACCCGACTGCCCAGTCGTATGATCTGACGCCTTGTCAGAGCCAAGGGGCAATCGATGCGTTCCTATACCACGCGTGTGGCTGTTTGGATCGTCCTGTATCTGCTCTTCATTCTCGCCCCCCTCTTCGCGCTCCTCGCGGGTTCGTTACCTCCCGCGCGTGATTTCTGGACCGAGTTCTCCGTCGCCATCGGCTACGCCGGCCTTGCGATGATGGGCCTGCAATTCGGCCTCACCGCGCGCTTCCGCTACGTCACCGAGCCCTGGGGCGAAGACGTCATCTACCATTTCCATCGCCAGATCTCGCTCATCGCAGTCGCCCTGGTCATAGCGCACCCGATCATTCTCTTCGCCGTCCGGCCAGAACTGCTCGTACTCCTCAACTCCTTCACAGCCCCCTGGCGAGCTCGCTTCGCAGCGATGTCCGTCTACTCCCTCATCGCGCTCGTAGTCATGGCCATCTGGCGAGTCAAACTGAAGATCAGCTACGAAACCTGGCACATCACCCACATCCTACTCGCCATCATCGCCGTCGCAGCCGGACTCGCCCACATGGTGGGATGGGCCTTCTACCTCATCTCCCCGTGGAAGCGCACTCTATGGATCTGCATGACGATCTTCTGGATCGGCCTGCTCTTTTACGTCCGCATCATCAAGCCACTGTTCCTCCTCCGCCGCCCCTACCGCATCGCCGAGGTCCACAAAGAACGAGGTGACACCGCAACGCTGGTCATGCAGCCCGAAGGTCATTCCGGCTTCCGCTTCACCCCCGGCCAATTCGGCTGGCTCACCGTCTGGGGAAGCCCGTTCAAGATCACCGGACACCCCTTCTCCTTCTCATCCAGCGCCGCCGCCCCCGACGGACGCGTTGAGATGACCATCCGCAACCTCGGCGACTTCACCAGCACCATCCACACATTGCCCGTCGGCAAACGCGTCTACCTCGACGGCCCATACGGAGCCTTCACCGTCGGCAACCCAGCAGATATGCACGTACTCATCGCCGGCGGCATAGGCATCACCCCCATGATGAGCATCATCCGCACCTTCGCCGACAACGGCGACAAGCGCCCCGTCATTCTCCTCTACGGCAGCAAGGACTGGGAATCAATCACCTTCCGCGAAGAACTAGACGCCCTAAAAGAGCGGCTCAATCTGACCATCGTCCATGTCATAAGAAACCCACCAGCCGAATGGACAGGCGAGCGCGGCCACATCACAGCAGAAGTCTTCAAACGCCATCTGCTGCCACCCTACGCCGACCACGAGTACTTCATCTGCGGCGCAGACATAATGATGGATTCAATCGAAAAAGCTCTCGACGAGCTGCACGTGCCAATCTCAAAGTACCACTCCGAACGCTATAGCTTCGTCTAAGGAGACAGCCATGCGCCGTCCACTCGCCAACAAGCTCGCCATAGCCACAGGAGTAATCGTCATCCTGATGTCCGCTCTATTCGCCTTCTGGCGCATGTCCAGCTAAGCAAATCACCCTCCACCAAGCACTATCTAAGTGGCTGCCGCCGCAATTGCCGCACCCTTTCTTGCTTGTCATCCCGTAGAGACCTGCTGTTGCTCATCTCGCAGAGGTCACAGTGCATCGACAAGGGGCAAAGCCAAACCGTTGCCCCTTGTCGATGTCATTCCTGCTCGCTACTTCGTCGATGGGGCAGGTGTTTCAATGCGGGGCAGCATCTCGGCGCGAGTGGCTGCGTTGTAAGCAAACCATGCTTCGATCATCGCTCCCTGCATCACATCGCCCTTCTGCACACGGTCGTACAGATCCATATTGGAATGGTGGGTACGCGTGCCGTACTCAAGCGGATCCTGCATGAAACCCACTCCGTCCAAGCCAATCCACGAGAAGCTGGTCGAGTCCGTGCCACCGGGCTGCAACGTCGGGCCGGCGGTCAAGCCCGTCACAGTATCGATGCCAAGGTCCTTGATAGGTGCAATCCACGATTGGAAGATAGCAGCGAGCTGCGCATTCCCCAGTGCCGATACAGCCCGGAATTTGCCCGAGCCCGAGTCGTCATTGAAGTACACATCCAGCTTGTCATACTCCGGAGTCTTCTTCATCGTGTCGCGTGGAGCAAAGTGCTGTTGCACATACGCCAGCGAACCGTAGAGCCCTTCCTCTTCGCCGCCCCACAAGGCCACGCGAACAGTGCGAGGCATAGGCTTGTGCATCGTAGCCAGAATACGCACAGCTTCCATGGCCACCGACGAGCCTGTGCCATTGTCGGTCGCCCCCGTGCCGCCCTGCCAGCTATCGAAATGCCCACCCACCATCACGACCTCGTCAGACTTCGTCGTACCCGGAATCTCTCCGACCACGTTGAACCCCATCTGATCGTCCTTCTGGTATTCGGTCTCGATGTCGAAAGTGAGTTTCGGTGTAATGCCGTGCTGTAGCAGGCGGCAGATACGGTTGTACTGTTCGGGCGTAATCGCTGCCATCGGCGGTCCGACTGGATCCTTGGGATCCTGTGATCCGCCGTACGAGGCAAAGATCGTGCCCCCGTCGCCGTTGTATCCCGGTGTCAACGCTACGGCCACACCCTCTTCCTTCAGGAAGGCATTAACCTGGTTACGCAGAACACGACCGCTCGGCGCTGCCGTGGAAAGCGTCGCAGGCGTGTACTCCCCAGGCCGAGGCGCTGCAACTCCCGGTCGACCACCACCGCCAAAGCCGTTGCGTGAAGGGTCCGGCGTCTTCGTACGTGCTTCGATCTCCGCATCGGTCAGGCGATGCGCTTCCGCCTCCGTATGAAGCTCGAGCTCGCGCGGATCGAAGATCAGTACAATCTTGCCCTTCAACTTGCCTTTATATTTGGCAAAATCTTCCTTGGAGTGCAGCGGCGCCAATACCGCTTCAGCCGTTACCGGTCCGTTCGTCCCCGGCGTCCACGCTAGAGGGAACCCAAGCAGCGAGGCGTATGCCGGAGTTTCCAGTGCGCCATAGTATTTCTTGATCTGCCAACCATCGCCGAAGGGCCCCCATTTTTCCAGGTGCACATTCTGCATCCCCCACGACTTCATCTGCTGCATAGCCCACTCTGCAGCCGCTCTATGATTGCGGCTATTGTTGACGCGCGGTCCATAAACCTCAGAGATGTAGAAGAGGTTCTCCATGACCTGTGAGTGCTGAAAAGCTTCATTCTTGATCTGATTCAAAGCGCCCAGATCAACCTTGTCTCCATCTTGTTGCTGTGCAGGCGCGACCGAAGTGAATAGCAAAGTCAGGGTGCAGGTGGCGGCAGCCAACCTGAAGCGAAGCAGGCTCACAGTATCTCTCCTCCTCAAAATGAGGTTTGGTTGACGATCGATTGGAATGGAAGAACCTGGCCACTCATCCGAACGGCAGGCTTTCCGACACACTCTTTGAATTTCGAGATGTGACAAAGCTATTGAATTCGGATTCACAATGCAACACAGTTGTTGGGGTAGTGGCCCATTTCATTACACTCCGCAAAATCGGGTGCCCCATCTTCGGCGCGGCTCTATCGCGCCTGAGGTGGGCCATTCGCGCGAAAACGCGAACCGCTCTTTTATCCCCCACAGTTCACGAACATCCCTGACACAACCACTACCGCACCACAAGCTTTCTGAACCCATTGGTCCCCGAAACCGCAAGCTGAATTGGCCGCGGCGGCCCGACCGGCGGGACCGTCACCTCAACCCAAAGCTCCTCACCACTCTTCAAAGGGAAAGGACTCTTTGCCTTGTCTCCAATGAAATAATCCACCGACTCAGAAAGCGCCGCCCGTTCGCAAGGCTGACCCGGCCACAACCGAAGCTCCTGCGTCAACTCCGGCCGCGTACCTTCAGGAGGCACCTCAGCTACTAGCTTCCCCTCCCGCGCAACCGGCCGCACTGTCCAACGCCAGGTAGCTAGGCGGGTGCCGTCATGCATCATCTGACTGTCTAAGATCGTTCCGACCGGATCTTTGTCAGCTGTGCCACGCGGCAACGAGCACGAGTCCATTGCCAATCGCAACGCAAGATAGCGCCCACGAAATGGCAGTTCCGGATCAACCTGCACCGTCCGCACCCATACGCGCGGATAAACCTTCCGTTCGTACACGTACTTCCCTGCAATACTCAACACCAAAGCCACCTGCACCGCCAACAGCACAAGACCACGACTTCTCTGTGTCATAGTGCACCCTCCCGAGCCGTCGCAGTGATATCGCCCACAAGTTTTCGACGCATCGATTCCAGCATCCATCCCCCAGCCAGAAAGAGCACACCCAGTACGATCAATCCCAGCGATCGGCCCAGCTTATCCATCACGCTCGAGAAGTAGAACCACACCACCGTCACTGCAAACCCTGCAATCCCATAATTCACCAGCGCCTTCGAAGCCTCCCGCACACCCCACCACGCCACAAAGGCACAAGCAGCTGCAACCATCGCATAGGCAACCACGCTAGGCTCGGAACGCTGCCACGTCATGCCGCCAACTCCCGTCTCAGCCACCTTTGTCTGCGCCCACGGCAAGGCAAATGCTACTGCAGCAAACACACCAGCAGGAACGGCACTCTGCCTACCCGCAAGCCATCCAAGACCCACACTGAGCAGTAGCACTACCAACGCCGTCACACGAAAGGACATCGGCAGAAATCCCCACTGATACCCAAACCCGTATCGATAAGGCCATCCATCCGAAAGCATGGCAATGCAGACATATAAAACAATCCCACTCACGCCAAATAGAATTCCAAATACCACTCGTCTGCGCGAATGCAGAAACGCCGTCAGATAAACCGCCGCTATCACCGCAATCATCCGCGCCAAATACACGCCGGAGCCGTTGTAATAGTAGGCCCGATCCATCCACTCCGAGAGCAGCCACGCTGGAACCAGTAGAAGCGCCAGCGTCTGCTGAAACTGATCCCGCAGGAGCCACCACCCTGCCAGCGCACTCGATGCCCACAGCATTACTGCAGCGGGCCAATGCTCCTGCATGTTGAATATCTGTCCCACCAACGCAATCGCCGCGCCTGTAGAAACTGTCCCAGAGCATGCATCGCCGTTGCGAATCCCTCAAACCGCTCCCGTGAAGCCACCCCCGCCAGATGCAGCAAAGCCAGCACTGATAGCACCAGCGTCAACCGCCAACCCGGCGAAACATCATCCCAGTGCGCTGCCACAAAGAGCAAAATCCCCGCACCCAGCAGAATCCCGCCCAGAACCAGGGCCACCGTCACCTGCCATCGCCGTCCACTCGGCCTAGCCTCCGCACTCTCATAAGCGCGAATCGCCGCCTCTGTTGACTCATCCAAAAGGCCCGCACTTCTCCAACGCACAAGGTACCGCTCAAATGCCTGCATAGTAGTTCTCGCAGTAAAGCAGAAGTTCCGGAACCAAACAAGCTCAAAACGAGTAGTTAGTGGCCACGTGGTCCGTGCACACCACCACCGAACCGGCTGCCAATCTTCTGCGCGGCTTCTCACCTAAGGTGAGCATTCGCGCGGAAGCGCAAACCACTCCACAACCCCACATCCAACCACCTACTCCCCGCACCCAAAAACGTGACATCCACTAACCACACTTGCCACACTTTTTACCGCTAACAAACCACCAAAACACCAACGCAACACACCACTTTTCGCAAATCCTCTACGAAAAAAAACAGGTTAAAAAGCCACACAAAAAAACTACGCCTGCTCCACTTTCAAAGACACTGGAACCTGCTCCACAATCTCAATCCCAAACCCCTGCAGCGCCGGAACGTGCGTAAGTGTATTCGTCAGCAACCGGATCTTATGAATCCCCAGATCCGATAGTATCTGCCCGCCCAAACCCACCTGCCTCAACGTCCGCTGCGTCCTGTCCTCATGCCCTTCCCGAGCCCGCTGCTCGCGATGAAACACCACTCGCGACGGAGTCACTCCCCGATCAATCCCAAACCCCTTCGTTCCATTGTGCAGATACACCAAAGCCCCGCGCCCAGCCTCAGCAATCATCCGCAGCGAGTTCGCCATCACCGCCCTGCAATCGCACAATTTAGTCGAGAACACATCGCCCGCCAAACAATGCGTATGCACCCGCACCGTCACCGGCTCTTCACCTGTCACATCGCCATAAACCAGCGCCACATGCGACTCATCGCCCTCTACCTCGCTCTCATAAGCGATCACGCGAAAATCCCCATGCTCTGTAGGCATCAGCGACTCCGCCACACGATGGATGTACCGTTCATTCTGTAACCGGTACCGGATCAAATCCGCCACCGTCACCATCTTCAATCCATGCTCTTCACAGAACTTCACCAGGTCCGGCACCCGCGCCATCGTGCCGTCATCGTTCATGATCTCGCAGATCACACCCGCAGAAACCAGCCCCGCCATACGCGCCAGATCGACCGAAGCCTCCGTCTGCCCCGCCCGCACCAGCACGCCACCCTTGCGAGCCCGCAGCGGAAAAACATGTCCCGGCCGTGCCAGATCCTGCGCCGTAGACTTCGAATCAATCGCCACCTTGATCGTATGAGCCCGATCTGCTGCCGAGATCCCTGTCGTTACACCCTCCCGCGCCTCAATACTCTCCGTAAACGCCGTCCCAAATCGCGAAGTATTCTCCTGAGTCATCGGCCCCAGCCGCAAATAATCTGCCCGCTCCTCCGTCAGCGTCAGGCATATCAGTCCCCGCCCATACTTCGCCATAAAGTTGATGGCCTCCGGCGTAACAAACTCTGCCGCCAGCGTCAGATCGCCCTCGTTCTCGCGATCCTCATCATCAACCACCACTACCATCCGTCCAGCGCGTATCTCGGCGACAGCCTCGGCAACTTCAGCAAACATGACGCATACCTCCAACTCTTTCGACTACCCACATCATAGTTCCGACGCAAAAAGAAAACGCCGCCCAAATCGGGCGGCGTCGTAACATCGATCGCTCTACAGAGTCGACTCAATCTCAAATCCCCAGGCCTCTAGCAGTGCCTCAGGAATGTACTTCGAATTCTTGTTCCGCCGAGCCCACTCACGGAGTCGGGTAGACCGGATGTACTGGTCCGGTGTCAGCTTGAACTCTTTTACGACCTGCTCGAACGATGTTACCGTCGGGACAACCGGCCCAATCGGCTCAGGCTTGCCCCAATTTGGATTTCCACGACGCTTCGCCATATTTTTACCGTACCTCTTTCCAATGATCAGCCGCACTTCATCTGCAACCTGGAGAAAAACACACCAGTCTTCATTCTAAGGCAGTTATGCCCACAAATCAAGGAGAGAGCCGCGATTCGAAAGCCCCCTTTCGGAGGCCCTTTTCAGGCTGCACACAAGCCTAGATATTGCCTCAGTTATGAAGCGCGGAGGCGTAAAACTTCACCATATCCGCCTTCATCTCCTTCAGGGCATCTACGTTCAAATAGACCATATGCCCCGCCGGATAGTAACCATATTCCACATTACCAGTCAGCTTGCCTGGCAGACTCATATGGCCCAGATCGTACTCAGTAGCAAAGAACGGAGTAGCCAGGTCAAAATACCCATTTGCCGAAAATACTCGCAGCTTCGGATTCTTCCGAATCGTATCCGCAAGATCAATAGCAGTATCCGGAGCCGTCTGTTCTCCCCGCCCAGGAATCGCCCCAGCCGGTTTGTGCTTGAAGTCCCATGCCTGATTCAGCCCAGGCCCAGACGTATAGTACGTCTCCTGACTCATGTACTTTAGCTCTTTCTGAATGTAGTCATGGAACGCTCCAACATACACCCCACTGATCCCCGTGTCGGATGGATCGTATCCAGGATTCTCACCCGCCGCATCCGGGTCCCACCCCATGAATCGTGCGTCGTAACGTCCGAGCGTACGTTCATCATCCCGCAGCAATTCCTTGCGAAAGCGCGTCGCCGAAATCCGCAGCTTTGCCTCTTTCACATACTCGACACTCAACCCTGTAAACGCCGCCACCTTAGCCGCAATGGCATCGAACTCAGCCGGCGGTAACTTATCCCCTTGGGCCAGCGCCTCCGCATAAGGCCCACGCGCAAACTGCCGAGCCTGTTGCACCCACTCCGGCATCGACACCGAAGGCTTCACCTTCTTGTAGTGATAAGCAATCGCCGCAAACGAAGGTAAATATCCGATAGCCTCCGAATCGTACCCCGGATTTCGAATCCCATAGTTCATGATCGACGACAACAGCACCACGCCGTTGAACTCCACCCCATCGCCCTGCAGCGCCGCAACTAACCCACCTGACCGAGTCGTCCCGTACGACTCCCCAAACAGAAACTTAGGCGAGTTCCACCGTTGATTCGCCGTAATATACCGCTCAATAAATTTCTTGAACGCCTGAATATCCTGATCCGTCCCGGCAAAATCCTTCACTGTCCCCTTGCCCACCGCCCGCGAGAACCCGCACAAAGGCGCATCGATGAAGACCAGATCGCTCTTATCTAACAAGCTGTACTGGTTCTGCACCCACTCAAACGGAGCAGGCTGCGTGGCATCCGGGCTCTGCGTAATCACCCGTACCGGCCCAAACGACCCCATGTGCAACCAGATCGTCGCCGCCCCCGGTCCGCCGTTGTAAAAGAACGTCACCGGACGGTTCTTCGCCTCCATCCCATCCTGCGTATAGGCCACATAAAAAATGCTGGCATTCGGCTTGTCCTGCTCATCTCGAATCAGCAGGTTCCCAGCCGTGGCCGTGTAATGAATCGTCTGACCACCCACCGTCAGATCATGCTTGGTCGTCGAGGTCGTCTCCGGAGGAACTGGAATCCCAGCATCTTCCTTCGCTGCTCCCTCACCAGAGCCACGTGGTCGTCCCTCAGGAGCCTGAGCCGAAACCGCCACCGCCATCAAACCCACCATTATCATCGCCGTCGCGGGCCGCAACATCTTCAACATCCTCAAGGCAAACTCCTGTACATTTTCCAGTGCGATTCGAATCGCTAATTTTCTGTATGAAAACATCATACCGCCAGCACTGTTCCTTCCATCCCGGTCAACGGGCATCTTTTTCAATCAATCATTCGTCTACATCCACTAACCGCGTCAGTGGATGACCACTCGACGGCGAAGCCTTTAACCAAACCCTCCACGAAATCCAGTTCGGACGACCCGACGCTTGAGAGGCTACTGATGAGCACACCGCTCTGCACCTCCGAAGAAGAACTCCTCGAACAAAACCCCACCCCCGCCGAGATTGAGATCTCTCGCCGCACCTTCGTCAAAGCAGCGGGAATCCTCGGCGCGGGAGTCGCTACTGGCATCCCAACCCTCGCCTCCGCTCAAGACGCGCAGGACGCAGCCGCAACCACTCCCCACACTGTTAACCTGACCCTCAAAATCAACGGCAAATCCTACGCGTTGACAGCCCTCGACACACGCACCTCCCTCCTAGACGCACTCCGCGAGGACCTCAATCTCACCGGCAGCAAAAAAGGCTGCGATCACGGCCAATGCGGAGCCTGCACCGTCCTCGTCGACGGCCGCCGCGTCAACTCTTGCCTTACCCTTGCCGTCGCAGCCGAGGGCGCCGAAATCACGACCATCGAAGGTCTCGCTCAGGGCGATGTTCTTCACCCCGTCCAGGCCGCCTTCGTCGAACACGACGCCTTCCAGTGCGGCTACTGCACTCCCGGCCAGATCTGCTCCACCGTAGCCCTCATCGAGGAGCACAAAAAAGGCACCCTCAGCACCGTCTCATTCGAGACCGGACAGACCGTCAATCCCCAACTCACCGACAACGAGATCCGCGAGCGCATGAGCGGCAACATCTGCCGTTGCGCCGCCTACCCCAACATCGTAGCCGCTGTCCGCGCCGCAGCCATGGGAGTCCGCGTATGAACCCATTCAGCTATCAACGAGCCGCTACACCCGACGCCGCACTCCACGCCATCACCGCTCGCGGAGCCAAATTCCTCGGCGGCGGCACCAACCTCGTCGACCTGATGAAATACGGCGTCGAAACCCCGACGACCCTCATCGACGTCACCCACATCACCTCGACCGAGATCACAAGCGCGCCCAACGGAATAACCACCATCGGAGCCGGTGTCCGCAACAGCGACCTCGCCAACCATCAGATCATCCGCACAAACTATCCGCTCCTCTCACACGCCCTGCTCAGCGGAGCCTCTGCGCAACTCCGCAACATGGCCACCACCGGAGGCAACCTCCTCCAGCGCACCCGTTGCTACTACTTCAGCGACACCGCCTTTTCCCAGTGCAACAAGCGCACTCCGGGCAGTGGCTGTGCAGCAATGAGAGGCTTCAACCGTATTCACGCGATCCTCGGGGCCAGCGAAAGTTGCATCGCCACCAATCCTTCCGACATGAGCGTGGCCCTGGCCGCCCTCAACGCCACCATCCGCGTCCAGGGTCCGAAAGGCAAGCGCGCCATTCCCATCGCCGACTTCCACCGTCTTCCCGGCACCACGCCCAACATCGACACCAACCTCAAGCCCGACGAACTCATCACCGCCGTCGAACTCCCTGCACCCAGATTCGCAAAAAACTCCTTCTACGTAAAAGTCCGCGACCGCCAGAGCTATGCCTTCGCGCTGGTCTCCGTCGCCGCCGGCCTAGAACTGGACGGCAACACCATCAAATCTGCCGGCCTCGCACTAGGGGGCGTAGCCCACAAACCATGGCGCTCCGCCGAAGCCGAAAAAGCCCTCATCGGCTCTCCCGCTACCCCCGAGACCTTCCGCAAAGCCTCAGAGCTCGCCGTAGCCGGAGCCCAGCCCCATGCCCATAATGCCTTCAAGATCGAACTCGCCAAGCAAAGCATCGTGCGCGCCCTCACCCTCGCCGCACAAGGAGTCCAGGCATGAACGCCACGCATGATCACCAGCAAAGCGCCCAGCAGCTTGACCACCGCTACGAAGCCCGCCTCAAGGTAACTGGCACTGCCAAATACGCCGCCGAGTTTCAAAATGACGTTGCCCATGGCTACATCGTCCAGAGCACCATCCCCGCTGGAACCATAACCTCCATCGATCAGGCGGCAGCCGCGAAGGCATCAGGCGTCCTCGCAATCATCACGCCCTTCAACGCGCCCAAACTCGGCGAACTCGGCAACGTCAACGTCCTCCAGAACACCACCATTCTCTACAGCGGACAGCCCATCGCCGTCGTCGTGGCACGCTCTCTACTCGAAGCCCAGCAGGCCGCAAAGCTCCTCCGCATCGAGTACAAACAGCAGCCCGCAAAGATCGACTTCAACGCTCTCGCCGACGAGGCGCGTCCGCCCAAGCGTGGTGGCAGCTCTCGCCGCGGAGATCCCGAGGCCTCCCTCGCCAAGGCAACCACGGTCATCGAACAGACTTACTCCACCCCCATCCAGAACCACAACCCAATGGAACCTCACGCCACCATCGCCACATGGGACGGCGACAAACTCCACGTCTTCGACGCCACCCAGGGAATCACCGGTGTCAAGCAGGCCCTCGCCCGCGCCTTCTCTATCCCCCAGGACAATGTGCACGTTCAGTGCCCCTACACGGGCGGCGGCTTCGGCTGCAAAGGTTATGTCTGGTCCAACACCATCCTCGCCGCGATGGCTGCAAAGGTAGCCCAACGCCCCGTCAAACTCGTCCTCGGACGAGAACAGATGTTCGGCCCCGTAGGCTCCCGCCCCAACACCCTCCAGCACATCAAGCTCGCCGCTTCAGCCGACGGCAAGCTCCTTCTCCAGCAGCACGACTCCACCTGCTACGTCTCCTTCATCTCGGAGTGGATCGAAAGCGCCGCCAATCCAACCACTCTCCTCTACGACAGTGAATCGCTCATCGTCAGCCACCGCGTCGTCGACCTGAACCTCGGCATGGGCACCTGGCAGCGCGCTCCCGGCGAAGCCACCGGCAGCGTCGGCTTCGAAATCGCCCTCGACGAGCTCGCCGAAAAGCTCAACATCGACCCCATCCAACTTCGTCTCATCAACTACGCCGAAAAAGATCCTCGCCAGGGCCACCCATGGTCCAGCAAGCACCTCCGCGAGTGCTACACCCAGGCCGCCGAACGTTTCGGCTGGTTCAAGCGAACCCCACAGCCCGGCCAACACCGTGAAGGCAACAAACTCATCGGCTACGGCATGGCCACAGCTAACTACGGAGCATCACGCTCACCTTCCTCCGCCGTGGTCCGCTTCCTTCCCAACGGACGCGTCTTCGCAGGCATCGGCACCCAGGACCTCGGCACCGGGACCTACACCATCCTCGCCCAGGCCGCTGCCAACGCCCTCTCCATGGACCCGAATCTCGTCGATGTCCAACTCGGCGACTCCGCCCTGCCCCGCTCCGGCGGCTCAGGTGGCTCGACAACCGCAGCCTCCGTCTGCCCGGCAGTCCATGACGCCGCAATCCAGGCAAAACTGAAACTCGCGCAGCTAGCAGTCGCCGACGACGCCTCTCCGCTCCACGGATCCAACCCCGAAGATCTCGATACCCGAAGCGGTCAACTCTTCCTCAAATCCTCGCCCGACAGATCCGAGAACATCACCACCCTGATCGCCCGCAACGGCAATAATCCAGTCGAAGGCACAGCCACCTCAGAGCTTCCCAAAGACCGCGACACCTTCTCTTCCCACTCCTGGGGAGCCATCTTCGCAGAGGTAGCCGTCGACGCCGACACGCGCATGGTCAAGGTTCGCCGTCTCGTTGGCACTTACGACATCGGCACCCTCATCAACCAGAAGACCGGCACCAACCAACTCATCGGCGGCGTCGTCTGGGGCATCAGCATGGCCCTCCATGAAGAGGCTGTCATCGATCCCATCCACGGCCGCACCGTCAACGAAAGCTTCGCCGAGTACCACGTCCCCGTCAACGCGGACGTCCCCGAGATCGACATAACCTGTCTCAACATCCCCGACTACAAATTCAATCCACTAGGCGCCCGAGGTATCGGCGAGATCGGCATCACCGGAACGGCCGCCGCTATAGGCAACGCCATCTACAACGCCACCGGCAAACGTGTTCGCAACTTCCCCATCACCCTCGACAAACTCATGGCATAAAACCCAGACTAAGTAGCGGTATCCAGGTGAAAGGACTCGGTGTACGACTCAACCGAATACCCTTTCGCCTTCCATGCCGCTAGCCCGCCCCGAAGCAACTTTATCCGCGAGAACTCCAAAGCCAGGGCCCGCCGCAGAATGTCCCGGCTCGTCTTCTCGCTGTTGCAGGTGCAGTAGACAACCGCATCTTCCTCCTTGGGAATGAGCGATGGATTCGCAATCACGTCCTTCGGGGGGATCCTCGTAGCGCCTGGAATAATCTCTGCATAGGCCAACAGATCCAGTGGCTGGCGGACATCGAAGACGTGAACTCTCTTACCCACGCTCAACCACTCGTGGAGTACCTCCGGCTCAATATAGTGCTGCGTAAACTCACGTCGCTCCCGCAAGCGTTTCATCCAGACGATCGCAAAGATCAGGACCACTACCGCAACAGCGCAAATAACAATCAGAGCCATATCATCTCTCCCTGCAATTCGTGCAGATATATCAGATTCTCGACAGTCCAGAAAGATCCTTCGAAGCACGAATTGGCACCCGCAACCTATCGACTTCTTCGCCATTCCGTATTCGCCTTAGCTGGCGCTTCAGATGCGCGGTAGGATCTTTTGGCTCTCCCCCATCATCCTCATCTTCATGCTCATCAAGCTTTTCTTCAAGAACATAGGCGACTCTAGGCTCAGCAATCGCTTGCAGTGTATGAAGAGCATTCCCCAAAGAAGCAGAACTTGGATAAAACCCCAGATGCTTCTTTCCAAGCCGCCTTCTAAGCTTCCAGCGAACGCGCTGAAGATAGAACACGCAAAGAATCAAACCAACAAAGAACAAAAGACCTTGGCTAAATACAGCATTAAAAATATCCATACCACTTCCCCCATTCGACAAAGAAATCGCCAATAAAAACAAAGCGAGCGCAGGTCAGACAAACTAACCGCGACACGCACCGCGCTGTTGGGATTTATGCGAAGAGCGAAGGGGGAGGACGTTGAAAAAGCAAAGTCGAAGCAGGAACCTGCGGAAGCAAGACTCTGCCTAATTCCGCGACTGTCCACAGCGAACGAGGAACGTCTACCGTTCCGAAGAGAAAGTCCGGAACAAGCACAACACAGGCGACCGCTCCGCCATGCTGGATAGAAGAGTGAGGCAGCAACAACAGCAACAGGGCAACTACAACCGCGATAGCGGCAAAGGTTCTCAGCCAACGTTGCTGCCAGTTCTCATGCACTGCCGCAAAGTATACAGCGCGGCATCCTGCAGCAGCCTCGGTATAGATTCAGCAACATCAAAGAAAGTCACGATACACTCTCTTCAATCCAGGAGCGGCAGCGATGGCTACTTTTATCCGACTCTGTCCTGCATTATTCCTTCTCAGTTGGACAACTATCGGCACAGCTTACGCGACCAGCCTGATGGCCGATGACGTGTTGCAGACGACCTCTCCTCACCCTGGCGTCACGAAACAACAAGCGCCGGCACAATCCGAACTTCCGACCCCTGATCCCGACGCACCGTCCAGTTGCAGCCGCGGCAAGGGCATCGTTCCCCCAAAACTCACCTACTCCGTCGAGCCGTCGTTCTCCGATAAAGCGAACAAGCGAAAAATCGGAGGTAGCTCCACGGTTCAGTTCGTGGTCGACACGGACGGTCATGTTAAGGACGTCCACATCATCAAATCCAGCGCCGACCAATATACCAACAAGAAAGACCAGGAAGCTGCCAGAACTCTCGACGACCAAGCCATTCAAGCCGCAAGACAATACCGGTTTGAACCCGCAACGCTTCAAGGCAAACCCATACCTTGCACTCAGACCGCTGAAGTTCAATTCCTGAGGTACTAGCGCCTCGTCTTTAGAACGGTATCTCCCTTTATTCCCCTCCACCCACCGTACAACTCACAGGCAAAGAATATGCGAAGATAAGCAGGTCCATGGACCTGAACCAACTCCTCCACAAGACCTTCGGCTTCCCCAACTTCCGCGCCAACCAGGAAGCAGTTTGTCGCGCCGCCACCGAAGGCCGCGACGTCCTCCTCGTCATGCCCACCGGAGCAGGCAAATCCCTCTGCTACCAACTCCCCGCCATCGCCCGCGGAGGCACCGCCCTCGTCATCAGCCCCCTCATCGCCCTCATGGACGACCAGGCCGCCAAACTCACCGCCCTCGGCCTTCGTGTCGCCCGAATTCACTCCGGTCTCTCCCGCGACGAAGCCCGTCAGGCATGCCGCGACTATCTCGACGGCACCCTCCAGTTCCTCTTCATCGCCCCCGAGCGCATGCGCGTCCCCAACTTCCCCGAGATGCTCGCCAAGCGCAAGCCCGCCCTCATCGCCATTGACGAAGCCCACTGCATCTCCCAATGGGGACACGACTTCCGCCCCGACTACCGCACCCTCGGCGACTACCTGCCATCCCTGTGCCCCGCTCCCGTCATCGCCCTCACCGCCACGGCCACTCCAACCGTCCAAAAGGACATCGTCACCCAACTCCAGCTCTCGCAACCCGCCCTCTTCATCCACGGATTCCGCCGCCACAACCTCGCCATCGAGGTTGTCGAACTCTCCAAGCCCCGCCGCAACCAGTTCACCGTAGACCTCCTCAAATCCCCTGCCAACCGCCCCGCCATCGTCTACGCGCCCAGCCGCAAAGCCGCCGAAGAACTAGCCTCCACTCTCGGCGGAAACGCCGCCGCCTACCATGCAGGCCTCGACCCCGGCACACGCGAGCGAGTCCAGCGCCACTTCCTCTCCGGCAAACTCGAGGTAGTCGTCGCCACCATAGCCTTCGGCATGGGCATCGACAAAGCCGATGTCCGCACCGTGGTCCACACCGCCCTTCCCGGTAGCGTCGAAGCCTACTACCAGGAGATCGGCCGTGCCGGACGCGACGGCCAATCCTCCCGCACCGTCCTCCTCCACTCCTTCGCGGACCGCAAGATGCACGACTTCTTCCTCGAGCGCGACTACCCCGCCCCCACCGAACTCTCCCGAGTAGCCGCCGTACTCACCGGCGACTATCAAATGCCCGACATCCTCCGCCAACGCCTCCACATGGATGTCGAAACCTTCGACAAAGCCGTAGAAAAACTAGCATCCCAGGGCGCAGCCTCCATCAACATAGAAGGCAACGTCCGCAGTACCGGCCACACCACATGGCGCACCGGCTACGACGCTCAACTAGCCTTCCGCCGCAGCCAGATCGACCGCATGGCCGCCTTCGCCGAAACCCCGCAATGCCGCATGACCGCCCTCATTCAGCACTTCGGCGACACTGCGGACGGCCTCCGCCCCTGCGGCCACTGCGACTTCTGTTCCCCCGAACGCGCCACCGCCCAGACCTTCCGCGCCCCCAGCTTACAGGAAGACCGCCAACTCCGCACCATCCTCGATGCCCTGCAAGGCGCAGCCCCCCGAGCCACCGGCAAGCTCCACTCCGATCTAGCCCTAGGAATCGACCGCAAACACTTTGATTCATATCTCGAAGCCCTAACCCGGGCCGGTCTCATCACTCTCACCACCGACACCTTCACCAGCAAAGACGACGGCCGCGAGATCACCTTCAAACGGGCCGCCCTGACCCACGAAGGCCGCACCTTCGGCACCCACGAACCTCTAGCTGTCCATATAAAAGACACCACCGCATCCACCACGCAAAAATCCCGCAAGACCTCCAGTCAAAAGCCTTCCTCAACTTCACGCAAAGCTGAAAAAGCCGAATCCATCGCCGCCTACACACCCAATCAGAAAGATCTCGATGCTCGCCTCCGCGAATGGCGTAAAGCCGAAGCAGCCAAAACCGGCAAGCCAGCCTTCATCGTCTTCTCCGACACTGTCCTCAACGCCATCGTCCAAACTCACCCCACAACCATCCCACAACTCCTCACCATCTCCGGCATAGGCCCCGACAAAGCCGACCGCCACGGAGCCGCCATCATCGCCATCTGTACCTCAAAACCGATCCCCGGCGACTACGGCGTCATACCGACACATGCAACCCCGCCGAAAACGAAGCAGCCGAAAACAGCGCGTAGCATCGCTTCTAGGTACCCCAAGACTTCAGCCTTGGGTCTCTCAACCGGTTACGAAGAAGGAGTTTTAGCTCCTGGGGCAACACTCCACGTTGAGACCTTCACCCGCCCTCGCCCCGCTGCCTCCGAACCAGCCGACGCCCTTACCCCGGCCCAACAATCCCTCGACCAGCGCCTCCGCGAGTGGCGCAGATCAGAATCCGAAAAGCTAGGCCTCCCTCAATTCTTCGTACTCGGCTCCTCTACCCTCCGCAGCATCGTCCTTAACCGCCCTCAAACTCTCACCCAGCTCAGATCGATCACAGGCCTCAACCCCGAGAAAGCCGAAAAGTACGGCCCAGCCATCATCGAAGTCTGCACCGCCTGACCGCAACTGAATACCTATTCATCCACGCTGCAATGTGCTAACGTGCAAATCACGAAGCCATGCCCATACCTGACACATCCCGCCACACTCCCGCATCCATGGATGCAAACCCAAACATCGAGAAGCGAGCCAGCCACTGCTTCGGCTGCGGCCCTGCCAATCCCCAAGGCCTCCATCTCGTCTTCACCACCGATACATCCAACCCCGACATCCCCGTCGCCACCACCCAATTCCAGCTCGACCGCCTACACGAAGGCCCCCCCGGCTACATCCACGGAGGCATCGTAGCCACACTCCTCGACGAGGCCATGAGCAAGCTCAACCGCCCCCTCAACGTCCTCGCCATGACACGCCACATGGAGATCGACTACCTCCACCCCGTCCCGCTCTACCAGTCGCTCGTCCTCACCAGCCGTCACCTCAGCCGCGAAGGCCGCAAGCTCTTCCACCAGGCCGAAATCCAGCGCCCCGACGGGACCGTCCTGGCTCGCGCCAAAGGCCTCTTCATCGTCATCGACGCCAGGCTCCTCGCACTTGCCGGCCTCACCCAACCCGAATCCTGATTTGTCTTTGCTCTTTACTCCCTATCCCCCGCTTTACCCAGCTTCCCCCCAATACCCCTGATCGCGTAAAAAATACCCATCATCCCAGCTATGCATCATGGTCTTGAAGAACATCCAGACCATCCGCCCATGCCCCAGCTTTTGAAACCGCCGATTCGTAGTCAGTATCTTTCCCCGAACAATCCGAAACCGCAACCGCGCCACGCCCTTCGACAGCAGATAATCCTCGGCAAACAGCGCCCGTTCATTGAATCCACCCAGAGCCCAGAAGGCCTCGCGGTCGAACAGCATAAACATCCCTGTAGCAAATGGCTTCAAAAACGACCCGACGTGCTGCATAAAGTTGTTCCCCGCATACAGCGCATCATCGAAGAAATTCCCTTCCCTGCAAGCGATACTCGTTGTCACCAAGTGCAGATTCCGCCGCCGCATCCTCCACAAAGCGCGCCGCAGCAGTGTAGGCTCTGGCAACTCCACATCGGCATCCAAAAAAAGCACATATTCTGTCGTAGCCAGCTTCGCCCCTGCATTGCGCCCCACAGAAGGTAGCCCCCCCGGAATCACCTCCACCGCCAACCGATCCCGAAAACTCAGCGCAACCTCCACGGTCCCATCGGTCGAACCCGCATCGGCCACAATCACCCGAGTCGCACCCATTCCCTCATAATCCTGCCGGCAAAGCGACCGCAGCAGCTTCGGCAACATCTCCGCTTCATTCTTCGCCGGAATAACAATCGTCAGTTCAGCGTCCATCCGCACCTCCAGCGGTATGCCCACACCGCTCCGTAAGCGCAGCTTGAGCCCTCAACGCACCCTTGCCGATAAAACACAGTTGAATATTCAGCAAATTCCGTCCACCGCGTCCACACCTCATTAACCCTCAAAGAGAAATTCATCAACTGCCAACAAAGCTGATAAACTGAAGATTCTCGCGGTCCAAAGCCTAAAACACAGCTCAGCAACCGCGGCTCCCAAGGAGATTCGTCATGGCAGACCACACCACCAACGGCAACTTCAGCAGCCCCTCCCTTCGCCTCAAGACCGGCCTGGCCGAGATGCTCAAAGGTGGAGTCATCATGGACGTCATGAACGTCGAGCAGGCGCGCATCGCCGAAGAAGCCGGCGCCATCTCCGTCATGGCCCTCGAGCGCGTCCCTGCCATGATTCGCGCCGAAGGCGGCGTCGCCCGCATGGCGAACCCCAAGCTCATCAAGCAGATAATCAACGCTGTCTCCATCCCCGTCATGGCCAAGGCCCGAATCGGCCACTTCGCCGAAGCCCAAGTCTTGCAGGAACTCGGCGTCGACTTCATCGACGAATCCGAAGTCCTCACTCCCGCCGACGAGACCTTCCACATCGACAAGCACGCCTTCACCACTCCCTTCGTCTGCGGTGCCCGCAACCTAGGCGAAGCTCTCCGCCGCATCGCCGAAGGCGCAGCCATGATCCGAACCAAGGGCGAGCCCGGCACCGGCGACGTCGTCCACGCCGTTCAACACATGCGTCAGATCGTTCGCGAGATCAAAGCCCTCACTGTCCTCGGTGACGAAGAGCTCTACAACGCCGCCAAGATCCACGGCGCACCCTACGAGCTCGTCCGCATGGTCGCCAAATCCGGCAAGCTCCCCGTCCCCAACTTCTCCGCTGGTGGCATCGCTACGCCCGCAGACGCCGCCCTCATGATGCAGCTCGGCGCGGAAACCATCTTCGTAGGCTCTGGCATCTTCATGAAGGAACGCGCCACCCCGCTCGACGTCGAAAACGATCCAGTCGAACGCGCCGAAGCCGTCTCCCGCGCCAAAGCCATCGTCATCGCCACCACCCACTTCAACGACCCCAAGATCGTAGCCGAGGCCAGCGAAGCCGTCACCGGAACCATGAAGGGCCTCGCCGCCGCCGCCATTGAAGAGTCCCAACTCATGCAGACCCGCGGCTGGTAACACCAGCCGCAGCGACCAGAAAGCCCAGCGGAGTATCAGGTGTTGCTTTCATGACGAACAAGTCAATCGCTATCGTCGTGCCTGTGCTGCCTGTAAGCGACCTCACACGCGCCATCGACTTCTACCATCGCCTCGGCTTTACCTCCAAACGTTATAGAGATGGGGACTTCTACGCCTTCATCCAGCGTGACGGTCACGAGCTCCATCTCCGCAAGTTCAGCACTCTCAATGCTGAGCAGAATCCAACCAGCGTTTACTTCTATCTGATCGAAGGCACAGCCGCAGCCCTTGAAGCCGAATTCCGCGCCTCAGGCATCACCATCCGCGAGCCTCTCGCCCCACGCGAATGGAAGATGAACGAGTTCGTCCTGAACGACCCCGACGGGAACCAGCTAGTCTTCGGCGAAAACATCCCATCAGCCTGAATAAAGCCTCGCTGTGCAAATAGCCGGACGATCGAAGGGCAACAACTTTGGCGAACTAATGAGGTCCATTTTCGGATTGGGAAATTGGCGTCAGCCACCCGCCGCTGGTTCCCCATGCCACAATAGGATTTAGTATCGGCTCGTCCAGACCCTTCTGAATCGCGATCGGCTTTTGTCGTATCTAAATGAATAGAGCGCGAGTCCACCGCTCCAGGAAGAAGGCCAGTCCATAATGGCCCATCAGTTCTCGACCCTCACCTTCACCGACGACATCAAAGCAGTCCAGCGCGAGATGGGCAGCCGCGCAGCCAACGAAAAACTCACCGAGCGCGGCCCAGCCAACGACACATTAGGCGACTTCGAAAAAGACTTCGTCTCCCGTCGCGACGGCTTTTACATCTCCACCGTAGGCGAGACCGGCTGGCCCTACATTCAGTTTCGCGGCGGCCCCACCGGCTTCCTCCACATCGTCGACGACCATACCCTCGCCTACGCCGACATCACCGGCAACCGCCAGTACATCACCACCGGCAATCTCCGCTCAAACGATCGTGCCGCCCTCTTTCTCATGGACTATCCCCACCAGGGCCGCCTGAAGATCCTCGGGCACATCGAAGTGATCCCTTGGAGCAAAGCTCCAACATGGAAAGATAAGCTACTAATCCCCGACAAAAGCCGTCCCGAACGCCTCGTTGTCATCCACGTTGCCGCCTTCGACTGGAACTGCCCCCAAAACATTCCCCAGCGCTGGACCCTGGAAGAGCTTCAGCACACACCACTCTTCAGCCGCATCAAGTCTCTCGAGCAAGAGGTAAGCAACCTCCGGGCCGCCCTCGCCGCTGCTCAACCGGATACGGCCGCCCCATCTTAGTGCGGAGAACCTGCATCGCCAGTCACCGAAAGGCCTTTCGCATCGGCATCGGTCAGCGTGTTCAAAAAGGACAGAACATCGTCGATATCCCGCGCATTCCAAGCCGGAGCCTGTCCCGGATGCCGTGTCAGCGGCTCATCGACCACATCGACGTTCCCTCGCAAATACGCCGGCAGATCGTCGAACTTCTCTACTCTTCCACCCGCACCCTTGCCATACCACTTCTCCGGGTTAGTATCGCGCTCGACATAAAACTCAAGCGCCTCCTGCAGCGAGTGAAACCGGCCATTGTGAAACAAAGCGCCACGCGTCGCGACATTCCGCAGCGTCGGCGTGCGAAACATCCCACAAAACCCACGTTCTCCCCGTTGATCACTCCGCACCGGCCCACACAGCCCCATGTCGTAGTAGCTCGCCGCGCGATTAGCCTTCAACTCCCGATTCCGCGGAACACCTAGCGCCTCAAACTGAAAATCCGTGAAGATCGGATGCGACCCATCGGCCCCGCGCTGGCTCAGATGACAGCTCGCGCAGTTCCCCCGCGCCGGATCATTGAACAAAGCAAACCCACGCTGCTCGGTCTCCGTTAGCTGAACCTTCCCATCCATCCACTGATCGAACCGGCTGCTGAACGGATAGAAACTCGGATCCTCAAACTGAAACCTCTCAACCGCCGTCCCTACTGCTGCCAGAGTCTTCTGCGGATCCTCCAGCACATGTTCCCCAAAGACACGCCGGAACTCTGCAGCATAGGGTGCTTTCCTTACGGCCGCAGCAACATGCTCCGCGTCCACATTCGCCATCTCATCGGGATTGAGCAGCGGAAACGCGGCCTGCGCCGACGGTGTATTGAGCCTGCCGTCCCAACCCAACCCACCCGTCGGAGGATTATCGCCCTTGGCCAGCTCTTCAATCCTCTCAAAGCGACTAGCCGCCCGTTCCTGATGCCACCGCGGCACATGCAGCAGCGTATACCGCAGCGAAGGCACAGCCCGCGCCCCTTGTCGATCTAGCTTGACCCCACCGAACTGAACCGCCAGTGCATTCGCTGGCCCATACGCATGCTCTGGATCATGGCAACTCGAACAGGACACCCGGCCAGAAGCCGACAGCGTCGAATCGAAAAAGATCAGCTTCCCGAGACTCGCAGCCGGAGACAGCTCATGAACCGTGGGTTTGACAGCATCCACCTGTCGCAGCTTCGCGGGTCGTGAAGTACACCCGACAAGCCAGAGAATCGCCACCAGAGTCATCGGCAGTGCCGTCAAAACTGGACGCACCCTGCCAATCGATTGCAGAAAATAGTTCGACTTCAGCAAAAACAAAAACCTATCGCGGGGATATCCCCGAAGCACTTAGCAATTTTGAGTGCAATCAACATGATGAATCTGCGGCGTCGCAAGCTAGACGCCGCAGATTCAATTCAGATCACAGACCAGTAAAGACATCCGCACCGAACGTGCCCGCACCCGGCTCCTGAGCGTAACCAAGATGACCTAGCCCAAAGATATCTTCGATACTGCGCAACATCGAGTAGTGGTTATACCCGGTAGTGGTCACCGTACCCGGCTTGATGAACTGCGACAGCAGCACCGCACCCGTATTATCTCCACCGTAGTTGGTATAGGTCAGCGTGTACGCCGCACTTCCCACCTTGATCGTGCTCGCCTGTGGATACGCTGGCAGATTCGGCCCCGGTTGCTCGTTGCAGCACACGGCGCCGTTAAACGTAATCGCTACACCGGTCGACGAAGGCACCACGCTACCGTAAGTGCTCTCATCAAAATTGATAATGATGAGCCCATCTTGCTTGTACGCCGGTGAAGCCGTAATAATCGGAATCCACTTCTGCAAAAACGCATCTGCCGAGACCAATCCACCCGGACGTCCATCAACGCAAGGAGCGTCGTGTCCGTCATCGCACAGACTCGGCGTAATGAAGTTGAAGTTGGCCGTAGTCGACACACTCGCAAGATCGTTCTGCAAATTCTTATCCAGATTCACCACATTCGCCGCGCAATCCGGCGAATCAATAATTGAGTGGAAGTACATGAACGGATTATGCCGCGTTGCGTACTGATCGCCCAGAGGAACCGCAGCCGACGGAGCCTCGGCAGTCTGTGTCAGGTCTGTCGTATTGAGCGCCGGGTGACCGCAAGTCGCCGACTCACGGGCCGGGTCGTTCCCCATGTCGCCCATGTAGCCCTTCCACGTCAGTCCTTTCGCCTTCAGCTGGTCAGGAAGGGTCTTCACACTTGCCGGGTAGACACACCCTGTACCCACGGCGAGCTGGTCCTGAAACGTAGTGCTCGTCTGCGCAAAATCTGCATACGTAATGCAGTCAGAGATCGTCTGCGGAGTGCCGGGCTGTCCGCTCAGCATGGAAACGTAGTTATCCAGCGATACATGGCCCGTCCCGTAATAGCCACTGAGCAGCGCTCCCTGCGCCGTCAAAGTCTTGGCAAGGTAGGGCGACGGCGTGCCGGCACCAAAGGTAGTCGAATAGTTCTCGTTCTCAAGCGTAATGACCCAGACGTGCTTGACCTTGCCCGACACCAGGCTAGCGTTTGTACTTGTGCTGTCGCCGTTAGAGCATGCCACGATCACCGCGCCAATCCCCGCTGCGATCACTACAACTAGGGCCGTAATCCATCTCTTCTTATTGAACATCATGTATTTAGGTTCCTGCCTCCGTATAGCTGCAGTATGCTGAACCCTCATTAACAAGAAATAAAATCCGAGCGCCGAAGCCACCAATTACGGCCATCCCAGCATCAAATGGCCCTTCACCGCTAACTTGCTTCCCAGAGCTATACTGAAGAGAAGCGTCTCAGCTTATATCCCGCTCGGCAATCAGTCTCACTCCTGTCTGCCGACCCGACGAGTATCCATTCGATGTCCTCCAAGCCGCTCACCATAGGCATCCTCGCCCTTCAGGGCGCATACGAAGCCCACGCCAAAACGCTCCGCACCCTCGGCGCAACACCCAGGCTCGTCCGCCTCCCAGCCGACCTTGAAGGCATCGACGGCCTCATCATGCCCGGTGGCGAGTCCACCACAATGCTCAAATTTCTCGAGCGTCACGACTTCTTCGACACCCTCAAAACCTTCGTCCGGACCACCCCTACATTCGGCACCTGCGCCGGAGCTATCCTCCTCGCCACGGACGTCGAAAACCCCACCCAGAAATCCCTGGCCGCCCTCGACATCACCGTCGAGCGAAACGCCTACGGCCGCCAGATCGACTCCACCATCCTCCACGCCGACTCAAAGCTCCCCGGCGGCCCCCTCGAGATGGTCTTCATCCGCGCACCCCGCATCACCCGCACCGGCGAAGCAGTAGAAACCCTCGCCACCCGCGAAGCAAACCCGGTGCTCGTCCGTCAGGGACACATCCTCGCCGCCACCTTCCACCCCGAACTCAGCCACGATACGCGCGTCCACGAGCTCTTCCTGAACCTCGTTCGCCACCACTCCCATTAATCATTTTCTTGCGCGTCCCCGGAGTGCAAGGCATGATGTACCATGCCGCGACGGCTTTTACGGAGCTTTCAAGTGTTAAGGCAATCTCTCCCCACGGCAACGTCCAGCCGCTTTCGGCTGGCAGGCGTCCTCTTCGGATTGCTCTGCGGATTGCTCTGTCAGGCCCATGCCCAAGCGCCAGCCACCCTCGTGACAATGCTGCAGGAGTGCATGGATCGCGCCAACGCCGGCGACAGCTCCGCCGCCTTCAACGCCGTCCTCAACCTTGCCGAAGCGCTGGGCAAAGCTCCTCTCTCCGAAGTGAAAGAGGTTCTTCCAGCAATCATGCAAGCGGTCGACGACAAGAACCCCGCCATCCGCACGCTCGCGCTCAATAGCCTCGTCGCCATCCAGAGCCGCTCCAATCCTGACCGCACCCTCCGTGGTGATGCCCTCCCTCTTCTCGAACCCGAAATCCCCCGCATCGCCGCCCACCTCACCGACGACGACACCCACATCCGCAGCACTGCAGCCAACGTCCTCGGAGGCTTCAGCCCCAAACCGCCCGAAACCGTCTTCCCCCCACTTATCGCCTACCTCAAGCGCGACGACGCCGTCAGCTCCGTCGGCTCCAGCATCGTCTTCCAGCTCGTCCGTCTCGACCCGCAACGTTCTCCAGTCGCAACAGCCATCACTGGCTTCCTCAATCGCAACGACCAGACCCCGGACTGTCTCATCAGCTCCATCGACGCCATCGCTCACGCACCCATCCAGAACGAAGCGATCGACACCGGCGTCGTCCATAATCTCGACCCCCCGCGCCCCACCGCCGTCCGCATCGCGGTCATCCGCGACTTGCCCGAACTCCAACTCCCCGGCGACGTCTTCACCGCCACCCAGGCCCGTCTCCGCCAGATTGCCGCCAGCGAACAGGAAGACGCCACCGTCCGCACTGCCGCTAACTCCATCCTTCCCTGCTGGACAAACGACCGCCACACACCCTGCCCCGCCTTCACTCTCCCTCCTCCCACGCCCGAGCTACCCGATGAGTCTGCCTAGCAACCTCATCGCGTTATCCTGAACTGTGTCTCCCATCCCCCAACAGGCAGCGATTCTCTACACGATCCCCTCGTGGCTGCCCACCGACGCCAGTGCACACGGCCCCGCCCTCGACCACCATCTCCTCCTTAACCTCTGGCTCTTCCTCGCCCTCGCCACTCTCGCACACCTCATCCTCCTCATCGGCCTCATCGCCGGCCGCACCATCGAGCCCAGAAACCTCTGGCGCGTCGAATATCTCCCGCTAGCCATCCTCGCCATCCTCTTCGCCACCCTCACCATCAAGGCCGAGCGCCTCTGGGCAGCTGCACGCTACACCGGAGCCTCCCCCGCCGCCCTCCAGGTCGAAGTCACTGGCATGCAATTCGCCTGGTACTTCCGCTACCCCGGCCCCGACGCCATCTTCGGCATAACCCGCCCCCAACTCGTAGCCCCCGGCGAAGGCAACCCCCTCGGCATCGACCCCACCGACCCCCACAGCGCCGACGACACCGTCACCTCCGAACTAGTCCTGCCCTCCAACCGCGAAGTAGACCTTCGCCTCCGCGCACAGGACGTCATCCACGGCTTCTCCATTCCCGAACTCCGCCTCAAGCAAAACGCCGTCCCCGGCCAGACCATCCATATCCACTTCACCCCAACTACCCCCGGCACCTACGCTATCCTCTGCACCCAACTATGCGGCCTGGGCCACTACCGCATGAACGCCACCCTACGCATCGTCCCCCCGGACGAATTCGCCACATGGCTAACCGAAAAACAAAAGGCGGCCCAGCCATGAACCCAAGCAATCCAACCAACCCACAGAAGCCAAACCCCGCCACGAGCCCCCTGCTCCCTGTTCCCTACTCCCTGTTCCCTCGCCTCACTGACCACCGCACCATCGGCCTCCAATACCTGGCCATCGCCCTCATCTCCGTCACCATCGGAACCCTCCTCTCGCTGCTCATGCGCATCCACCTTGTCTGGCCCGCATGGTCGCTGCCCCTCCACGGCCCCATCCTGCCGGAAGACTACCTAGCCCTGGTCACGATCCACGGCACGATAATGCTCTTCTTCGTCCTCACGACGGCCCCGCAAGCCGGCTTCGGCAACCTCATCCTTCCTGCGCAAATCGGCGCCCGCAGCATGGCCTTCCCTCTGCTGAACGCCGCCAGCTTCTGGCTAACCGCATTGGCCCTCATCATCCTCCTCTCCTCCACCTTCGTCCCCGGAGGCTCCGCCATCTCTGGCTGGACCGCCTACCCACCCCTAAGCGCCGTCGCAAGCGCAGGCCCAGGCCAAGCCCTGGGCATGGATCTCTGGCTAGCGAGCATCGCCCTCTTCGCCATAGCCTCCACGGCAAGCTCCATCAACACCCTCACCACCATCATCAAAAACCGCTGCGAAGGGATGACCTGGGATCGCCTCCCCCTCACGGTCTGGGGATGGTTCACCGCCGCGATCCTCAGCATCATCGCCTTCTCCGTCCTCCTCGCAGCCCTCCTCATGCTCTTCTGCGATCGCCACGCAGGAACTAGCTTCTTCCTCCCCGCAGGCAATCTCGTCAATGGAGTCCTCCGCACCAAAGGAAACGGCACCCCCCTCCTCTGGCTCCACCTCTTCTGGTTCTTCGGACACCCCGAGGTCTACATCGCCATCCTCCCCGGCATGGGCCTGACCTCAATGCTCCTCGCCAACTTCAGCCGCCGCCGAGTCTTCGCCTACCGCACCATGATCACCACCACGCTCATGATCGGCTTTCTCGGCATCCTTCTCTGGGGACACCACATGTTCGTCGCCGGCCTCAACCCCTTCGTCAGTTCCGCCTTTTCTGTCACCACCATCGCCATCGCCCTCCCAGCCTCCGCGAAAGTCCTCAGCTGGCTAGCCACCGTATGGCGCTCGAAGCCCCAATACACCTCCGCGATGCTCTTCTCCCTCGGCTTCGTCTCTCTCTTCATCACCGGAGGCCTAACCGGCCCCATCCTCGCCCAACCCATCCTCGATGAATACCTCCACAACACCCTGTTCGTCGTTGCCCACTTCCACCTCATCATGGCGATGGCCGGCATCTTCGCTCTCTTCGCCGCCACCTACTACTGGTTCCCCCTCATCACCGCCCGAAGTGGCAAACCCGGCCTCCTCATGTCTGAACCCCTCGGTCGCCTCCACTTCTGGCTCACCTTCCTCGGAGCCTACGCCACCTTCCTCCCCATGCACCTTACAGGGCTAGCTGGAGAACCCCGCCACTACTCCCAGCTCACCGGAGTCCCCGGCCCCGCAGGATTGCTCAGCCCCGCCGGTCACCTTCTTGCTGCAACCCTACCCCTCAACCGGCACATCACCTACGCGGCCATCTTCCTCGCCACTGCCCAAATCCTCTTCTTCATAAACCTCATCCGAAGCTTCCGCCACGGAACCGTCGCCTCGCAAAACCCATGGCAGGCAACAACATTAGAATGGCACCCAGTCTTGCACCCAAATGCGCCCGTCGAAGCATCTGAAACAAAAGTCGTCGTCCATCGTCAACCATGTGAGTACCTCTCGGCCCCCGCCACGGACTCGTTCCTCCCACAATGGATCGAGACTGCAGACACAAAACCGGAGTAAGCTCTTCTCAGCGTCAGCGCCTGCCATGAAAGGCCGCCATGCCATCCACCATTACGCCGATCAACACGGAACGAGACAAAAAGCGCCGGGTCGAAGATCACGATCATGGCTCAGGCCGCCGTCCACCGACTGACAAGCGTACCGGCGGAGGCGGCGACAATAACGACAACTGGAACGATCGATCCGGCAGCAAAGGCCCACGCGAGCGTCTAAGCCGTTACCGCCTCGGCCTCTTCTGCGCACTCGCAGGCGACCTCATGTTCTTCGTCGCCCTCGTCAGCGCCTTCTTCGTCTCCCAGTCCACGGGCCGCTACAACGTCTACAACCAATACGTTAACGAGTGGCTCCCCACCGTCATCCCACCTATCCTCTGGCTCAACACCGCCGTTCTCCTCCTCAGTAGCGTAACCATCGAGATCGCCCGCCGCCACATGTTCCGCGAAAACGACGTCATGGACGAGTGGCTCGGCATCGGCAAACCCATCACCCGCCGGGCCTTCCCCTGGATCGCCGCCACCAGCTTCCTCGGCCTCGTCTTCCTTGCCGGGCAGTCGCTCGCATGGCATCAGCTCGCCCTCCAGCACGTCTTCTTCAAATCAAACCCCAGCAGCCACTTCTTCTACCTCATCACCTACACCCACGCCATCCATCTGTTCCTGGGCATCACCGCTCTGGCCACCACCCTGATCGCGCTCAAAGTCTCCCGCTCCCTGGAAAGCCGCCAGATCCTGGTCGACTGCACAGCATGGTACTGGCACACAATGGGCCTCTTCTGGATCTTCCTCTTCGCCTTGCTGGCCTTCTTCCAGTGAACCTCCGCACCCTCACCCTAAGCCTCACACTCGCCGCCACCCTCCTCGCGCCCATCCCAACCCACGCCCAGGGTTGCGCCCAATGCCGCGACAACGCCGCCGCCACCCCCCCGACAACACAGAGAGCCTACCGCCGAGCCATCACCCTCCTCACCATCACGGCAAGCGGCATCTTCCTGACCACACTTACCTTCCTTAAACGCCAGCGCTAACCAGAAAACACCACCTTCTGACACGCGTTTTTCAATCGAGTTACCAACACCGGCGCTCCATTTTGGCCCGGGATATACTGTGCTGCTAGCCAACCCAAAATAAGGAGCCACTCCTTGAAGCTGCTGGTCAAGTTCAACATTCTGCTCATCGCCGTCTTCAGTCTCGGCCTCGGCCTGATCGCACTCGAAGCCCGGAGTTTCCTCGAGAGGCAAGCCCAAAACGAAGTCCTCCAGGAAGCCGGAGTCATGGCAGCCAGCGCGATGGCAACGCGCAACTACACCGATCACGAAGTTTCCCCACTCCTCGAAAAAACCGCAGAGCACGAAGAAACCTTCCTCCCCCAAACGATCCCATTCTTCGCCGCAACAAAGACTTTTCAGGCAATCCGGCAGACCTATCCCGACTACACCTACAAAGAAGCCGCCCTCAACCCCACCAATCCCATCGATCGCGCAACCGATTGGGAAGCAGACATCATCAACTACTTCCGGAACTCCCCCAACCAAACGGAGCTAATTCGCACCCGTGAAGCAGCCACCGGAACAAACCTCTACATGGCGCATCCCATCCGAGTCGAAACCGGATGCCTCCCCTGCCACAGCACGCCCGCCGCCGCCCCCAAGGCCATGATCAAGCACTACGGCCAGCAGAACGGATTCGGCTGGAACCTCGGCGAGGTCATCGGAGCGCAAATCATCTCCGTCCCCATGACCGTCCCCCTGCAAAAAGCACGCCAGGGCCTCAACGAGCTGCTGATCGACCTCGCCCTGATCTTTCTCCTCGCCATCATCCTGATCGACGTCGGCCTCTACTTCATCGTCATCCGGCCCCTCAGAACCATCTCCATCTCCGCAGACCTCATCAGTCAAGGCGAGCTGAACCTGGAGCCCTTGCCAGTAAAGGGCAACGACGAAGTCTCCATGGTCACGCGATCCTTCAACCGAATGCACACTAGTCTCAAGAAAGCGATGGACCTGCTAAACGGCTAAGCCAATATCCCTCACCGAGGCCGGCTGCGCAGAAATTTCTGTCGATCCGCATCGTTCTCTATGTGTTTGGAAGCTTCGGTATAAATCTTGTCGAGATCCCCATACTGCTTCGCCAACCGGTTCACCACGACCTTCGCAATCGGCCCGATGTACGCCGCCAGATTACGAATAACCGGCTCAAGCGGCAGCGAGGCCACCCCGCTAGACGGCTGTTTATTGAACTCATCTGTACTGATGCGCTGCCAACTCGGCGCCGGGGTCTCTGTCGTGCCTTCAGTCGAAGCCGCGACATTATGAAGTCGAAGTTCAGCCAAAAACTCCGCAGCCGTCACGAACCTCCGCGCCGGATCCTTAGCCAGTGCCCTGTCAATGACGTTCGAAAGATGTGCCGGAATATCAGGCCGCAGCGTGCTCAGCGACACTGGAACCTTATGGATATGAGCCATCATGAGCTCATACGTATTTGCCCCCTGCAACGGTGGCAGTCCTGCAATCAACTCATACAGCGTCACTCCAAGCGAGTAAAAATCGGATTGCGCCGTCGCTCTCTCTCCACGAAACTGCTCCGGCGACATATGCGTCGGCGATCCAATAAAAGATCCCGTAGCGGTCAGATCCGTCGCGCGTTCCTTGGTCGCAATCCCGAAATCCAGCAGCTTCACCGAACCGTTCGCGCCAACCATGATGTTCGACGGCTTGATATCCCGATGCACCACGCCCGCCTGATGAGCATAATCAAGTGCGGAAAGCACCTCTGCAGCAAAATCCACCAGATGCCGGATAGGTATCCGCATGCGGAGACTGCGAGACCGCAGATTCTCCCCCTCCACCAACTCCATAATCATCACAAGCTGTTCGTCAAAGTAAAACGCATTGTGGAGCCGAGCAATGTTCGGATGATTCAGCGATCCGAGTAGCTGAATCTCGCGTCGAAATCGCTCAGTCATCTCGGGCGTATCCGTCTGCTCAGGCCGAAGCACCTTGAGCGCCTCAGGTCGTTGCGAAATCAGATGCTTGGCCTCATAGACCGATCCGTGCCCACCGCTTCCCAGCACACGGACGATCTCGTACTCCCCGATCACCTGCCCAGCTTCAAAGGCCATCGGCTAATAATATAGCCAACGAATGGCATATCCACATCAACGTCAATAACCCATGCATCGACCAGCGACCGGCCGACAAGGTATAAATTGCCGCCGCAAAAATGCCATAATCTCTGTGATCTAAGGATCCAATCAGCTTTGACCGACGCCAACCCCAACCCGCCGTCCCAACCCCCAAGCAACCGAGGCCTCCTCGTTCCGTGGATCATCGCGGGGCTTCTTTTCACCGTCTCCATCGTCATCTCGATGTACACCATGATCCGAGGCATGGCCTACGCTCGAGCTAACCAGGCAGCGCCTCCCTCTTGGTTTCACTCGCTCCTGACGTTCAGCCAGTACGGACTCTTCCTAAGCACCGCCGCCGTCCTCATTCTGGTAGCCATCTCCCTCCGGCGAGCTTTTAAACGCAAATAACAGCTCACATCACGAAATCTGTCTACACCAACTCAGCCACCCATCACAGCTCTACGCAACGCCGCCCGCGCAAGCAAACGGGTCGAATCCAGCGTCGGCAGCGGAGAATTCGAATCATTCATAATCAACGGAATCTCTGTGCAGCCAAGCACGACGGCATCGCAGCCATCCTCGCTCATCCGCCCAATAACGTGCTGAAAAGTAGCAACCGCCTCCGGACTGAAGACCCCATAAACTAGCTCATCAAAGATGATCCGATTGATCTCCTCCCGCTCATCCGAGTTCGGACGAACATACTCAAGTCCACGCGCTGTCAGTTTCTCCGGGTAGATCTCACTCTCAACGAGCCAACGAGTCCCCGTCAACCCAATGCGCCGAAACCCGCACTCAACAGCCTGTGCAGCAACGACCTCAGCAATATGCAGCCAGGGCAACGGCGACCGCGCCTCAATAAAGGGAAGCGCTTGATGGATGGTGTTGTCAGGACAGATAAGAAAATCAGCGCCGGTTTTCGCGAGCTTATTCGCGGAAGAGAGCATCAACTCACCCACGCCGTGCCAGTCTCCGTGATTGATGCACTTCATGTACTCGCCGAGCGAGTGCGTGTGCATCGAAACCTCAGGATGATCATGCGGACCGCAAAGCTGCGCGCCCTCCACGCAGATAGTCCGATAACAAAGCGCCGCGCCTTCCGCAGAACAAGCAACGATACCAATATGCTGGGGCATACGCCGATTCTACAAAGCCCCACCAACTAAGGTATGAGCCAGCCCCCCAAAAGGTTTCCGACGTAAGTCCGTTTTGCTTGGTTTGCTTAAGGGCACGGCTTCAGCCGTGCCACAGATAGTTCGCTTCCACAGTTGCGGCTTTAGCCTCCGAGGTCCATGCTTTCGCCTGCTGAGATCGCAGCCTTCCCCCAAAAGAACAAAACCCTCAGCTAGCGATGCTTCTTAGCCGGAGCCTTCTTTGCGGGAGCCTTCTTGACGACCTTAGCCGGAGCCTTCTTCGCCGGAGCCTTCACCGCAACCTTCTTAGCCGGGGCTTTCTTGACAACCTTAGCCGGAGTCTTCTTAGCCGGCGCCTTGGCCACAACCTTCTTCGCGGGTGCTTTCTTAGCGACGACCTTAGCCGGAGCCTTCTTAGCCGGCGCCTTGGCCACAACCTTCTTCGCCGGAGCATGCGCAGCCTTGGCCGGAGCCTTCACAGGAGCAGCCTTCGCAGGCGCTGGTGCCGCTGCCTTCTTCTCTGCAACCTTTGCCGGAGCAACAACCTTCGCCGGAGCCTCCTTCTTAGGAGAAGGCTTCGCCTCAACCGCTCCCTCAGCTGGAAAAGCACCTTCGGTCACAGCCGCCTCGCCGTTTTCTTCGGCCACGGCAGCCTTCTTCCGGCTCTTGGCCGGCTTGGCATCCTTTTTCGCCGCACGGGCCCGGCGCAGATGAACCGGCGGTGGCGGAGCAGGCGGCGAGTGAGGCTCCAGATAAGCCTTCATCTCTTCCACAGTCCCAAGCTTGTTGTCCATCAGCTCAAAAAACAGCTTATCGAGTAGGTCATCGTACCCCGGAAGCTCCGGAACAATCCGCATCTCCTGCATCAGCGTGTACGGCAGCTTCAGCTTAGCCTGCGGCCACTCTGTATAGAAGGCCTTGAACTTACCCTGAATCGGCCCACTCTTGGTCGTATGCGCCACCCAAAGCACCGACTCCGGCTTAGCCGAGTACAGCAGCTTCCACGCCTGCGACGGTGCCGCGGCCCCCTTGCCTGAAAGCTGAGCCGCAAACTCTTTGCCTTCGCCCTCAAGCGCTTCAATCTCATGCACAAAGCCCTGTCGCGGGAAGCTCTTCTTCAGCGCCGCCACTTCCTTCGGAGCCATCTTCGCCGTCAGCAGCGGGAAATTCGCGGCTGAAGCCTCCGCATGGATGCCCTGCATCTGCAACTGCATCTGCGCATCCCGCAGCCGCTCCAACTCCGCCACATTCGCCTTCGACGACGACAGCGCCGCGCACAGATACTTCATCCACCCCTCGGACTCCAGACGCTTCAGCACTCGCAGCGGGTCTTCTTCATGGAAGATCTCCTCCGTCTCGTACCCGCGCTCAAAAGCCCCCATGGCCGAGATATAACCTTCCTGCTTGCCCGTCTCATACCGCCCCTGGGTCTTCTCGTCCATCTGCCAGCCCAATCGAGCCATAAACCGTACCGCCCGGATCATCCGCACCGGATCCTCGATGAACCCGTAGTTGCTCACCAGCCGCAACTCCCGGTTCTCAATGTCCGCCACCCCATTCAACGGATCCAGTAGCAGCCCATAGGATGACCCCATCGCGTCGCTCCCCTGGTTGAGCGACAGCGCCATGGCATTTGCCGTAAAGTCCCGACGCCTCAGGTCATCCAGGATCGTCGCTGCCTTCACCACCGGCTTGCCCGGCTTCGGATAGCTGACCGACAAAGTGCTGCCAATCTCCATCCTTACACCACCAGGAAACCGCACGAAGAACGAATGCATCTCCTCCCATTCTCCGGTGACGACAACGCCAGCTTTCTCTATATCTTTCTTTAACTTGAGAGCATTTCCCTGAACCACTACATCCAGATCGCGCACCGGCGACCCACTCGTCAGGTCCCGCACCGCCCCACCCACCAAAAACAGGTTAAGTCCTTTAGAGCGAGCAACCTCCTGCACCTTCGACAGTGCCGCTTGCTGACTTTTGGACAGACGGTTTTCAAGTAAATAGATGTAGTCGGCCATATCTTGTTGATTTCACTCCGAGCCGGTCTTAAACGGGATTCGCCAGCGAGCATAAGCTGAAACGAATCAACCCTTTAGAAATATAGGTAAAGCAAGACACAAAATGTGAATGTAACACAGCGTTAGTAAATTGACTACTCTTCCCAACCTTTTTCGCCTCACTCCCATCCCCACATGCGACAATCCGCCAGAACCATGTCTTCCGCACACAAAAAAGTTATCGTGCGCCGCTTCACAGGAGAAACCCTCCCCGGCTACCTGCCCCTGACCAACTTTGTCCGTGGCAAAGCATCCGAACGCGCCCTCGACCTCCTCGACCTCACCGGCCGCGTTATCCCATTATTCCTCAGTGACATCAAGCACATCTGCTACGTCCGCGACTTCAACCTCACAGACCCATCCAACCCCGAGCGCCTTACTCGCCGCACATTCCTGGCCCGCCCTAGAACTGAAGGCCTCTGGCTCCGCCTGACCTTCCGAACCCCCTCTCCAGAAACAGACCAACTCGAAGGTCTCGCTCCCATCGACGCAACCCTCCTCGACGACCTCGTCAACGACGCCGGCCTCTTCCTCACCCCACCCGACACCCGCTCCAACACCCAGCGGATCTATGTCCCCCGAACCGCCATAGCCGACCTCCAACTAATCGCTGTCATCACCACACCCTCCCGCAAGAAACCCCTCCCCGCCGCCTCTGTCCCCACCATTCAGGAGGACCTCTTCCAAAACCTCCCCCCAACTACCCGCCCCAACTAAGCATCTTTTTGCCAGCTACTCCCTACCCCTGCTCTCTACACCGTGTCTTATACAATCCCCACCATGAAGCTCGCCGACCTAGCCAAACATCTCGGAGCCACCCTTCACGGCGACCCCACAGCCCAAATCACTGGAGTCGCCGGCATCGACACAGCCGCCCCGGGCCACCTCACCTTCGTCGCCAACCCCAAATACGCCTCCCTCGCCCGCACTACTAAAGCGACCGCCGTCCTCGTCGAACCCACATTCGCTGAGATCACCGCCGCCACCCTACGCATCGAAAACCCCTATCTCGCCTTCGCTCGCGCCATCGAGCTCTTTTACCAGCCCCCAACCTACGCACCCGGCATCCACCCCACCGCCGTCGTCGCCCCCACCGCGCGCATCGGGGCCAATGCCCACATCGGAGCCTATGTCGTTGTAGGCGACCACGTCGTCATAGGGAACAACGCCACCCTCCTGCCTCACGTCGTCATCTACCCCCACGTCCACGCCGGAGATAACCTCTTCGCTCACGCCCACGCCGTAGTCCGCGAACACTGCCATCTCGGCGACAACGTCGTTCTCCAGAACGGAGCCATCATCGGAGCCGACGGCTTCGGTTTCGCCCGCCAATCCAACGGCGCTTGGCACAAGATCCTCCAATCCGGTCCAGCCATCCTCGAAGACGCCGTAGAGGTCCAGGCCAACGCCTGCATCGACCGGGCCTCCATCGGCGAGACCCGCATCCATGCCGGAGCCAAAATCGACAATCTCGTCCAGGTAGGCCATGGATCCACCGTCGGCAAAGACACCCTTCTCTGCGCTCAGGTCGGTCTCGCCGGCTCCACAACCATCGGCAAATCAGTCATCCTTGCCGGACAGGTCGGCGTAGCTGGTCACTGCACTGTTGGCGACGGAGCCATCGCTACAGCCCAGAGCGGCATCCCAAGCGACGTCGAACCAGGCAAGGTCGTCAGCGGATACCCCGCCATCGACAACCGTCAATGGCTCCGCTCTGTCGCACTGGTAAATCGTCTGCCCGAACTCCTTCGCAGCCTTAAATCCTCAGCAAAATAACACTTTCCAGAGGTGACTTCTACCAGCCCCTGAGCATCTTAACTACCATGATGGTCGAGCCTCCCGACCCGCGCAGTAGTGTGTCCAACGGTGCCCCGGCCGTGCGCGTCCTTCTGCTCGACGACGAACCCGCCAACCTCCACCTCCGCACTGCCATCCTCCGCCAGCACGGCTACGAGTGCATCCCCGCCTCAACCGTCGAAGAAGCCACCGAGCTCTTCCATAACGTTGACATCGCTGTCCTCGACTACCACCTGGGCTCCGGCCAATTCGGCACCGAAGTCGCTACCCGCCTGCGCCGACGCCGCCCTCACGTCCCCATCATCATCCTCTCCGCCACGCTCGACCGTTACTTCGGCGGCGTAGAAGACATGCACCTCCTCAAGGGCTACAGCTCTGTCGAAGACCTCCTCTCCGCCCTCAGCTCCCTCAACGCCAAACGACGCGGCCATCCCGTCGTCGTCGACGCCCGTGACTTCTTCTACTCCCGCATCAGCATGGCCATCGGCTCCGATGTCCTCGTCCAGATCTTCGACGATCACGGTGTCTGGCTCTACTGCAACGACGCCGCCGCCGACTACCTAGGCCAGCCCCGCGACTGGTTCCCCGGCCGCAGCGTCTTCGACGAAATGCCCACCCTTATGCGCGACTGGCGCGACGTCCTCCAGACTGTCTGCCTCACCCGCGAGACCTACATCGACCGCACTCGCCGCGGCCTCCTCAACATCCCCAAGCCCTCCGAGCACAACGTGACCTGGAGCGTTCTTGCCTTCCCCATCACCCTCCACGACAACCGCTGCGGAGTAGTCCTAACCGCCCGCATCCTGGACCGCTCTCCCGCCCTCTACGCCTAGCTCTGGCTATTTCGACGTCATCCTGTTCCTTCAAAAATATTCGCCATCTCGACCGACGGCGGCGCATTTGCCGCCGCAGTGGAGAGACCCCCGCATTTTGTTTTTTGCTTCTGTCTTCGAAATACTTACCCCGTTCATCCACCCTGATACCCTTAACCCCATGCGTCATCTCCGCATTCTTGCGCTCCTCCCGATCCTGGTCATCACCGGCTGCCACTCCCCCTACGTCGAAGCCACCGTAAGCAACCGCACCCCGCAGCCCATGCGCCTGCTCGAAATCGACTACCCCAGTGCCAGCTTCGGAACCCAATCTCTCGCTCCCGGCGCGGAATTCCACTATCGCTTCAAAGTCCTCGGCTCGGGCAACATGAAGCTCATCTATACCGACGCTGCCCAACACGAGCAAAAATCCCAAGGCCCCTTCCTCAAAGAAGGAGCCGAAGGCCCAGTCACCATCACCGTCTCCCCCGACGGAGTCCATTGGCAGACCACCCCGGGCACAACCCTTCACCCATAACCTGAACCTCCCAGCCGCCGAAGCCATCTAACCCATCCATGAGCATGCAAAAGGTCAAGCTAGGTTCACAAGGCGCAATCGTCTCCCGCATGGGACTCGGCTGCATGGGCATGAGCGAGTTCTACGGCGAGCGCAACGACGAAGAGTCCGCCGCAACCCTCCTTCGTGCACTCGATCTCGGCATCAACTTCCTCGACACAGCCGACACCTACGGCATCGGCGACAACGAAGAGTTAGTAGGCAAAACCATCCGTCCACGCCGCGACGAAGTCTTCCTCGCAACCAAGTTCGCCAACGTCCGCACAAAAGCAGACCCTACCAACTGGTCAGTCAGTGGCAAGCCCGAGTACGTCAAAGCCGCCTGCGATGCATCCCTCAAACGCCTCGGCATCGACCACATCGACCTCTACTATCAGCACCGAGTCGATCCCCAAACTCCCATCGAAGACACTGTGGGCGCGATGGCCGACCTCGTAAAAGCAGGCAAGGTCAAATACCTCGGCCTATCCGAAGCCTCCCCAGCAACCATCCGCCGAGCCCACAAAGTCCATCCCATCACCGCCCTCCAAACCGAGTACTCCCTCTGGGAGCGCCACGTAGAATCCGAAATTCTCCCCACAATCCGTGAACTCGGAATCGGCTTTGTCCCCTACAGTCCCCTGGGACGCGGCTTCCTAACCGGAGCCATCACCAAACCCAGCGATCTCGGCGAAAAAGACGCCCGCACCCAGCGCTACCCACGATTCGCCGGCGGAGCCTTCGACAAAAACCAAGTCCTCGTCAATCGCGTAAAAGCAATCGCAGACCGCCGAGGCGTCAAACCTGGACAACTAGCCCTCGCCTGGGTACTAGCCAAGGGCGAAGACCTGATCCCGATCCCCGGAACCAAACGACGAAAGTATCTCGAAGAAAACGCAGCCGCACCTGACATCAAACTGACCCCAGCCGAAGTCGCCGAACTAGAAGCCGCAGTTCCACAAGACGAGATCGCAGGCGAACGCTACGCCCCTGCCAACCTGCAAGCCATCGACCGCTAGGCGGTATCGACCCTAATCGTCGCCAACTCCGAGCCTGCGTCTGCGATCAGGATCCATGCTGATGTCATTCGAAGACGCCTTACTCGCAGGTATGTTGTCGGGTTGTGGAGCTCTGTATCTTGTCGATTCCTGCCGCCCTGAAAGAGCCACGACCGCAAGTGGAACCAGGAGCACCGCAAGCCCCATCATCACGAAGATGAGCATAGGTCCTCCTACGGGACATCACATAAAACATCAATGTCCATATTCTTTAGATGCGTTTCCGCATGGGCAGGTGACTGCTATGGAGTGAGCTAATCTTTGCCAAATTCTATTCAGACTCCACAATTTCCCCCACACTGTTTCCGGAGTTCGGAAGAAACGGACCAATTTCGAGCGATAACGTTTCAAAACAAGCGATGCCCGCTCGAAGTGAGAGTATGATCGTTGATCTGATGAAGACTGCAACCGCAAAGTCGGATGCAAACATTCCCTTTTTGAAGCATTTGCCGGTGCTTCAGGGACTTCTGCCGTTGACCAGCAGCCAACTTGGGCCGGATATCATTGCAGGGATCACACTTGCGGCACTCGGCATTCCTGAGGTGATGGGCTACACCAAGATCATTGGTACTCCGATTGTCACTGGGCTCTATACGCTCTTTTTACCGGTGCTCGCATTTGCCGTGTTGGGTTCTTCTCGTCACCTTGTGGTCAGCGCAGATTCTGCAACGGCCGCCATGGTTGCCGCAAGCCTTGTCGCTCTCTCGTTTACAGCGAATACTCCGCGGTACATCGAACTAACAAGTTTGATTGCGCTGGTGACAGCCGGAATCCTTATGCTGGCCAGAATCCTGCGGCTAGGCTTTTTAGCCGATTTCCTTTCTCGTACCGTACTTGTCGGCTTTCTAACAGGGGTTGGCGTGCAAGTGGCTGGTGGAGAACTGCAGGACATGCTCGGAATGGAAAAGCAGGGACACGGCTTCCTGGGTCAACTCTTCCACACGTTTTCGCACCTCGGAGATACGCATCTGCCGAGCCTTTTCATTGCGCTGGCAGCGTTAGCCATCATCATTGGGTGTGAATTCCTCGCACCGAGATTTCCCGGAGGACTCCTTGCTGTCATCGGGATGACGGCGCTGAGTGGGTTCTTCCACTGGGGCATGCGAGGTATTCATGTGGTGGGAGACGTGCCCAGCGGGCTGCCGCATATCGGCCTTCCTCATTTGACGATGCACGATGTGGTCATGGTCGCGCCGATTGCATTCTCGTGCTTTATCGTCATTCTTGCTCAAAGCGCAGCAACATCCCGCGCCTACGCTTTGCGCTATCGCGAGACATTCAATCAGAACGAGGACTTGGTCGGACTATCACTCGCAAACGCTCTCGCAGGCTGCAGCGGTACCTTCGTCGTGAACGGCAGCCCGACCAAGACCGCCATGGTAGACACGGCTGGCGGGCGCAGCCAATGGTCGCACGTTACGACCGCTGTCGTCGTAGTGATCGTTTTGTTGTTCCTCACCCGGCCATTGAGCTTTCTTCCCAACGCCGTTCTGGCCGCTATCGTATTTCTCATCGGCGTGAAGCTGATCGACTACCGTGGCTTGGCTGCAATTCGCCGTGCTGCTCTTGGCGAGTACATTTTGGCTCTGATCACGGCGGCTACTGTGGTCTTCTTCGGTGTCGAACAAGGCATTCTTTTGGCTGTGATTCTCTCGCTACTCATGCACGTTCGTCACAGTTATCGACCCCACGTTGGCGTCCTTGTGCACGACGATGCAGACCACTGGCGAATTGAGGAACCAATTCCGGGCACGCTGACAGAGCCGGGAATGGTGATGTTTTGGTTTGGAGCCGGCCTTTTTTACGCCAACGCACCCTTTTTTGCAGAGCAGGTACGCAAACTCATCGAGCGGCCTCCCTCACCAATACGTTGGCTGGTGATCGATGCCAGGGCGGTCACTGAGCTGGATTATTCGGGGGGACGCACGGTGGCAGAACTGCATCAAGACTTGTCAAAAGCAGGTATCGTTCTTGCAGTAATCATCGTTCAGACACGACACAGGGAGATCCTCGAGCGCACGGGGATGCTTGACCTGCTCGGAGCTGACCGGATCTTTGAATCCCGTTACGACTGCATCCAGGCTTACCGATCAGAGATGTCGAAATCGGTATAGAGGCAACGCTCAACTGCACTTCGCGACAATCACATAGTCGGCATCGGAGACCATGACCGCACTGCGATAAACTCCATCCATGTCTCGCGGTTATTTCATCACCTTCGAAGGTCTCGACGGCTCCGGCAAAACCACCCAACTCCGACGCCTCGCCGCCTCCCTCGAGGCCGAAGGGCACAAAGTCGTCACCCTCCGCCAGCCCGGCGGCACGGCTCTCGGCGACCGCATCCGCTCCATCCTCCTCGACTCCAAATCGGAAGTAACCCACGGCCCCATCGCCCCCGCCGCCGAGATGGCCCTCATGTTCGCCGATCGCGCCCAATCCATCGCCGAGATCATCCTCCCCGCCCTCGAAGCCGGCAGCATCGTCCTTTGCGACCGCTACACCGACTCATCCGAGGCCTACCAGGGCGGCGGCCGCCAACTCGGCAGCGAGCGCATCCTCGCCATGCACCGAGCCGCCTGCGACAACCTCCAGCCCGACCTCACCCTCCTCCTCCTCCCATCCCTCGAAGCCTCCCTCCACCGGGCCCGCCGCCGAAACCAGCGCCATATCCATCAAAAAGGCACAGACGAGAACCGCTTCGAGCGCGAGTCAGACGACTTCTACCGTCGCATCTACGAAAAATACGAAGAGATCGCCGCCCGCGAGCCCCACCGCGTCATCCCCATCCGCGACGAAGCCTCCATCGACGAAATCCAAGCCCGCATTCACGAAATCGTCGCCGCCCGCATCCCCTCCCCAGTCGCCACACCATGACCTCTCCGCTCCCCACGCAGGAAGCTTCCCCTCCGCAACCAGCGCCGGAGTTCCTAAACGAATACCGCCTCCCGCCCGGCCTAAAGCGCAGCCTTCCCTTCTACGCCTTTAAGCCCTGGGTCAAGCTCGGCAGCCCCATTCTCCTCTTCGAACACCTCCTCCGCACCTACGGCAACATTGCCCACTACCGCTTCATGGGCACGCCCATCGTCTTCATCAACGACCCCGACTACATCCGCGAGATCCTCGTTACCCAGGCCTCCTCCTTCGTCAAAGAGCGCACCGTCCGCCGCATGAAGATCCTCCTCGGCGAAGGCCTCATCACCTCCGACGATCCCATCCACATCCGTCAACGCCGCATCGCCGCCCCCGCCTTCCACCGCCAGCGCATCGCCGCCTACGGAGACCAGATCGTCACCAGCGCCGCCGCCCACCGAGACCAATGGCAACCCAACCAGACCATCGACATTAGCGCCGCCATGATGTCCCTCTCGCTCGAGATCGTCGCCCGCACACTCTTCGACACCGAAGTCACCGACGACATCCGCCGCATCAACGACGAGGTCAACACCATCATGGACCTCTACAACTTCCTCGTCGCCTTCCCCCGCATGGAGTCCGTTCTCCATCTCCCCATCCCCGGCATCATAAAATTCCGCCGTTCCAAAGCCCGTCTCGACGCCGTAGTCAACCGCCTCATCACCGAACATCGAGAATCCGGCGTAGACAAAGGCGACCTCCTCTCCATGCTTCTAGCCAGCAAATACGAGCCCGCCGAAGGCCCCGGTAGCGTGGGGCTTCAGCCCCACGAAACATCCTCAGCGCAAAAAGGGGTTTCAGCTTCGGCCTTCTCTCCAACCCCGCCAGAAGGCATGTCCGACGAGCAAGTCCGCGACGAGGTCTTAACCATCTTCCTCGCCGGATACGAAACCGTAGCCAACGCCCTAACCTGGACCTGGTACCTCCTAAGCCAAAACCCCGAAGTCGAAGCCAAACTCCACGCCGAACTCGACGCAGTCCTAGGCACCCGCCTCCCCACCCTCGCTGACTACCCCAACCTTCGCTATACCGAACAAGTCTTCGCCGAATCCATGCGCCTCTACCCACCTGCCTGGGCCATGGGACGCATGTCGACCAAACCCATCACCCTGGGCCCGTACCGCATCCCTGCCGGAGCCCACTTCTTCTTCAGCCAATACGTCATGAGCCGCACCCCCGAGTACTTCCACGACCCACTCCGCTTCGACCCCGACCGCTTCACCCCCGAAAACAAAGCCGCCCGACCGAAATTCACCTACTTTCCTTTCGGTGGAGGCAGCCGCCAGTGCATTGGCGAGAGCTTCGCTTGGATGGAAGGCGTCCTCTCCATCGCCACCATCGCCCAACG
>Ga0209060_10000688_pt1 | contig 51548 bp, 49 predicted proteins | sample Coa_R1_8_FD_187155 | JGI IMG/M metagenome (GOLD analysis project Ga0209060, IMG submission 187155) | Surface soil microbial communities from Centralia Pennsylvania, which are recovering from an underground coalmine fire - Coalmine... | ecosystem: Environmental > Terrestrial > Soil >...
TGACCGCAGTCTCCTTCACCTGCGCGCCACGCACGAGGTTAGCCCCGTTGTCGTCGAAGATGATCCCCGTGCCGCCGCCCTTACCGCCATCGCGCGAAGGTGTAATGATCGCGGCGACGCCTTCTTCAGTCAGCATCTTCAGCGCCGCTGTACGAACCGCTGCCAGCCGCGCACGATCGGCCAGCAACTGCTGAGCGTTTGGAGCACCCGCACGCCCCGCACCCGTCGGATAGGTCTCCATCTCCGCCAGCTCTTCGGTCGTATACCGATGGAAAAGTGGCTCGGTCAGGTCAGGCGTCGGACGCATCGCACCAAACAGAACGATCTTGCCCTTCAGCTTGCCCTTGTACTTATCAAGGTCTTTGACATCCTGAATATCCAGGTAGACGGCCTCGCCCGACACCGGCCCGCTCGTCGCTGGAGACCACGGTGCTGCCTGCGCCATCAGCGGAGCCGTATCCGGAGTCACCATACGGATCCACGTATTGATCTGCTGCCAACCCATGCCGAACTCGCCCCAATCCTCCAAGTGCGCGTTCTCAAGGCCGATCGTCGTCAGAGTGTCCTTGGTCCATGCATTCGCCTTCGCCATGTTCGGCGAGCCCGTCAGCCTCGGACCGATCCCATCCGCCAGCGCCCCGGCAAACTGCATCACGTGCGAGTGCTTAAAACCCTCGTCACGAATCTTTTGATACATCGCCAGATCGATATTCTCCTGCGCTGGCTGAGCGCCATAGTACGAAGGAGTCTCGGTAACAGCCGCCACCGGATCCTTCTTCTTATCGGCAGCAACGGACGGTATAACGAGACCTGCGATGGCAGCCGTGCAACAGCTCCAGCGCGCAAAACTGCGAGCGAATGACATACGTGATGGTCCTCCGGAAGATACGTTGGGTGTGAGCGAAAAGAATAGCAGAATGAACTTTGGACGATTGGCAGCGCCCGATGGTTTCGTCGCAAACGAAGAAAGGCTTAACACCGATCTTCACCGATGCCACCGATAAAAGGTTGAGACAAGGGCCTTTTCATTAGGTCTGTTTTGGATCGGTGTGATCGGTGTTAGGTTTTTGGGCGCGATGGCGGCAACAACCGAGATGCTTAGCTCCGCCGGGTCAGCCGCCGCACCCACAGCGTCCCCAGATACCCCAGCGCTACCACCAGCACCACCAACCCAACAGGCAACCCAATCCACTTGTAACTGATCGTCAGGTCCACCGCATGGTGCGTGGCAAGGTTGAAAGCCAGAATCGTAATGATCCCGAGAAACGTCGAGGCAAAGAACGCCGCAAATCCTGCAGCTGTGCCCATCAACAGGCTCGCGAACCATCCCAGGTCGCCCAGCGGCACCCCAAACAGGTAACCTTCTCCAAACGTATGCGGAGTCGAGGCTCCGCTCTGCGTCACATGCGTCATACCAGTAGAATACTGCTTTATGGCTGAAGGCGTTCAAAACGGACTGGTCCTCGCAACTCAGGTTGCCCGCGAAACTGCTGTGCTCAAAGCACCTAACGGCATCAATTACGCAGCATTCGGCGAGACCAGCATCGACGATCATGACCTCCAGCGCATGGTCCAGGCCGTTCCCACCGCCATCGCTGCCGCGCTCTCACGCAAAACCTACTACTTCGTCCCGCTCGCTATCAGCGAAAGTCGCGGCAGCGACACGACCCTCATCGCCCCCGCCTACACCCCAGAGCTCGGCGATCAGGCTATCTGCCACCGCAACGTCACCCTCACCGACACGGAGGGCGTCTTCATCTCCACCCGTCTTCTCGGCGACCGCTTCGCCCTGGCCTTTGAGTTCTTCATCAACGTCGGCCATGCCTTCGTCGACATCGCCGGAGTCCCCGCGGTATTCGACCAGCTCGTCTGGAATCAGGTCCTTGCTGATGTCCGCGGCGAAACTAGCCAGGACGCCTGGGAGAGCCGTGCCCAGGCCCTCAACGGCACAGAAGCCGCAACCGGTAAGACCCCGCAGATCGACGAGAAGGCCAAGAGCAGCTTCCTCGAGGCCGCCTTCTCCGACGCCCTCGCCATCTACCAGCTCTCTCTCTCCGTCGACTTCGACTACTCCGAGCTACGCGAGCGCGAGTACCCCCTCCTCGCCCCTCAGCCCCTCGCCGAGCGCCTCCGCCTCGTCGCCAAACTCTTCCCCCCCAACCCTGGCTACGAGTTCTCCATCCGCTACCGTCGACGCGCCTGATTCACCACGCATAAGCCGCCCCACAAAACTGCTACAGTAGTCGGGAAGACCGGAGCCATCCCATGCCCGTGATCCGCACCTGCAAACACTGTGGCCGCAAAAACCGCGTCTCCGCAAAGCATTTGGCAGAGACCGGCCGCTGCGGCGAGTGCAAAGCCCCCCTCCCGCCTCTCCATGAGCCCATCCCCGTCGACGCCGAGCTCTTCGACGAAATCACTCAATCCGCAACCGTTCCCGTCCTGGTCGACTTCTGGGCCGACTGGTGCGGTCCCTGTCGAATGGCCGCACCCGAGGTCGCCCGCACCGCCGCCGACATGGCCGGCCAGGCCATCGTCCTCAAGGTCGATACCGAGCAGAACCATCCACTCTCAGCCCGCTACAACGTCCGCGGCATCCCTAACTTCGCCGTCTTCCACAACGGCCGCCTCGTAAAACAACAAGCCGGCCTCGTTGGCCACGATGTCATGGAATCCTGGCTCCGCTCCGCCGCCTCCGAACCCGTCATCTGAGCGACCACGGATTGGCACGGATCGACACGGATTTTTAGAGACACAGACGGATTTTTATCTGTAGGCCTCGCGAAATCCGCGGTCGTTAGGTTCCCCGCAGCACCGGGCCCAGACCTGTCATAAGGAGGCCAGCGATGAGCATAAGCCTGATCGGCTGGGGACGATTCACCGACAAACCTGGCCAGCGAGTCACAGTCCCCGCACCCAGCACCGACGCAGGCGCGCCATGGCTCTGGGACATGCTGACCGGCGAAGTCGCAAATCTCGCAAGCATCGGCTTCGATCGAATCCAGCTCCCACCCGCAAGCAAAGCCCAAGGTGGAGACGGCGCTGGCTGCGACGGCTACGGCGTCTACGACCCACGCGATCTCGGCACCAAGAACCAACAAGGGAGCATCCCCACTCGTTACGGCACCGCAGAATCCCTGCGCCAGTTGATAGCCGTCGCTCACCAACACGGCCTCGCCGTAGACCTCGACCTCGTCCTCCACCAACTCATCGGCGGAAAAAGCGCCCACTACACCTACCTGGGAGCCGACGGCAAAACCCTGAACGGCCGAGGCGCGATGCAACCCGGCTGCTTTCGCAAATCCAAAGGAGGCGGCACGCAGCCGCAGGACGCCGTCCCGGTACCATCCGACGACTTCGCCTTCGGAGACGAAAAAGTCTACCAGCACTGCAAGCCAGCCCGATACACCATCAACGACGCGCTCGACTACGGCGACTGGCTCTTTCGCACCACCGGCGCCGACGGCGCAAGAATCGACGACGTCAAAGGCCTCTGGGCGCCCTTCGTCTCCGAGTTCATGCATCACGGAGCCATGGCTAACAAGCAGTTCTACTCCGAATACTTCGATGGCAACCCGGCAAACCTGAACTGGTGGGCCACCTCCTCGCCCATCAGCAGCCGCAGCGGAGTCGAAGACTTCAACATCCACTTTGCCATCCAGACCGCATGCAACAACCTGTACGCCCGCGCTCTGGATGGAGCAGGCTACTCCCAGTGGAACCCCGGCCTGGCCTACGGCTTCGTCGACAACCCCGACACCGACACCAGCCCCGGCGAGCAGGTCATCACCTCGAAGATGCTGGGCTACGCCTATCTCCTCACCATCAGCTGCAAACAAGTCCTCATCTACGGCAAAGACTACTTCTCCGATCCAATCTGGCCCGGCGCCTACGGTCTCAAACCGCTGATCGACAATCTCGTCTACATCAACCGGACCTTCGCCTATGGATCACAAACCACCCGTTGGGTCGACAACTCCGTCATCGTCATCGAGCGCGACGGCAATGGCGGCCCGTTCGGCACCAGCCCCGGCCTCCTGACGGCCCTCAACTTCGACACCTACAACCGCCGCGAGATCACCTGCGCCACCAGCTTCGGCGCCCACGTACAACTCCACGACTACACCGGTCGACACGACGACATCTGGACCGACGGTCAAGGCAATGCCACCTTCACCATCCCATCCAACGCCTATGCCGGAGGCCAAAGCTACCTCTGCTTCTCGCGGGCAGGCGCAGACAAGCCCATAACGCATCAGCCGCGGCACACAACCCAGGTCTTCTTCGGCGCGCCCGATCTCGACATTCCTCCGGCGACCGTCGACGGAAGCCAGACCATCGCAAGAATCTACGTGCAGAAAAACACCACCGTGACCTTCTCAAAGCAAACCAACATCCAGCCTGCGCTTCTGGATCAGGCAACTCCGGTTCCCGGCAATCGACCCAAGCAGACAGGCTGGTACAACATCGGAGTCAGTACGAGCTCCCCCGCGCCGGTCAATTTCACGCTCAGCGTGACCTACACCGGCGGAACGATCTAGGCCGTTGTCATTGAATCAATCGACCTAACCTACACGTGTAATTCACTTAGGCCTCTTCATTCGCTCCAGGAGACAGACCCAAATGTCACAATCCTCTTCGCTTCCCCGCGCCAGCTTTCACACAATCAATGCCGACGGTGTCCAGGTCTTCTACCGCGAAGCGGGCCCCGCCGACGCTCCGGTCATTCTGCTGCTGCACGGCTTCCCCTCGTCCTCACACCAGTACCGCGAGTTAATTCCCCTTCTGGCGAAGCGTTATCGAGTCATCGCACCGGACCTCCCCGGCTTCGGCTTTACCGTAGTTCCTGACGAGCGAAAGTATGTCTACACCTTCGACTCGATGGCCAAAACCATCGATGCCTTCTTAACCGCGCTCGGGCTGACGAAGTACGCCATCTACGTCTTCGACTACGGCGCACCCGTCGGCTTCCGTCTGGCAGTCGCGCATCCCGAGCGCATAACCGCCATCGTCTCGCAGAATGGAAACGCCTACGAGGAAGGCTTGAGTGACGGATGGGGCGACCTGCGCCGCTACTGGGCCGACCCAACTCCCGAGAACCGCGACGCCATCCGCCCCATGGTCACCTACAAAGCCACGCGCGATCAGTACCTGTATGGCGTAAGCGATCCGCTGTTGGTCGCCCCCGAATCCTACACACTTGACGCCGCACTTCTCGCGCGCCCGGGCATAGATGAAATTCAGTTGGATATCTTCCTCAACTACGCCACCAATGTTGCACTCTATCCCACGTTTCACCAGTATTTTCGTGACTTCAAACCACCACTTCTCGCCATCTGGGGCAAGAACGACCCCTTCTTCATCCCCCCTGGAGCCGAAGCCTACAAGCGCGACAACCCAAACGCGACCGTGGAGCTGCTCGACACGGGCCACTTCGCACTCGAAACACACGTGGAATACATCGCTGAGCGAATTGATCAGCTACTCTCATCCGTCACGCGTTGAGAAAAGCTCCAGTCGCAATCATTGAAGGGAGTTCTATCTCATGCGAGCAGATATTGTCCCCGGCTCCACATTCCCAGACTACGAACTACCAGATCACACCACCAAACGCCGTAAGCTCTCTGAGTTGCAAGGACCTCACCCGATGGTGCTGGTCCTTAGCCGAGGAGGCTTCTGCCCAAAAGACCGTCGACAGGCAGAATTATTGGTCCAGTTTTATCGCGAGATGGAAGTCGGTTATTGCCGCCTCGTTACCATCAGCACCGACAACCTGGCAGAGACAAACGAGTACCGTACCGGCGTCGGTGCCTACTGGCCGTTTCTGTCTGACGTCGGACGCACGATCCAGAAGGATCTCGACATCGCCGAGTACACCGATCCGCAGCACAATCCAATGATCCCGTACACCCTCGTCCTCGAACCCGGCCTCATCGTCTTCAAGATCTACTATGGCTACTGGTTCTTCGGCCGGCCAACAATCGAAGAGCTACGTCAGGACCTACGCGCCGTCACAAAGAAATGCCGCCCCGATTGGGACATCACAACCCCGGAACAGAAGGCCGCATGGCAACGCGGCGAGAAAGATCGCTTCTACCCCTACGGCAAGAGCTACGCAAAAGTATTCGGCGAACAGGACTAAGCTTCAACTCACTATCTGTCAAGCCCATATCGCCAACAACCATCATGGAATCAGGAGGATAGGCTTGCCGAATGATTCCCCCTCACACCCTATAATTAAGTCAGTACGAAAGGAGCTCCCGGACGAACGTGATTCTCTGTAGTTATTTAGGATCAATACTTTAGCTATACAGAGGCTTGTTTTTCAATACTTTGGCGTACGAGTCTGGCCTTATCTTCTGTAGATAGAAGACTTTAGCAACAATGAGTACGGGGTGGGAGTACCAGTGCTGAGAGGGGGCCACGGCATGCAGCGGTTATCCCGTAATCACGCCCATCGCCAGGATGGCACACCCCACGGTGAAGATATCCTCAGCGACCGCGACGTACCAGTCTTTGAAGGAATATTGCCGGACAAGCTCTCGGCGAACCAGAAATCCGCAAAAGGCACCGGCCAGAGCACAGGTCACCGCAAGAAATACACCCTCGAACCCCGACCCATTCAGCCCAGCGGCAACGATCGCGCCAATCAGTCCGGCAACGATCAACCTCGCTGCCAAAGGTCCAGGCGAGACACGATCCCCCATCTTCGGCAACTTGTCGGCAATATTCTCTCCAACGGCCAACACGGTAAAGATCACAGCCGTCGGAAGCTTCGCCACCCAGAAAGCCCATGTTCCATCAACCGGCAGATATCCAAGCCACGCAAACCAGCAAAGAACAGCCATCGGCATCATCGTACGTAGCCCGGTAACAAACCCAAGCAGGGGGATTGCCATGATCCACGACAACACTGCAAGCGCCATTGGCTTCCTCAATCGCCGCTATCAATTTAGAGCATTCCTCAAGACCAACAAGAGAACACCACCAGACTATAGACCAGCCTGGCCGCCCATCACGTCAAAAAAAGTGATGGAGGTGCAGACTGGCCAATGTTTCCAGCTATTCGGACGCTTGAGGTTGGTACTGCTGATCAGATCACGGAAGAAGGTTCACGCAGCCACCCATACAGCGGGAACCGCTCCGCAAGCTCGCCGACATCCTTGCGGATCTTCTTCAATGCGCCCGCGTCGCCACGACGATCGAGTGCCTGCGCGATCCAGCCAGCGATAACGCGCATCTCAGACTCCTTCATCCCGCGCGTCGTCAGCGCTGGCGTTCCAATTCGGATTCCACTCGGCTTCATCGGAGGATTCGTGTCGTACGGAATCGCATTCTTGTTGACGGTGATTCCAGCCTCGCCCAGCGCGTTCTCCGCCTCAGAGCCAAGAATGCCCTTCTGGAACACATCGACCAGCATCAGATGCGTGTCAGTTCCGCCGGAGATAATGCGATATCCCTCAGCGGCCAGAGCCTCCGCCAGAACCTTCGCATTGGCCACCACCTGCCGCGCATAACCAGCAAACTGTGGATCAAGAGCCTCCTTGAAGGCCACCGCTTTCGCCGCCACAACGTGCATCAAAGGGCCACCCTGCTGCCCCGGAAACACGCTCCGATCCACCGCAGCAGCGAACTCCTGCTTGCACATAATCAGTCCACTGCGCGGTCCACGCAGCGTTTTATGCGTCGTCGTCGTCACAACATGCGCATGCGGAACAGGCGAAGGATGCGCTCCGCCAGCAACCAGACCAGCAAAATGCGCCATATCAACAACGAGATAAGCACCAACCTTGTCGGCAATCTCACGCATTCGTGCAAAATCAAACTGCCGCGGATAGGCGCTGCCGCCACCAATAATCATCTTCGGTTTCTCACGAACCGCGAGAGCCTCAAGCTCGTCGTAGTCGATGGTCTCTGTGTCCTTGCGAACCTGATAGCCAACGATGCGATAGAGCTTGCCGGAGAAGTTGAGCTTGTGTCCGTGCGTGAGATGTCCACCGTGCGCAAGATCCAACCCAAGGACGCAATCGCCAGGGCTCAAAAGCGCCATATAAGCCGCGGCATTTGCCTGCGAACCAGAGTGCGGCTGCACATTCACATGTTCGGCTCCGAAGAGCTGCTTTGCGCGGTCGCGTGCAATGTTCTCGACCACGTCGGCGAATTCGCACCCGCCGTAGTAACGCTTTCCGGGATAGCCCTCAGCGTACTTGTTGGTGAACACCGTACCCGCCGCCTCGAGCACAGCACGACTTACGAAGTTTTCTGATGCGATCATCTCCAGCCCTTCGTGCTGGCGAATGATTTCGTTCTCGATTTGTGCGGCGATGTCAGGGTCAGCGGATGTCAGATTGGCATTCAGATCGATGGACATAAGGGTATTTTATGCCCTGTATTCCAGATCCATGGTCCGTTATTCGCGCAAGAAAAGGGGGTCGGGCTGGGAAGCTGTGAGAACCGCGTTCTACTATGCTAAGGCGAGTAAGCTGTATCCACCGAACGGCGAAGGGCCAGATCGAGGGTATCCTAACAGGCAACTTCAGCAGCTAGTTTGCAGGCTTCAGCACAGCGGAGGCGGAATGCACGCTCTGATTGAACCGGTAGCCCTGTGGGGGCTGGTCAAAGAAGATCGAGTGCACGACTCGATCATAGCTCTAGCCTTCCTTGCGATTCTGATAGCTCCCTGCATCGCGGCGATCTTCGGTAGCTCGTCTGACTCTGAAGAGCCGACCTAGGGAACAGCCTGTTGCTGTTCGGCCAGACGCTTGAAAGCCTGATAGACGAACGATCCCATATACCAACCGTCCATGTATTTATAGGGTGTTTCTCCCGTGGTGTAGTGGCCGCATGGAAGCACCTTTGAGACATAATCCACGCCATATTGATCGAAGTTTGCAAGGACGTCGAGGGAGAATTCGCGCAGAAACGTCAGGTCATAGGTCGCATGAATGACAAGGACACGTTTTGGGTTTGCGGCGAATCGCTGCATGTACGACATGGGGCTGATTCCAGTAAATATCTGGCGCACCAAGTCCTGCGTGAGCTCTGCCTGTTGAAAGGCTTCACGAATATGCCGCGTGCTTTGGCCTGTCCACACAACATCGCCAAACCAGGTTGAGGCGTGGTTGAAGGCACAGACTTCAAGACGAGAGTCATGCGCGGCGGCGATGAAGGCATAACAGCTGCCGAGACTCGTCCCCAGCACACCGAACTGCTCGTAGCCTTGTGATTCAAGCCAGTCAAGGCAGCTGCGAATGTCGACGACGGCCTGTCTGCAGGCCTCGATGGTGCGGCCCACGTTCGCGCTGACGGCGTAGTCAGACCGCTCGAGCTCGGCTGGCCTGCGGATGTCGTGGTACGGCTTGGAGAGGCGTAATGCACTGATTCCGAAGCGATTGAATAAGGTGCAGAGCGCGTTATGGCTGAACGCATCGGCGTTCCACTGCGGCATCACGATGATTGCCTGCTTTGGTTTTTTTTCGTGGTTAGTTTTGTGTTTATTTATTTTTTCTGGTGCTGGATACCAGCGTGCGTTGACGATGTCGTTTTCGGGATAACGGGTGCGGATGGGGGAGGTGAAACGGAGAAATTCGGCTTCTTCTAGTTCGCCTTCTTCTGCTTTGCGTTTTAGTTCTGCGTCCTGAGCCAGGGTTTCTGGGCGGACATTGGTGGGAAAGAGCTGTGGATGGCGGGTTTCCAGGCGAAAGTCGGTGGGTGTCTCATAGCCGAAGAACTCGTCGGAATGGCTGACTATGACGTCGTTGATCGCGGTCATTCGCTGGAGATCGTCTGCGTAATCAGTGGACAGATTCGCAAGCGGGCTGAAGTCTTTCAGCCAGTCGAAGCCCCATTCGAGGGGGCGGACGATTCGGTTGGTGTCGCGTGTTGTAAGTGCAGTCTCCCAGGAGAACATCCACTTCGCGTAAAGCCTTGAGAGCATCTTTTTTAGTTTAGCAATCACAGCTCGGAAAGCACGAAACAGACGCGCCCGATGAGGTAATCTGCTGGGGATTCGTGGTTAGCAAGCGGTAATAGCTGGACAGGAAACTCCCTTGAGTAAGGGCGGAGGATGAGGCGGCCCTCGTCGAAGTCCACGAAGCGGAGGAGCAAGGCTGCACCGTAACGGACGGCGTAGAGGGTGGGCTGGTGGGCACGGTAGGGAGCTAGTGAGTTGTAGTGGCGGTCGAGGACGACGATGGCTCCGGGGGAGAGGACGGGCTCCATGGCGGCGACTTGCTGGGCGTCGGCACGGATGGCAAGGAAGCGATCCCAGTGGGCGTGTTTGGTCGAGGGGCGGGAGCGGTTGTCGTGGAGGCGCGAGGCGGAGACCTGAATCGTTTCAATGACGGCGGAGGGAGGGATGCGAGCGTCGTCCATGGCAACGGATGCCGAGACGACGGGGACGACCTCGATGGGGTTGGTCGTCTGGGGCGGGGTGGCAGCGGCGGTGAGTTCGAGAGGGAGGATCTGCTCGATAGTCAGGTTTTGCGATTCAAGGACGCGGTCGAGGCCTTCGAGGGAGAGGGCTCGTTTGCTATTGAGGAAGTTGGAGATATGGGCCTGCTGAAAGCCCGCCTGTTGGGCGATGCGGCGTCCGGTGAGGGTGCCACGCTCGATGCGCCCGAATAGTTCAAGACGGACGAGTTCGTGAAGATCTTGAAAGTTCATGGGTAGGCTCCTCCGAGGTCGAACAATATCATTGGACAAGACGAAGATTAGGCGAAAACTTAGCTTTGTGCAACGCATTTCGGCGGCAAACTGCTCAAACGGCGAGTTTTATGGCAATCTTGGCCTGAGGAAAGAATCATATTGACATCGATTTTGTCTAAAGCTATAACCTTGAGACTTTCTATTCATCGCTTCAGTAACAGAAATGGTGCAAAAATCGTGCCGCTTCTCTGGAGCGAGGGTGGATGAATGCAGGGTGATCGATTTCCCAAGGTACGACGCTGGATTGATCAACGACAGACGAGTGTTTGCAGCTGGATTGATGGGGCCGAGAGAGTTCCACGGTATGGCTGACGGCACTTCATAACAACCTGAGCGAGCCCGCTCCGACCACTGAAAAATACCGAGGCTCGTTAGGGAGCATTACGCCTTGAAAGGGAATGAAATGAAGTACTTGCGCATAAATCTGAAGGTATGTGAAGGGTGTGGAGCGCTTTGGTTCCGCACGGAAGCAGCAAACGGCGTTTACTGCCGGGGATGCTCGCAACGGCTGTCGGAGTTTCCGGCACCGCGTGGGAGAAGCAGGGCTGGACGGAAGTCGCGGTTGACGCGGGTTTCGCGATGCCAGGCAGGCGTTGGAGTAGTGGGAGGTGGGCGATGAGCGCAGCTGTGCTGGTTTTGCCGGTGATCTGGGCTACTGAGGCTCTCCATGAGATCCACGAGGTTCGCGACGTACGTGAGGTTGCGGAGGTTGGTGGGCAACGGCGGCGGAAGACTGCTCCTGAGCTGGCCTTCTACCGGAAGTACACGGAGGGGCTGCTTCGGCGATACGTGAAGATGGCGATGGAGGCTGGGCGTGCTCCTTCTCTGCTGGGACGGGAGATGTTCCGGGGGAAGGTGACCAACTACCAGGTGCATGGGTTCGACGACGTGGTGATCTTTGTCCACGACGTGGAGCGATGCCTGGCAAAGCTGGATAGCGAACAGCAGTTGATCCTTGAACGGATCGCTATGCAGGAGTACACGCAGGTGGAGGCGGCCGGAATGCTCGGCTTGACCGCCAGGACGTTGATGCGCCGGTATGACGAGACGCTGGACGTGCTGACGGAGATTCTGCTGGAGCGGAAGCTTTTGCAGCCTCAAATTGCTTGTCAAGAGGCAGCGATTCGCGTGGGAGCTGTAAATAATTGATTCAATTGTTGTTATCTCTGCCATGGAAGTTGCCGATTAATTACGTGCAACTTGCTATTCTGGAAAGGTAATCAAGAAATGAGACGGGAGAGCGCCTGATGGCTGCTCTCCCGTTTGCTTTGGAGGTGGGGATGGAGAGGAAGCGAGTGAAGGGGCGGTTTGTGAGCGAGGGGGCTGTTGCGGAAGAAGAGACGGTGGAGAAGGAGTCGCGGGTGGCGACTCCGAGGCCGCGATATTGCCGGACGTATGCCCGGAAGCGGGTGGCGGAGGCTCTGCCGGAGATTATGGCCAAGTTTGCGGAGGAGGCGAAGAAGGGGAGCATTCAGCATATGAAGATTCTGACGAAGCTGGGTGGGCTGGATCAGGGAGAGATGCCGGTGGCGAAGAAGCGTCGGCCGAAGAGCATCATGGCGAAGCTGCTGGAGGATTTGAGGAAGCCACAGGAAGAGGGGCGACCGCGGATCGGCGCGGATGAGCGCGGATAAAGGCGTAACGGTGATCGAAGGGATAAAGGCGGATAAGAGCAGGGACAAAGGCAAACGCATAGTTTCTGCGCTGCGCGATGGATGGTGAAGTTGTCTATTGCTTCGGTTGAGATGAAGGGGTTTGGTAAGGGAGAAGAAGCAACAGCAAAGGCAACGACAACTGCAGAGGGAGGGTCAATGGGGCAGATTGAAGGGCTGCATCGGCGGAGTTTTGGTGCGGGCCGGCGGGAGGGTTTGCGCGGTGTGGCGGGCCTGGAGATGCGCGCTATGGCGGTGGAGTTTCCTGAGGTGCATGGGCATCCGAACAGGTTGCCGTTTGAGGGTGTGCTGACGCTGGTGGATGTGGCCAGCGATAAGGCGCCCAGTGGGGCGCGGGGGCATCGAGTGGTGTTGTCGAGGGCCGCGGCGGAGGCGGCTTTGCCTAGTCTGCTGGGCATGGCGGTTGATTACAAGGCCGGGTGGGACGGGCATGATGCGAGGCAGAAGTGCGGGATCATTACGGCGGCTGAGCTGGATGGGAATCGGCTGTGCGTCGCGGGCTATCTGTATGCGCGGGACTTTCCGGAAATGGAGGAGAAGATTCAGGTTGAGGGCTCGATGGGGATGAGCTATGAGCTTGCGGATGCGCATGTGGCTGATCTGCGGGCTTCGATCTGGACTCTGACGCGGGCTACGTTTACTGGTGCGGCGATTCTGCTGCGGGAGAAGGCGGCTTATCGGAGTACTAGCTTTCGGGTGAAGCGCCGGTCGACCGCGGATGCTCGCGGATGGGCGCGGATGAAGGCGTAACGGTGATCAGAGGGATAACGGCGGATAAGAGCAAGGACAACAGCAGATGCTGGGTCTCTCTGCTGTACGAGAGACGTTGAGACTGTCTTTGCTTCGGTCGAGATGACGATGTTTTGGAGTGTTGAAGGAAACAGTAACTGCAACTACGAGAGATGCGATGGAGGATGGATGAGTTTTGTGAGTGTGTTGGAGGCTGTGGGGAAGGGCTTTGAGAAGGGCTTGAAGTGGGCTGTGACGTATGCGGTTCCGGTGGAACGGTTGGTGGGGCTTCTGTTTCCTTCGGCGGCTCCGGTGGCTAATGAGGTTGCTGATGCTACTTCGCTGATTCAGAGTGCTGTGCTGCTGGTGGAGCAGAAATATGCTGCCAGCGGGGTGCAGAGTGGGACTGGCGCGCAGAAGCTGAGTGAAGTGATGCTGCTGACGGAGTCTGCTGTGACGGGGTTGCTGGCGAAGGCCGGGGTGCAGGTGGATTCGGCTTATTTGCAGAGCGTGGTTTCGGCTGTAGTTGCGATTTTGAATGTGCAGAGCGGTTCTGCGCCTACAACTGCTACGGCTTAGATGAGGTTCAGTGGGTGGACTGATGTAACAGAGAACGACGAGGAGAAAGAAATGGATATGGAGATGAAGGACGAGCTTGGTGCGTTTGTGCAGCGGCTTGCTGATGCGGCTGGTCTGCTGGAGCAGGCGGTTGAGAAGCTGGCTGCTCGGCAGAGCGATGCTGAGGCTTCGATTGGGCGGATTTCGGCTACTGTCGAGGCTGAGATTGAAGAGCGGTTGGCTGCGGCTGAGGCTCGGATTGCGGAGCTGAAGGCTTCTTCTGCTTATGTGCCTGCTACGGTTACACAAGGGCGGAAGACTCTGCCGGTTTCTATGGCTAATCTGCTGGCGAAGCAGGGTGTGACTGTGGATTCGATGGAGGCTGGGGCTGTGGATGCTGCTTTGGTCAGCTTGAGTCTGGAACAGCGGATTGCGGTGAAGGCTCAGTTGATGCGGGCTGGTTTGCTAAGCTAGGCGACCGCGGATGCACGCGGATGTGCACGGATTAAATGCAGGGCGTGGCTTAGGCTACGCTCTTTCTTTTTGAAAGGGAGAATGATGAACGCGAAGTTTACTGAGATTCATGCGGCTGCGGATTTTATTGGGCCTGGTGCGGTTGAGGTTCCTCTATATCAATCGGAGATTACGGACCTCGTCCGTCGGCGGGGCGTTTTTGGGCAGAGGATCAAGCAGGTTCCGGCTACGGGGCATCCTTCTAGATTTTTTGAAGAGATGGCGATTCCTTCTCCTGCGGCTTCGTCGGGGTTTGTTGATCCGCGCAATATCGTTGCGCCGTTGGTGACTCCTACTCGTGTGGAGCGGAGTGTTCCGTTGAAGGCGCTGGTTGCTCAGATCAACTACAACCTGTTTGATATTGAGCTGGGTCAGCAGCAGAGCCAGTTTGCTTATCTGCAGGCGAAGGATCTTGCCGATACTGTTGACGGCGTTCTGCGTACGCATGACGTTGCGCTTTGGAATGGTTCGGATACTAGTCTGAGCTCTCCGACGACTGCGCAGTATTATGGCGCGGGCGCTCAGATTGCTGCGGGTGGGAATACAGTGACTATCGGCACGGGCCAGAGCATTGTCGATGGCTTCAAGTCGACGATTGCGCAGATGGTTGCGAATAGTTCGTATGGAGTTCGGCCGACGGCTATCTATGCAAATCCGGTGCTGCTGGATTTGATTGATCGTGAGATGAAGACCGAGTTCAATGTCGTTCTGAATACGAAGGAGATTGCTGCTGGTTTGAGCGTGAAGACGCTTTCGACGCAGGCGGGCGAGATTCCTCTGATTCCGGAGTGGACGCTGAGCTATACGGGTACTCCTGGATCGGGTTCGGCCGTGCTGCCGGCTTATATCGTGACGGAGGATTTGATTGAGTATCACTGGCTGAGCGATCCGAATCCTCGGATCTTCCAGCTTGGCGTTCCGGGTTCGCTTGCTTCGCAGTATGTGGTGGTGAAGTTTGGTGGGCTTGTGGTTAAGGGTGCGAATTATGCGCACTATCAGGTGCTGGTTGATCGCTAGTCGTTAGTCGTGGGATAGGAGGGCATACCCCAGGGGCTAAGGCCCTGGGGTACCTAGAAGCAAGAGCTTAGGGCGGTGGTGGTGCCTATGCAGTTGTGGGTGGGCTAATCGTGCAGGGGCCGGTGTTTTTCTGCCGGTCCCTGTTGCTTTTTGTGAGTTTTCATTTTGGAGGTGTGGTGTGGGCTATTTGTTGCCTTCGGAGTATGTGGAGTATGGGCTGGGGGCGGAGACTTCGGACGCTTGGGTGACGATGGCTTCGGCTTTGATGGAGGCGCATTGCAAGAGGCCTAGCCTGCTGGTGACGCAGTATGTCGAGCGGATGCGGTTGACGGCTGGGGCTCAGACGGTTCGGTTGAGCTATCGTCCGTTGGCTGCTGCGGTGGGGGCTGTTTCACCACTGGTGGGGGTCAATGTGCGCTATGGGCGGCCTCGGCGAGGGGAGATGACTGATCCTGTTCGTGAGCAGCTTGCCTTCGCGTTTGGCGTACCGGGGAGTTGGAATGCGCTGGATCCGGCTAGCGTTGATGTGAATTTGGCTACGGGTGAGTTGACGTTTCCGCAGAACTTTTTGGGGATTAATTACAACGAGGTCGAGGTTACGTATACGTCGGGGGTTGTGACGGTTCCGGCGGCGGTGAAGGTGGCTTGCGCGCAGATTGTGAAGAATGCCCAGGCGACTCCGGCGATGAATGTGAAGAGCAGCAAGATGGACACGATGCAGATGCAGTACTTCAGCGGGGTGCTGGTGGATCCGCAGGTGCAGGCGTTGCTGCGGCCTTATGTGGCGGAGAGGCTGGGGTGAGACGATGGCGGATTTGATGGTGGCGGTTCGTCGGGCTGCGGATGTTTTGCTGCGTGGGTGTGGCGGACGGACGGTTTTGCTGCGGGTGCCTGCTCCGGGTGTGGCCGGTAATTCGGCGGAGCAGTTGGGGCTGGCGGTTCCTCGGTTTCAGGATGTGGAGTTGGGGCCGGTGGTGTTTCGCAGGACTCGGGTGAATGCGGCAGAGGGGAAGGCGGTGCAGCGCGAGGTGCTGGTTTCGGCTTCGGCGGTGGAGGTGCTGACTGGGTCTTTGGGGTTTTCTTCGGCTAGTGTGCTGTTTGCAACGGCGTTTGGCGTGTTGGTGGATGAGGCGCTGCTGACGATTGTGTCGGCTACAGAGATGGAGGCTGGCGGCGTGGTGTGTGGGTATCGGCTGTTGTTGCGTGAGGCTGCTGCGCTGGAGGTTTAGGGCGAAAAGGAAGGGACCGCGGATTGGCCGGATGATCGCGGATTAAAAACAAGGCTGATTTGTTACTGAAAGGGTTACGTTTTATGCAGAATGCGAAGGATACGTTTTACGTCACGCTGCAGGGCAGGCTGGAGGCAGTGAATCCGGCGCGGACGGTGGTGGTGCGAGGAGTGACTCGGCCTGGCGTGCTGGTGGAGGAGAACGAACTGGCTTCTGCGTATGAGCCTGTGGATGCGTTTCGGTTGCGGTGGACTGGGTTGAAGGTGGATGCACAGGGGTCGCTGCCGCTGGTGACGATGGAGTGCGAGATTCGGTATGCGACGGATGGTAGCTCCGGCAATGGCGGGATGGATCGCGGGCGGTTGCTGGCGGCGATGGATGGGGAGCTGGTGAGCGCGGTGGGGCCCGCTCCGCAGAGTGTGGTGAAGATGAATTATTCGGGTGTGAGTGCAGGGACGGCTCCGGTGGCGATGGATACGAATGTGTTTTGGGGCGATGTGGTGTTTGGCGCGGCGACGGTAGAGGGCGAGCGGTTGGAGCGGGTGGCGACGGTGACAGTGTGGAGCTACCAGGAAGCGGGTGAGCTGTGAGTGGGGCTGGCAGTGGGTTGGTTGGGGCGGTGGCTCCGGTAGCTCGGCGTGTGAGGGCTTACTTTGCGCCGGTGAATCGTGCGGCTGGGGTGCCGACGGTTTTCGATGCGGCGCAGATGGGAGGGTTTGGGCTGGATTCGCCGCCTGCTCCGTGGGTGGATTTGGGGTGGTGCAAGGGATTTGCTCGGAAGAGTGCGACGAAGGTTGGGGCGCTGCGGACGGGTGCTCCGGCGATTGTGGCCAGCCAGGTGCGGACTGAAGTGGAGGCCACGGTTCAGCTGGAGTTTGAGAGCTGGGGGAAGTTGCAGATGGCTCTGACGGCTGGGGCGCAACAGATGAATTTGTTGCTAACGGCTAGTGGCGCGGCGGCGAATGGGAGTGGTGGAGTTGCTGCTGCTCCAGTTGCGCTGGTGGCGGGTTCTACGGCTACTGCGTTGAATGTGGGGGCTACGGCTGCTGCGGGATTTGCTGTGGGGAATCTGGTTGCTGTGGATGTGGACTACTCGGGGCAGGTGGGGTTTGTGGGGAGTGGCGTGAGCGGGGCTTATGTGCGGGCTTCGGCGGATGTGGGCGGCGATGTTAATTATGTGCGGCGGGTTTCGCTGAATGTTGGGCGGGTGGTTTCGATTGCGGGTGGGGTGCTGACGCTTGGGGCGCCTTTGCTGGCGGGAGCTCCGGCCGCGGGGATGCAGGTGAGCAGGCTGGCTGGGTTTGTGGATCGTGAGGGTGGTGGGTTCTTTCAGGAGTGGTCTGGACTCTTTGTAATGGATGGGGAGCAGGGGGATCGGGTGATCTATCACTATCCGCGGTTGCAGGCGATGCAGGGAGCTGCGGAGGCTCTTGAGGTTGTGAGGGCTCCTTTGGAGCGGGTGCGGCTGGTAGGGGCTTTTCGGGCGCTGCCGGTGAAGGATGCGAATGATGGGGAGATGTGCGTTTGTTTTCGGAGTTATCTGCCGGGGGTTATGCGGGCGTTTTAGGTGTGGGTGGACGGAAGGCATACTCCAGGGGCTAACGCCCCTTTTCTTTTGCTAGGGAGAGAGACCCAAGGCTGAAGCCTTTGGGTGCCTAGACGACAAAAGCAACGGCGAAATGTGGGGGTCTCTCCACTGCGCAACTCACGATGAAACTGTGAGTTGCTTCGGTCGAGATGACGATGGTTTTTTGTGTGGTTGAAGGAAGAACAAGCAACTGCAACTGCAAAAACAGAAGCAGATCCCTGCGGGATGACAAGCCAAAAGAACGGGCGACGACAACGGTAAGTACAGGCATGGATGAAGGATGAAGAGGAGAATATCAATGCGTTGGAAGCTTAAAGGATGGACGCTGGTTGGTATGTTGCTGGCGTTTCCGGGGATTTTGTGGGTGACTGTAGCTGCGGTGGCGCAAATTGCTACTACGCAGGTTACAGATACGATCTATCGTGCGGATGGGACGCCTGCTACAGGTACTGTGATTGTTAGCTGGCCGGCGTTTACTACTTCGGCTGGACAGGCGGTGCCTAGCGGAAGCACTTCGGCGACTATACCGGCGGGTGGACTGTTGAGTATGAGCCTCGTTCCGAACGAGGGCGCTATGCCGATGGGGACTTACTACACGGCTGTGTTTCATCTGGATGATGGGACTGTGAGCCGGGAGTATTGGGTGGTTCCGGTGAGCACGACTGCGGTGCAGGTGAGTTCGATCGAGAGCACGGTGCTGCCTACCTCGGTAGCGATGCAGACGGTGAGCAAGGCGTATGTGGACACGGCGATTGCGGCGGCGGTGTCCGGACATCCGCTGGATACATCGACACCGTATGTACAGAAGAGCGGCGATACGATGACGGGGCCGCTGGTGCTGCCGGGGGATCCGACGGCGCCGTTGCAGGCGGTGGATAAGCAGTATGTGGACGTGAGTGTTACCGGAGTTGCGAGCGGGCTCTCGCAGAAGGTGTCTACGCTGCCGGGCGCTACGCAGACGGTAGCTCAGCCTCCAGGGACGGTGCTGGAGGTGAACAATCTGAATGGCACAGAGTATGCGAGCCAGTACCTGAGCGGGACCGGCAACAACGGCATCGCGAACGCCGTGTCGAGCGCGGATTGTGCGGGCGGTTGCGAGGTGAAGGCAGAGCAGAACTATGCGTCGAACGAGAATTACGCGCCGACGCAGTGGAACGACAAGACGCATGTGGAGGATACGCGGAAGGGACAGCGGTTCGACAGCTATCTGAACCCGGAGAGTGTGATGATGCCGGGTCAGGAGACCGGGCAGGTGATCGATGTGGTGTCGACACGAAGCGGAGCCAGTGTGCTTCAGGAGACGACATCCGCTTTTCCAACTTCGACCGGACTGGCGGTCTTCCATAGTGCGTTGACGGGAGGATCGAATCAGTTTCCGCAGAATCTTGAGAGCCAGATTCCTTATTTCAAGAGCACCTATGAGGCGTTGGCTGTGACGGGTACGTACAACACGCAGGGTCAGCATGTACTGGCTCCTATGGGGACGACCTGCTATGGCGTGGGAGACTGCCTGATCGGGTCGCAGACGCTGACGGCATCGGGCGGCTTTCGGGACAATGCGGACGAGGGGACACATCCGTTCGATCTGCAGGTGCGCGAAGATACGAATGTCTTTCAGGGGACTTGCTCGAGCGGGTGCACGCCTGGGTCGACTTCGGTGAAGGTTGCTACGACTTATGCGCCGGGGACGCAGGGCGATGGGCGGTTTCTGATCGATAAGAACCCGGCTAAGGTGTTAAGCGCTGGTGTGCTGACGGGCGTTGGCGCGGCGGGGAATCATGCTTCGGCTGCGTTCAGCGGGAGCGGATTTCCGGTGAGCGTGTTCTTTCAGACGGCGCAGACGCTGAGCTCGCAGGTGAACAACATCGCTCCGGGAACGGTGACGTTTGCGATCGCGACGAGCGGTGTGCCGACGGGTTATGCGACGAATACGGCGGCGGCTCCGCAGATGAGCGGTGTGGCTTGCGTGACTGATCCGGTGAATGCTTACACTGCGCAGAACTACGAGATGGCGAACTACACGGTGGTGGATGGGACGCATCTGCAGATGACGCTGAACAAGACGCATGTGTCGGGCGCGAGCGTGGCGATGGGCGGCCTGTGCGGCTATGGCCTGGAACAGACGGTGGATACGACGGCGGGGATTCGACAGGTATTTCCTGTGGTTGGATCGTACTCGGCCACCGGGCTTTACTACGTTGGCGGGGAGACTCCGATTGTGGGAGCGATGGGGTCGACGTCGGCGTTTGCGAATGTGACGCTGAACGTTGCTTCGATTGCACGTAATGGGAATGTGGTGACGGTGACGACGGCGGGCAATCTGCCTGTGGATGTAAATGGGCTGAGCCTGACGGTCGCGGGTGTGGCGGACTCGAGCTACAACGGTGCCTATACCGTAACGACGACGGGGCCGAATACGCTGACCTATGCGCAGAACGGCGCGAACAGCACGAGCACGGGCGGCACGCTGTCGTTGATGACGGGAGGGTATGCGCTGTATCCGATGGCAGAGGTGTTGAGTGTCTTCAACACGGCGACCAAGAGCGTGGATGGGCAGATGTCGCTGGCTCCGAACACAGTGGCGTGGGCGACGAACGACGTTGTGGAGCAGCCACACTACTACCAGGAGATGGTGGACGGGGACACGGAGTTTGTAGGGCAGACGACTCCTCGGCCGGGCGTGATTCTGCGTGCGGGTATTCAGTATGAGGGCAACAATGGACCGGGCCTGCAGGGCTGGGGCGTGACGAATGCAGTGCCGGCTTCGAACTATTTCGGCAATGGCGGTACGCACTCGCCTCCGGATATGGCTTACCTGGCGAAGGGTATATGGCTGCGGACGATGGTTGCGGACGCCGGAGAACAGGCGGTGTTCACGATTCACTGCAACTCGCATGGCTGCGGCAAGTGGAACTCGGGCTACAACCTGTTTGAACTGGATTCGAGCGTGGGAACGGACACGGTTGGGTTCCAGACGACGACGAGCACACTGTCGCTGAACCTGAGGGGAACGGGCTATTCGTTCACACCGCAGGGCTTTAACGCAGGAGTAGTGAATGCGACGACGCTGAATGGAGCGATCAGTGCCGCGAATATTTCGAGCGGTACGGTGAACGCGGCGCGGCTGCCGGTTTTTGGAGCATCGGGCGCTGGACATGCGGCAGGTGCGGTGCCGGATCCGGGTTCGACGGCGGGAACGACGCGGTATCTGCGTGAAGATGGGACGTGGGCTGCACCAGCGGCGACGGTCGGTTCGACGACTGTGTCCGGAGCCACGGTGTCCGGCACAGCTACAGCCGACTACAACTTTCTGCAGGGATCGGGGAGCGTTTTGACCGACACCAGCGGGAACGGAAATGATGGAACGCTGGGAACAGGAGCAGCAGCGCCGAGTTGGACTTCGACGGGGCTGAGCTTTGCGCCCGGACAGGGTGTGTCGTTGCCGGCAACGCTGAACGGGACACAGACCTTTGTTCTTGGGATTTACATCAATCCGCTGACGTCCGGGCCGCAAACGAATAATCCGTATCCCGTGCTGCTCACATCGTCGCTGTCTTCGGCTGGCGGGTTCAACCTGATGTACCAGATGACGGACGCCACAGGGAATTTCATCAACCTGACCTATGCTCCGACGCTGTTCGTCAATGCAAACCACAGGACGGATGCGCCGAATCTTCTGTCGGGCTTCCATGTGCTTGCGGTGACACTGGGGACGGGCGGGAGCAGCCTGGACCATGTCTACATCGATGGAGTGGAGGTGGCGAACTATCGCTTGCAGGGGGCTTCTGCTGGAGTGCAGACTTCGGGGAATTTGTTTGTCGGGTCGAGCGGGTTGTCGACATGGACGGGGTCAGGGTTCAATGGCACGTTCTACAGGCTGCGGACTTATGCGACGCAACTGGCGGCGACGGATGTTGCAACGGTGAGTGCGGCGATCCGCAACGAGATTGCTTCGCGCGGCGTGTTGACGTCTCCGCAGCAGCTTGGATTTGCCAAGCCACAGCTCCATGCGATCGGCGACTCGATTACGAATGGCGCTGGAGTGGCGGCGCCCTGGTCTTCGCTGCTTTCGCTGGTACGCCAGCCTGCGTATACGGTGACGAACTGGGGCATCACCGGGGTTGGTCTGCAGGCTCTGAACGGATCGGAGCCGAATCGCGTGGCGGAACGCTGCCAGACGAACTCGGGACCTGCCCTGGCGTTGGTGCTTGCCGGGACGAACGACTTCCAGCTGGGAAATGGAACGACGGCGACAGCAGTGATGGGCTCGCTGATGGGTGAAGTGCAGGTGCTGAAGCAGGCTGGCTGCAAGGTGTTCGTCGGGACGATGATTTCGCGCGGCGGCAATGATATGAGCGGGACAAACTACGATGCGCAGAAGGACGCTTATGACGGGTTGATTCTGTCTTCGGCCAAGACTGGAGGCGCGGACGGAGTGATCGATTTCGCGGCTGATCCGCGGCTCGGTGCGGACGGTGCGAATGCGAACTCGACGTACTTCCAGTCGGACACGATTCACCCGACGCAGGCGGGACAGGCTTTGCTGGCTGCGGCGGCGAGCAATGCGCTGAACTACGCTTACGGCTATAACGATTCGAATCCGCATAACGTGACGGCGCTGCCGTACAGCATGACTGCGGGGGATGGATACGTGAACCTAGCGGGTGTAACGGGAGCGGGTACGGTGACGCTGCCGGATTGCACTGGGCAGAGCGGGGCGACGTATCGGATTGGGAATCCGCAGTCGGCTTATGCAGTGACGGTGGCTCCGCTGAATGCTTCGCAGCTGATCAATGGGCTGGCGTTCGGGACTGCAGTGACGGTGCCGGCGAATGGGTCGGTGACGCTGCGGGATGTGCCGAATCCGAAGACGGTTTCGGGTTGCCATTGGGAGATGTAGTGGGTGGCTTGGGATGGGCCGGGGGAGTTGTCTCCGGCCTGTCCTGGCAAGCGATACGGATGGATGGTGTGGGATGTCGAGGGATGGATGGGCTGTCAGGGATGTGGACGAGTTGCTGCGGCTCGGACTCGAGATGAAGAAGAGGCCGGAGCTGATGCTTGCCATGGCGGAAGAGATGTTGCGAGTGCGGGATCGGAATGGGTTGATACAGCCGCTGCGGGCGAATGCGGTGCAGCGGGCGTTTGAGGAGGCTCGGGGGCAGCGGAATATTGTGCTGAAGGCTCGTCAGATGGGCGTGACGACGTGGGTGGCGGCGAGATTTTTTTTGAAGACGATTACGGCGCGCGGGGTGCTGACGGTGCAGGTGGCTCATACGCGGGAGGCTGCGGAGGGGATCTTCCGGATGGTGCAGCGATTTTGGGAGTGTCTGCCGGAGGAGCTGCGAGAGAACGGCCTGGTGCGGAGCAAGGCGAATGTCGGGCAGATGATCTTTCCGGCGCTGGATAGCGAGTTTCGGATTGTGAGTGCAGGCGATGAGGGCGCTGGGCGCGGGTTGACGATTCAGAATCTGCACTGCAGCGAGGTAAGCCGGTGGCCGGGCGATGCGGGCGAGACGCTGGCGGGATTACGGGCGGCGATGAGTCCGGGGGGCGAGATGGTGCTGGAGTCGACGCCGAATGGAGCTTATGGGTGCTTTTATCAGGAGTGGGTGGCGACGGGTTTGAAGGTCGGCGAGTCGGCGAGTCAGCAGGGCGATGCAGTGGTGCGGCATTTCTTTCCCTGGTGGATGGAGGAGGATTATGTCGCTGCTGCGGTTACAGATTTGCGGGAGGATGAGTTGGCGCTGATGTCGGCGCATGGCTTGACGGCGGAGCAGATTGGGTTTCGGCGGGGGCTGGAGGCGAGTTATCGCGGGCTACGGTCGCAGGAGTTTGCTGAGGATGCGGAGAGCTGCTTCAAGGCTACGGGTGAGTGCTGCTTTGAGGTTCAGGCGGTCGAGGCTCGGTTGAAGGAGCTGCAGGAGCCCGTTGCGTGTCGGCGCGGTGGGGCTTTGCAGGTTTGGCTGCCTCCGGTTGCGGGGAAGGAGTATCTGGTTGCGGTGGATACGGCGGGTGGTGGCGCGGATGGGGACTTTGCGGCGGTGCAGGTGATCGAGATGGTGTCGGGGATGCAGTGCGCGGAGTTGCAGCAGAGGATTGGGACGCTGGAGCTGGCAAGAGTTTCGGCGGAGCTGGCAAGGGAGTATGGCGGGGCTTTGATCGCGGTGGAGAGGAATAATCATGGCGCTGGTGTGCTGGCTTATCTGGATAGCGTTGAGCGTTACGCTCGGGTTTATGAGCAGGGCGGAGTCGCGGGATGGTTGACGACGGCGGGGAGCAAGCCGGGGATGGTGAGCCGGATGGGGGCTTTGCTGGCAGAGTCCCCCTGGTTGTTTTTTAGCAGGAGGTTGTTGGGGGAGTGCCGGACTTTTGTTTCGATGGCCGGGGGACGGACTGGGGCTGCTAGTGGGGCTCATGATGATTGTTTGATGGCTATGGCGATTGGGCAGGCGGTTCGGGCGGAGTTGGCGGGGAAGAAGAAGGATGGGCCGAAGCTAAGGGAGGGGTGGGGCTCGCGGGCTTTTTGGGTTGGGTAAGGAGGGCATCACGGAAGTGCAAGAGCAAAAGCACTCGGGTCGCTTCTCTCCCCTCGGAAATGCGGGGGTTCTTCGCTACGCTCAGAATGACAAGCAAAAACAGGCAACGACAACTACAAAGGCAGAAGCAGATCCCTACGGGATGACAAGCAAGAAAGGCGACAACAACGGCAACGGCAATGCGACTGCAACTGCAACTGCAACTGCCAACTGCCAACTGCCAACTGCCAACTGCCAACTGCCAACTGCCAACTACAGATAGGCGATGCAGTATTCTGCTGTGGCGGGGTATTTCGGGCTTGGCGGTTTTGGCGGTGCAGGCGATTCGTCGGATGCGGGGTGGGGCGCAGAGCCAGTTGATGCTGGGGGCCGATGGGAAGCTTTGGGTGGTGAAGTTTCAGAATAATCCGCAGCATTTGCGAGTGTTGGCTAATGAGTTGATCGCGACTCGGCTGGCGGCTGCCGTGGGGTTGACCGTTCCACAGAGCGATGTGGTCGAGGTGACGGAGTGGCTGGTGGCGAATTCTCCGGGGATGCATGTGGAGTTGCCTCGGGGGCAGAGGGAGCGGTATTCGGCGGGGCTGCAGTTTGGGTCGCAGTTTGTGGGTGGGCTGATGCCTGGGCAGGTGGTGGATTATCTGCCCGAGCAGCAGCTGGATGAGGTGAGGAATCTGGCGGAGTTTGCGGGGATGCTGTGCATCGATAAGTGGGCGGGCAACTGCAATGGGCGGCAGGCGGTGTTCGAGCGGAGGCCTAGGGAGCGGAAGTATCGGGCTACGTTTATCGATCAGGGATTTTGCTTCAATGCGGGGGATTGGACGTTTCCGGATTCGCCGCTGCGGGGGGTGTATCAGCGGAATCGAGTGTATGCAGGCGTAACGGGGTGGGAGAGCTTTGAGCCCTGGCTGAGTCGCGTGGAGGAGATGCGGGCCGATACTCTTTGGGGGATCGCGGAGGTGGTTCCGCCGGAGTGGTATGGCGGGGATACCGTGGTGATCGAGCGGTTGATGGAGCAGATGTTGATGCGGCGATCGCGGGTAAGGGAGCTGATCGGGTGGTTTCGGGATTCGGATCGGGAGCCTTTCCCGATGTGGGAAAAGAAGGTGAGTGCGGTTGTGCCGAGGCAGTTTGCTGAGTTGAGTGTGGCGGGTAAGTTTGTAATGTAGTGGATGGCTGTTGGATTGCTGAAGAAAAGGACAAGCAAAGTCAGAAACAAATACGGGGATTCTTCGCTACGCTCAGAATGATGGACTTCAAGCCATGTGAAGGTTGCCAATGCTTAGAGTTGATTGAAAGGGAATAGGGCGTGAGGGAACGGTTGCCGTGCGAGTTCTTCCTGATTCGGTATGTGCCGGATGTGGTGAAGGGCGAGTTTGCGAATATCGGTGTGCTGCTGCGAGAGGCAGGGCGCGACGATAGCGCGGTGGTGCGTTTTACGCGGGACTGGAGCCGGGTGAAGTGTCTGGATGCGGATGCGGATATCGGGCTGCTGGAGGGATTGGAGTCGGAGATTGCGGCTCGGTTGCGGATGGGTGCGGCGGATACGAAGCCGGTGATGCAGGTGCTCGAAGATACGCTGTCGAACTCGGTGCAGATGACGGAGGTTCGGGCTTCGCTGGCGGAGAGTATGCCGGCTGAGTTGGACCAGTTGATGCGGATGTATGTGGAGCCTCTGAAGGTGAAGCAGGAACGGAAGAGGACGGGGCGGGCGGCGATTGCAGGGGCGATGCGGACGGAGTTTGAGCGCGCGGGGGTATGGGGGTTGATGCGGAAGCGGATTGCGGCTTCGCTGTATACGCGGGCGGGGGATCCGATGAAGATTGATTGTGGGTATCGGGCTGATCTTCAAAACGCAGGGGTGGTTCGGATGTTCCAGGCTGTGTCGCTGGAGGGAGATGTGGAGGGGGCGAAGGGGTTGGCTTACTCGGCGCCGCAGTTGATGGAAGGGGTGCAGCGGGTGGAGGGAGCGGCGCTGGAGTTGACGGCGGTGGTGGAGCCTCTGCGGGCTGTGTCGGAGTTGGAAGATGAGGCGATGGAGCGGTATCGGTTTGGGGTAGAGGCCATGGAGCGGCAGGCGATTCGGGTGGTGACGGTGAGCGACCTGGCGAGAGTGGCGGCTACGGCTCGGGTGGAGTTGCGGGTTTAGGAATTGGGTATCAGGTTGTAGGTATCAGGTTTCGGGTTTCGGGAGGCATAGCCGGTTTGGCTGTGCCTTTTTCTTTTGTGGTGGATGTGATTTGGAGAGAGGTGAAGGCATGGGCGTTCGGACGACGATGAAGAGTGTTTGGGAACGGTTGGCGGGAGTGGAGGCTGCAGCGGCTGGGGACGTGACCGTAGGGGAGCGGAAGACGGCCATGCTGCCTTCGATTCTGAGTCCGTATCAGGTTGGGCGTACGGGGCAGAACGCTTTGCCGAAGCCTACTCCGGCGAATCTGCGGAAGTTTGCGGAGACGCCGGTGGTGCGGCGGGCGATCAACGTGGTGAAGGACAAGATCGCCAGTATGGATTGGCAGGTGCGGGTGCGGCGCGGCTACTCGGAGGCGACGGTGGAGGATGCGGCGGCTCGGATGGCTGTGCTGCGGCGTTGCCTTGAGGAGCCGAATGCTTCGGATAGCTTTCGGGTGTTGTGGGAACAGGTGATCGAGGATCTGCTGGTGGGCGGGTTTGGCGCGGTCGAGATGGAGGCTACGGGAGACTCGGAGCGGCCGTTTCATCTGTGGGCGGTGGATGGAGCGACGATCCAGATCGACAGCAGGTGGGGTGGCGATCCGGAGAAGCCGCGATATGCGCAGGCTACGGGGCAGTTGGGCAAGGATGGCTTGGTTCCACTGCTGGATGACGAGCTGATGTATCTGCGGCTGAATCCGCGGACCCATACTCCGTTTGGGTTGGGGCGACTGGAGGTTGCGTTCGAGACGGTGAATCAGTTTTTGAGTGCGAACCGGTATGCGGGGCGGCTGGCTTCGAATTCTGTGGTGCAGTATGCGCTTTGGCTGAATGAGGCTACGCCGGAGCAGCATGATCGGCTGATTCGGTGGTGGCAGGACGAGATTGAGGGAACGGGTCGTGTGCCTCTGCTGAGTTGCGAGCAGAAGCCCGAGGTGCTGCGGTTTGCGGGTGGAACCGATGCCGATCTCCGGTTGCAGTGGCAGGAGGCGCTGATCCGGATGATTGCGAATGCGTTTGAGCTGCCGCCGATGTTGCTGGGGCTGCAAGGCGATGTCAATCGCTCAACCGCGGGCGAGATGGCGGATGAGGCGTTTCAGAGTGCGGTGGTTCCTGTGGCGAAGCTGGTGGCGGAGCATATTACGCGCGATCTGTTTGCGAAGAAGCTGGGTTGGCGCGAGTTCGAGTTCTGCTTCAACGATCTGGCGAGCAGGGACGAGATGGAGGAGTTGCAGATTCAGACGGCTCTGTTGAGCGCGGGCGTGTTGACCGTGGATGAGGTGCGACAGATGCGCGGGCTGGGTCCGTTGCAGAGCGAAGAGGTGACGCAGTGAAGGTGACGATCGACAATCTGGATGGCCAGGGTGCGGTGGACTATAGCGCCGCACTCTGCGCAGATGTGCCGTTGAAGATCGAGCGTGTACTGAATGCTCCTTCGCGGTGCAGCGGGATGCTGGATGTGAGTGATGCGGGGCTGGCTGTTCCTATGAGGCGCGGACGGATAGTGGTGATTTCGGCTAGCGGGACAGTGTTGTTCACCGGATATGTGGCGACAGAGCCGCAGGCTGTGTATGCGGGGACTGCGACGCAGGGTCCGGTATATCGGTACGCGTTCAGTGCCATCAGCGATGAGTGGCTGCTGGATAAGCAGAGTGTTCCGGTGAGCGGTGCGGGGTTAGCGCAGGCTGCCGGGCAGGTGTTGACGACGCTCACGAATCGCGTGGATGGTGGACTCTTCACGACGACGGGTGTTCTGAATGGCGCGGCGGTTGGCGTGTTCGACCCGACGCCTGCGGGGAGCTGGTCGGTAAATGCGGGGAACGTCGCTGCGGCTACCTATGCGTCGTATCGTGTGCTGAATGGCGCGGTAAGCTTGCAGCCCGCGGGGACGGTGACACATGCCCTGAGCGATGGCGATGGGACGTTGCAGGTGGCGGCGTTGCAGACTTCGGCAGTGAAGGAGCTGGCCAACGATGTGACGGTGAGCGGTGAGATGGAGCCTGCGGCCTACATAACCGAGACGTTTGCGGGGGATGGGACGACGACAGTGTTTCAGCTTGCTGAAGCGCCGTTTCGGCCGAAGGGGACGGCCAACTCTTCGTTGCTGCTGTCGGACAGTTTCAACCAGGGTGTGTTCAATCCGCAGGTGTGGCAGCTGGCCGATCCAGGATCGCATCTTGGTTTGAGCGCTGCTGGGCTGACGATGACCGGCGGCAACGGCTTCGATGGGCAGACAACTCTGATGGCGATTGATGCTATCGAGATGGGTGGCACGCTGGTGATTGAGGCTGGCAACGTGCAATTTGGCGCGGCCAGCGATGGCGTGGTGTGCGGGTTGTACTCGGGCGTGATAGAGATGGCGAACTGCTTTGCCGGATACAACGTGAGGCAGAGTGGGGGGTCGACGGTGGTGGTCCCGTTGGTCAACGGTGCTGAGGTTGGGACAATGTACACGCTGCTCAGCGGGCATACGTACACGCTGCGGATCCGGCTGCACTGCGTGGAGACACAGCGAGTGTTGCAGCGCTACTACGCCATGGTGGATGGAGCGGTGGAGGCCTTCGGCGGTGGCGTGGTTTCGGCGCCGATGGCAGTGGTGTTCGAGTTGCAGGACCTTGGAGTGGCGTCGAATACTCCGGCGACAGTGTTGTATGACGGCGCGGTGACGAGTTCACCGGCGAGTTGTAGTTTCGTCTCTGTGAACAGCGTGCAGCTATTTGGGTCGATGGGCTATTGCAGAGTGACACAGACCGGGTCGGCATGGGTGGCGAGTACGCTGCCGAGTGGAGTGAAGATGACTCGGCTGATTGGAGTTGCTGGCGAAGGTATCGATTGCACGGTATCTGCTACCGGTAAGGTTACATTTTTAGCCGGACGTGTTCCGGTAGCGGGCGAGCTTGTTACCGTGACGTATCGCGGGCAACAGAGAGCCATTGCTCGACTGGAGGATCCTGCCAGCGTCGCGGCGGAGGCCGAGGGTGGTGCGCCGGGGACTGCTCGCTGGCTAGGTAAGGTGCTACGACCTGCGTCGCGGAGCTCAGTGGATTGCGAGAGCGCTGCGCAAGCTGTACTGAGTTTTTCGGCCAGTCGGGCTGCGGCTGTGGCCGGGACCTATGACGCGATGAACCCCAGCGATGTTTGGCCTGGGGATGTACTGACGATTACGAGCGGTGGCAAAACGATGAACGTAGTTGTGCGGCAGGTTGCGATTGAAGATGGGTCGTCGTGGCCTGAGGCGCTGACGTATCGAATTGCGTTTGCGAACGATTGGGCTGAAGGTTTGGGTTTGACTTTGTCGGAGGCGATTGCAGCAGATGCGTTGCTGCCTCTGACGGCGTTGGCGACACCGGGCAATGTGCTTGCGAACCTGCAGCAATTGCAAGTGGTGAGCGCGACGGGGACCGCGCTGCAGGTGGATGCTGGAACGGCTCCCCCTGCAGGCGGCGGGTTTGAAGTGCGACGGCGGGATTGGGACTTCGGGCTGGGTGTCGATCAGGATTTGGTCCTGCGAAGTCCGGTGCGGAATTTTTCGATTCCACGAGAGGGGCAGGTGGAGCAGTACTACGTGCGGATGTACGACGGATCGGCTCCGCCGGTGTATTCGCGGTTTTCGAGTGCGGTGTTTACGAATCTGCCGGTGAGTTAGCGGCGAGGTGGTGGGAGATGACGGAGTTTGAAGGACAGGTTCTGGCGGACCTGCGTGTGTTGAAGAGTCAAATGGAACATTTAATCGGGATCGGTCAGCCGGGGCGCATCGTTCAGATCGAAGAACGAGTGGAGCGTCATGAGCGGAGTGTGCAGCGGATCAAGGGTGTGTTCGCTGCGTTTGGTGGGCTGCTAACGATGGTTCATCTAGCGATGGCTTATCTGCGACGTTAGTTAGGAGAGGAAGGAACGGGGATGGATTTCTTGAAGCTGTTTTTACGCGGCGTTGCGATGCTACCTGGAGTGATTCAAGGGACAGAGGCTCTGTTCGGCGCTGCGACTGGTGAACAGAAGAGGACGGCCGCGGTGGAGATCGTGGGTGCAGCAATCAACATCACCGATGCTGTGTCGAAGAAGCAGATCGCCGATGCGGATAAATTCACCGCAGGATTGAACGAGATCATTGACGGTGTCGTGACGTGCCTGAATGCGAGTATCTGGGCGAAGCAGTAGATGGCGGCGTTCATGGCCCAGACCTGTGGGGCACGTATAATCGAGGGCTATGAGCGCCGGACCGTTGGTTGGAATAGTGATGGGAAGCCGCAATGATTATGCGGTGATGCGGAGTGCTGCGGAGATGCTGACGGAGTTCGGCGTATCGCATGAGGTTCGTGTGGTTTCGGCACACCGGACGCCTGATCTGCTGTTCGAGTATGCGGAGACGGCGATCGCACGAGGGCTGCGTGTGATCATCGCTGGAGCTGGTGGCGCGGCGCACCTACCGGGGATGATTGCAGCGAAGACGGTGGTTCCAGTGCTGGGTGTGCCCATCCCTGCGACAGCGCTGCAAGGGATGGATTCCCTGCTGAGCATTGTGCAGATGCCGAAGGGCGTTCCTGTGGGGACGCTGGCGATTGGAGCGGCGGGTGCGGCGAATGCAGGGTTGCTGGCGGCGGAGATTCTGGCGACGACAGATGTGGCGTTGCAGGCGAAGCTGGTGGCTTGGCGTGCGGCTCGGCGAGATGAGGTGCTGGCGCAGGTCGTTGGCGATGAGGTCGGCGCGTGAGCACTGCCTCTTCTTCCGTGGCAAAGCCCATTCTGCCTGGGGCAACAATCGGGATCTTCGGCGGCGGACAGCTTGGCCGCATGACTGCGATGGCGGCGCGCGCAATGGGGTATCGCATCCTTGTGCTCGATCCGGACCCCGCGTGTGCGGCGCGGTTTGTCGTGGATGGATGTATCGAAGCCGGGTGGGACGATTCTCGTGAGGCTGCAAATCTGGCGCGTGGATGCGACGTAGTGACCTTGGAGATCGAGCAGATCTCGATGGCAAGCATGGAGGCGGCGGCCAGCTTTGCTCCGGTGCGGCCAGGCGGCGCGATGCTGGGCGTGATTCAGGACAGGATTGAACAGAAGGACTGGCTGCAGCGCAATGGATTTCCTGTAGGAGAGTATCGTGCCGTGCGGTCGCTCGAGCAGTTGCGCGAGGCGGTCAATGCGCTGGGCGGCAAGGTCTTCTGCAAGAGCGCGACAGGTGGTTATGACGGGCGCGGGCAGGGGAAAGTTGGGTTCAATCCGGACGCAAAGTCTGAGGCTGAAATTCAGGGGGCCTGGGAGGCCCTAGGAGAGCGGGCCGGCGTAGTCGAGAAGGCTGTCAGCCTCGAGCGCGAGATTTCTGTGTTGGTGGCGCGGGCTCCGAATGGTGAGGTGAAGGTCTTTCCGGCGGCGTGGAATCATCACGAGGAGCAGATTCTTGCGTGGAGCGTGATGCCGGCGCCGCTGAGTTCGGCGATGGAAGCCGAGGCGCGGAGAATCGCTGAAGAGATTGCTGATACTTTTCAGCTTGAAGGAATTTTGGCGGTTGAGTTGTTCTGCACGACCGATGGAAAGCTGCTGGTGAACGAGCTGGCTCCTCGACCGCATAACAGCTATCACGCAAGTGAACGGGCGTGTGTAACGAGCCAGTTTGAGCAGCTCGTACGTGCCGTTTGCGATCTTTCGCTGGGCGAGGTAGATATAGTGCAGCCCGCGGCGATTGCCAATCTACTGGGCGATGTCTGGCTCGACGCGGATGGAAAGCTTCGCGAACCACGGTTCGATGCAGCATTGGCAGTACCCGGAGTGAGACTGCATCTCTACGAGAAGCATCTGCCACGAAAAGGCCGAAAGATGGGCCACCTGAGCGCGGTGGGGGCGAGCGCCGACGAAGCAATCGAGCTAGTGCTGCGGGCAAAATCGCTGCTGTGACTCCAATTGATTGGCGAACTCACGAGGAGGCGGCGCCAGCCTTATTGCTCTTCGCGAGCCTGGCGTTCGAGGCGCTCTCGTTGTTCCCTGGACTCCATCCAGCCGCGCAGAATGACGACGGCGGCTACCTGATCGATGACGTGTTTGCGATCGCGCCGGTCGTGGCCGGCCTCGTCGAGAATCTCGTGCGCAGCGACGGAGCTCAGCCTCTCGTCCCACAGCTCGACCGGCAGTCCGGAGCGAGCGCTCAACTCCTCGGCGAACTGCTGCACCTTTGCAGCCCATGGGCTCTGATCGCCCGATATATGGAGAGGATTGCCAACGACAATGTGCGCGACCTCGTGTTTGCGAATCAGCCGCTGCAGGCTGCGCAGGTCTTCGCCGCGGTTCTTGCGCCATAAAGTAAGCAGGGGTTGCGCCGTGTAACCGAGCGGATCGGAGAGCGCGATACCGATACGCACTTTGCCGACATCCAACGCCATCACCCGGTCCGTGGTCATGGGTTTTAGTCTACCGTCGCGGTTCTGGCTGAGTGGCTGGAACGAAGAAATCTACGAGATTACCGTCGGGATCACGAAAATATATAGAGCGAGTGCCCCAAGGCTGAGTGGTGGGCTTTTTGACCCACGTCTTCACAAGCCCTTGTAATCGAACGTACTCGTGATCGACATCGGTGACTTTGAATTCCAGGATCGTGCTATTGTTCTGTCCCGCTTTTGCCGATCCCGGGATGTACTTTTCTTGTGCTTCGGCGGCAAATATCGCGAGCACTGCCGTACCGGTTCGAAATTCGACATAAGTGTCATCTACTTTATGCGGCTCCATTTCCAGGGCCTGTGCGTAGAAGGAAGTTAGTCTTTTGACGTCGTTTGTGATGAGACACGTATTGGTCAGTGTAGGAGAGGAATTCTGTGCTGGCGGTGTAGCGCTACTTTCTAGGGAGCGTTGCATTGAAACTGCTAATGCCGTTGTCAGAAACACCGCTGAAACCATCTGTGTTTTCATGGTTCCCCCCGGACTCTGTAATAAAAACGGCAGACCTCAGTGAAGTCTGCCGTTGGTGTGTTGGTTGACTCTTGATCAACCGATGTCTTCGTTCCAGTTCTCCAGATAAGCCTTGAAGTCGGACATGAATTTTCCGGCGTCAGCTCCGTCAACGATGCGGTGGTCGAAGCCGAGCGTGAAGCGCTGGATCGAGCGGATGGCGATGGAGTCGTTGCCGTCCTTGTCGGTGAGGACTTCGGCTTCTTTATTGAGCCCACCGATGCCGAGAATCGCGCTCTGCGGCTGGTTGATGATCGGCGTACCGAACTGCTCGCCGAAGATGCCGGAGTTGGTCAGCGTGAAGGTGCCCCCGGAGATCTCGTCCGGAGCAAGCTTCTTGCCACGAGCGCGGTCAGCTACATCGACGATGCCGCGTGCGATGCCGAGGAAGTTCTTCTCCTCGGTCTGCTTGAGCACGGGAACAATCAAACCCCAGTCCAGCGCAACGGCGATGCCGATGTTGATGTTCTTGTTGTACCGAATCGCCTCGCCATCGATCGACGCGTTGACGATCGGGTGCTTGCGAAGCGCAACAATAGCAGCACGCGTGATGAAGGGCATGTACGTCAGCTTGACGCCATTGCGCTGCTCGTACTTCGACTTCTCTTTCTCGCGGAGCTTCACGATACGCGTCATGTCCACCTTGAAGACGGTGTGGACGTGCGGGCTGGTGCGCTTGGACTCGACCATGCGCTGCGCGATGATGGAGCGCATCTTGGTCATCGGCACGAGCTCGCCGGGCAACGGCTGCGCCGGCGCAGGAGCGGCAGGCTTGGCGGCTGCTGGTGCAACAGCGGCAGGTGCCGGAGCAGCTGGCTTTGCTCCGCCCTCGAGATGGCCGAGGATGTCGCTCTTGGTGATGCGGCCTGCGGACCCTGTGCCCGCGACCTGAGTGAGGTCAACTTCGTTCTCGCGCGCGATCTTGCGGACCAACGGAGAAGAGCGGGGATGGTCGCCAACCGCAGCTGCTGGAGCTGAAGTCGCCGCAGGTGCAGGAGAAGAGGCTGCGGGAGCCAGTGCTGCAGCCGCCGGTGCCGGGGCCGCCTTCCCTGCAGCGCCACCAATGACAGCCACCACAGTGTTGATCGTAACGGTCTTGCCCTCTCCGACCTTGATTTCGGTAAGGGTTCCGGCGACGGGCGAAGGAATCTCGGCGTCAACCTTGTCCGTGGAGATCTCGAAGATGGGCTCGTCGCGCTGGACGCTGTCGCCAACCTTCTTGAGCCACTTGGTGATGGTGCCTTCGGTGATGGATTCGCCCATCTGCGGCATCAACACCTCGGTGCCGACGCCCGATTCAATCTTGGTGCCCGCAGCCGCGACATCAGCCGCAGCTGGATTGCCCTGCGTTGCCGCTGGCGCATCCACGGCTGAAGGGGTTGCGGTATCCGTTGACGGAGTCGCCGCAGTTTCGGCCTTCGCCGCCGCTCCTGATCCACTTTCCTCAATCGTGGCGACAACGGTATTGATCTGCACCGTGGTGCCTTCGGCGATCTTGATCTCCTTCAGGGTTCCAGCCGATGGCGAAGGGATCTCAGCGTCGACCTTGTCGGTGGAGATCTCGAAGAGCGGTTCGTCACGCTGGACGGTGTCGCCGGGCTTCTTGAGCCATTTGGTGATGGTGCCTTCAGTGATGGATTCGCCCATCTGGGGCATAACTACTTCAGTCGGCATGAGTGTCTTTTCTCCCTAAATTACTGGTGCAGACGGCTTGAACCGCACTCCATCCCTGGCCCGGTGCGCGATTGAGCATACGATTGGGATTATACGGCTGCAACAGGGTTCCTGGTCGCCGATCGGTGCGGTTAGCGAACAACATGGGCGCTGAACGCCCTCATACTCGAGTCGCAAGAAGATGATCCAGCGACTCGCACCAGAGCATCTGCCGCTCGAACACACGTCCAAAATTGCGTGCGGCGGAGTTGAGCGCATTCTCCATCGTGGGCTGTCGTGCCGGATCAAGACCGGGGTCCGCCTGGAGTTCAAGGCTGGTCACATCGCGGTCCGTGATGCCGCATGGCACGATCCACTCGAAGTCGCGGAGGTCGGTAGTGACGTTGAGCGCGAATCCATGCGAGGTCACGCCTTGCGAGACATGCACCCCAATCGCCGCAATCTTCTTTTCGAGAATGCTGCCGCCAGCCATCGTCCACACACCGGTTCGCTTGGGGATGCGCTGTGCCATTACGCCAAAATCACAGCATGTGCGAATCAGCACCTCTTCGAGGAGGCGAACGTAATCGACCGGCCCAAGATGCGGCCCCTTCTTGCCGGGAAGATCGCCGCGCAGATCGATGATCGGATAGCCGACGAGTTGGCCAGGGCCGTGATACGTAACATCGCCCCCGCGATTGATCTCATGCAACTCGATGCCGCGCTGCGCAAGAAACTCATCCGAAGCAATAACATTCGACCGCACAGAATTGCGCCCCAGCGTAAGAACCGGAGGATGCTCCAGCAGCAACAACGTATCGGCGATGAGGTTCTGTTTACGCGCCGCGATGACCTGTTGCTGAATCGCAAGAGAGTCCCCGTAAGGAACGCGGCCGAGATGGAGAAGATTGATATGCATGTTGAAGCTTGAGAAGAACGAAGCCCGATCATCAGACCGGGCTTCCTCTGGTTGCAATGCTGAGAGTTAGACGTTGACCGCCATGCCTTCCACGCTGCTGAAGCCATCAAGCAGCGCCTCAGCAACCGTGGGATGCGCGTGAATCGTAAACATCATCTCTTCGACCGTGGCCTCAAGTTCAAGCGCTGTCACACACTCCGCGATGATCTCCGTAGCATAAGGCCCGATGATGTGAACGCCCAGGATCTCGCCATACTTCGTGTCCGAAACCACCTTCACAAAGCCATCATGCGAGTCGACAATCGTGGCCTTCGAGTTCCCAACAAACGGGAACTTGCCAACCTTCACCGAGTAGCCCTTCTCCTTGGCCTGCGCCTCCGTCAGACCCACGCTGGCGATCTGCGGATCGGTATACGTGCAGCCAGGAATGCGAAGACGATTCACCGGCTTGGCGTACTTACCCGCCATCCGCGCCGCAACTACCAGCCCAGCCATCGAGCCAACATGCGCCAACTGCGGCAGCCCACCGACGATATCGCCAATCGCGTAAACCCCGGGCTCCGTCGTCTCCATCCACTCGTTCGTCATCACGAACCCGCGGTCCGGCTTGATGTTCGTCTTCTCAAGCCCGATGCCCTCGGTGCGCGGCGCACGGCCCACAGCCATCAGTACCTTCTCGGCTTGTTTGGACTGCACCTTGCCGTTCGCATCCGTCCATGTCACCAGCGCGCCATCCTTGTTCTTCTCGATCTTCGTGTCCTTGATCGACAGATACACATCGATGCCGCGCTTCTTAAACTGCCGAAGCAGTTCCTTCGAGATCTCTTCATCCTCTACCGGCACCACCCGCGGCAGCACCTCGAGCACAGTCACAGTCGCCCCAAAGCTACTGAAGATCGACGCGAACTCAACCCCCACGGCACCCGAACCGATCACCACCAGCGACTTCGGTGCCTCGGCAATCTTCAAAATCTCGTAGTTCGTCAGAATCGTATCGTCCGGCTTATTCCCCGGCAACGCGCGTGCATCTGAGCCCGTCGCCAGCACAACCTTCTTCGCCTTGATCGTCTCGGTCTTGCCATCAGCGAGCTTGGCCTCGATGGTATGAACACCATCCTTCGCCGGGCCGGTCAGCTTTCCGAAGCCTTTGAACGTCGTGATCTTATTCTTCTTCATCAGGAAGTCGAGACCCTTGACGTGCCGCGAGATCACATCGTCCTTACGCGCCAGCACGCCCTTCCAGTTCAGCTTCGGGGTCACGCCATCGATGCCATAGCGTTCAGCATGCTTCAGGTGATCCCAAAGCTCCGCCGAAAACAGCATCGCCTTGGTCGGGATGCAGCCCCAAAGCAAGCACGTGCCGCCAAGGCGGTCATTCGCGTCGATAAGAGCGGCCTTCAGGCCATACTGTGAGGCACGGATCGCACACGTGTATCCGGCGGGCCCGCCGCCGACCACAACTACATCAAAAATCGTATCTGCCAAGGGAATCTCCGTTTCTGCGTCTATACAAACATTCTAGATTACGCTTCGTGTCAAGCGCTCTCGGTCATCCATCTGGATGGCAACGTACTTTCAGACTAATCTTTATCGCACCTGCTCTCCCGCAAAGGAGTGAGCAGTCAAACTGAGCAAAGGACGAAACCCATGACAGCAGGAAAGACCACTCAAGTGCTCTGCAAACTGTTCGTGTTTTTCCTCATCAGCGCAGGCTGCGCGCTGGCCCAGGTGACTATTCCCGACACTCCAGCCGGCCACACACTTCAGGCCTGGCTCGATGCCTTCAACAGCGGTGACCGCGCCAAGGTCGAGGCCTACGTCACCAGCACCGACCCCTCAAACTCCGTCGACGGCATGCTCTCCTTCCGCAGCCAGACCGGCGGCTTCGATCTTCTCTCCATCGAGAACAGCGATCCGCTCCACATTCGCTTCCGCGTCAAAGAAAAAAGTGGCACGACAACCGCACTCGGCAATCTCATTGTAAAAAACGGCCAGCCTCCGACAGTAGCAACCTTTGGCCTGCGCGCTCTACCCCCGGGAGCGGTCGTCGAAAACGTGAAGATTGACGCAGCCATGCGCAAGAAAGTCGTCGACGGCATAGAGACCAATCTGAACGAGTATTACGTCGAGCCCACGGTCGCGCAGCAGATGGTCGACGCAATGAAAGTGCACGCAGCCAAGGGCGACTACGACAACATCTCCGACGGCGATGAGTTAGCCATGCGCCTGACCAAAGATCTGCAGGACGTAAGCCACGACAAACACCTGCGTATCGACTTCACCCCCTTCAAAACACCTGAACGAACCGGCCCCACTCCAGAGGACGAGGCGCGCTTCCACCAGCAGATGGAACACGCCAACTGTGCCTTCCAGAAGGTCGAGATCCTCCCCGGCAACATCGGCTATATCAAGTTCGACGGCTTCATGGACGCCGGATTCTGCGGACCCACCGTCAACGCAGCGATGGCCTTCATCGCCCACACCGACGCCGTCATCTTCGACATCCGCCAGAACGGCGGCGGCCAACCCGCCATGGTCACGCTCATCGCCAGCTACCTCTTCGACAAGCCCACGCACCTCATCGACATCTACAACCGCAAAGAAGACACGACCACGCAGAACTGGACGCTCTCCTACCTCCCCGGTCTGCGCCTCTCCAAACAGCCCGTCTTCGTCCTCACATCCAAGCGCACCTTCTCCGGAGCCGAAGAGTTTGCCTTCGACCTTAAAAACCAGAAACGCGCAACCATCATCGGCGAGACAACCGGCGGAGGAGCCCACCCAGTCTCAGGCCACACCGTAGCCGACTACTTCAACATCGGCGTGCCCTTTGCAAAATCGCTCGACCCCGTCACCAAGACCAACTGGGAAGGAACAGGCGTCGAACCGGACGTAAAAGTCCCCGCAGCCGACGCCCTGACCACCGCACAAAAGCTAGCCGCCGAAAAGATTCAAGTCGGCAAGAGCGACAAGAAATAGCTACGACGCCGTCATCGCCTCGAGTAAGGCCACCGCCATAGCGTTATTCGGTGTCGCCACGCCATGCCTCTTGCCCGCCCGCACAATCACGCCATTGCGAGCATCAATCTCCGTCGGCCTTCCCGCGAGCCTATCGGCTAGCATCGAGTTGACACCATCCCGAGCCGCCTTCCGATAAGCCTCCAGCACTTCATCAGGAACGGCATCGCTCAACACCGCACCCTCGGCCCGTCCCACCGCACAACACTCACGCACAATCTGCAGCGCCGCCCCGCCAATCGCCTCATCATGCATCACCTCATTCGGCCGAAGCAGCAACGCAGACAGCACCCCCGCCGAATTGTGGCACAACTTCCGCCAAGTCACCGTCACCCAATCCGGCACAGTCGCCGCATCGGCCAACGTGCCCGCAAACAACTCGACAAACTCCGCGCCAAGCCCACCCTCCGGCACCTTCAAACTCATCCCACCGCGCTGCACAATCCTCTCCGGCGACTTCCTCTCAGCCGGGCAGTCCACAATCACGGGCACTATCTTCTCCGCAGCAACATAAGGCGCAAACCGCTCCCGATGCTCCACGCCATTCTGCAGAACGGCCACCGGAGCACCCTGCACACACAACCGTTCGAGCCACTTCGCCGCCCCGGCCACGTCATACGCCTTCATTGCCACCATCACCCAATCCACAGCGGGAGCAGCAGCGGGTTCAGTAACGATAGTCGCCTCAACCCGCACCGTACCATCCGGCGTCTCCACCACCAGTTCCGCCAAAGGCCGCCGCACACACAATACAAGCTCGTGCCGCCCCGCCGACTGCAGGAGTCCAGCAACCACGCCCCCAATCGCGCCCACCCCAACGATAGCGATCCGTGCCATTTCGTTCCTCTCCTGACGAATCAGCTACCCCAGCACCTTAGCCGCATCCTTAGCAAAATAGGTCACAATAAAATCTGCGCCAGCCCTGCGAATCGAAGTCAGCGACTCCATCATCGCCCTCTGTGGCTCCAGCCATCCACGCTGAAACGCGGCATGCAGCATCGAGTACTCTCCCGACACTTGATACGCCCCCATCGGCACGTCATACCGCTCCCGCGCCGCACGAATCACATCCAGATACGGCATCGCCGGCTTCATCAGCACCATATCTGTTCCCTCGGTAATATCCTGGTCGATCTCGCGCATAGCCTCGCGCAGGTTCGCTCCATCCATCTGGTAGCTACGCCGGTCGCCGAACTGCGGAGCCGAATCCGCCGCCTCACGAAACGGCCCATAGAATGCCGAGGCAAACTTCGAAGCATAGCTCAGCACAGGAATCTGTTGATGCCCACCGTCATCCAACGCATTACGAATCGCCGCAACGCGCCCGTCCATCATGTCGCTCGGAGCAACAATGTCAGCTCCGGCATCAGCCAACGAAGCCGCGGTCTTCGCCAGCAGCGCAACACTCGAATCATTTTCAATCTCGTAGTGATCGCCATCACGCGCCACCACACCGCAGTGCCCATGCGATGTGTACTCACACAAACAAACATCGGCAATCTGCACGAGCGAATCCAGCGCACGATTCTTCTTGAACGCCCGGAGAGCCGTCTGCACAATCCCATCAGCGGCCCATCCTCCCGTCGCTTGCTCATCCTTCTCCGCCGGCAGACCAAACAGCAGCAGCCCACCAATTCCTAGCGATGCGCAGGCCTCAGCCTCTTTCAAAGCCTCATCGATCGACAGGTTGTACACCCCGGGCATCGACCCAATCTCTTTGCGGACACCTTCACCTGGACAAATAAACAACGGATAAATCAGCGCCCCGGGATGCAGCTGCGTCTCGCGAACAAGCGACCGCATCGCCTCCGTCCGGCGCAGCCGGCGCATACGCGTAACAGGAAAGTTCATACCAATAGTCTACGACTCGTGAATCTATGACGTCGCTAGCTGTGGTCCGCAATCGCGTCATACTCCATCGCAGACGTCATCGGAGCCAGCACCCACAGCGTATAGATACCCAGCGCCGTCCCAAACGGAACCTTCAGTAGTGACAGAACCGACACGATGATAGCCAGCGTCCTTCCCCATGGCCTGCGAGTCAACAGAGCATAGCCCACCAGCAACGCCAGCGCAGAAGCCAGTACCGCCACCACCGCGATCACAGGCAGCAAAGCACCCATCAACTGGGGTCCGAATGGACCTCCGTCACGCCCGAGCGGCCAACCATCTCCGAACCGCCGCAACCACATCAGCTTAACGAAGAACACCGCCATCAGGCCACCAAACAGCCGAAGCGCCCCAAACGCGCACCACAGAATCCCCAGCAGTTGCAGATTGCGCTGCACCCGCGGTACCGGCCTGTACATGGGCGGCGGATAGTTCGCATACACCGGTTGATCGGCCATCGGCTGGGTGGCCACAACCTGCGCTCCGCATCTCGAGCAAAAGTGAACACCTTCCCCAACTGCAGCACCACAAGCCTGACAAACCATCGCACACCTCTGACTTTCCAGCGTCCCCAGCGCTCCGGGACAGGCGCTTGTATCTGCTACGCGCACGCGCAGCCGGTTGTTCCCTGCGAGATTACGATAGTAAAAGTGAATTCGCCAGAACTATTGCCGACCATCCCCGCTATCCTCCATGAATCCAGCGCCCTCGCGCTCGAGTGGCCCCGCCTCCGCGACCACATCGCCGGCCGCACCTTCTCTCCCCTCGGCCGCGCCTGGATCCTCGCTCTCGAGCCCTGCGCCGACCTCGCCTGGATCGATCAGCAGCACCAGCGTACCGCCGAGATCCGCGCTTTCCTCGCCGCAGGAGGCACCTTCGACTTCCACGGCCTCTTCGACCCCACGCTCCTCCTCGACAAAGCCCGCATCGAAGGCTCAGCCCTCGAAGGCCTCGAAGTCCGCGACCTCCTCACCGTAGCCGAGCGAGTCGCCGCCTGGCGCACCCTCATCGATCCGCCATCCAAAGCCCCACGCTACGACTGGCCCGCCATCGACGCCCTCTCCGCGCCCCTACGCGCCTTCGATCTCAACCCTCTCCTCCACCAGCTCCGCGGCAAGATCGAACCCGATGGCAGCCTCAACGACGACGCCTCCCCCGAACTCCGCCGCATCCGTCGCGCCATGGAGCGCCAGCACCGCGCCATCGAAGAAAGCCTCCGCAAATCTCTCCGCGGCCTCAGCGAAGGCGGCAGCACTCAGGACGACCTCATCACCATCCGCGGCGATCGCTTCGTCATCCCCGTCAAAGCCGAGTTCAAGCGCAAGGTCCCCGGCGTCATCCACGGATCGTCTTCTTCAGGCCAGACAGTCTTCGTAGAGCCCCTCGAAACCATCGAGCAGAACAACGAACTAGTCCGCCTCCTCGACGAAGAACAATCCGAGATCCACCGCATCCTCGTCGCCATGACGCGAGCCCTCGGCGACAACGCCCCCGCCACCCTCACCGGCACCGCCATCCTCGCAGAAGTCGAATCCCACGCCGCCCGAGCCCGCTTCGCCATCGACCTAAACTGCACCCGCCCCACCTTCACCAATAGCGCCATCACATATGACTCCGCCATAAATGATGGCGTCATTCTGAGCGCAGCGAAGAACTCCCGCATTTCGTCCGGAGCGCCACAGCTCTCACTAGTAGCCGCACGCCATCCCCTCCTCGAACTCCGCATGAGAGCAACCGCACGCGAAGCAGGCACTGACGCAGCCACCCCAGTCCCCCTAACCATCACCCTCACCAACGAAGCCCGCCAACTCATCATTAGCGGCCCTAACACTGGAGGCAAAACCGTCTCCCTCAAAACCCTTGGCCTGCTCTCATTAATGGCGCAAGCCGGAGTCCCCATACCCGCCGAAGAAGCCCATCTCCCCCTCTTCACCAGCGTCTACGCCGACATAGGCGACGCCCAATCCATCGAGCGCAATCTCTCCAGCTTCTCCGCCCACGTCGTCAACCTCGACCGCATCTCCCGCGAAGCCTCCGCCTCATCCCTCGTCCTCCTCGACGAGCTAGGCTCCGCCACCGACCCTGAAGAAGGCGCAGCCCTCGCCGTAGCCATCGCACAGCACTTCCTCGACATCCACGCCTGGTGCTGCATCACCACCCACCTCACCTCGCTCAAGGTCTACGCCGCCAACCACGCCGGAGTCCTCAACGCCGCCGTCGGCTTCGACCAGCAAACCCTAACCCCCACCTACCAACTCCGCCTCGGCGTCCCCGGAGCATCCGCCGGACTCAACATCGCTAGCCGCCTCGGCCTCTCACCCGAGATCATCGCCGCAGCCCGTTCCCAAATGTCCACCCAAACCGCCGACATAGGAGCCTTCCTCGACCAGCTCCACGACCAACTCACCGCCGCAGCCACAGAGCGCGAAACCCTCCGTCAGCGCGAACAGCAGCTAGCCCGCGAAAAGATCCGCCTCGAGACCGAAGGCCGCGCCGAACAAAAAGCCCGCACCAAAGAGCTCGAAGCCAAGCTCAACTCCCTCATCGAAGACTTCGCCTACCAGCTCCGCGAGACCGTCAAAGCCATCGACGACAAGACCCTCGCCCAAAAGATCGCTCGCGACTCCGCCACCCGCATCGCCCGCCTCCGCCGCGAGTTCTCCGAGCAATTCAACTCCACCGTAGTCGCCCACAACACCGGCGCCGACAAGGCCGATCCCAACGCCCAGCCCCACATCCCCAAGGGCATCAAGGTCGGCGACCTGGTCAAGCTCAAATCCCTCGGCCGGCAAGCCCGCGTCGACCGCATCATCGACCCCAAAACCTACGAAGTCTCCATCGGCCCTATGAAGATGCGCGCCGCCATTGACGACATAGCCGAAGTCGAAACAGTAAAAGTCGCTACTCCCCTCGAAGCCGCCCGCAAGCGCGGAGGCATCACCATCGCCACCGCCAACGACCCCGACTACATGACCTCCGAGATCAACGTCATTGGCCGCACCGCCGACGAAGCCCACGCCGAAGTGGAGCGCTTCCTCGACCGCGCCTTCCTAGCCGGCCTCCCCCGCATCCGCATCGTCCACGGCACCGGCATGGGCATCCTCCGCCGCACCCTACGCGAATACCTCCGCAACCACCCTCACGTAGCCACCGTTACCGAACCCCCACAAAACCAGGGCGGCCAAGGCGCCACTGAAGTGGAATTGAGACAATAACCACCCATCAAGCGCTCCGTGTCAAAGGCGCATCGAAAGTCGAACTCCGGCAATAGTCAGTCATCCCTGGGTCACTAAGTACGATACCGTTGAATATGCCCTCGCCAATCATCGCTCCTCCACTCTCCGGAAATGTCCTTGGCTCCCCCGATGGCGCATTCATCCTCGCCGAGTGGCAAGACCCCGGCGGGCCACCAGATTCCCCGCGTCTCATCGCCCCACTCCATGTCCATCACAACGACGACGAAGCCTGGTACGTCCTCGAAGGCACACTCCGAATCAAATCCGGAGAGAACGAAATCGAAGCCCCCGCCGGCTCCAGTGTCTTCGTTCCCCGCGGCACACCCCACACCTACTGGAACCCCACTCCCAACCCAGTCCGTTATCTGCTCATCATGACGCCAGACATCTACCGCCTCATTCAAGAGATTCACGCAACATCCGACCGCAGCCCTTCCACCCTTCAGAGCCTCTTCGCAAAATACAACTCCGAACTGCTCTGATCTCTACTCCAGTAATCTATCTCTATGAACCCGCTCGTCGAACCCACTTGGCTAGTCGCCCGCCTCCAGGACTCAAACACCATCATTCTCGACGCCACCCTTCCCCCTGTAGGCGTCACGCCCCCGGTCGACACCCACTCCCGCTATCTCGCCCGCCATATCCCCGGGGCCATCTTTTTTGATATCGACCAGCACTCCGATCACACGACCTCGCTTCCCCACATGCTCCCTTCGCCCGAGACGTTCACGCAAAGCATGTCCGCTCTCGGCATCGACAATACCGCCACCATTGTCGTCTACGAGCAGGAAGGCGTCTTCTCCGCTCCGCGGGCCTGGTGGATGCTCCGCACCTTCGGAGCCACGAACGTCTACATACTCAACGGAGGTCTCAACGCCTGGGCCGCCGCCGGCCTTCCTATGGAATCAGGCGAAGTGCACCGCCCCGCAGCGATCTTTCACGCGGCCCTCAACCGCGATGCCGTCAAAGACTTCGCACAGGTCCAGCGGATGATCTCTGAGCACAAGCAAATCCTCGATGCCCGCTCCGCCGCGCGCTTCAGCGGAGCAGCACCCGAGCCTCGTGCCGGTATTAGCTCTGGCCACATGCCTGGAGCCACCAGCGTTCCCTTCACAGAACTCGTTGAAGCAGGCCGCCTCAAGTCACGCGAAGACCTGCGCGACCTCTTCGCTGCAAAGCACGTAGACCTGCAGCAGCCCATCACCACCACCTGCGGATCGGGAGTCACCGCTGCGGTTGTGGCGCTAGGACTCGAGATCGCTGGCGCAACCGACGTTACCCTCTACGATGGTTCCTGGGCCGAGTACGCACAACGCCCCGAAGCCGTCATCGAAAAGAGCTAGTTTGCGGCCATTTTTTTGGGGGGAGTTTTTCTGCGTGAAAAGGGGGTGTTTGCTGGGTTTTTTGCGCTTTTCGGTGGTCAATTGGTGGAGAAAAGTGTGGCTAGTGTGGTTTTGATGTGGTGTTTGGGTGGTGTGTTTTTGGGATCGAAAAAGTGGCAGCTTTTTGAAATATTTCTGTGGGAATCTTTAGTTCCGGTGCGGGATGCCCAAAAATGGCAACCTCTCCCCGCCACCGCCGTTGTTTGTTTTTGCTGTCAGCTCCAGTGCTAAACTCCCATCCAAATGCCCGAGTCGCTCCAGCAGCGGATCGAAAAAATACGCCTCTGGGCAAAAGACCCCGACCGCGCCGCCTCGCACATTCTCGTCACGATCCTCGCCGTCATCATCCTCGTCGCCATAGCCCTCTGGATCGTCTGGATAGTCCCCAAGCACGAAGCCGCCGCCATCCTCGACCCCGAAAAACGCCTCACCCTCGAAAACGAACTCCGCAAGACCCTCACCCAGATCGTCCTCAGCATCTTCGGCCTCTTCATTCTCTACTTCACGTGGCAGCGCGCCCGCGCCGGCGACAAGACCGTCCAGATCATGGAGCAGGGCCACATCACCGACCGCTACACCAAAGCCATCGAGCAGCTAGGCAAACTCGACGGCGACAAGCCCAACATCGAAGTCCGCCTCGGTGCCATCTACGCCCTCGAGCGCATCGCCCGCGACTCCCCCCGCGACCACTGGACCATCATGGAAGTCCTCACCGCCTACGTCCGCCAAAACGCCCCCGTCGTCAACCCCGGCGAAACCCCCGCCACCCCCCCGCCGCGACGGCCACGCACCGACATTCAGGCCATTCTCACCGTCCTGGGCCGCCGCCCCCTCGGCCAAAAGCGCGAGCGCCCCGATCAACAACTCGACCTCTCCTCAACTCATCTGCAAAACGCCGATCTCCACCGCGCAAACCTCAAGGGCGCAAGCTTTATGCATGCCAATCTGACCGCAGCAAACCTTTGGGACGCCAAGCTGCAGAACGTCAGTTTTCTGTTCGCCAATCTGGAGTACGCGAACCTGTGGTCGGCCAAACTGCAGGACGCACTACTCAATGCTGCCAAATTCGGCGGAGCATCCTTCACAAGCGCCGACCTTCAGGGCGCATCCCTAGGAAACGCCGACCTACGCACCGCAGGCGGCCTCGAGCCTGATCAAGTCAAAGCCGCGACCTTCTGGCAGGACGCCCACTACTCCCCCGAATTCCGCGCCGCCCTCGGCCTACCCCCCGAAGACCAGACATCCACACCACCCCAAAGCCCACCCACCCCATAAACCGGGTACCCCATCTTCGCGACAGCTTCACCGTTGCTAAGGTGGGCCATCGCTCGAGAAATAGTTCGATCATTCCCGCCTTGCGGTACGAAAGTCACTTATCTAGATTTCCCACTCGACAATTTGAAAGTAAGCTGACAAGAGAAAGACTGATCTCTTATGCGTCCGCTAATCCTCATTTTTACGTTCTTATTCGCCGTAGCTCGCACATGTCTCGCCCAAACCTGTCCTCCTGGAGACGCAGCGCGTGCAGCAATGCTGTCATTGGGTCTCCAGAACAAGTTACTCGCACACAAGCTCGACGATGGTTTTGAACTCGACCCTTCTCTCACGGTTGAAAAAGACATTGTTATGCTCCGCAAAACTTTGGATGTCGCGACGCAAGCCTTCTTCCATTGCGAAGCTGGTGACACCTCTGACCCGGAGATACTTCAGTCTAAGCTCGCTTCCTTTCTGCACACTGATCGATCAAAACGAGCCGAGACGAGCTCTCAGCAAGATGGCGTATATGGCGCCAACCTTCGAGTAAAGGTAGAGCCTGTCGATGGTTTCTCAAAAGCCGTATTTGTGACACTCAGCTTCGGTATTTCTTGTGGCGACGACAACATCCTTCTTCTCTTCTCGAAGGACACTGGTCAATGGCGCGAAAATCTTCATTGGTACAGTGCAAATTACACCAAACCGTCGGACGCCTTCGGCGATTTCTTTACTTATGCTCTAGTTCCCGGCCCCGACAGAGTTCCCTTGGTCGCAGTCGCCCATGGCCATCCATGGTGTACATCTCGATTTAGCAACTTCAATGTCGACTTGCTACGTCCAGCCACTGAGTCGTCTCCTCAGCTAGTACTTGCTCATGTGAACGAAGAGTATGACCGCCTTGGCCCTGATCCGGAAAAGATTCATCCAACACCGGACGGATTTAAACTTCGCATTTCCGTAACAGCCGATAATCCTATCCAGGCAAGCCACGTTATAACCTTCCGGTACCGCACAACCGCTCAGACACTTGAGAGAGTACAAAAAGGGAAAAAATAAGAAGCCAGTAGAAGGTATATAGCTTGGGCTTCATCTGCCCATGCCAAAGCCAACCCTTTCCTCGCTATCCCCCTCCAACCAAAGACGCAAGCCTGAAAACCGGCGTACCCTTGACGCCACAGCTGTATCGATGCCCGGAGACCCATGGCGACCACGGCGACCGAAGTCGAAATCGACCACTCCCTATGGAAGCCGAAAGCCAATCCATGGGCCATCGCCGCTACCGTCGCGCTCGCCGCCTTCATGGAGGTCCTCGACACCTCCATCGCTAACGTCGCCCTCCCGCACATCTCCGGTTCCCTTGGAGCCAGCACCAATCAGGGAACCTGGGTCCTCACCAGCTACCTCGTATCCAACGCCATCATCCTTCCCGTCGGGGCCTGGGCCTCCACCGTCATCGGACGGCGTAACTTCTTCCAGCTCTGCATCGTCATCTTCACCGTCTCCAGCTTCCTCTGCGGCATCGCGCCCTCATTGCCGGCGCTGCTGATCTTCCGGGTCTTCCAGGGCATCGGCGGCGGCGGCCTGCAGCCCATGGCCCAGGCCATCATGGCCGACTCCTTCGAGGAGCGCAAACGCGGTCTCGCCTTCTCCCTCTACGGCCTCGTCGCCGTCCTCGCGCCCTCCATCGGCCCTACCCTCGGCGGCTGGATCACCGACAACTACTCCTGGCGCTGGATCTTCTACATCAATATCCCCGTCGGCCTGCTCGCTCTCGTCCTCGTCCATAGGCTCGTGCAGGACCCCCCCTGGATCAAGCCCGACAGGAAAAACCTCCGCAGCCTCGACTACATCGGCCTCGGGCTTCTCACCATCTCCATGGCCGGCCTTCAGATCGCCCTCGACAAAGGCGAAGAGAACGACTGGTTCGCCTCCAACTTCATTCGCATCTTCAGTGCCATGTTCGTCGTCGGCATCATCGCGCTGATCCTGTGGGAGTGGAACCACAGAAACCCGATCATGAATCTGAAGCTTTTCAAGTTCAGAAACTTCGCCATCTGCTGCTTCCTGATGCTGCTCGTCGGCGGCGTCCTGAACGCCTCAACCGTGCTGCAGCCGCAGTTCCTCCAGGGCCTGCTAGGCTACAACGCCACCAACGCAGGCAAGGCGCTGACGATGGGCGGCCTCGCTCTCATCGTGGTGATGCCCGCCGCCGGCATCGCAACGGGCAAGTTCCCCGCACGAAATCTCGCGGCCCTCGGCTTCGCCTTCTTCGCCATGTCGTATTGGTACAGCTCCAACCACATCACGCTCGACATGAGCTTCCGCTTTGCCTCGTGGCTGCGCATTATCCAGGTACTGCCGATCCCGTTCTGCTTCATCGCCATCACGAACGCTGCCTACGTCGGTCTGCCTCGCGAGGCCAGCAACCAGGTTGCGGGCCTGATCAACTTCGTCCGCAACGTGGGCGGCAGCATCTTCATTGCCGTCACGGGAGCGCTGGTCACGAATCGCTCCCTCTTCCATCAGGCTCGCCTGCAGGAGCACATGCAAGCCGGCAATCCGCAGTTCGTAAACCGCGTGTACGATCTCGGCCACTTCTTTGGCGGCGGCGCAGACGGCACCTACACCGCGAAGGCCTACATCTACCAACTCCTCAACCAGCAAGCCGGAGTCATGGGCTATCAGGACGTCTACCGCATGCTCGCGTGGATGGCGTGCTTTATGGTCCTCTTCGCCTTCCTGCTCAAGAAGAATCGCCCCGGCCAGGGTCCCTCGGCGTCTGAGGCGATGCACTAAACGACTAGTTTGCAATAGCTTGTGCTCCGTACGACAGCCGAATTCGCCAATATTCTATATTTCCATTATATTGGAAATATGGATAACAAAGCGGCCGTCTCCATCCTTACAGCTCTCGCGCAGGAATCCCGCCTGGCAGTCTTTCGCCTACTCGTCGAGCAAGGCCCCGACGGTCTGCCCGCGGGCAAGATCGGTGAGCATCTCGGCATCCCGCCGGCGACCTTGTCCTTCCATCTCAAAGAACTCAGTCACGCAGGGCTGGTGCAATCGCGGCAGGAGAGCCGATACATCTTCTATTCCGCCAACTATGCAGCCATGAACAACCTGCTTGGCTTCCTCACAAAGAACTGTTGCGCAGGATCAACCTGCGAAGTCACAACAACCGCATGCGCTCCCAACTGCCCCTAACCCTGAAAGGAATCGTCATGAAACGTCTCCATGTGCATGTCTCCGTCAAGGACTTGAGCGAAAGCGTTCGCTTCTATCGCGGTCTCTTCGCCGCCGAGCCTACCGTCCTCAAGCACGACTACGCTAAGTGGATGCTCGAGGACCCGCTAGTCAATTTTGCGATCTCGACCCGCTCCAGCGAGACAGGCTTGAATCACCTGGGCATACAAGTCGAGAGCCTTGCCGAACTGGACGAGATTGAGCAGCGAGCAGTCGACGCAGGTTTGGCGGCATCGCCGGAGAAGGGCGCGAACTGCTGCTATGCGCAGTCTGACAAGCAATGGTCGACCGATCCCCAGGGCATCGTGTGGGAGGCATTTCATACTGTCGGAGAGATCCCGACGTACGGCGGACAACGTAACGCCAACGACGCATGCTGCGCTCCGGCCACCGCGCCCGACATCAAGCTTTCAGAGATCGCAACCTGCGGCACGAACTCCGGCTGCTGCTAACGCCAACAGGCCACGATATGACCGACAAGACATACAACGTACTCTTCCTTTGCACGCACAACTCCGCGCGAAGCGTGCTCGCGGAAGGTTTGCTGAACCAGATGGGCGCGGGGCGATTCAAGGCCTACAGCGCCGGAAGCTCCCCATCGGGCTCGGTAAATCCCTTCGCCCTGAAAACTTTGCATACGCTTGGCTGTGACACGGCGGGCATCCGCAGCAAGGGGTGGGACGAGTTTGCCGGTCCCGATGCTCCTAAGATGGATTTCATCTTCACGGTCTGCGATAACGCGGCTGGTGAAGTCTGCCCCATCTGGCCGGGGCATCCCGCGATCGCGCATTGGGGCTTTGCCGACCCCTCGTTAGTTCAGGGAGACGACGCGACTCGGCTTGCGGCATTCGCGCACACCGCACAGCTCATCACAACAAGATTGCGTCTCTTCACCAGCCTGCCGATTGAAACGCTGGATCACATGTCGCTCGTGACAGAACTGCGCAAGCTCGGTGGCCACACCGCATGAACCTGCCGCGCCGTCTCTTCGCCGAATGGCTTGGCACTGCGTTTCTGCTGGAGACCGTAGTGGGCTCCGGCATCATGGCCGAACGTCTCTCTGGTGGGAACATCGCGATTGCTTTGCTGGCTAACGCCATTGCCACCGGCGCTGTCCTGTGCGCCTTGATCATGACGTTTGCCGAGATATCCGGCGCACATTTCAATCCCGCGGTCACGTTCGCTGCAGCCCTGCAACGCCAATTGCCCAGTAAAGAAGCGCTCCTCTACGTTCTGGTTCAAATCATCGGCGCGTTCTGTGGCGTAGCTGCCGCACACGGTATGTTCGGCCAGCAGGTGTT
>Ga0209060_10000690_pt1 | contig 51436 bp, 50 predicted proteins | sample Coa_R1_8_FD_187155 | JGI IMG/M metagenome (GOLD analysis project Ga0209060, IMG submission 187155) | Surface soil microbial communities from Centralia Pennsylvania, which are recovering from an underground coalmine fire - Coalmine... | ecosystem: Environmental > Terrestrial > Soil >...
TGCAGATGAATGCGGACCACAATGCCGCTATTAATATCTCCAGGGCTGCCGTCAAGCCGCCTCTGGTAGCAACTCGCCTCCTGGCGAGTTAGTTACAAGCTCCCGCCTTTAGGCGGGGGTACTTGACGGCCTATCCTATGTGAGGTTATGTTAGCTGAACCGGAAGATAAAGCGAAAACGCGCATCTTCTTCGTACCACATAGGAAAGTTGGTGCCCCACACATTATTGTAGAGATTGCAGTGTATGCCCTCGAACAGATCAGGCTGCTCATCTGTGAAATTCAGCAGAGAAGGTTTTCCTGGCGCAATCAGTGGCGCATCGAGCGTTGCTACGATGAATTTCCCATCGCCTCCTTCGTAGATAAGGTCCTGGTCGATCGCATGCAAGGTGCGATTTCCCAGCGGAACGATCTCTAGAGGCGTTATCTGTGTGCCTAACTTTGAGAAAGACCATCCTTGCGCGTTGCTGATGATTGGCTGAAACGAGCACCAGAGCGCTTCGGGGAGACGAGACGCTTGCTTGTCTGTCCACTGGATATTCAGAGAGAGGACTGGCTTGCTGCGAGGGGCTATGAGTTCCATCGTCAGGGTGCAAGGAGCACCAAGCGCGGTGCTTTGCTCTGGCAGGCGCATTTCGAGGAAAAAAGACACCCCCTGCTCATCGCGCCGTGTATACATTGCGGTCAGATGAGCGGTCCAAGATTGGTGGGCGTCTATGTAGCGATCGATACCAGGTTTATTAAAGTCTTTCTCTGCCCAGCCGCGCGTTTCCTCGTCCGTTCTGACATATTGTTTCCAGAAACGATCATAGTCGCTTTGGGAAAACACCTCATAATGAAGATGCCCTAACAGATGGTCCGCCGATGCCCATTGATGTCCCGTTGCTTTGTGCTGGAGATAACTCAGCGCGCCCGACTGGGCATCAAAACCAAGGGTGAAGTGCTCTGTCTCAAAGCGCTGGCTCCAATCTTGCGTTTGTTGCCAGCCCGCTCGCTCTCTTGTCCGAGGTGCAAGGGTTTGCAGATGCGCCCGCGCTTCCTCTGCCTCGGGTGATTCCTCTAGAGCAGCCACAGCCTGTTGCAGATAGGCGCGTTGCTCGCGCCAGGAAGCCTCGAAGCGCTGAGCCGGTTCGGTTTTTCTGAGTTCTTTCAGTTGAGCAGGAGTGTAAGAACTATAGTTGTCCAGATGTGTCTTCTCGTCCAGACCCCAGGTGTGTTCAGCTACCTGTAACAGCGCATTGCTGAAACGGTTGGTGCTTCGCCCGTCTTCCTTGAGGCGGCCCTCATGCAACCATTGACGGCGCAAGCGCGAGAGTTCACGAAACTGACTCACCTTCAGCGGGTCGGCTCCAACGCCGTGAATCCAGGTATCTCCAATCTCACCAGTGACCACCGGAAGCTGCTCTTTGATCAGCACGAGTTCCTGGGCGAAAGCGCTCAGCGTGGAGGCGCTGATCATCGCTTGCGGGAAGCGTACCCGCAGGTGATGGTAAGCCTCGACCACTTCTCCAGGAGATTGAGGACCAATGTTATCGTTGGTATGGGCGAACGCAAGTGCTGCTGGTGAGCCAGGAACCTCGCCGAACCCCCCGTACGATCCGGCTTGATACATCACGATCACGTCTGCGCCGCTTGCATCTTTCCAGACGAAGAGGGGGGGCACCTCTGGAGCCGTGGAGGCAGGGTTTACCCCAATATGCAGAAAGGTAATACCCGCTTCCGCGAGCAAGGGCACAATCCCGCGTGTGTGGCCTGGGACATCCGTCATTTTTGCTGCGGTCGTTTTTTTGCCGAAACGGCTATCAAGCTTCTGCGAGAGGCTTAGCCCATACGAAAAGAGCGACGCATCCATAAATTCGCTGTGCGTGGTGAATGGAAGCCCATGCCAGCTCAGGTCACCCGCCTCAATCGCCTCTTCCATGACCCGCCGTTCACTGGAAGACGCCTGCTCTAGATATTCCTGAATGAGCCAGGAACCGGTCGTCCAGATAAAACGTTCAGATGAGCCGCGCTCGCGTAGTTGCCTGGCTGTTTGCAATGCTTTTGGAATGTAAAAGGTAAAATACTGGGCCAGCACTTTTTCGGCTAAATCGGTAAATCCGAGATCAAGATGTGTTTTGAAGATCAAATGGATACGTTCGGGAGGACTCATCGCCACGGTCACTTTTCCTCTTTCTCTAAGATGGTTCGTCTCTTGCCCCTACTCGGCAAGTGTTCGCTGATAGGTCGGTGGAACAGCAAACGCAACATTCCGTTCGGTAGCGCCACAACTTTTGCGGACAATCAAGCTGACGGGGAGTATGACGCGCTGTAATTGCGACGTTCGTTTTGCAATGAGATTGAAGAGAATTTGCATGCTCTGGCGGCCAAGGTCAGCCGCCGGTTGCAGAATCGAAGTGAAAGGAACCCTCGTAAATGCTCCAATATCCCCCCCGCCGCAGCACACGAAAGCCAGGTCATCGGGAATAGTCAAACCAATATCTTGCGCGGCTTGCAACACATGTAAAGCAACATAGTCGTTGATTGCCAGGACAGCACTTGGGCGGTCAGAGCGTTGCAAATAGGTACGCACCTGGGCCTGATCAGCGGGATCAAGCTCCGGGGCGGAAAGGTGACTGGGCAGCCGCGATGGCCCAGACAGGTTGAGGCTCAAAAGAAGGAGACGTTCATCGATGGGGATGCCATGCTCGGATAGGGCGCGGCGGTAGCCAAGCTCACGACTGATGCCGCTGGTCATGCGTGAGGCAGTTGAGATCAGACCAATGCGTTGGTGCCCAAGGGAGATCAGGTGCTGCGTGGCCGCATACCCCGCAGCAATATCATCCGAGAGAACGTAGTTGCACTCAACCTCGGGGACATAGCGGTCAATCAACACAAATGGGATATGCTGTTCTTGCAACTGGAACAGCATTTCTCTGCGCTCTTTGCCGTTTGTTGAGACAAGACGCCCATCCTGAAGTTCAACGGGATGATCACCTGGAAAAATGACGATACCGGCGACTCCCTGCTGGACAAACTGGCTGATATGGTAGCGTTCCATCGCCCAGTCGTTCTCAGAATAGGCAAAATTCAGACGAGCACCAGCCGTTCGGGCCTCTGTTGCCACCCCCAGCACGATGTTATCGAGAAAACTATCAGCCAGATAGGGAACAATGAAGCCGATCTGTAATGGAGACAACTGCTCCCGGTTGTCTCCAGAAAGTGGAAGCTCATCCGAGTCCGCCGCGGCGACAAAAGTTCCTTGCGGGCGCCGCCGGTAGAGGACTCCCTGATGCACCAGCAGGCCGATGGCTTTGTTCATTGTGTTATGGCTGACACCATAGCGACGGGTTAACTCCAACTCAGAAGGAAGCTTGCTATGAGGGCCAAGTTCGCGCTGGGCAATATCTTGTTGTATAGCTTGTGCAATTTGACGGTGTAATGGGAGGGATGGTTGTTGCTCTTTTCTTTGCGACACGGTATATTCCCCCATGATGACGAACTCTTTTGTGCAAAGCATATACCATGGTATATGCTTTTGTCAATGCTCCCTGCTGATTCCACAAAATCATCTCTTTTGGTGAATCAATCGCGGTCATATCTTCATAATTGCGCGAAAAAGGTATGTTTCTCCCTCTTGACAAGGGGATTTTTTTTGTGTATTCTCCACACATACCAGTATTATAATACTGGTATGTGTGGAGAATACACCACGGTATTTGTGATTCTTCTTCACTCGACAGCGGTTTTGTCGGAAGACGATGATCGTCCCACATGGTATCAAAAGGAGATACGTTCTTATGTCTACCTTTTCACCCCAGGAGCCCAGCGATGATATCATCGCTCGTGCTGCCACAGGACGCCTCTCGCGTCGTACTTTTCTTGTGCGCGCTGGTGCGCTTGCTCTTAGCGCCGGTGCTGCCGCATCGCTGCTTGCTGCATGTGGGGGCAGTACCACTGGGACCGATACCGTCACCGTTGTCGCTGGTGACAACCAATTCTGGCCCACTGTGCAAACCTACAACACGGCCAATCCGCATCTGAAGGTCACCACCATTGTGAGCGCTTGGGGCAATGGTGGGCAGGACATGAAGGAAAAAGAGCTGGTCCTGATGAGTGGAGGGACTTTTCCTAATCTGGCTCAGATGGTCTGGTTGAAGGAGTTTGCGCGCGAGGGACTGCTGCTTGATCTGACGGATACGGCGAAAAGTTGGGATGTGTATCCGCATCTGAACTCAGCGCAAATAGCGCGTATGTCGTACAACGGGCGGATTTATGGCCTCACTCTGGGCAATAACACGGTGTTTCAGTATTACAACAAAGACATTCTGGCACGAGTTGGTATGACTGGTCCCTTGACGACGCTGGACCAGGTGCAAGAACTGGCGAGCAAAATCCTGGCGGCCCGGCTGACCACGGCCCACGGCAATCCCATTTACACCACGGCCTTTGATGGCGGGAACTGGGCCACTGATTACTGGCTGTGGGCTGGTGGTGGCTCCCAGATGAACGATGATTATACGCAGACCCTCATCGACTCACCAGCTTCCATTGCCGCCTACGCTACCATGCAGAATCTGGTGAAAAGCGGGGCAGCCCCCAAACCGGATGGCACCTCCCTTCAACTCTGGCTCAATGGTCAGATTGCCATGTATATCAGCGGCGAATGGGACGCTCTGGCAACCGCCCAGGCCAAATTGAATTATGGTACTGCGGTGATGCCCAAAGGACCGACCGGCCTTAATACAACAAGTATTGGAGGTGTGGAGTACGCTATCTTGAAGAAATCTTCGAATCAGGATGCGGCCCTTTCGCTCCTCAAGGCTGCGGCTTCCTCTACATATCAGACCGATACGAATCCCCACGTTATTGATTACTTCTCGGATTTGTCTGATTACGCAAACCCAGCGAAACAGGCAGCCTGGAACAGTCAGGGTCCTGGGGTGGCGCAATCGCGATTGGTCACCGCTGACCAGTTGCAGTCATCGCGCTACAATTTCTTGGAAGCGCCCTATGTCTTCCCAGATGCGGCGACCATCTATAATGATGCTTTGCAGCAGGTCCTCGTCCAACTGGCTGATCCAGCCACGGTAATGAAGTCGGCTGCAAGTCAGATCAACCAGGGCATCAGCGGCGCGGTGAATTCCTAAAGAGACCTCGCAGCATCTGCTGGCCTGGTTATGTGCCAGCAGATGCTGCTTCTCCTGAACGTTCGATTCCATCCTGCAACCTCTACTGTCCAGGTGGAAAGAGATGAGAGAAGAAACCGTCTTGAAAACGCCCGGCGTGTCACGCACGCTTGAAATGCCTCGCACGCGCGTGCGAGCATACATTCGCTCGAAAATGAATGGAAAGCACCTGTTTGCGTACACCGTGGTCACACCGGCGGTGCTCTTCTTTGCCGTCTTCTTTTATTATCCCTTTTTCGTGAACATCTATTATATGTTCACCAATTATAATTATATTACTGACAGCCACTTTGTTGGCCTCAAAAATATCCTGCACTTTTTTCACGATCCAAACATCACCACTGCTTTTTCTAATACCTTCCTCCTGACCGCCATCGGGTTGCCGCTTGCTCTGATCCTGGCGTTGCTGGTAGCCATTGCGGTCTTTTACATGACCATTGGCAAAACGCTCATTCGCAGTGCGATCTTTTCAACATCCCTGGTTAGTGCGATTGTGGCGGCCATTATTTTTAAGCAGTGGTTTGGTCAGGAACTTGGATTTATCGATAATACGCTCGCCAGCTTGCATCTGGCACGTATCCCCTGGCTGACGCAGCCCTCCTGGTCGTTGTTTGGCATTCTACTTGTCATCATCTGGGGCACCCTTGGCTACAACATGGTCATCTATCTGGCCGGGCTTTCCAATGTGAACCAGGAGTTGGTTGAGGCTGCCCGCGTCGATGGGGCAAATGCATGGCAATGTCTGCTTTTTATCATCATTCCTCAACTCAGACCAACCATCGTCTTTTTAGCCATTACCATGGTGATCAATTTCTTGAAAACCTATGTCCAGGTGGCAATTTTGACCAACGGTGGCCCCTACGGCTCAACCAGAACAATCTTGCTATATATGTTCCAGCAAGGGTTCGACTTCCAGAATGTTGGCTATGCTGCAGTGATCGCTTTTGCATTATTCCTGATTACGCTGCTGGTGACCCTCATTCAACTGCGCGTCACACGGCTCTCCGCCGACTAAGAGAAAAGGGGTTCGCTTGTGCTGCTCCAACACTACCTGCCCAAAAAGATCAGGCGTCGCCACTGGCGAGGAATCTTGTTATTTATCCTGATGGGAGCATTCACGCTCCTCATGATCAGCCCGGTGCTCTGGATGATTTCCGCCTCTTTTCAGAATCAGGCAGAGATGTATCAGACGCCGTTCCAGTGGATTCCAGAGCACCTGCTTCCGCAAAATTATGTGGCTGCCTGGATAAATGGGAATCTCGGCAGCGCCTTTCTCACCAGCCTGGAAGTGGTCGTCCTCTATGTTCCGGTTCATGTCTTCTTGGCGACGATCACCGGCTACGTGTTTGCCAAGTTTCATTTCAGGGGCAGAAACCTGCTCTTTTTGTTCATTCTCATCACCTTGCTTATCCCTCAGGAGACGACCTACTTTCCCATCTATGATCTGGTCAGGGACATCGGCTGGCTCAATTCTCCCCAGGGGGTGGTGCTGCCTTTCCTGTACAGTGCCTTCGGCATCTTTTTGATGCGCCAGTTTGCGCTCTCTATCCCCGACGAACTGATTGAGGCAGCCAAGTTAGATGGGTGCAGCGACGCCCGCTGCTTTTTTTCCATTGCCTTGCCTTTGTTGGAACCGGGAATGGCCGCGCTGGCTATTCTGGCTTTGATCTTTATCTGGAGCGAATTCGTCTGGAGCCATCTGGTCCTTTCTGATCCCTCGTCGCAGACGCTGACCGTCGCGCTGTATTCGCTCTCGTCTTCGGCAGATGCTGCTCAGGTGAATTATCCAGTCTTGCTGGCTGCCAGTGTGGTTGCGGTGGTGCCGGTCCTGTTGATCTTCATATTTTTCCAGCGGCGCTTTATTGAGAGCGTGAGTCGCGCTGGTATTCGGGGATAGAGGCTCCGGCCAGGCAGGTGCTGCTCCTTGTGGGGAGATTGATCCTGAGCAAGCGTGATGAAACTCTGTTAGCTAGGAAAGGAGGGACAATCACCAGGCGAGCTATCACTTGCGCGATGAAGCGCTGGAGCAGAGAAAGCACCACTCAAAGGGGGTCAGGAATTGATGAGAACGATACCAGTCCTTCGACGTACTCGAGCAACGCATCTGCTGGCACTGGTCGCCCTATTGTTTAGCTTCCTGTCAACGATTACCCTGGTTTTCACTCTAGCACGACCTCATGTCGCCAAAGCGGCGAGCGTCATTTCCTCGGTCACGACGAATGCCAATGGCAAACCCTATATTGAGGTGGATGGGAAACCATTTCTTCCGCTGGTCGTCCAATACCGCGTAGACCTACATGTTACCAACCTGAGCGTCGCGGACAGCTTCTTTGCCGATGCGAAGGCAATCGGCTTTAACACCGTTTCTCTCCCGATCTGGTGGGCCTGGATCGAACCTTCCCAAGGAACGTGGAACTGGACCTATCCGGAGAATTTCATTTCGGCTGCTGACCAGTATGGCCTGAAGCTGGAATTTCTCTGGCTGGGCACCGACATTGCTGGTGGCGCGCTGACTAGCCAGAATCCGATTTACACCCCTGGGTATATCTTCCCGTCCTGGATTACCAACGACACCACCACCTATCAACGGCATATCAACTCCAATGGACAAATATCCGAAGTCAATAGTGGTGATGGCTGGGGTAATGATGACGCCTTCAGTTTCACTGATCAGAATACGCTGACCCAGGAGGAAACCGCGCTCCAGGCGCTCATGAACCATGTTGCCACGTATGACACCCAGCACGCAGTCATCGGGGTGCAGATCAATAACGAAACCATGATCAACGCGCGTATCTGCGATACCAGCAATGAGCAAGATCGGTCCTATGATGCGGCCACGACTGCGGCCTTCCAGGCTTCTGGCCTCTCAAATAGCCAGCAATTCGCCCGCGATCAACTCGCGGACTGGCAAAACGCACTGGGGCAGGTCGTCAAACAGAGTAACTACCCCGTCTATACGCGCATGAATTACTGGGGATATGGCTGTGGGGCCACCTTTGCGGAGATCAAGCAGCGGGCGCCTAACATCGACTTTGAAGGCGATGATCCCTACACCATGGATATTAGCTCGATCAGGAGTCTTATCACCAGCAATCTCCAGAATAATGGTTTAGCCATTTGTGAGAATGGCCCCTACAGCGATACGCCCACGCTGATGTTAACGACCTACGACGCCGGTGGCATCTATTATTCAACGTATTCGTTAGTCAACGGAGATACTGGTGGGTCGGGACTGGTGAATGCTGACCATAGCTGGACCGCGAATACGTCGGCCATAAGCAGCGCTGTCCTGCAATTAGCCAAAGACCCGCAGGATATCGCCGATCACACGCCGAACCAGAATATTGGCTACTTCCACGTGCTGGATACGAATGCCTCGGATAATGAAAGCAAGACCCTTAATGGAGTCAGTGTCAATTACGCGACCTCAAACTCTGGTATGGGCGTGGCGATCATGAACTCCAATGATCTATTGCTGATGGGTATCAATGGGGCAGGGACGTTCACGGTCACCAATGCTCTTCCTGATTCCATCGATGAGGGCTACTACGACTCCAACGACAACTGGGTTTCGACAGGGTCGGCGAGCTATACCAACAATGGCAATGGCACCTTCAGCGTGACTGTCGGCAGTAGCGATTTTATTCGGCTCCATTACACGAATGGAATCGGCAGCGCCCCCCCAAACCTGGCCCTCAGCGCCACGGTCACTGCGCCGGGCTTGACGGGCAATCTCCAGACCATCCACGATAACAACGATACCACGGGCACGGTCAGTGTCGATAACCCGACGTTCCCCCAGTATATTACCTATACCTGGCCTGCTGGGCAGACGTTTGATCAAGTGGTGCTCTCCGTCTGGTATGGGCAGGGACAGGGTATCACCAACTTCACCGTCGAGGTTTCCAGCGACGGCAGCAGCGGCTGGACTCAGGTGGCCGCCTCAGGGAATCTGACCTATACGTTCAATAATGCCACCGTGGAGGCGAAAACGCTGAACTTTGCCAACCAGACAGGGATGAAAGGGCTACGCATCAAGGTCAATAGCGCCAATCTGGAGTGGAAGCACTTTGCCATCAATGAATTCAAGGTGTTTGACGCTAACCCCGTGAATCTTGCCCCCAGTGCGACGCTCAGCGCGCCGGGCTTGACGGGCAATCTCCAGACCATCCACGATAACAACGACGCCACCGGCACGGTCAGTGTCGATAACCCGGCGTTCCCTCAATACGTCACGTATACCTGGGCTTCGGCCCAAAGCTTTGATCAGGTGACACTTTCCACGTGGTACGCGCAGGGGCAGGCCATCGCCAACTTCACCGTCGAGGTATCGACTGATGGCAGTACCTGGACCCAGGTGGCTGCATCGGGAGCTTTGACCTACGCCACCAATGATGGGACTGTTGAGACACAATCACTCACGTTTCCTCTGCAAACGGGCATGAAAGGGCTACGTATCAAGGTCAATAGTGCCAACCTGGAGTGGAATCACTTTGCCATTATTGAGTTCAAGGTGTTTGATAGTTAGAAGGGAATCGATCGCTTGCTCGCGTTATGCACACGTTGAGTTGCTGCTGGGGTCTCGCCCTGGCACCCAGCCAACTTTTCTCGTGAAGCATGTCAGGACCATCCTTTGCAAAAGGAAGAGCGGTATCTATGGAACATCACACGACCTATCAATCCTATCGCGGTTTGCCATCCCTGGCTGGAGTGTGCTCCTTCGAGGATGCGATGAGACCAGGCTTGTCTGTGGACGCCTGTGTGACCCGTCTCAAACGCTATCACTATGCCTTCAAACGGCTTCACCAGATGTTGACGGCCCGCATTACCGCCGAACCGATCTATGAATTGAAAATGGGATGGAGTTTGCAAGCCCATATCTGCGCGGAATACGTGGCGGCACTGCGCAAGCGAGTGGCAGAGATGCGCGAGCCTCCTCTCCATCTGGATATTGTCCCTGATACATTCCTGGAAATCTTTTTCGATGAGATTCGCGCGGCCCCCTCCACGGAAGCCCTGGTACTCGGCCTCTACGAAAAAGCCTTCCCAGCCCTCCAGGCAGCGCTCCAGCGGCATCTGGAGGATACCAATCCTCTCGTTGACCAGCCATCAGTTCGTCTCTGTCGCCTGGCCCTTTTCGAACTCAACGACATTCTTGCTTTTGGAACACAGGCTGTTCAAGGTCTGGTCGACGAGCCTGCCCGCACCGCTGCCCAGGAGTGGCTTGGTTTGCTGGATAACTGCCTGCTGGCGGCTGGCGGCTTAGACGGAGCAGAAGAGCCAGCGACGGGTGCTGTACAGCGTCGCTTTTCTGCTCAACCGTATGTGTATGATGGGCGCCCACGTCGCGATGAGCGCTTCCAGGACCCGTATAATATGGGCGTCAATGCCGAAGCATTCCTCTATGATGAGCACTTCGCTCCCCAGGCGAAAGTGCTGATGATGTTTTTCAAACGCATGCGGGAAATCGACGTTCCTGAAATGATGGCGAGTATCATCACCGAGACCTCCGGGAAACCATGGGAGTATTACCAGGAGATGAGCCGACAAGTCTGGGACGAGGCTCGCCACGCGCTGATGGGAGAAGTCGGCCTGGTCAGTCTTGGTCTGGACTGGCGGAAAATCGCCTTCAATTTTACCTGGTCTCTGACCCTCAACACGGAGTTGACGCCCTTAGAACGCCATGGAGTGTTGTACTACATCGAACGTGGGCTGATGTCGAACACAGGTAAGCGCTTTGAATGGGAAGTTGGCGTGGCCTCACACGATCCGCTGGCAGCCACCTTCCAGGATTATGATTGGGCGGATGAAGTCCTGCATGCTCATATTGGCCGGGCCTGGTATGTCCCAGAATTTGCCAATCTCCAGGAAGCACTCGCCTATGGGGATCACGCCTGGTCAAGGGTGATGAGCAATTGGCAGACCTGGCGTGATCAAGGACTCACGCAGCATCGCAACTGGTGGCCCGAACTCTATCGGGATGCCTGTGTCAGGTGGGGCATCGAACCGGACAAGGAAGTGCTGGCCTTCAGTGAGACCTATGAAGAGACGCGAGCAGACCGAAAACCGATTGTGGCACCCAGTTGAGGAAGGAGAATTCCTGGATCAACGACCCCCAACTTTGAAGAGCGCCAGGTCGCTAACCTGGCGCTCTTTCTTATGACCTCCAGCCCGCTATTCACCAGGAACCGGTTATCGTGACACTCCCGATCACCTAAAGGTGATGGGCTTCTTGGCATTGCCGGAACGGTAGCCTGTCTCCGCAGAGACCCACTCATCTGAGCGGCGGTTGCGGCTCCGACTGACCAAGACAACACTAACCGGAGTTAGTGACCCGTGTCCGGGCGGCTACAACGTTCCGGCTGGCTTGCACCACTCTCAGCGGTTGTTTGTCCCGCCGATGGACCCTGACGGGGCCGGGCCGTTGATACGTGACCTGAGCGGGAAAGTCGATAACGTTCCCAAACGCCAGCGGGTGCATGTTGGCGCTTCCTACTACGTCTCGATGCCCCACAAAGGAGCACGAACGATTCCGACAACGCCACACACGCCCCTTCACTTTTTGTTTCCACCCGCATATTGGACACCGGCTTGACGTACCCCGCTCTGAACCGGTGAAGCTCTCGATGCGACTTTGCTTGGCTTTGGAGCCGAGGTAGGCCATGTCCTGGCCGTACTCCCATTGGCTCATCCGTTGATTATGATGCCGTCCGCTGTTGTGGTTCCTGACGCCGTGGGGATTGCCGATGAAGAGAGAGCCGACGCCCTGCTGCTGGCAAAAGGTGATGACGGCTCGCGTCCCTTTGTGGCGCAAGTCCCGTATCTGGCGGCGCTTACGGGCGGTGACTTTACCTCTTGCGGCTTGGAGTTTGCGCCAGCGGCGCGACCCCTTCTGGCAGCGTTTGCGCTTCTTGGCGATTTGTCCGAGCGCCATGTTATGGCGGCGCTTCAGTGAGCGGATGCCGCGCCCGGAGATCACCAGCGCCGCGCCCGTGTTGGTAGTAACTGCCGCCTGATGAATCTCACCTAAGTCTACCGTGGCCTGCGCTTGACCAGGAGCAGCGTCGGCGCGGACAACCGGAACAGCCACATGTAACTCATAGCCGTCGTTCCACACCAGTTTGCACGCGCCGCTGTCTGTCGGCAGATCAACATGGAACACCAGCGAGGCCCTGCACCGTCCCATCGGCAAGACGACGCGCCCACGTTCCCGACTGACCGCCTGAGCAGGCCAGCACAAGGGATAGTACCGTTTATCTTTGTAGGGATAGCGTATCTTCGGATTTGTCTGGCGCAGTTCCCGCGTCGTCTCGATGTTGGCAAGGAAGGCATGACAAATCATCTGGACCGTCTGGCTGTGCAAGGCAAACTGCCCTTTGGTCGCCTGTTGGAGTTCATCCCGGTTGGGCCAGCGGGCATGTTGTTGCCGCGCTGAGAGATGGATGTCCCGGCACAGCGTCCAGACCCGCGCCGCTTCCATTTGGGCTTCTCGCAAGCGGGTCTGAAAGCCAGGACGCAAACCTGCCAGCCGATAGATACGAACCGTCTCCATGTGTCCGCCCTCCTTTCTGTGTGCTAGAATCAGCACAGCACAGCAGGAGGGTGGTATGCAAGAAGGTAAAACGAGATGGGCACACTGTTCTATCGCCTATCATCTGGTATGAATTCCGAAATATCGCCGGAAAGTCCTGACGGGCGAAGTCCAGAAGGCCGCGAAAGAACTGATTGCGGAGTGCTGCGAGCAACACGACTTGACGCTGTTGGCGCTGGAAACGGACCAGGACCATGTGCATGTGTTTGTGTCGGCTCCGCCACGCTTCAGTCCTGCTGAGATTGCCAACCTGCTCAAAGGCTACAGTTCCCGCTACCTCAGAGAGCGCTTCCCTCATCTCAAGCGGGTGTGTGGCAAAGAGCATCTGTGGACCCAAGCCTACTATGTGGGGACAGCGGGCAACGTCTCAGCAGAAATCATCCGGCGCTATATCCTGGAATGCCAGGGGAAGTAGCAAGCTAAGCGTTTGGGCGCTCTCACCCCTATCCCCTCAAGGGGATGGGAATTCTCGCGCCCTTTCTTTAAAATGGATGTATATGCCGAACAGATGCCCTTTGAGGAGGAAGCATTGTGGACCTGCTAGAACGTGATCAGTGTTTCAGAGAACTGTCGCTCCTCTTGCGCACTGCTATGACCGGCCAAGGGCGAATCGTGCTGGTCAGTGGAGAGGCCGGGATTGGCAAAACCGCGCTGGCGGAGCAGTTTTTCCGCCAGCAGGGTCAGGCTGCTCGGCGTCTGTGGGGAGCCTGCGACGCCTTGTTTACTCCACGTTCGCTTGGCCCTCTCTACGATATAGCCGCTCAGACGCAGGGAGCCTTATCGACCCTCCTCCAGCGCGAGACCCCACGCCCTGTGCTGTTCGCCGCCTGCCTGGATGAGTTGCAGCATGGCGGTCCAACCGTGGTGGTCATAGAAGATGTGCATTGGGCCGATGAAGCGACCCTCGATTTAATCAAGTTCCTGGGAAGGCGGATCGCGCACCTGCCTGTGTTAGTGCTCCTGACGTACCGCGATGACGAACTGGGCCGCCATCATCCGCTGCGCACGGTGCTGGGCGATTTGCCCAGCACCGTGGTGGCACGCCTGCGGCTTCTCCCCCTATCTGAGCAGGCGGTCACACGCCTGGCCCGGCAGGCAAAAGAGCGGCAGCGCTCTGCCCAGCAGCTCTACGCCATCACTGGTGGGAACCCGTTCTTTGTCACTGAAGTTCTGTCCAGTGATACTCCCGATGTCCCATTGACGGTACGTGATGCTGTCCTGGCGCGAGTCGCCCGCTTATCACCAGCAGCGCGGACCCTCCTCGAATTCGCTTCGGTGATTCCCATCCGAACGGAGCGTTGGCTGCTGGAGGAGGCCCTGGAGGCAGTTCCAACGGCACTGGAGGAATGCCTGAGCAGTGGCATGCTGACAATAGGGCAGACAACAGTGGCCTTTCGGCACGAACTGGCACGCCTGGCAGTCGAAAGCACCCTCTCCCCGCTGCGCACGCAAGCGCTGCACGCCCAGGTGCTCCGGAGTCTGCTCACTCGTGGCGAGGAATCGTCGCAGGCGGCCCGTCTGGTCCATCACGCGACGGGAGCCCACGATGAGACGCTGGTTGCCCGCTATGCACCTCTGGCGGCCAGACACGCAGCGGCACAGGGGGCGCATCGGGAAGCGGCAGCGCACTATGCCACCGCGCTCGTCTACGCCGACAAACTTCCCCTAGAGCAGCGGGCAGCCTTGCTGGAAGGTCGGTCCTACGAGTGCTTTCTCATTGGTGACACTCCGCTGCCGCAAAAGCGGCGCAGCTTCTTGGGATGGCACCTGCCGTGCCGCTCTCGCCCAAGCCAGGTCCGCCGTGTCCGGGCGACTACGCTTGCCCCCGAAGGGGTGACGATACTTTTCAGGAGGTGGCAGCACATGACCGGGTTCACCCGTATAGTGCTGACTCAGGATATTGGCACAGCCTACCGCGTCTCGATGGGCCACAAAACCGCAAGCCGGGCAGCGATAGGTGCGCCCCTTGGGTTTCGTGCAGTGACCACACTGCGGACAGGTCTGGCTGGTGTAGGCTTCAGGGCAAAGTACGACGCTCATCCCCTCCGCCTCAGCTTTATAGGTAATGTACTGTCGCTGCCGTCCATGCGACCACACGTCAATTTTCTGCTGGCTTTTTGCGTTCAAGCGTTTGCCATCGGCTACGTCGCGCACATCCCCGATCACCACGGTACTGACGTGGCGTTGCTTCGCCCACGTGACGACCGCACGGCTCGCCTTATGCTCCATGTCCCGCGCCCGGCGTTTTTGCTTCGCCAGAAAGCGACTCTTGCGGCGCTGGAGCCGCCACCAGGACCGGGAACCTCGCTGCTTGCGGGCTTGTTTGGCGCGTATCTCACTCAAGCGCTTGGCGGTGCACTGCGCATTGGCACGCAAGGCACGGCAGGTGATGATGACGGTTTCTTGTCCGTCGGTGACGGCGGCAGGGTGAACCTCTCCGAGGTCTACCGCCGCCGTGTGGTTTCCTGGCAGAGGTTCTGGCTTCAGCCCATCCTCCACGACGACATGCCAGATGTAGTGCCGTGCGGCCCGGTCCCACACCAACCGCGCTTCCAAGAAGGGTGCTTGGGGAAGCGTGAGCAGGTTGTGAGGCAAACGTACCGCAACCGGAGCCAGCCCTCGCGCCCGTGCCAACAGCAGATCAGTGCCCTTCCGACTGATGCCGGTGCTCTTCCAAATCGTGGTGCGCCAACGCTTCTGCCAGTGCGGGTACTTGGCGACCAATCCAGCGGCTTTACAGGCTTTGGCCGTTTTACACGCCTTGTAGAAGCCCTGCTGGGCCGCGTCTCGGCTGTGCGCGTGCAAGGTGGTTGGCCCGCCCAGCGCATCTTCCAGGCGTTCGCCCGACTTGAGAGCCAACCACACGCCCTGCTTGCGATAGAGCCGATAGTGCCGGGTGAGCATGTCACTGTAGATACGCCCGCTCTCGCGGTTCAAGGTGTCGGCCTCGTCTTTGGGCAACGAGCAGGCAAATGTGATCGTTCGCAGCATTGGACTGGCCTCCTTTCAAACGTTCTGGCATCTACCCCTTCTTTTTTAACGAGGCAAAACCGGAAGTCGGGCTGAAGCCCAAAACGAGAAAGCCGCCTTACCACTTCCGCTGAAGACGGCATGGCTTGCGGCGGCTTACGTTTCTGTCATGCGCTTTGCTACGCTGTCCACTGGTGAGACGGTTGAAAACCCGCGTCACCTGCGCAAAGGACTCAAGCGCATCAACGTGCTGTCCCAAATCAAGGACCGACGCAAGCGGGGCAGCCATCGACGGAAACGGGTCGCCATTGCTCTGGCGAAAGCCCATCGGAAGGTACGCAACCAGCGTCTGAACGCCCATCATCAGCTTGCTCGCCCCCTGGTGAATCGCTACGGCCTGATCGTCATGGAAGACCTGAAGATTCTCAACTTGACCACAGCGCCAGAACCAAAGCCAGACCCAGAAAACGATGGGCAGTATCTGCCCAATGGCGCGGCGGCCAAGTCAGGGTTGAACCAATCGATCTTAGACGCTGGCTGGGGCCAGTTCCAATCCTGCTGCATCGTCAAGGCTGAAAGGGCTGGGCGGCGCGTGGTCTTGGTCGACCCCAAGTACACCAGCCAGCTATGCAGCGGGTGTGGCGCTGTGGTCAAGAAGGAGCTTTCTGAACGCTGGCATTCCTGCGAATGCGGTTGCTCCTTAGACCGGGACCACAACGCCGCGTTAAACATTTTGTGTCGGGGCCAGGAAGTGGCCCACAGGGCTACGGCTCTGTAGAAGCCCACTGCTTTAGCTTTGGGTACTTCACGATCATGGGTGTCTTGCCGAGGGGTACTGTGGGCGAGCGTGCGAGCGCCCAAAGAGCGAGAACACGAGCAAGCCCACGAGGGGCAGCGCCACGATCCCCGCCATCCATACCACCTGTGCGCTCGAAGAGCGTTGCGGGTTGCGAGCCAGGTTCCAGCAGGCGGCTGCGAGCCAGGCAGCGTACAGGGCCACCGGAAGCCATTCCGTCCCTATCCCCAATGCGACCTGGAGCACTGCTTCCGCACTTCCAGGAAATGGCGCCAACGCCGCAGCCGGTACGGACAAGGCTCTGGCTGCCTGGGGAACCTTGAAGAGGCTAAGTGCTGTGAAGATGGGCTGCGCCGGGCCATCAACGTTGGGCATTTGTGGTTGGACGGGAGGGAGTGGGATGCTCGGGTCGGGAAAGCTGGCCGGGTGGAAGCTCGCTCGGGCGTAGAGGTCGCGTGTCAGCAAGAGCGCCGTGATAGCTGTGTCGCCCCCCTGGAATGGCACCTGTAGGGCGTTACAGGCATATTGCTGTTGGAGAAGCGCTGGCAATGTGGAGGTGACGGCGTTCTGCGAGAAGCAGTTGCCCTGGCCGGATGGAGCCGCCAGGGCGAGGTCGGCTACCCCTGAGTTGGTGATGGTGTTGCCAATGATGCGATTATCCGAAGGCACCCAGAAATGGGCATCTGAACTGCTCAGGACCAGGATGCCAAAGGCGTGCTGATCGCGAATCTGGTTGTGGTAGATGACATTACCTACGCCCCCCGCCAGGCTAATCCCCGTCCCAATGAGGGGGTACTCTGCTGCTTCGGCGGGTGCCTGAGCGTTATTATTCTGGGAGACGTCATTGTTGAGGATGATCGTCTGGTGTTCGGGTGGCCTCAGCTCCACGTCCAGGGAGTTGGGCACAATCCCCGCCAGATTGTCGCGCCAGACCGAATCACGCAGAATTAAATTGCCACCAGCATTCGTGCCAGAATACCCCAGCCCGTTCCACTCGGAGACCCCCTGATCAATGAGCGCATTGCAGGGGTAACATTGCCCGATATAGAACCCGGAATTCGGATTGCCCGCCGCGTAGCTGTGATCGAATTGTCCGTCCTGGGCATTGGAGGCGTAAATGCCGTAGTCGCCGTTGGCATAGGCAGTCAAATAACTCCCTCGATAGCCAATGAGGGGGTGATTCACCTCGTCCCCGCCATCCCAATAGAATCCATTGCCGACATAGTGGCGGGCTGTCAGGTTTTCGACCACGACCTGATTCGCCTCGATCTCGATGCCGTTCGGCAGCCGATTATCCCCCTCCAGAATGACCTGATTCCGATCGCGCCCGCGGATAGTGATGCCCGCGTGCGCTCTGCCCACGCGCACGGATTCGTGATAGACTCCCGGTGCAATGGAGATGATCTGCCCGGGAAGCGAGGCATCGACCGCCTGCTGGATAGTGGAGTACGCTTCCGGAACACGCAAGACGGCGGGCGCCCCGGCTGGAGGAGCCGGAAGGGGTATTGAAGAGGTAGGAGCAGAGCCGGGACTGACCGTTGCCGGAAGCGTGCCACCGCACCCTGCAAGCAGGCAGAGTAGGAAGGCGAACAGGCAGCTTACTCCGCCCAATCGCAGGGATGCACGACCAGCCGAAGCGTTCCTAGGCATATCTGCCCCTTTCCTTACACTTTCCCTTCCACGACCATTTCTTCTTGACACTCCCCTGATTAAAACCAGGGGATTCTTCCTTCAACCAGCGGGCTTGACCACCATCAATCGCTCGATGGCGCTAGAGGTCCACTGTCCAGAAGCGTTGCGCCGCTCCGAAGAGCGACCCGTTTCCGCCTGCCCGGCGGTACGGAGCCAGATACAATCGGACAAACCTGAAAGGAGACCAGCCGTGAGGCAAGTACAGCGCCCCTCTTGCGAGAGCAATACGCTTCCTTTCACGTTGACTGCTTGTACCCTCAAGGGTGCGCCCATGCTTTTGACTGCCGGGAGCGACTTCCCTTGAAACGCCCAAACATGATTTGGTTGTGAAGGTACAAGCCACCCGGCATACGCCAGATGGTAGGCTGCTCCCAGCGTATCACGAACAAACGTTCTTGTCAAGCGTTTCGTTTAGGCCATTCATCCCCGGCTTCAAAGCGCGGGGCTTTCTGGCTTGTTCTCTGTAATCTGGGTTGCCTCCATTGTAGGGATGAGCGGAGATATCTGTCAAATCATCACTTGCCTGTCTATATCCTAAAGAGCATACAGGCTCGTCCCTCGCCTGCCATCCAGAGCCGGAGCGCTTTGCGGGCGAACTTGTTGGCCTACGTGCCTCGACTGGCTTACAGCGACGGTCGAAGCCATCCGCAACCGCACATGCCTGGACGGCGTCCAGCGGTCGTGGCTGCTCGGTCGGACCCGTGTCGTGCGTGACCGGATGGCGTTCGGGAATACCGGCCATCCAGACTAAACAAGCAGCAGCCGTTAGTCGGCTCGCAACCCTAGCAGGCGTACGGCATTCTCGGTATAGACTGCCGCCAGGTCCTCGCTGGACAGACCAGCCGCGTCGATGTCCGCGATCGTCGCCTCGACCGCGTTCGCGGGTCCAAGGGGCATGTCGGTGCCGAAGAGCACGTGTTGCGGGCCGAAGAACTCGAGGACGCAGCGGACCGCGTGTGGCGCACCAAACAGCGCTGTGTCGACGTAGAACCTCCGGAAGTAGTCGAGCGGAGGGAGTGGCAGGGTGTCTCTGACCTGCCGATAGCCGGGACCCATCGCAAGTCGGGCGGAGAAGTGCGGAACCATGCCGCCCCCGTGGTGCGCGATTACGCGCTGGCGCGGGTGACGCTCCATGTGCCCGGAATAGACCAGGCGTGAAAGGGCAGCGGCGGTCTCATAGGGCCAGCCAATTGACCACCACAAGCCAAAGTCGGACCGGCTCTCGGCCGGATAGTCAGCCCACGCCGCGCTCCGTGTGGGGTGCAGCCATACAGCGCGGTCAGCCTCCTCGAGACTGGTGAACAGTGGCTCGAAGCGCGGATCGTCGAGCGCCACGCCCAGGACGTTGGTGTACATCTGTGCCCCCAGCGCGCCAAGCTGCTTCAGGGCGCGGTCAAGCTCGCGCATGGCCGCCTCGACGTCGGAGAGCGGTAGCGCGGCTGCGAAGCCGACGAAGCGATCTGGAAACTGCTGGACCAGTGCCGCCATCTCGTCATTGGCGATGCGAGCAAACTCCGCCGCGACTTCCGGCGGCCCGACCTCTTCGAGCGGCGGCCCGGCCAGCACCAGGACCTGGGCGTAATCGCCGTACGACTCGATCTTGCGCCAACGCGCGTCCAGATCGGTCAGCACGGGATCGAAGGAGAAGACGCCCTCGCGGTAGTAGTCGAGCTGGCTCGGAGCCATAGTTTGCTCAAGCTGCCGCACGAGGCGCTCAAGGTACGCACGAGGCAGGATGTGTGCGAACGTATCGATCTTCCGCATGGTTGCATCCTTCGCCGAACGAAAGTAGTCTGGTTGCAGGAGGCGACCTTTGCTCCGCCTTCCGCCTGGAGCCGCATCAGTTTGCCACTCCTTGCGTACCTCGCACGCCCAGTTCGGCGGACCATAGAAACGATGTCCCCTGGCTGGTCGCGCGGGATGTTCGCGCCCAGAACGACTGTGCCACCCGCGCGACCAGGGGACCGAACACACGGTTGCCAACTGCGAGTTGCAGGGGCGCCGCCTGCCTGGGCCTCTGTCGGCGGCACTGCTCTTTGGGCCGCTGGGCTGAGAATCTCTTCGGTATTTGCAGCGTCGGGATGCGCGAGAGCGCGCCCAGTTGCTCCCCTGGGATACGATATGATCTGTCCGCATGATGCGTCGTGCAGGAGGTCCGCAACTGTATTGTGCCACAATCCACCGAAACCAGCAAGGGGCACAGAGTGCTGACGCGAGGCGCCAACCCGCCAGAAGCCGACAGGGCTTTCCCTCGCGCCATAAGGTGGGCTTTACGCTCTTTTGCACGCGCACGGCACAGCGAGCGATAAGCCGCGTATGAATTGCGGATATGCACCGCGATGTGACAGTCCAGAACGGAACCCATGGGACCATCGATAGCGAGGAACGGCGCGAACAGCAGGTGTGAGATATGGCACCTGTTGGCAGCTTCAGTTGGACATCCCTTGCGCATGCACCGAGGTCTATTGTCCGCAAAGGAGATGGCAAGCACATTGCACGGTCTCCTGAAGAGTGGATCGCGGATTGCATCCGGATGCGTCTCTCAGAGACGCATCATGCCCCGGTGGGGTACTCCAGCATCCCTTGAAGGAGGGTCAGGATGATCCAGACCATCGTTGACGAAACTTCTCTCTCCCTAGGACATGTCCAAGAGGAACTCCACCACCTCGCTGAGCGACTGAGCGCGGATTGGTTTCGGGTGCATGAGGTCTTGCCGCTCCTGGAGGCGCTGTCCGAGCAGTACGCTCAGGCCCGACAACTACTCTCCACCACCGACCCGCTCTTTCGTGCCTTCCTGATACTGCGGCAGGCCGAAGATCGTGCTGCCGCTCTCCAGCAGCAGTTGGCCGAAGCCCAAGGGTGGCTCCAGATAGCTCAAGCACGCCTGGCGGGACCGCAGGATGAACCCACCCAATAGGGCAGTGACCGTGCCGCGCGGCCTTTCAGGAGGGGAAGGGACACGGGATTAGCAATAGCGAACGAGATCATCTTCAGCGGATGATTTCGGTTGGAAAAGCAGCGGCACGGAAACTGCCGCATGCGCGGTTTCTGCTCAAAGCAGATGCGAGCGCAGAAGGAAGCGCCCCATCGCCTGGAGAGCCAAGCGGCAGATGAAGGTCACATCGGTCGCATACGTCCTTCTTTGTTTTCAATCTCTGCGGGGCTGCTAGCCCTCTCGACCGGTTGGGAAGAAGAAAGGAGCTCTTCTCACAGAGAGGACGGCGCTTCCTCCCCGGCATGAATGCACGGGGCTTCCACGCCGCCCTCTCTGTGAAATGGCAGTGCACCCTCCCTGGGGACTCCTGGGAAGGCGGCGGCTGAACGAGGCGCCCAGCAGCACCGCGGCAAGCGGCAAGAGAGCGATATGCATGAGCGCGACAGTGAGCAGAAGCAGCCGATAGGCGTTTGCACCGAGCATAGAAGACCTCCAAATGCCTCGCCTGCACCTGGGAGTGTCGGCAGCCAGCCAGCTTTGCTCAGTGCAGTTGGCGGCAATCCGATGGACCGCTGCCGTTCGTCGTCCGGAGTGTTGGCCGCGTGAGCAGCGGCGCGTGCGCTGCCTGCGTGGTTGGGCCTTTGGTGCTGAGTCCGGTCTGCGACAGGTAGACGTTGTAGGTGTTGCCATCGGAGGGCAGGATGATGGCATTGCCATAGGATGCCTCGACGATGGGATGGAGCCAGCCACCCTGGCTCTGAATATTCTTGAAAAAGCCGTCGTCGCCGCCGTTGAGTTCGACCACAGTGTGATTCTCCCTGTTGGGGTCGTCATAGCGGCCCTCCAGGCGGGTCAGCTTATAGCCGGTGTGCAGGCCCAGCAGATTGGCCCAATCCGGAAAGCGCACGATGTCGCCCTGAAGCTCCCATTCGTTGCCGCAGACGCCATCGGTCTCTTGATGGGTGACGTGGCCCTGCTGGTCATAGAGCGTAATCTCGACGCTCATAAAGTTGGGGACGTTTGTAAGCTGCGTGGCGCGCACGCGGGCCACCAGCATCTCGCTGGTGAGGCCGAGATAGGTTTGCAGCAGCAGCGCCAGATACAACAGCGAAACTGCCACCAGCAGCAGCACAGCGCCGCTGGTGGTGCGCCCCCAGCGAAAGCGCCTGCGCCGCACGCCAAACTTGTCGCGCCTGCCGCGCGTCAATTCCACCGCTGCCCAGATCAGCAGCGCCAGGCCGCCCAGGCCAATCAGCGAGATGATGAACTGTGGCAGCCCAAACGCAACGGGCTGTATGATGCCCCCCGCAAACGGCGAATGTACCTCCATATCCCTCTGCCTTTCTTACTCAATGGTGTCCACGAACAGACAGGGCCACTCCGAGATCACCAGAGCAGCCCTGTCTGCGTGCCATGTCGATGGCCTTACACGAGCGTGACGAGTTTAGCGATGCGAGCAATCTTGTTCATATTCGCCGTTCCTCCTTTCCTTTGAGCGCAGCGCTTGGAGCACTGCCCTTGTGTACTATACAAGCCGCCGCCTCCTAAATCATTCCAGGGGTGGAAAAAAACGCTCTGCTGTTGGAAGAAACTACTCCACCGTTGGAGGGGCCTCAGCGGTCAAGAAGACAGCACGACCAGCAGGTCTTCCTCTTCCGCGTCGTTTGCTTCGACCTCGCTCGAAAACAACACGAAATAACGATGCTCTGCGTGCAGGCGGATGATGCGGATCCCCAACCCCGCGACTTTGTGGGATGCACCGTTGAGGAGGCGGTGGACAGACTGCGTGCTCTCACTCCCCGAAATAGCGCAGAGTTGCTTGACACTGAGGCACAAGGCACCATGGCCTGGATCGGTTTGCCAGCGTTCTCGCTGACGCAGCAGCGCCATCACCAACACATACTCTAACGGCGACAACCGGGCCAAGAACGGACCTCTAAGGAGGGCTGTTTGTTTATCATCATAGACAAGCGATGGTCGCGCATCCCGCCGATCTGACATCTGGATCAGTGGGCTCGATTGCAAGGTCAAATGTTGCATACGTCTGCTCCCTCGTCCTCGTTGGATGAGCATCAGCTCTCCACGCGTTTTTTGGAGTTCCTCGCCCTCCTGACCGGCTTGTATCTGCAGGAGGGCCAACTTGAACACATCACGCTCGACTCCGTCGGATGTGAAGATGCAGGCTTCCCGCCACTAACAGCCCATCCACCTACCCCAAGAGCACGACTGGATGGTTCAACCGACGGAAAAACCTGGCTATTGCGATGTATTCCAGCTAGGCAGTGACAATCACCACCGTGCCATCGTCGATGCCGCAGGCCAGGCGCGTCCCATCTGGGGACCAGGCCACACTCTGCACCATCTTGCCCTTGAGCAGGACCGTGCTGGGCGCACTCGTCTGCGCGCCCTCCTGGGCCGTTCCACCCCAGGCCAGGCGAGTTGCGCTCCGCGACCACGCCAGGCTCGATACGCGAATCTGCACCTGGGCTGGGAGCGTTTGAAGCAGCTTCCCAGTGTCGGGATTCCAGATAGTGATTTGCCTGGTAGTGGACGTTGCCGCGAACTGGTCACCAGGGGCCCAAGCCACCTTGTCTATGGTTGGCTCTCCCGCCACCTCTGGCAGCGTCCAGGATTGAGTGCGCGTCCCGGTGAGCGGATTCCAGACCATGATGGTGCCCGCGCCAGCACTCGCCACGCGCTGGCTGTCCGGCGACCAGCCTACACCGTACACCCCCCCACCATTGGCGTGATTGTAGGCAAAGAGGAGATCGCTTGCGGGCATCCGATAGACCCGCACCTGATTGCCCGCATCGCCAGCCCCGATCAGGCGCCCATCGGGCGACCAAGCGACGCACAACACATCTACCGGCCCCAGCATCTTGGCGCTCTGCGCGCCCGTCGCGGCATCCCACACCTGCACAGTCCCATCGCCCCCTCCAGAGGCGATCTGCTTGCTCGTCGGTGCCCAGGCCACCGTCCAGACCCAGTTCCCCTGATGCCCACGGTAGGTGAGCAGACGCTGGCCGCTCGTGGCATTCCAGACCTGCACCGTCTGATCGAGGCTGGCTGAGGCCACGCGCGTCCCATCGGGCGACCAGGCCACACTAGTCACGGCATCGGAGTGCCCGGTATAGGTGAGCAGCGTGCGACCTGGCGGAACAGGGGTCGCCGTCGGCTTTGGCGTGGCGGTCGGATCCGGGCCAGCAGTCGGTTGGGGCGGCGCAGTCGCCGTCGCCCCCGGAGAAGCCGAGCCGGGCACGGTGGCGCCAGTGGACGCAGCTCCGGGGGACGGTCCGCTTGTGGGCTGTGCCCCAGGTGGCAACAACGTGACCTGCTGCCTGGGAACAAGTAGCCAGGCAAGCACCCCCAGCGCGCCCACGCCGATTCCAGCCCGCAGCAGCACGCGCCGCGAGAAGCGGCACACCGGGCGAGGCGCATCTGGTGCGGCAGGCGCAGCGCTTTCGGCTGCGTCTTCCGGCGAAAGCGCCACCTGCGGGGACGCTTCAGCTTCAGACGGCGAGGGGGAGCGAGGTGGTTTGACGCTCATTGGATGGATCTCCTTATCTTGGGATGAGGGCTGGATACAGGTTCTGGTGAGCAGAGCCAGATACGGTGTAGTTCCCTTCTTCTGCTTGTGCTTTTCGTTGGTGTCTGGAGGAGTGGAAACCGTCTCAGGCGTGGTCAAATCGATACAAGTTGAACTGGCGCATAACCGCCAGGAGCGAATCGCCAGGATGTCCGTCGGCAGTGTAGTGGCCCTCATCCCAAGGGGATTCCCCCAGTGCAACTGCCGTCGCGTCGGCCCCTTGCGGCACCGCCGCCCGCACCCCATCGTAGAAGGGCAGGCGCGCGGTATAGAGGTACTCTCGCAGCCCTTCGGCAGGTGTGGGCGCATTGCAGAAACGACCCGGTTTCGGGCACCCTGGCGCATATTCGGTATTCCCCCAGTTGTAGCCCTGTGCATCCGGCACCTGCCAGCCGTGCTCCAATCCCCACTGCGCGAGCAACACACTGGTTTGCCAGCCGAGGGCCTGGTGCGCTTGCAGAGCATAGGGCAGGGCGAGTCGCACGAAGGCGTGCACATTGGACGGCAGATCGGCAGGCACCGTAGGCTGGCCAGGCGCTTCTTCGGAAGTCTGCACGGGAGTGGGCATCCACGCTGAAAGCTGCCAGGGTGCCTGAGCGAAGACATCTCCAGACTGCTCCAGCCGGAAGATAAACGCAATGAAGACCAAAAGCAGCAGCACCCCACCACCGCACCAATCCTTCAGTTGGTCGCGTTTGGCCCACAGTCGTGTCCAGATAGCCAGCAATTGCTCCATGAATACGCGCGGCGTGGGTGCCCACCATCTTCAGACGTGGGAGGAAGCGCCGCCCTCCTTTCATACCCGCTTTCCGTTTTTTGCTTGCTTCAAAAGAAGAGATTGATATGAGACACAAACGTGCTTACCGCTACCGCTGCTATCCGAGCCAGGAGCAGCAACGCATCCTGGCTCGCACGTTCGGCTGTGTGCGTTTCGTGTTTAACTGGGCGTTGCACCTGCGCACCGATGCCTACCGCGAGCGTGGGGAACACATCTTCTACCGTGACACCAGCGCCGCAATGACCCAACTGCGCAAGCACCCTGAAACCGCCTGGCTGGGTGACGTGGCCTACATTCCCCTGCAACAAGCCTTGCGGCATCTGGACAAGGCGTTCAGGAACTTCTTCGAGGGGAGAGCCAACTACCCCACGTTCAAAAAGAAGCGGGGCCGCCAGTCGGCAGAGTACACGACTTCGGCTTTTACCTGGGATGGCGAGCGATTGACCCTTGCTCGTATGCTTGAACCGTTGCCGATTCGTTGGTCTCGCCCCTGCCCAAGGGCGCCAGGCCTACCACCATCACCGTCTCCAGAGATGCCGCTGGGCGCTATTTCGCCTCCTTCCTGGTGGAAGAGGACTTCCAGCCGTTGCCCGTTACCCCGCAGACGGTAGGGATTGATCTGGGCTTGCACGATACCGTCACCCTCTCGACGGGTGAAAAGACGGGCAATGCTAAGTTCTTTGCCCAGGATGAAAAGCAGTTGGCTCAGGCGCAACGTGCGCTTTCCCGCAAACAGAAGGGCTCGAAAAACCGGGAGAAAGCCCGCAGACGAGTAGCCCGTATTCACGCTCGGATTGCTGACCGCGGGCAAGATTTCTTGCACAAACTGACCACGCGCCTGATTCACGAAAACCAAGTGCTGTGCGTGGAAAGCCTCCGTGTCAAGAACCTGCTCAAAAATCACTGCCTTGCCAAAGCGATAGCCGACGTGGGCTGGGGTGAATTGATCCGGCAGCTTCAGTACAAGGCCGCCTGGTATGGGCGGGCTGTCGTGGCGATTGACCAGTGGTACCCGTCTTCTAAGCGCTGCCCGGTCTGCGGGCATATCCTTGAGGCCCTTTCATGAGATTTTGGGTGCGGATACCCACAGGCTTTAGCCGTGGGAGGAAGGCACCCCCTCCTTTCGCTTGACAGAAAAGCTGGCAGATGGCACAATATCCTTATGAGCGAAACGATCATAAGAACCATCTGTATCAAGTTGGCTATTGACGGCCACGAAGCCAGTCTTGCGGCTGTGCAAAAAGCGTTTAACGAAGCGGCAACCTGGATAGCTGACGTGTGCTGGCAGGAAGGTATCACCAATACCAACACGGCCCACCATCGCGTGTATGGGGAAACTCGCACGCGCTTTGGGTTGGGCGCGCAGTTGGCGGTCTGTGCCAGAGCCAAGGCTGTTGAGGCGATCAAAGCGGTGAGAACAGCGGGCAAGGAGACCTGTCCGACGTTTGGTCCACGTGGCTCTATCCGCTACGATGCCCGCACCTATCGCCTGATGAGTCTTGATCGTGTCTCGCTCAATACCCTCGCTGGGCGCGTGATTTGCCGCCTGCTGCCTGGCCCACGTCAACACGAGATGTTGGTTGACCCTGCCTGGAAAGTTGGAGGGGCTGATCTGGTCTGGCGACGCGGAACCTACTCCCTGCATATCACCCAAAGCCAGGAAGCCCCTCCCCTGGCCGCCGACGATGGCAACCATCTGGGTGTTGATTTGGGCATTGTCAATCTCGCCACCGATAGCGAGGGGCAGGTCTTCTCTGGTGCGCAGGTGAGCAAGGCGCGCAAACGCTACCACACGCGCCGCCAGATTCTGCAAAAGGTCGGCACGAAGTCGGCTAAGCGCCGCTTGAAGAAGAACAGCGGGCGTGAAAAGCGCTTCCAAAAGGATGTCAACCATAAAATCAGCAAGGCTCTGGTCAAGAAAGCCGCTCAGTCCCGCAAGGCACTCGCCATCGAAGACCTGACAGGCATCAGGCAGCGAGGAACGGTTCGTCGGGCGCAGCGCTACGAGCGGCATTCCTGGGCCTTTTATCAGTTGCGAAGCTTTCTCAGTTACAAAGCAGCAGCAGCCGGGGTGCGTCTGGTCCTGGTAGACCCACGCAACACGAGCCGCACCTGCTCTGCCTGTGGACACTGCGAGAAAGCCAATCGCCAAAGTCAAGCCTCTTTCACATGCCAGCGCTGTGGCATGCAGATGAATGCGGACCACAATGCCGCTATTAATATCTCCAGGGCTGCCGTCAAGCCGCCTCTGGTAGCAACTCGCCTCCTGGCGAGTTAGTTACAAGCTCCCGCCTTTAGGCGGGGGTACTTGACTAGATGTCCGGCAATGGACCTGTTCCGAGTGCGGGGCTGGCCATGATCGTGACGTCAATGCCGCTGTCAATGTCAAGGCCGAGGGGCTCTCGGTCTACGCCTGTGGAGAGATGGTAAGACCCGGACGGGCCAGGCCCGCCAGGGCGCGTCTCCGTGAAGCAGGAAGGTCCTCGCTGCGAAGTGAGGAGTCCCCTGCCTAAAAGACAGGGGAGGGGATGTCACCAGCACCACCTCGCAAACTTCCCCTGGCACTCGTGCAGCGCCCAGAGCAACATCGCCAGGACGTCACCCACCTGCGGATTCGTGATGTCCTGCGTCGTGTAGAGAAATGCGGCAGCGATTTCTTGCCCCGAAGCCGCCTGAATGAGTAACACGTACGAGAGCTTGTGCAGGCCCGGATCACACCACATACAGCCCTTCTTGACGACCAGCACCTGGAAAGGTGGGGAGTACGCCTCCCAGAAATCGGGCAAAACTTCCCCTGCCAGGCGATCAAGCGCCCAGCCCGCCTCCTCGTAATGTTCCAGGCCAAAGATGGTAACCAAGGTGGGAAACCTGGCGAAGGCCACCAGGAGCTCAGCGAGATCATGTGCGCTGGCGTAGTTGCCAATCGAGGTGTTCTCGCCCTGTTGCCAGTTCAGCGCAGATGTTCTCGCATACCCGTAGGGGCTGCTGAAGCGGGTATGCGCCATCCCCAGCGCTTGTGCCTGCTGATTCATCAGCGCCAGGAAACCGGCGCGCGAGCCAGCGACGAATCGGGCCAGCGCCATGACGGCATCTGCCGCGCTCAGGATCGAGGCCATCGCCAGAAGAAGCCGCACGCTGTAGTGCTGGCCGACGCGCAACCCGGCCACCGCCGCATCAGGCTCGACCTGGAGGTCAGCAGGTTGCACCATGACCTGCGTATCCAGGCTCAGATGGTGGGCTTGCAGATACTCGCCGACAAGCAGGGCAGCCATTACCTTGGTAGTCGAGGCAGGTTGGGCGATGCCCTCAGGATTGTGCTCGCACAGGGGCTGACCAGTCTGGACATCGATCAGACTGACCCCAAACGTCGGATCAGCACGCAGCCTTGGGCAAGCAGGGGTACCGCTCATCCCTCTCGTTGGCACGGGCGCCAGGTTGCTGGTGCTGGCCCAGGTTGGCGTGGCGAGCGTAGACGAGGAGGTGCTAGAGACGACCCAGAGGGCCAGAACTACCCCCACCATGGCTCCCTACCTTGCCAATCTGACGCCACTGCCTCAACCGCCCCCGTTGCTGCTGTGCCATTGCTGCTTGCTCCTGCTCCTACGCGGGCGGCTGAACGAGACTTGCCAGCTGCTCCCGACACCTTTATATGCCGAGTTTTTGCCGCGCTAGTTGCAACTCGCTCGCCGTCGGTGCCCGCAGCCCTGGGGCATGCGGGTTCTTTTTGACCGCTGTCACATTGTTGATCAGAATCGTCGTAAAGGCTGGTTGAAACGCCTGTCCGCTGTCCAGTTGAATGATCAGGTCCAGGCGCCCTGGCTGGAGAATCGCCTGGAACTGTGCTTCCACGACCACCTTATTGTCAGCCAGCGCAATCATCTGGGTGACAGACAGCTCGGTCACGCGTGTGGGATCGTTATTATCGATCTCCGTCACCTGGAGCCAGTCGTCGGGCGTAAACAACACCGTCACCTGGCTCTCCCCGCCGTGGCCGAGGTCCGCCACCAGCGTGACCGAATCAGTCTGCCGCGCCTGGATGATGCGATACCCATAAAAGCCCACCGGCAGCAGGACGAGATAGCCCACCAGCAGAAAGACTGGAATGCCTGCCACCACCGTCCAGGGGTTCAGGCGTCTTGGAACAGGCTTAGGCGCGAGCGGCACTCCAGTCTGCAGCCCTGTGGCGGCAGGAGCCGAAGCTTCCGCTACGGGAGTGGACACTTCCACCTGCTCGTTCGCCTCGGGTGGCGGAGGCACCAGTTCGGTCGAAGGCTGCGACTTCGGCAGCGGCGGGGCCACCAGCTCAGTCGTCGGTTGCGACCGTGTTGCAGGCCCCGCAGGGGCTGGCACGTCCGGAGCGGATGGATGCGGAGGCTGCCAGGCAATCTCCAAATCCCGTGTCGCCGGGTCTCTCGCGAGCAGGGAGGGCCAGGAGATGCTGCTTTGGTTGGCTTGCCCTGCTCCCGAACCACTGCCGCTGATCCGCCGCTGGGTTTCGACGGTGGGATCAAGCGGATCAGCGACAGCCGAATCCGCTCCAGCCAGGTTGGGAGTCGCTTGCCCGGTGATCGGGGTCTCTTCCTCCACCTCTGCCGAGACGCCTGAAAATGGGCTCCGACTCCCCGCCGTGATCGAACGCAAGGAGAACTGTGTCTCTGGCATCTCACTCTCCTCGCCCGGCGAGCGGGACGTACCACTCTTTCCAGGCTCTTGCGAATACAAGCGGCAAACTTGCCAAAAACTCCCCGTGCCGCGTCGCCGCCTCAAGCGCTCTCAACCAGGCATCGATTTCACCCTTCCAGGCGGGCTGAGCCTGCGCCAGCGCGCGAGCTGCGACCGAGAGCCGCAGAATCTTATCCGCTTCCTGCCAGTCGGTCCATTCGAGCGACCCCACATTGAAGGCGATGGCTTCCCGCTGAGATTGCTGGTGCAGCAGCCCTGTAAGCTGGCGCCCCATGAGCGGGTGGCGCACCAGCCGCTGCTGCCACTCTTGAATTGCATGCAATGTGTGATACTGGCTTCCGCCCGCCGAGGCGGCGGGAAACAGCATGAGCGCATTCCAGTCTGGTTCCACCAGCTCCAGCAGCCCACCCGGCGCCACGACATGCCAGAGCTTGGCGACGGCTACCCAGGGCTGCGTCACATCCTGAAGGACCCAATCGGCGCGCACCCGATGGAACCTGACCCCTTCGGCAAAGCCCAGATGTTCTACCTGGCCCACGCCCACCTGGATATTCGGGCGCCCTGCGACGGTGTGCTGGGCGGCCCGCCACACTTCCCAATCCGGGCAGAGCCCCACCACCCGACCCGTCTCGCCGACTCGATCCGCCAGTTCGAGCAGGTCGCCCCCATCCCCGCAACCTGCCGCCAGCACCTGCTGGCCGGGGCGCAGGTGCAGCAACTCATAGCTCATTTCTTTGTAGCCCTTGCCCGCTGTAGCGACCTGGCGCAGGTATTCAACCTGCGGGGCAAGCATGGCAGCCACTGCTGCCGATGCGTGCTCCGGCCTCTCATCCAGACGAGGATCCATCAGATCAGACTCCATATACTCCCTCTCCTAAGTTGACCAGGCATCCGCGTGCTCGCTGCACAGTGGGGAATGATGCCCGCTCCCCACCGTCAGAGAAGAATCGGTGGCCACTTGTTCATGGGGCATCTGCCACACTTGGAGGGGGGCCAACACCGTGCGACGAGAGATATCGACCTCGCCCTCACAAACTCACCCACGCATCCAGCACATATACCAGCGTGCCCAACAGCAGAACCAGCGGCAGGCTCCGGGTGGACCAGGCCACGTATCCTCCCACGATGCCAGAGAGGACACGACTGCCAGAAAGGACTGGCACGACCGCCCCCGTACTCGCCAGCAACCCTGGCGCTGCCAGGGCTGCAAAGACGGCCGCTGGCGCATCCTCCAACCAGCCCCGCATGCCTGGTGACAACTGCCACGAGGCAGGCAGCACACTGAATACTCCCCGCTCAGAGAGCGTTGCCAACCCAGCGAGCACGATCAGCAGCAAGAGCGGAAGAGACATCACGCTTCCTCCTTGACCCAGACGCGCTGTGGCTGGCCCTGCAGGCGCTTGGCGGCCTGTCCCGCAGCCATCCCCAGACCCACAGCGATTAGCAACCCCAGACCCATCGGCAAGCTCGAAAGACTCAGGGCTACCACCCCAGCCGTGCCCGCCACGACCACCGAAGCCCATCTTTTCAGATTCATCAGAGTGAGGCCGATGAAGGCTAGGGTTGGGAGGAGGCTCATGCCACCCCAGACCGGCGCGCGCCCACCCAGAGCGATGCCCACGGCAACCGCGCCTTGCGCCGCCAGCCACATCGTCGCCCCGGCTCCAATCAGAAAGGACCACCAGTGGTCCAGATAGCGCCCCACTTTCGCGCGCTGCTCCTCGGCGCCCGCGACCTCGTCAGCCAGGAGATAACTCGCCAGCAACCGCTGTGGCCATGGGAGGCGTCGCAGTTGGGGAGCGAGCTTAGCGCTATAGAGAAGATGGCGGAGATTGAGCAGCACGATCAGCAGCCCCACAACCACCAGCGGTGTTCCACTCGATAGGGCTTGGACCGCAGGCAAAATGGCGCCTGAAAAGACCGAGATGGACAGCGCCTGGGCCGCCAGTGGAGATAGCCCTGCTTTGAGTGCCGTCACACCGTAGAGGGCCATAGGGAGGAGAATGGTCAGCGCCAGCGGCACTACGGCGCGCATCCCTGCGAAGAGCGCGTGGAGGGCAGGCCGAATCCGATGCGAGTGTGCCCGAGTCACCGCAGCCTCAAGCGGCTTGGGGAGATACCGTTCGGCGTGACCGAGTGCACCGAAGGAGAAGCCCACGCCGCCGACGCAGATCAGGAGTCCGATGGCCGCATACACCTGGGCCACGTGCGTGACGCCGATCCGTTGCAAGACCAGCCCCCCAGCCAGCGCACCCAGCGGAATGGAGGAATAGCCGAGCACCATCGCCACGCTGATGACGCGGCCCAACAACTGGTCAGGGACAATAGCCTGGCGGAGACTCCGCGCCGCGACATTGAAGAGCATTTCTGCTCCCTGGGAGAGGCCCCAGACAACGACCGCGCCCCAGTACCAGGACAGGAACCCCAGCGTGAAGAGCAAGCTGCCCATCAGCACCAGGGAGAAAATAGCCACCTTGCTGAAGGACCAACGTTGACGCACTGGCCCGGCCAGCAGCGAAAAGAGCACGATGCCAAGGCTGCCAGCGGCATAAAGGAAACCTACCTGTGCATTGCCAGCGTGGTAACCTACCACCGCCAGCAGCACCAACTGGGCCGTGGTGGTGGTCGACAGGAAGTTCATGATCGGTGTCATCAACGAAATGGCTCGCAAGACGGGGTGCTTGAGCACATAGCGTAGACCTTCTATCACGTCTTGCCGCACACTCTGACGCTGTTGCTCTCGCTCGGAGCCAGCAGCATTGAAACGCACGCGGATGAGCAGCAGGGCTCCGGCTGAAACCAGGAACGAAGCGGCATCCAGCAAGACGAGCGTGGGCAGTGGAAGGATGAAGAGCAATGCCCCAGCCAGCACTGGTCCCAGCATTTGAGCGAGCGAGAAGCTCGCCTGAATGCGGCCATTCGCTGTGTCCAGATCGCTCGCCGCCACCAGTTGCGGAATGGCGGCGAACTGGGCCGACTCGAACCCAATCTTCAGCGCAGCGCTGACAAACCCCACTCCGTAGATCCACCATACGCTCAGGCTGTGCAGCGCATATATCGCCGGAATGAAAGCGAGTGTCAACGCTTGCAACACATCGACGACGATCATCAACCGTTTCCGGTTGATCCGATCCACCCAGGCGCCGATCATCAGGCCAAACAGCAGGTAAGGCACCATCTCCACAACGGTGGACAACGCCAGATACAGGGCTGAGTCGGTGAGGCGATAGACGAGCAGCGGCAGGGCAAAGAGGGTAAACGAACTCCCCAGGTTCGAGATGGTCTCCCCCCCAAAGAAAAGCCAGAATTCACGCAGCGGTTTGCGGGTCATAGCGTCCCCCTTTGGCCCAGGCCACTGGACCTATCTGTTGGATGGGATACACCCAGTGCTCGCTCATCAGGCCCTGCGCGTTGAATTGGACAACGTGAGCAGCCTGCTTCCGGTACGGCTGTCCCTCGCGCGTGGTGGCTCGAATCTCGGTACTTACCAGCAACAGGTCGGGGCCAATAGCCTGAGCAGAACACAACACCATTTCCATCTTCATCAGCCGTGACCACGTGTACTGCCACGCCTGAATGAGTGGAGCGTGTCCAACAGCCTCTCTGCCGCCAGCATGTTCGATGAAATCCGGCGCGACAAACGCCAATGCCTCTTCCAGATTTCCCACATTGATGGCTGCATACAAACGGTGCAAGCGCTCAATGCGCGCTTCGGGGGACAGAGAGAACACAGGCCATTCGCCGTAAGCAGGGTTTGGATACATAGCATTACTCCGGGCTGGCAAAGCACTCGACAGTGCGATACCACGTTTGATCCTTCACCCCAGCCAGGCCGAAGGCGGTATGACGATTCAGGCAATTTCTGCAACGGCCACACGGAAGCGCAGTGCCTTCAACACAGGACCACGTGTGTGCCAGCGGCCCCCCAGTTGCTGACCGAGAGCGAGGAGGTCAGCGAGACTGAATTCAGCCAGGGGTATCATCAGGCGGAGCGGAGAGAAGAAAGGGACTGTACTCCCCCGCTGTGCTGCCTGGTTGAATCTTACTACGAAGGCAGCACTCTCCTCAGCCGAGTAAGGGGAGTACATACCAGCAGCAACCAGCATAGCTCCTTGTCGCACGGCCACGACCGCAGCCAGCGTGAACAGCCGCGCGTGCGACGCAGACCTCAGAATCGAGGGGAGCGGAGTCAGGGCAGCAGGATTGAGCACCTCAAAGGAAGCACCCAGCAACCCCGCAACCAACCGTATGGCACTCAACTCCTGTTTGTAAGGCCGCTGCCCGTCCTGAATTGCCAACAGATGCAGATCGTAGCCTTCTGGAGCCAGACCCAACGCCAGGCGCAGTGCTGAAGGCGATTGGGCTGCGCTCCCTGATGGGAACCATCCTTCCTTCTTGCCAAGCAAAAAGCACAATGTGGCGCTTGCCGGTCCACCACTGCAAAGGACAACGGCTTTTGGTTGTGGCGAAGGCATCGCATCAACTCCTGTCTCTGCCAGGCACAATTACACGCACACCACGTGCGCGCAGTTGATTGCGGTTGGTGCTCCAACCTGCAAGCGGGGACGCGAGACGGAGGCCAGGGATCGTCAACAGCGCTTCCAGCGCCCCTCTGATCTCTAACCGAGCCAGAGGGGCGCCTGGGCAGGCATGCACTCCAAAGCCAAAGCCCGCCTGCGCTGGCTGACGGGGTCGAGTCCAGTCCAGGTACTCTGAGTCGGGGAAGACGCCTGGATCGCGGTTCATGCGCGCTAGCTCAATCTGGACCGGGCAGCCTGGAGCCAAATGCTCCTCACCCAGCACGGTCTCGCCTCGCGCCCACCTCCTGACATACCGTGTCGGTGTCACCAGCCGCACCAGTTCCTCAACAAGGCGGGTCAAGCTGGCTCGGCCCGCCGCCAACTCGGCACGCAGGGCAACCAGCCGCGCCGGATCGGCCAGGAGCAGCGGCAGTCCATTGACCAGCACCGAAATGGTCGTGCTGGTCCCGGCCCCGAACACCGTCATCAGCAGGACGACGCGCTCCGTTTCGCTCTGGAGGTCAGGACTGACCGCTAGCGCGCTGGCAAGGTCGTCTGCTGGCCTGGCCTGCTTGGTCGCCACCAGTGCCTGGAATGCGGCAGCCATCTCCTGCACCGCAGGCAGGGCCTGGAGCATGGCATACCCGGTCGTCAAGTCGGCAAGACGACTCGACCAGTCTGCAAGTTGGGCCACATCTGGACGTGGCTCCGGCCAGCCGAACAAGTGGAGCAGGGTGCCAATTGCCAGCGGCGTCGCGAAGTCGACCTCCAGATCCATGTCGCCACGTCGGCGGCCTTGCGCCAGGAGCGCTGTCACGTGCTGCCGGATGAAGGGCAGCATCTGGGCACACAGTGCCGTCAGGGGTACTTCCAGCGCGGCTCGCAGCCGGTGGTGTGTTGGTTCATCAGCAAAGAGCACCTGTTGCCAGACGGCCGCCAGCAGAGCGCGGGGCGGCTCCAGCCGCCCCGCGCCAGCGCGGGCAACTTGCGGCGGGCGAGCAGTCCAGGCCGGGTGCTCCAACAGGGCGCGTCCGGTGCAATAGTCGGTGACGTATCCACCCTGACCCGGCTGCTGGGGAAGCAGGTGCATCATAGGCTGAGCCTGGCTCATACTCCAGCACTCCTCTTCTTCCGGCACTGCTCCAGGTGGAGCGCCAACTGATACAGCGGCCAGGTGGTCAGTTGCTCCTCCGTCAGATCGGAGACCTGGAACTGTTCGGCGATCTCCAGTTCGACCCCCACCAGCCCCAGCGAGTCCACGCCCAACGCATTCAGATTGAGGAGCACATTGACAGCCTCCTGGTTATGAGGCATCAAGGGATGTTCTATCTGGCGCAGGATGATCGCGGCAAGCTGGTGTTCCACCTCGGTTTCTGGGGCCAGGAAGACTTCCTCGAAGCGCCGATAGTCAGCGGCCTGGGGGGCCGGATAGTCCTCTCGTCGGCTGGAGACCTTTCCATGCACGCTCAGCGGCAAGGCGTCCAGCACGATGCAACAGGCGGGCAACGCAGTGCGCGGCAGGCGCTTCGTGAGGTATTGGCGCAGTTCACTCATGTGCAGCCCCGGCTGGGCCAGCACCACATAGGCAATCACCCAGAGTCCTTCGGAGAGGAACGCTCTGGCGTCTCGCACGGCAGGATGCTCCCGCAAGGTCGCTTCCACCTGAGCCAGATTGAGGAGGTAGCCGTTCACCTTGTGCTGGGCATCCTGCCGCCCCAGGAAGTGATACGTGCCGTCTGGCTGCTGATAGCCATAGTCCCCGGTGAGGCACCAGCGCTGGCCGCCACGCTCGATGAAGCGCTCTGCGGTCAGTCGCGGATTGGTATAGCCACGTGCCAGGGGTCCAGCCAGCACAATCTGGCCGGGCGTGCCAGGTGCGACGGGCTGGTGCTGGTCATCCCAGATTGCTACCTGGACATAGGAAAACGCTCGCCCCAGGCTCACGGTGCTGCCATCGCCGGGATAGCGAGCGCCGAAGGTGCAAACGGTCGTCTCGGTCAAGCCGTAGACGGGAATAACCTGGCGCCCCTGATAATGGTGGAGCATGGCAAGCTCCACCGGCAGGGCTTCTCCTCCGACCACCAGCGTGCGCAACGAACGCAGTGGAGCCTCGGGCAATGCCGAAAGCTGCGAAGGAGTGAAATGGGCCAGGCTGATCTGCTGCTCCTCCAGAAACGCAACCATGCGTGGCCCAGGACGCAGCGTGTCAGCCGGGCCAGGATACAAGGTAGCCCCAGCCAGCCAGCACGTGACAATCTCGGAGAGAGACGCATCGAAGCTTGGAGCGAGCAGGTGCGACACCCGGTCCCCCGGCTTCACCTGGAAGAGCATGATCTGCTCATGAGCGAGGAAGGGCAACCAGTGATGTTCCACCAGGACCCCCTTGGGCCGGCCGGTGGACCCGGACGTATAGATGAGATAGGCCAGCGTCTCTGGCGTGGCCCGGCTGATCGGTAGCGTCAGTGAGCAGGCCCGGATAGCATCCTCTGCCGTGTCCAAGCACACGGTGGGCATACCCTCCAGGGGGAGCTGCGCACGCAACCGCTCTTTGGTGAGGATAAGGCAGACCTGTCCATCGGCCAGGATGTGGCGCATCTGTTCGACTGGATAATAGGACGGGTCGAGCATCAGATACGCCCCGCCCGCCTTCCACACGGCGAGCAGTGCGAGCAGGTGGTCCACCGCGTCAACGCCCCGCTCCAGGCAGAGCGCGACCACGGTTTCTGGACCGACGCCCTGCTGCTGGAGGAAGGACGCCAGTTGGTTTGTTTGCTCTTCCACCTGCTGGTAGGTCAAGAGGGTTTCTCGAAACACAATGGCTGGGGTCTGTGGGGACAGACTCACCTGTCGAGAAAACAGGTCTGCCACGGTCAGGTCCGGCCAACGCGGTTCTTGTTCAAACACGCTTTCCACTTGCTGTACGGCCATATACTTCTCTTTCGGATTGCTCGAGGAAATGGCGGTCATCTACCTAGCTGTGACGATAGCCCCCAAGCGGCGACAATCGTGTGGGCTTGCCGCCCTGGCCTCTTATTCCCGCCCAACCTACGCGCGGGGCGGCTTCTGGGCGGCGATCCAGGCGAGCGTAGAGTTGCTTGAGACTCAAAGTCGGATCAAAGGCCACCTCTTCCAAGGTGACAACGTCAGCCTGCTCAAGCGCCTGGCTCAGTCTCGAGTCCAGACGACCAAAGCGCCACTTCAACGCCACACGCGTCATCCGCAGCGCTTCTTCCTTGAGCCCTTCCTCGCGCCCTGTGGCAATCAGTTCCTGAGCAGTGCTGGAGTCGTTCAAGAGTTTGTGCATAAGAGTTCCTCCTCTGCCTAAGCAGACACATTCATCTGGGGAAGATTAGTTGGCAGATGGGGTGCGTAAGCTGGCAGAGCGCATTCCCCAATCTGCTGAGTGGCCGCGGACCCTCAGGGCGCGCAGCAGTGTCTCTGCCTGGTCGTGTTGCCCTTGCACGCGAGCTGCCTTGAGTTGGTAGAGCAAGGCAAATTCCTCACGAACCAGGATCGGCGAGCAAAGCACGACAAAACTGGTCGAGTTATCGGTACGCACCTGGATGTCTTCAGCGAGGATGGCGAGCTGGTACATGCTCGCCGCACGAGCACTGGCAATTGCCGCAACTCCGTAGAGCTCTTGCTCGCGGATGAACTTCGCACTGCCCGCCGTGTCGAGAGCCTCGATGGTTTCCACGTTGAGCCGCTCCAAGTACGCATCGCACTGCATCAACGCTTGCGGATGGGATATGACCCGCGTGATGTGTTCCAGAGTCTGCCCAGGCAAAGCCAGCAGGCAATGTCTGATAAGCCGTTGACAGGTTCCAGCGACAACCAGATTGGTGTCTTTCATGAGGTTGCAGACCTCTTGCACGGGGCCTGCATACGAGTTTCCGACGGGGACCATCGCCGCGTCCGCGGCTCGCCTCGCCACCGCGTCGAAGACCGCGGCAAAGGTGGCGCAGGGAACAGCCGTGATCTCTTCCCCAAAATACCAGAGGACTGCCTCATGGCTATAGGCCCCTGGCACCCCCTGAAAGGCAATGCGTTGCATAAAGATGCTCCCTTGCCGATCGTATCGGCTGGTCTCAGCAGTGGGCGCAGCGAAGACAGCCTGTTCTTCGCTGCGCCCACCGATGGTTCGCCTGCTCTGTCATGGTCTCGACCATGACCATTCAGAGCGTGCCTGCTGATATGCCAGCTTCCGCAGGAGGCGAGGCATACTGCGTTCGCCTCAGTTCCCGCCCTCCTTGTCCCGCAAGATGCTGGTAGGAACGGCGCTCATCCGGCGCTACACACGGGTCAGGAGCGCGATGCTGACCCGTACCTGACGGACTGCCAGCCCTCCCTTCTCAACGTGCTCACGGCACATGGGCAAAACAGTGCGAAGCATTACCATGCCAGCCAGAGCAAAGCAGCCACGCTCTGTCCCAGCATTCGTACAGAGCGTGGCTGCTTTGCTCTGGCTGGCATCGAGGCGTAGAATAGCCAACAGGACAGTACCAGGCTCTGAAAGGACTGGTTAGGTGCTTGGCAGAGGACTCTACTCTCCCAAGCACCGTCATTTAATCTCTCCCCTCTCAACCACACAGCGGCGTACCTGTCTACCCCGGCCTTGCCAAGGAGGATCGGCTGATCTCTACAGCCAATATAGAATAAAGGTTCTATATTGGCAAGGCCGTCAAATCCCGTCAAATCCCGTCAAATCCCGTCAAATCCACCACCAATCTATGAAGAGTTCTGGTGGGTTTTCCTTCCCACCAGCCATTTCTGCTCTTTTGATTGCTAGTAAACAGGGATAATTGAAGCGCTTGAGTGTTAAAAACGGTCGAGTTCGAGGCTGATGGCTCCAAGTGAACAGCACTGCCGCAGTCGCATCACAGAGGCTCAAGATATTCTGGACACGATTCTCCAGAGACGGGGATAGTGACACTCCGCTGGGGCTCAAGCTCCGCAGTGTCTCTCGATCACGCCTCCGGCGTGGTCTGCAGGCTCTCCATTTCCGCCGTGTCCAGGCGGCTACGCTTGCCCAATCGACTCACGTAACGATACTTTTCTTTGGGAGGAAGGACATGCCCCGGCTCACCTGTATAATGCTGAGAGAGCAGGTTGGCACATCCCACGCCATCCCGATGCGCTGTGAACCCACACACACAGGGCAGCGATAGACGCGCCCCTTGGGTTTGTAACAGTGCATGCAGGCCGCGCCATCCGGCATGGTGCTGGTGCAGGTCTGGCTGGTGTAGGCTTCTTCCACCAGTGTGACGGCCATTCCAACGGCCTCTGCTCTTTCCCCTGATGGCCCTGGCAGAGGGGTTGACGCCCTCCGCGAGCCTCCCTGGCGTGCTTTTCCGCTTTTGCTTTCTACCTACAGAATAGTAGAGTAGATTCACTTGCAATTTGCAAGGGATATTGCCTAGCAGAAGAAGGAGCGTGTCGCCATGCAGCTTTCGCTCACGAGCCCTCTGCCTCTCGTATCCCCGCGGCTCACCAGGCGCCTGCTGCCCCTCTTCATCGCGGCTTTTTCCCAGGGGTTGGTGCTCTGGGCTCCGATTGAGAAGGTATTTCTGAACGGTCTTGGGTTTGATCAAGCCGCCCTGGGTCTGATGGCTGCCTGTTATACGAGCCTCATCCCGCTGTTTGATCTGGACTCAGGTATTCTGGCCGATCGCTGGAGTCGCAAGGGCATCCTCATCCTGGCCTCGATCGCCTCCATGCTCAACGCTCTGCTGGGGGGACTCAGCTACAATGTGCCGACCTACCTGGTCAGTACGCTCTTCTTCGGTGTCGAGGTCGCTCTGGTCTCGGGCACCTACGAATCCATCCTTTACGACACGCTGCTGGAAGAAACCGGAGGGAGCCACGCCTTTGAGCAACGTTTGAGCCAGGTGAAGCTGCTCTCTAGCCTGGCATTAATCATCGGCTCACTCGCGGGCGGCCTCGTGGCTACGGTTCTTTCTCCGCGGCTGGCGTACTTTGCCACGATTCCGTTGGTAGCCCTTTCCCTCTTTGCTTTGCGCTCCTTCCAGGAGCCCTCTCTGCATCACGCTGAAGCGCGCCACTCGCTCTCCAGCCATCTGCGCTCCAGCGCAGCGACCCTCTTCCAGCCCGGAAAAAACCGGCAGATCATCCTGGTTTTACTGGCCACCTCGCTCTTACTCTCGGTAATCTTCGAGTTCGGTCCGCTGTGGCAGTTGGCTCTGGCCGCCCCGGTCGGACTCTACGGCCTGTCCAATGCGGCGGTGCTCACGGCAGGCGGGGCGGGCTCGTTGCTCGCTCCGCGCCTCTCGCTGGCAAAACCAGCCTCCATCCTGGTGATGGCTGGGCTGCTGGTGGGAGCGAGCCTGGCGCTGGTCATCGTGCAGCAGACCGTGGTCGTCATCCTGGCCCAAGGGGTGCTGGTCGCAGGGGGAACAGGGATCAGCATGGTCTTTACCGGGCTGCTGCACGACGCCCTCTCCTCACGCGTGCGAGCGGGTGCTGCGTCCGGGGTGGGTGCGCTCTCCTCGACAGCCTTTGTCCTCTTCTCGCTGCTCTTTGGGATGGTGAGCCAACACGCTGGCATTTTTCACGCCGGATGGATGGTGGTGGGGGTAGCCCTGCTGGTCTGTGTGTTGTTGGTCAAAGGAGCGGTGGACCAGGGCTTCAACGAATCGAACGCCTCAGAGGAGCCGGAGGGCAGCTGTGCAGCTTGAGCACGCTCGCGAAGATCTGGCTCCTGCTGTTCGAAGCTTCTTGACACTCTCCTGCCTAAAGGACGGGAGATTCTTCCTTCAGCCAGCGAGCTTAACGGAGTGCAATCGCTTGCGTCCGGAAGACGGTCCCCTGTCAAGAAGCGTTGCGTACTGCCGAAGCAGCACCCGTTTCCGCCTGCCCGGCGGTACGGTTGAGGGCCAATTCCAAGATGTTAAGCGCAGCATGGTGGTCACGGTCAAGCACCAGCCCACAGGAAGGACAGATATGAGTGCGCTGCGAGAGCGTCCTCCTGACCCGGCAGCCACAGCCAGAGCACTCCTGTGTGGTGTAGCGAGGCGAGACGGCTATCACCGGCACACCATACATGTGCCCGTAGGCACACAGCCAGAAAAGGAATAGCCCCCAACTGGCATCGCTGATACTCTTTGCCAGATGGTGGTTCTGCACCAGGCGGACTATCTTGAGGCCTTCGTAGGCAATGAAATCGCTAGATTTCACCAACGCACTCGCTCGCTTGCAAGCGAAGTCTTTACGGTGCCTTTGCACCTTGAGAGAGCCCTTTGCCAGTCGTTTAATGGCCTTCTTGCGGTTCTTAGACCGCTTTTGTTTGCGGGAGACGCGCCGATGCAAGCGTTTGAGTTGCGTTGCTGCCTTGCTGAGACTAGCGTGGATTGTCTATACTGATACCCAGATGAAAATCACATAGTAGCAAGCGCTGTTGCCTCGGCTTGAAGCACCGACCGACAGCGGCGTTTTACCTCCTCTTTGCGCGTTTGCAAATTGGCGAAGAAGGCATCGACTCGCTCGCGTACGGCCGCTTTCGTTCCCAGGCAAGGATTGGCGGTGACCTCTGCGCGTGCCCAGTCCCAGATGGCCTCGTCGGCGTTGTAATCGGGACTGTAGGCAGGCAAGCGGACTAACCAGAGGCGCAGATCGGGCGTGGCGAGGTACGCTCGGAGAGCCGGGCCGCCATGTGTCGGGCTATTATCCCAGAAGATGACCAGAGGTTCTGGAGATTGGGCGCGCAAGTGTTGCAGAAAGGCCACGCTCGCCTCCGTGCTGCTGTAGCCATCTAATGCCATCGCCTCTACTTCGCCCGTCTCCAGACAGACGGCGGAGTAGTAGGTGACCTTCTCTGCCCGCCGTGGGCTCGTGGAATCGACCAGGGCCCTCTCGCCGCGCTGCACCCATTTGCCACGCAGGTCCGCATCCGCTCGAAAATGAGCCTCGTCGACGAACCAGTGCTTGGCCCCGGATTGGGTGGCAGCTGCAGTGAGGGAGACATACTCCCGTACGAACGCCGCACGTTTCTTGGCGTCAGCTTTGATCAGGCGTTTCTTCGGGCGCTTCCAGGTGAAGTCCAGCCGATGCACCCAGCGCAGGCAACTGCTCCGACTCATCCGCAGTCCACACTGCTCCTGGAGGAAGTGCTGCACGCCTCGCCAGGTCCAATTCGCCAAGGGGACGCCAGCCTGGGTGGGGGCGCCTTCCACGGCGGCTTTCAGCGCGGCTTGCTGCTCTGGCTGGAGGGCGGGGGGGAGCCACCGCTCTGCTCGAAGGCGAGGGCCGCTGGTCCGTCCTGCGCGAAGGCCGTGAGCCAGTCGCCAATCGTGTGCGCATCGCGCTCCAGGGCTTGCGCGACCTGGGCGGCTGGCCAGCCGCGCGAGAGCAACCAAAGCGCATGCCAGCGTTCGCGTTCGCGAGCCGTTTTGGCACGATAGATTTGCTCGCGGACGTCTGCTGAACTGATCTGCCAGCGGGCGAGCAGGGTTGAGACGTCTTCCAGAGCAGCGGCTCCAACAACGAGAGGTCTCATCAAGCCAACGATGGCGCTGCTTCCATTTGAGCATGTGGTTTCCTCTGAAAATCTCTGGTGGCACGCTTCTATGCACCCACTTGAGGAGTCAACGTAACGGTATAGCCCAGATGCTCGAGTTGCTCGATCGCACGCCGTTGCAGACGCTCCATGTCTAACTGGGCGAAATAGTCAGCACCAAGGTCACGGTAGGGCTGTTTCGTCTGGAGGATGTGATAGATAATAACCAGGAGACTGTGCGCCACCGCGAGAATGGCCTTCTGCTTGCCTCGTCGACGAGCGAGCCGATGATACTGAGCAGCCAGGTAATTATCCTTCGTATGGGCTACGGCCCAAGCCACCTCGCATAACACGTGACGCAAGTACAGATTGCCTTGCGTCGTTTTGCCGCTCAGGCGTTTGCCAGCGCTCTGTTTGTTGCCTGGGCACAGGCCTGCCCACGAGGCCAAGTGTTTGTGGGAGGGAAACGCACGCATATCCGCTCCAATTTCCGCTAGAATGGTCGCGGCTGCTCCGGCCTGGATGGCGGGCACGCTGGTAAGCAAGTCGATCGCTTCCTCAAAAGGCCGCAGTTGCTGTTCAATCTCACGCTGCACCTCGGCCAGGCTAGCTTCGAGAAAGTCAATGTGCGCCATTAATTGCTGCAGCAGAAAGCGCTGATGGGGTTGCATACGCCCTTCTAAGGCCGTGCGTAATTGGGGTAGCTTCGCCCGCAACCGTCCACGAGCGAGTTCAGCTAAGGTCTCTGCATCTTGTTCGCCACCCGTCAGCGCTGCCAGCATGGCCCGTCCACTGGCGCCTAAGATATCGGTCGCCACTGCCGCCAACTTAATATTGGCCGTTTCAAGCACCTTTTGCAGCCGGTTCGTGTCATCTGCCCGTTGGCGGATCAACAACTGCCGGTAGCGGGTGAGCTCGCGCAAGGCCCGAATGGGGGCGGGCGGGATAAAGCTGGCTTTGAGGAGGCCATGACGCAACAGCTCGGCCAACCACTCGCTGTCTTTCACATCCGTTTTGTGGCCCGGCACCGCCTTCATATGCTGGGCATTGACCAGGATAATCGTGCGCTCCGCTTCCAGCAGGTTGAACACCGGACGCCAAAACACCCCGGTCGATTCCATGGCAACAACAGCCACGCCCTGTGCCCGCAACCAATCATCCAAGGTCAAGAGATCGTTGGTCATCGTGGTGAAAGTACGCGTTTGCTTCTGCACCTGACCTGTGGCCGGAGTTACCAGGATCGTGACCACCACCGTTTTCTTATGCACGTCGATACCGGCACATCGCTCGTAGAGTACTTGCATGGCTGTTCTCCCTTCGCGCCCCTCAGCGGTCGGTGCGGACACACTCACAAGTTTCCTCTGCGTGCTCTCTTCGGTTAAGAAGAGGCGACAATCATTCCTGCTGGACGCACCTCAGGTCAACTTCACCGCGGGCTGGTGGCACCAGTACCACAACGACCTTTGCCGCTGGGGCTGCTTGTAGTCTATCCCATTTTCATCCTCATTCCTGTCTGCCCCAGACATCTCGCTTCACCTGGGTATCAGTATAGGGGCAGTCCGTCCGAGTCGGTGTAGAACGTCTTCAAGCCCACGTCAATGCCGACCTGTTTCCCGGTAGGCTGGTGGTCTATCTGCCGATCTGCCTGCACGGCAAATTGCACATAGTAGCCATCGGCCCGCTTCAGCAGACGGACGCGCTTGATCTGGCTGATGGGAAAGGTCTAAATGTTCCTGGTGCCAACGAGGCGAATGGTTCCAATGCCGTGCCCGAGGGTGTTGTGTGAGACGCTTGCCCTCCGGCTCCAACTTCCAGCCCGAGGTTTTGTACTCTACCGAACGGTTATCCGGCTGGAAGCGAGGGTAGCCCTTCTTGCCTGGCTTCTTGGCCTGGCAGTTGTCGTAGAAGCGGGCGATGGCCTTCCACGCCCGGTCTGCGGTGGCTTGCCTTGCCATGGAACTCTCGCCGGGCGGCAAAGGGAAAGTCTTTCGCCACTTGGGCACACAGGGCTTGCAAGTCCTTCTTGCCGACGTGCTGCCCATGCATCCAGAAACGCAGCGTGCGGTACGCGCACGAACTGGCAGGGTGTTGAAAAATGAGTGTCAGGAAAGATGCAGCACGATCTGGCTCAGTTTTCCCTGGTTTGGTTGGGCGTGTACCCTGGCTGTTCCCAGCGGTGAACTTGCTCCCCGGCAAGTCGCTCTGGCTGGCGCAGCCAGAGCGAGACGTGGGCGGGCTGCATCGTCTCCTCGACCACTGCCAACAACTGTCCGCGCAACTGCTCCAGGTCTGTCTCATTGCGCAGCGCCGCGCTGAACACCGCCAGCATCTTCTCGGCATCATACTTCTTGCGATAAAAACGCCGATCAATCAGTCCCTGGATGCGCCGCCGCAATGGGTAGAAGAGCGCCGCAATCGCCAGCGTGGAGACGACCAGCACCACCGGGTTGTTGGCCGCCTGGTTGGAGATAACCCCAGCCAGGCTTTCCAGCCCGATGATGAGGCCCGCGTAGAGCGCACCCAGCAGGGCTGTCAGCGAGCCATAGACCAGCGTCTTGTTGATGATGGTGTCAATGTCCCACAGCCGCGAACGCAGGATGGCCAGGCCAACGAAGATCGGAATAGGCAGCGAGGTCACCAGCCAGAGGGTGTTGTTGACGACCTCAAGAAGCGCGTTGGCCTGGTTGAGCGGCACCACACTTTGCAATACGATGATCCCCATCCACAGCAGAGCCGTGAGGACAATCCCAAACACGGCCCACTTGATCTGCTGGCGCTGGACCGGGGTGGAGAGCCGCCGATAGCGATAGATTTGCGAATAGATCACGGCCACAAAAGTGCTAATGCCGAGCACGTTGGCAATGCTCCCCGGCCAGGTATTGGAGTTGAGCGGCGAAGCCGCAGGCGGGAAGATCGCCAGCCCCTGCACCAGGATTGAGGCAATCAGCACCCAGCCCACCCAACGCGGCGCGAACCGCCCCTGAGGAAAGAGGCCAAACGCGAGGAAGCCAGCCGCCGTGTACAGGAATGTGATCACCTGGGCAGGGAGCGTCCAGACGGGGGAGACGAAGGCCAGCACCCCAAAGACGCCATCTTGTCCTGAGCCATTCGAGAAGGCATTCATGCACAGCGTAAACGCCACGAGCAGCGCGACCCACTCATCAGAGCGCCGCCAGAAGATCACCAGTCCCACGGCAGCCCAGATCAGCGCCCCAGCAAGCGTGAGGATGAGCGTGTAGGTAGCGTAGTCGCGGAGCGAGAACCCAGCCGCGTGGAGCGCACGCGCGCCTGTGGCGTCCAGCGCGCCATTCAGATTGCACGCGAGCGTGCCCACACAGGGCTGCTGAAGGAAGTGGTAGTACGTTGGCAGGCTGCCAAGCGCGAGCGCGAGCGTGAAGAGCACCACCGCCAGCCAGCCCACCCGCGCAAGCCACAGCCAGCGTCCAGAGAGGCGCGTGGTGGGGGCAGTGGGAGCAGCAAGACTCTGGGCTGGCGCGGCTGGAGCAGCGGTCTCGTTCATCGTTCCCCTCCTGCTTTGGCGAAGCAACGCCGCTCTTCTCGTCTCAGGATACCATACCATCGTCTCGCAAACGTTACGAAGCGCGTTACGGATGCCAGATGAAGGGGAACATCCCACCGCAAGACCAGGCGTGAATCACCCGGTGTCATCTGGTGGTGCGCTGCTCACCAAAGGTGTGGCCTCTTGAACTGGCAGTGGGAGGGGAGTACAGTAGGCCCATCCTGCCTGGGGAGGATGAACTCCAATGATGGGCCACAAGGAACGGGCTTTCGCCCCGCTCGTCGCCGTCTCGCTCGAAGCACTGGTTCCGCCCGACCACTTCTATCGCCACCTGGACCGCACTCTCGATCTCTCGTTTGTGCGCGAGTTGGTTCAGGATACCTACGCTCCTCTTGGCCGCCCATCCATTGACCCAGTGGTCTTTTTTCGTCTTCAGCTCGTGATGTTCTTCGAGGGTATCCGCTCGGAGCGGTTGTTGATGCGGCTCGTGGCAGACAAGCTCAGTGTCAGATGGTTTGTGGGGTATGAGCCTCTATGAGCCACTCCCAGACCACTCCAGCTTGGCGCGCATCCGTACCCGTTACGGGCTAGAAGTCTTCCGGCGCTTTTTTGACGCCATTGTGGAGCAGTGCCACCAAGCCAAGCTAATTTGGGGCAAAGAACTGTATGTGGATGCCACCCAGGTCAACGCGAACGCCGACCTCGACTCGCTGATTAAGTGTTTGAAAAGGCTCCTGATCTAGCGCTGTGCCAAGCGAGCGAGAAGGAGACGGATACCTGTCAGATACATAAACACCTCCTCGGTGCTGGTGAGCCGTTCATAGTCTTTGCTCAAGCGCCGCTGCCGCCCTAACCAGGAAAAGGTTCGCTCGACGACCCACCGTCTCTTGATCACCCGGAATCCAGGCTCAGCGCCCAGATCCGCGAGGAATTCCGGCGCATAGCGTTGCATCTGGCGAAACGGCGGATAGACGACCTGGACCCTCCAGCCATACTCCTGCTTCGCCCAGCGCACGAGCGTGCCGGTGTAGCCCTGGTCGGCCCATATGTGTTGCAGGCGCGGATAGGCGAGGCCGGCTGCCTGGAGCACCCGCTGCCCGCCTTTGCGGTCGGGGATGCTGGCCGCGTGCACCACCACGCGAAGCCGAGAAGCCTTCGGTATCCACCAGGATATGGCGTTTGCGGCCCACCAGCTTCTTGTTTGCCGTCAAAGCCGCGCACGCCTCCCATCAAGGTCTTGACCGATTGACTATCGATGATCGCTGCGCTCGGCGTCGGATCCCGGCCCGCATGGAGGCGGGCCAGTTCGCGCAGCCGGGCATGGATGCGGAGCCAGGTGCCATCCCGTCGCCATTGCCGGAAGTAATAAGAGACGGTCTGCCAGGCGCCGTATTCCCGAGGGAGATAGCGCCAGGCGCAGCCGGTACGCAGCACGTAGAAGACGCCGTTGGTAATCCGGCGCATATCCGACGACCTCGGTCGTCCATGGGGTTTGCTGGTCGGGATGAGTGGTGCAAGCAACGCCCACTCCGCATCATTGAGATCACTGGGGTACACTGGAAATGCCATGCCGAGGATGCCCTCCGAACGGTGTGTGAGAAACGCGTTTCGGGAAGGGTATCTTCGGGCGGCTTCTGCCAGCTTAGCCCCTTTTCAAACACTTAATGACACCACGTTTTGCGGTGGAGGAGCGAGCAGCGATGAAGGAGCATCTCGCTGCCCTCTTTTCTGACGAAACCGCTCTAGGAAGCTCCTCCTCTGCTGAGGAACCTCCTCTCGAAGCTGCCAGGCCAACCCTGTTGCCGATGGAACTGGCTGAGGAGGGATGTGATAGCCTGCAATAGTATGTTCTTCTATGCTATAATATGTGCATGGAGAACACCTATTCGATTGGACAATTTGCCCGGCTCACGGGGCGTGGGGTCAAGACACTGCAAAAGTGGGACCGGGCGGGCATTCTCAAAGCCCATCGTACTCCTACCGGGCGACGCTACTATACCCACGATCAATACCTGGAGTATCGCGGGCTGAAAGCAACCGGGGCAGGCAAAACGATTGCCTATGCGCGGGTGTCTACCCAGGGCCAGAAACCCGACTTACAGAATCAAGTGGCCGCCTTGCGGGCCTACTGCCAGGCACAGAACATTCAGGTGGATGAGTGGGTAGAGGAGATAGGGAGCGGTCTCAACTATCAGCGCAAGCAGTTTAACCGCATCATGGAAGAGATTGAACTCGGGCGCGTGCAGCGGCTCATCATTGCCCACAAGGACCGGCTGGCCCGCTTTGGGTTTGAGTGGTTTGCTGCCTTCTGTGAGCGACATGGAACAGACCTCGTGATTGTCAATGGCGAGACGCTTTCGCCCGAACAAGAACTGGTGCAAGACTTACTTTCCATTGTGCATATCTTTTCAGCCCGGTTGTATGGGCTGCGTTCCTACAAGAAGGTGATCCGTGATGCTGCTTTGCAGAAAGATCAGACTAGAGGTTAGCGAGCAGGACGCGGCGACCCTGGAGATGATGCAGGGCAAGTGTCGCGGCCTCTACAACTGGTGGGTAATGAGACTCCGCGCTGGAGAGCGTTGGCGCTGCCTGGACGCCAAGAAGACGCTGGCGGAAAGCCGGAAGTACGACCCCGACATCGATCAGGTGTATGGCAAGCTGCTGGCGGAAGCCTATTTCCGGCTGGATAAGGCGATGCAAGCCTTCTTCAAGCGCGTGGCCGCGGGCGAAAAGCCGGGCTTCCCTCGCGTGCGCCCCCGGCATCAGTTTTTCACGCTCTGCTACCCAGCCATGTACATCAATGTCGTAGGCAACACGGTCCTGCTGCCCACAGGAGGCGGGCGCGGCAAGAAAAATAAGCCCTATCCGACGATTGTTGCGGGACTCACCGAAACCCCACCAACAGGCTATCGGGAAGTGGCGATCAGCCGGGACGCACGCGGCCACTACTCCGCTTCTTTCGTCTATCCGAGGCAGGACGAGGTACAAACGACTGGGCAGGTGGTAGCCTTCGATTTGGGCATCAAAACCTTGGCAACGGGCGTGAACGAGCACGGGCGCTTCTATCACATTGGCGGCTTCAAGGGCCATCAGTGGTATAACAAGCAGCTTGATAAAATCCGCTCTAAACGGGATCGCTGCAAGAAAAAGTCGAGACGGTATCTCCATCTTTCGCAGGTCTACCAGCGCGTCTCAGAAAAGAAGCGCAACAAGCAAAAGGACTGTCTGCACAAAGCCTCCCATCTCATCACTCACCGACTGGTTGAGAGAACTGTGGTGATTGGTGATCTTTCCCAGCAGCAGATGGTCATGAAGGAACACGAGGAAAAGCGCCGATTCCAGCATCGGGCGGTCTTCAATGATTGGGGCCTCTACGGCTTTGTGCAGATGTTGGAGTACAAATGTGTGCTGGCTGGGAAAGCATTGGTCAAGTTAGATGAACGCGATACCAGCAAGACGTGCAGCGGCTGTGGCGAGATGCAGTCCATGCCGCTCTACAAGCGGACGTATCGCTGTGGATACTGTGGGCTGGTCATGGACAGAGACGAAAACGCTGCCGTGAACATTCTCCAGCGGTCTCTTGCCCGGCTAGGGCCACAGGCTCAGGCAAGTGCTTGAGTCCGGTGTACTGCGGGCGACTGAGGCGGCGTAGCGGTCATGGGGGCCGCCCAAGTCAGTCAAGCGTAGGAATTAACACGTTTGAACACGTTTTGAAAGGCAGGTATATATGAGTGAACAGTATCCACGGGCAGCCTTGTTTGGCACAGAGGAGCGAACGCTCTTCTCTACTATCCGTGGTCGGGAATATCACCTGTCCGTCGCTCTTCCGGACAGCTACAAGACATCTACACAGGCGTATCCCGTGATTTATGTGTTAGACGGTGATTACAACTTTGGTGTGGCGGCTGGGTTGACGCGCTTTAGCAATTGGTTCAGGAAAGTACCTGAGCTTATCATTGTCGGCATTGGCTATGACATGGAAACCTCTGATGAATTCGCTGCGTTACGAGACCTTGATTTCGATATTCCCGGGGTGCCCGGCGCCTCTAGCGAGAGTGTGTCGCACCTCTTTTTAGATGCCCTTACGCAGGAGATGATCCCTTTTATTAATGCAAACTATCGCACCATTCCCTCGGATCGCTGCCTGCAAGGCTATTCGTCGGGTGGCTTCTTTGTGCTCTATGCGTTGTTCCGGCAGCCGGATGCCTTTCAGCGCTATATCTCCGGCAGCGCGATTCTGAAATCCACCTACGATTATTGGATTCACCACGACGCGCAGTTGGCTGCGCGCAATGGCAGCAATCCAATTCAGCTTTACCTTTCCGTAGGCGAGTTGGAGGAGGATGACATTCCGAACTTTCGGCGATTTGTTACCTTCTTAGAGCAGGGCAACTATCCTGGTTTGACGGTTAGCAGCGAAATCTATGCCGGTGAAGGTCACGGTTCCGAGGGGATTGCGCTTACCTACCTGCATGGAATCGCCATGGTGTACCCACAAGTTGAACGATAGCAGCTTGATGTAGAATCCGTTTGGTCACAAGAAGATTGACCGAGTACTAGTACATGGAGGGAAAAGTGGCTCCATGATAGAATAGGGGGAAACAGCCCAGGAGCAGCAGGCATGCCGAAACGAGCCACCCAGGTCATCCTTAGTGACCAGGAACAGGACGCGTTAACCCAGCT
>Ga0209060_10000693_pt1 | contig 51380 bp, 63 predicted proteins | sample Coa_R1_8_FD_187155 | JGI IMG/M metagenome (GOLD analysis project Ga0209060, IMG submission 187155) | Surface soil microbial communities from Centralia Pennsylvania, which are recovering from an underground coalmine fire - Coalmine... | ecosystem: Environmental > Terrestrial > Soil >...
CTTCCGGGAACGCATCGCCAGAGCCGATCTCCAGCCGTAGATTCGCCCGCTCCACCAGCAAAATGCCAGCGCGCCCGTGAGTTGCATCAGTGCCCTCCAGGTCCCGAACGATGCGTTCCAATTCCGTCTCTTCCGAGAGCGAGACCATCATGTCGAGGTGCAAACGGACAACGTGCCGATCGAGATCGGTCTGGGTCAACACTCTGCGGAGCTCGTTGAGGTCACGGCAATGCAAATCCAGCCAACGCCAAAAGGCTACCGGCTCTGGATCCACGCGAGGCCGACGGCCTCGCCGAAACAACGCCACTAGGGCGACGTTGCCGGCGCCGGGCTCGTCAAAACCGGTCGGTTCCGGAGCCCCAGGGTAGACCGTCGGAACTGGTGAGCCTGCGGTGACGTCACGAAAGGAATGCGTGTCACCGATCGCGAGGTAATCGAACCCTCGCTTGAACCCCGCGTCTTTGGAGATTGGGAAATTCGTCTGATAACCCTCAAGGTCAAAGGTGCAGCCATGAACACAACCGATTCGCAGACGTTCGTCACCCGCGGCGCGTGCGGGAAGCGCCATGGCCAAATCCGTTTCACCAGCTTTCGATCGACAGGGCCGAGCATAGAGGATTGCATCCTTCGATATCTCGTAGCTGAAGTCGTCCCGATCTACGACATGAACCCACTTCGGCAGACGGCTGCGAAAGGGATGAGCGGGGGCCCAGACGGATTCAGGCGTCAGAGGGTCATGATTTCCAGGAACGAAGAAGATTGGAACCTGCCCGACAGCATGTTCGCGAATGGTTCGCGCCAGTTCCTCCCAAAAGTCAGGTGCGGGCTGAGGGTCATCGAAGATGTCTCCGGCACAAAGGATGGCATGGACAGCATTGCGACGAGCCACATTAAGGATGCTCGCTACCACGTCCATACGAGCCCGCGAAAGCTTCGTCTGGGCCCCGTCAGGAAAAGATGAAAATTTACGTCCAAGATGCCAATCCGCAGTATGCAGCAGCTTCAGCATGATTTCCCCTGACTCGTTTGAGAGATCTGAAGCGTTGCGTTGAACAGCACCTCCACGTTGGGCGGCTGGTAGCGAAGCTTGTGGTAGTGTTCCCTCCATTTTGTGTAAACCTCGTCTTCTCGGGATTCCAAGGCATGGATTCTGCCTTCGAGATTCTCTTCGCGAGTCGCCAGCTCGTGGATCTCGGCCTCGATCCGCTCTCGTGTTGTTGAGCCCACGACCTGATCGCGCCTCTCTTTTGCAGATCGAAGCCTTTCGCCGGTTGAAGAGAGCTCACGACGCAACACGAGGATCTTGTCCTCGACGAAGCGCTCCAGTTGGCGGATCGCTTGTTCGAAGTGTTTCTGTTCGCTCTTCTCTATTTCCCGCTGATCCACAAAAACGGCTTCGTCAAGGACGTCATTCAACAATTTCGGATCGTCTGCGAGCGATCGCCCGTGACCTTCTCGGGCGCTGAGGTGTATCAAGCTTTTGGCGATGGTCGGATCGATCGGATTGCCGTCGAGCACGGCAGCGGCGACAAGCCGCTGGACTGGTTCAAAGCCCTCATAGCGGACCAACGCCACCCGAAGATGGCCGACGCTCCCAAGGAGCGCGGCCAGTTCAGCGGGCGAATTAGGCGGAAGTTCGAGAATCAGGGAACCTCCACGCCAGTTTCTGGCGTCGGCAATCGCAGCTCGTACTAGCGGATGCACCAGGTTCAGAGCTTCCGCGTCATTTAGTGTCCGGGCGTCTCCAGTGGCAAACCGACGGCCTTCGCCGATTTCAGCAGGCAACGCTCCATCCGGCGCGATTTCAAATACCGCCCGACCCGCCTCGTCGATGCGTTGATATTTGACCGAACGAGCCGTGAAATAACCGTCGACCAAGGCGGCGACGTCTCGATCCAAGTCCGCCAACCCGTGTGGCAATTCGTCTCGTAAACTTCTGAACACCTTGCGTACCCTCTCATCGAAGCGGGATTCGATAATCTGTGAGGTGCGCTGATACTCAAGTTCGTAGACAACTCGCCGCTCCGTGATCTTGTCGCGCAGCGCAGCGATCTCGCGGGTTACCTCGTCGAGAGTGCGGGACCGGCTGTAGATATTTCGGAGGTCGCTCTCCAACTCAACCGATAGGGCCGAGACCACAAGTTCGGGAGCATCGGTCCGTGGTTCGTGCAGAACGGTATCGGACGCATCGAGAACTTTCCCGAACAGGTCGAGCTTTTGGCTAAGAATTTCAAAGGTCAGCTGATGCGCTTCGTTGTCGCGGGCGATAAAGTTGACTACGGTGACGTCATGTTCTTGGCTGTAGCGGTGGCAACGACCAATGCGCTGCTCGATACGCTGAGGATTCCACGGTAAGTCGTAGTTGATCACCGTGTCGCAAAACTGCAGATTCAGCCCCTTGGCCCCGGCCTCGGTGCAGATAAGGACGCGCGAACGTGTGCGGAACTCATGGACCAAGGCAAGCCGGACTGCCACCTCGCGGCTGGGCTTCGTGCCACGAGGGAAACGGCTTCCTTCCTCCTGTTGCCACCGGGTGTAGGCCTGATGCGCGCGCTCATGGTCGTTGACGCCCCGAAACATCGTGACCTCTTCGTCGCGCAAACCAAGGCCCAACAGCAGCGTCCGGACATATTCCTGCGTTGTAATCGACTCTGTGAACACCACGGCTTTACCGCTGCCGCCGCCATTAGCCCCTGGATTCAGGGTGACACGCATGGCATCCTGAAACGACCGTGCCTTGGCATCGTCGGGCAGAGACTCCGCGCGTCGAATAAACCCCTCGACTTTAGTGAGTTCGGCGCGCACCGTAGAACTGTCGCTGTCTGCACCCGAAGCTACCTCATCAAGGATGTCTTCAATTTCATCTTCGTCCTCCAGATCGCGATACATAACTTTGGCAGCGTCGTCATTCCCGGGCACTCCGCACATGCGGCGAAGGCGTGCGGCCACGTTTTCGAGACTTGCTGCAAGAGCCGGAATTGAAGATGCCATGCGGCGATGAAAGCCGATGAGCAAAAGGCGCCGTTGTCGGCCGGAAAATGCATATAGCGAGGGCTGTAGGAGATATTCGGTTACATCATCATAGAGCGATCGCTCATCTTCGCTCATGTCGTATTGATAAAGCCTGCAACGCCGTTGGGTGAAGGGCCGATCCAGGAATTCTTGCGCCTGACGGCGGAGCGTTCGTTGCAGGACGACCGCGAGTCTCCGCTGCAACTCGTGTTCTTGTCCAGCTACTAAGATCCGATCATCCTGGTCGCAGAAGACCTGCCGGAATGTAGCAATGTCACCGAGCAGAGTGCCCGTAGGTTCTACATACTGGACCAATCCCCAGAGCTCGGCGAGCGAGTTTTGCATGGGCGTGGCCGTGAGCAGAAGCACAGCCGATGAGCGCAGAAACCCACGCACCCGATGCGCCATCAAGGCCTCATCTGAGGTCTCGTCGTAGAATCCGTCACGATCGTAGCGCTTGTGAAGCCCGGCAAAGATCTCGTGCGCTTCGTCTATAACTACGAGGTCGAAAGGCGGAGTAGCTCCCAGCGTGGCAGCGCCGCGCTCGCTGCCGGCGAATTCCCGGCCGACCAAATACACGCCAGGCGCAATAAAACTTCGTGGGTCGTCCTGGGCTTGAATGGAGAACAGGTTCGCCAGTTCGTTTTGCCATTGTCCAATCAGGGATTTCGGTACGATCAGGAGAACTCGCTGAAAGCCCTCGGCCCGGCTCTGCGCGATGACCAACCCAGCTTCGATAGTCTTTCCAAGGCCAACCTCATCGGCAAGGATGCAGCCGCCATCCCGGAGTCGCCGCAACGCGAAGATTACAGCATCGACCTGATGGGGATTGGGATCGATTCGAGCTTGTCGCTGCGAGGCGGAGTAACGTTCGAGATCGTCGGGACGCCGGATCCGCATAAGATCCTCGGCCAGAATGCGTCGGTTGAACTCGTGCAGGACCATGGAGTTTAATCTGACAATTCGTCGGGTTGTTCAGCTTTGGCCGCTGTGAATCGTGCGAATATCATTCTTGCTTGGGCCAGGGGGGAACCGGTATGCCTTTGTCGTTTTTTTGTGAATCCGAGGGACTTAAGATGGCTTCGCAACCGCTTCTTGAGCGCGGCTTCGCGCGTGGCAATAGTGATGACTTTCCGTTTTTCCATCAGCCTCTCTGCAGAGGGATCGGTGAGCTTATTTTGTTTTTGCCAATAACTTATGGCATTAGTAAAATGAGCAATTGATCGGTTCTGAAGCCGAGATATTAAAGCACAGCCAGGGTGGCAGACAATAGTTCCTGAAGTAGTCGGATTCACAAGCAGGACGTTCTGCACTCGCCCCGTCGCGATTCTCGACGGAATAATTCATTCGGTCCTGGCAGATACCGGCCACAGCAAAGAAACTGCCACCATCCTAACCTCTACCACTCTTATGGGGTCATAAGGCAGCGCTTCCATCGACGCAGTCTTTCTGTATTTTTCTGCATGGCCCCAATTCAGTCCATGCTGTAGCGATTATTTTTCACGAGGGCCCAGTACCAGGTTACTGAAAGGACCCAGGGAGACTCAATGTTTCACATTTGGCCTGCAATCCCTGAATCGCGAGCCTTACGGGATGTTAATACCTCCTTGCCCGAGGGTTCGTCTTGTGAGCAAACTCCCCATTGACGATTTTTCATGTTGGTATATGGTCGGGATTTGAGAGTCGTTACCAGTCCGCATATCTTTAATTTTGGAGTCCATCTCGGCATTCTTGTGACGGATTTTCGGCTGCGTGGCATGATTTGTCGAGCGTATAGACGTGGTTCGCCTGATGCATGAGTCCTTTGCCAGAGGCCCAAACGACAACATAAGAATCCTGGCGAAGGTGAAGACACTGCTGCGACAGCATAGCCGCTGCTCTACGGCTTTCGCCACTTGTCACGGTGGCCACGGTCAGTATTTCGCACTCGCTCTACCTGAATGGTTGCATTGGGATCAATCTCTCGCGCTCTTTCGATGGCCTCGGCCTGGGTGGACTCATGACCACTAATTCTCGCCGCATTCGGCCTTCGAATTGCATAATCACCTTCATCTTCTCGTTTTTCAATAAAGAATCTTCCGCTCATTACCTTTCCTTTCAATCTGGTGTTTCAACTTTCCTGAGAACTTTCAAAACCGCGTTGTCAATAACGGAATGCCTCTCGGAGTCATAGCATCCAATAATAGATGGGACGCATAGCCAGCTGACAAACCGTTCAAGAAACCTGCAAGCAGTTTCCAGAACAATTCTGCGAGACTTGATACAAGTTGGTTGAACGGAGTCACTGACGCAGGGACAAAAATGTTGGTTCCTGGGACAGCGATCATTAGAATGGCGCTGCAATTCTGAGCTTTGTCGCGGCACTGCTGGGCCCATTGCGCAAGGGTCGCCCTTAGCACCAACACACCGCCTCCGACGGTTACACTATGGCCTACGTCCCGATGCCACGGAGAAACGGCGGGTTCAAGGACATCGGGCAGCATTCCGGCGACATAGCCGCCGATCGCGCCGCCAATGGTCTCAAGAACCGCGTCGGAATGGGGTTTGCCTTGTGCTTGATAGCAGGCGTCAAGGCCACCCGCTAGGGCTCCAACCCACTGATGAGTTTTGCAATTTGGCATATAGAATCCTCCAATTCTGTACAAAGAACTTATAGGTCTCTTCGATCATTCGATCGGGCAATGATTCAGAGAGAGCAGATTGTCATTCCAGTCGCCATCCGCGTGAGTGCGCAAGTAAGGCAATCTCCCCGTTGGGCGGACAACACCAACGTCGGAGCGTTTCCCCGTATAGGGATCGGTGACAAAGAAGGTATTGGTCTCAGCGTCGATGCTGGCGATCACTTGTTCGCGAGTCCATTTCCAGCCAGCTGCCGGATTTCCGAGGTGCGTAATGTGCTCATGACTGCTGCGGGGATCAGGCTTTGTGATGCAAGTAACTTGAACGTCCGCCATTGTTTTTCATCTCCTTTCGAGTTTTAGCTGCGTCCGGCAATTTAACCGTTCAGCTCTCGAAATACAATAATCCGCTGATTTGAGTATTATTGTCAACAAAAAAAACCTCGTCAAAATAGCTCCCGTGTCGCCGCTTCTTCCTTTAATATCCGCTTTTTTAGAAGACGCACCCGGGCGGCGTCTTCTGATGTCTGGAAAGTTGTCGCAACCGCTGCGATAAGCCTCTGGCCCACTTTCGAGCCAAGAGCTAGATTCGCAAATGGTAAATTGTTATTGATGCGGAATGTTTGCACGGTTTCGAGCAGCGCCCCTATAGGCATAAGAAATGCTCCACAAACATAGCCAGCTTGCCACTCCATCCAATCGGTTTCAACAGCATTGAGAATCTTGTCCCGTTTGCACTTGTTGCTGTGCGTTTCTCCCCCTGAGGAAAACAGTGAGGGAGCCATAGCTTCGACTTCAAACATACGTTGATGGAAATGGACATGGCCATATTCATGCGTAAGGGTTGTGCGAAGGCGATTCTCGGAATGTGGACCAGAGCTAAGTGAATTTGAAATCTTAATGAGTGGTCGCTTGCCGCGCACAAATTCGGTTACCCCTTCAACGTCTCCTTCTTCGTGAGAAAGATCGGCGCAGGAGTCCAAAGTCGCATTTTGTTCAATCAGAATAGTAAGATCGTCCGTCTTGATCGGAAACTCTGCTTTCCCGTATTTCTTCTTGAGAAATGAGAGGATTATCTGTTCGCATTCGGCGTCAAGTTCTTCGGGAAAGTAATGGGGCCGCTTGACGAACCGACCTGTTCTATCTGGCACCCACTTCATAATCAACCTTTTTTTACGTTCTTCCTGAATGCTTTAAACGCTTGCTCAACTTTTTCTGGGTCTGATGCGGCAATCTTCTTTAAATCTTGCGGTATGGTGCCGGCGACAAGGCAAAGCACGTCTTTATCCAAATCAAGAAGCTCTGCGATCTGAACGATCAAATATTCGGAAGGAGGATTGCGTCGATCGTGCTCAACATCATTCAAGTATTGCGGTGATATCGGCTGGCCATCTTCTTTAATGATTTTGGAGGCAATCTCTTTCTGACTTAGTCCCTTGGCTCTTCGTGCTTCAGAAATGACCTCTCCAAATGTTTTCATGGCCACATTAATATCACAAATCCGCTGATCAGCGTAATGATACGGGATGAGGGACGAACAGGCGACAGGGGATATGGAAATCCCCTGAAGTATCTGGCGGAGTTGAAGGATCCACGCGTGGAACGCAATTGTGATCTGGTGGAAGAAATCAGATGCACTGCCATTGACGCCAGTACTGAAGTGGGGCCGAAAGCCGGAAACGACCTGGGAGAAGCAATGGAAAAGCCGGCACTCGGTGGATTTGATCGTATGAACGAAACCGTGTTTCATAGAGCTTTCCACTGTGTTTTGAATCACCGATTAGAATCCAAAATCACAAAATCAAAGGTTCCAAGCCAACAAAGGCGGAGCCACGATTTCGGGATGAAGAACGTTAACCAAGAAATCAAGGGTACATTAAGGGCACAATAAGTCCGTCCCTGCCGTACCAATTCGTACCATGCGATATCACTAAGTGTCCATCAACACCGTGTAATATCAATAGTTTAGGGCACGCTGCCGCATTGACACGGTAGAGGTCAGGAGTTCGAGTCTCCTCGTGCCTACCACTTATCTCATTGAATCTGCTTGGTAAGCAACGGCAGCCCTCCCGCGATTTCCGGCGACTCGTCACCAATAGCGAAAGATTGTTGGAGTCACTTTGTTTTTCTGCATTAGGATCACATCCAGCTTTTCCTTCCAATCCGGCACACAGAAATTTTGTGCAGGCAAATTTACTCGAGCATGCTGAGGTGCTTTTGGGATTTTCTGACGAATGGGCGCTATTACAGCGATCCTCATCAAGTTGCTAACACAATGGCAGGAGTGCCAGAGCTCATTTGTAGACGATTTTGGGACGTTTGACGTCAGATGAAATCAAGCATGACGATCCATATGGGTGCAATCCGCGATTACCTGAGTCGCAAATTCCCAGATCATTTTCGAGAGATCCTCAAAGCAAAAGATACAGTTGACACGCAACGGATCATCAAGCGATCCAGGGCGGACGATCCACTCATTCAGCATCTCAAACATCCTGAGTTCTCATTCCAGGCGCTTGAAGCGGGCAAACCCCGTAGCAATATTTGAGATTTGGGCAGGCTCATTCGAAAGATTTTGTGATTAATTGGAGGATTGGAAAGAAGTGTTGAATAGGGAGGACTATATAACGTCCATTTGCAAAAGGCTTGGAGAAGCGGAACACGTGCCGTTCAAGCCGGTATCAAGCGACGGCTGGAATCCTGAGGTCGCGCATTGTCACCGCAATGTAGATAAGTGGGTGGAGGCAAATCCTGGCCATACTGCAGTCCGGGGATGGGTAACCTACGCATCATTTGGAAACTCTCTTGGACTGACCGCACACTCAGTTGTTCGAGATGCTAATGGGCGGCTTTTCGACATTACACCATTAGAAAATGAGTACTATCGAGTCAACATGAATTTCATTTCTCACGTCGGCGATGAGCAGACATTTTTCGCGATAAAGAACTTGGGCATTTGTATCGCTTGCCCGGACAACCGAATCACGCATGCGAGCTCTCGATCCACACAAGATAGTTGATCAAATACCCCTCGTGCACTATCTTTGCGGGTTAGCTCATGCAAAATCACCAAGAACACGCAACCCTCATTTGGCAGATTGCCGACCTGCTTCGCGGGCCTTATCGTCCTCCCCAATATGAACGTGTGATGTTACCCACAATTCAATCGTAGGAAGCCTCACAGCACGCATATCGTGGTTACAACATCTCTATGGAGCGGATATGGCGCAATTACTCAAAAAAGAGTTGGAGAAATTGGAAGAAAAGCATTCGCGGTCTTGCTTGAACATCCAGAAGGATTGCCGGCAAAAGATTTATTGGCAACACTCGAAAAGTCTCTAACTCTCACTGATTTCGAGAAGAGCTACTATCCAAAACACCCTGGCGTGCGACGATTCGAAAAGATTGTGCGATTCGGGACAATAGCACCCGTAAAAGCTGGATGGTTGATAAAAAGCAGAGGCAAATGGGTTCTTACGGAAGACGGCAAGGTTGCATATAGCAAATATAAAGAGCCCGAAGAATTTGCGCGGAAAGCCGGCGAACTTTATCGCAAATGGAAAGCTGGTCAACCTGAGGCGAGTGACGAAGCGGACGATAATCCTCCGGAAAGCGCGAGCACAACTCTAGAAGAAGCGGAAGAGTTGGCCTGGGAGGAAATCTCTCGTCATCTCCAAAATATGAATCCCTACGAGTTGCAGGCTCTTGTAGCAGCTCTATTAAAAGCGATGGGCTATCACGTGTCGTGGATCTCTCCTCCGGGACCAGATAAGGGAATTGATATTGTCGCTCATATCGATCCCCTTGGCACTAGCAATCCAAGGATCAAGGTGCAGGTAAAGCGACATGCAAAATCGATTGACGCAGATGGGCTGCGCTCTTTCATGGCCCTTTTGGGACATCAAGACGTGGGATTTTTGTTTCAACAGGAGGGTTTACTTCTACTGCAGAAAGAGAGGCCAGAGGTCAAGAGACACGCAAAATCACTCTAGTCGATTCAGAGAAACTCTTCGATCTGTGGGTACAGCATTACGACAAAATAGCCGAGACCGACAAGAGACTCCTTCCGTTGAAGGCTGTTTACTACTTGGCAGTTTCGGAATAGCAGAGTTACGAGAATTGTGGAGCAGCGCTCTGGTGAATGATCCGTCGCTTTTTAGTCGTGGTGCTCTCAGTGATGTCGATGTGCTGTCTCGGAAGGATCGGCTAGAGATTGCTCAAGCGCGGTTGCTATGAACCAGCAATATCCCCCAGGAAGGGTCCAGACCAAGAGTGCAAGCATCAGCCCCTCGACACTTGAAATCGATGCCAACGCGAATGCAAGCAAGATCTCTAAGACAATAATTGCACAAGCATTCGCATGTTCACGGAGATGTCGATAGGACTCTACATAGTTCGGAATATGACCTTTTTTCGATCTTGCCTTGCTAAGATTTGAATAAAATTTCTTGCTGAGCGCAAAGCAATCGCTTTGTGCTTCTGCAATTAGCGCAACCTGTATGGTTGTAACCCCGAACAAAATCCAAGGAGCGGCCTGTCCAAGAGCTGAACAGGCCAAACAGTGGTAGAAGTACCAATATGCGCAAACGCTGATCACGAACATTATTAGAATGACGGCTAACGTTCTGCGACCAATAGATGTGCTCAGGAATTGTCCTCTGGTCGAATGAAGGACCAACATCGGAGCACTTGCTATATAACAGTACGCGAGTCCCAGTCCAAGAAGCCCAATCGATCCTCGTGCGTCTTGCATGCTGCTAATTGGTTTTAGGAATGATCCGAAAGGCCCTTGGCTCAAAAACAGCACTACCCCGCACCCCACAACCGTACCAACAAAATATCGGACGAAATAATACTCCCACCAATGGTTGGTTTGTGAAGCACTATCCTTTTCACCACTGTCCTTTTCACCACTATCCTTTTCACTTTCACCCATGAACAAACCTCGATTGGCAAGAGAATTGAGGCTAGACTTACGACAGACTACCTTAGCGTTCCCGCATAAATCCCTGAAACTCTATGTGGTCGGAAGGTCAAAAGCAACACTTGGTTTATCGTAAAAAACTCGTCACCAATTCGTCACCAAAACCCGTCGATTTTGAGGTGTTTTGGGGGCGAGAAAAATCGGAAAAGCAAAGCAGGCAAAGGGCTTTAGGTTAGTGGCCTCAAAATTGACACGGTAGAGGTCACGAGTTCGAGTCTCCTCGTGCCTACCATATTCCTCGGCAGCTTACCGTTCTAACTCGGTTGCATTTCGCGGCACCAAAAAGCTCCATTGAGTTATTGGCCCATTCCTCCCGGCAAACCCTTTTGTTGTTTTTCTGGGAATCAGATTCTAAGTTGTTCAGGCCATCGTGAATGTGGCTTTCGTAATCAGCTTGCCGGTTTACTTGCGGATAATCCGAAGAAAATCAAAAAGTCTGTAACGAATCGACGCAAATCTTCACTCTCTGATAGAGGCACACAGTGCGATCCGTCTGTTTGGCCGTTCTGGAGAGCGAAAAACTTTGCGGGAAATGCTTCGCTGTTCAAAAAAATGAAAGGAAAATTTTCGAATGAAACGTAAATCTGCTTCGTCGCCGGCATCTTTGTCATTCTGACAATCGTGGCCGGCGCTATGCATCTTTCGTCGTCTACAGTTGCAACTCAAGGTTCGACTGCAACGACACCTGTCTTCACCACGGCACAAACTGCGTTCGCCATGATATCCGTCAACCAGTCCACTGGGGCGATCAGTTTTTGCGCTAACAACAGTGTGGTGCCAAGTGGCGGAGGGCAGGAGCCGATCAGTACCTGCAGTGCATCGTCCATCGGCTGCGTCACGCCCACGGCCGGATCCGACAATAGTTTATCGATCCAGGGCAGCGGAGGTGTGGCAAATGGCAGCGGGTCTGCCGCATTGGTGTACAACAACCAAACTGGCCAAGCCGTTCTGTGCGCCGGTTCCGGCGTCGTAAGTGGAGGTGTCGCAAACGTCGTCGCGTCATGTAAGTCCGTCTCCAATTTGCACGGAGAAATTCAATGGGAACATTTCGTCGCGTTTGGTTTTCGGAACAACCGGCTGACCGTGAGCGTGCAAGCCATCGATTAGGGCATGGCACCTCCGATTTTTTTGCCCGAGGAAGTGAGTGGATTCGTTCCCACGGCCGACGGAAAGTTCGTATTTGGCGTCTCGGATTCGATAGCGCTTATATCCCGTGGACGGTCCAGGGATCGCCGACGGTTCCCGGCATTTGACATTCGTCCTGACGGGACAATCATTCTGCCGGAGTACAGCGGCACGGCGAGACGAATTGAAAACCAGATCGGCGTGTTTCTTAGTTATGCCAGCAAGCTGGGCTCTGTGCCGCTGCAAAGTTAAGGCCTCGGAGGTTTTCCGCCACTGATTTCCACAGATTCGTTCACGAGTTCGACTGCGGCGCGCCCGCTGAACTTTAGAATGCTTTAGAGGGAGAGGCAACATGAGGACATCGGATTCAAGACATGAAGCAGACTGGATTCCCGTCGATTTCGAGAAGGCGGAAATCGCGGCCGGAGATAGGCCGGGCGCACATATTCTGAGGGTGAGGGGGAATACTCCGAGCGGTTCCGCTGCCGGTTGCCCGGTGAAGCTCGAACCGCAGATGTACGTGACACAACCTGAGTACTGGCAGATTCAGGTGTTATGGGACCGACGCGAGGCGATTTTCCCCTCTTTGTGTTCTTACGATGTTTCGATTCCGCTGGACACGATTCGGGGCACAAAGGGTGTTGAGGTAACTGGCAGTAACCGCTCGCTGAAGATCGATATCGCGCAGGCGCCCTGATCGGACTCCACATCATTCAGCTTGCAAAAAATCCCGCTCATTGGCCCGGCACTTTTGTGGCACGGCAAAACCGCCGACAAAGTGAATATAACCCTCGTCAGGATAGGACTGCTAAACCAAGGCAATCACGAAGCCGATGATGAGACCATCCTGTTCCGCGACAAAGCTGGTCGGGCAAAAATGAACGAAAAACAACTTGGAAGCATTTGTGCCATCCGTGTGGCTAGGCGAATTGCGCTGCACTAATTTGGAATTTTACCTGAATTAGGCTGCACTGAGACGGGTTTGGGCTGCACAGTAGTAGTAGCGTTAAAGGAATTGGTTAGTGGTACTACTGTGGGAGACGAATCAGAAGGCTTAATCAGACCGACAATGAACGCCATTGCCTTGCTCCTTGCAAGGTGGTTTTCAGCAACCCGCTGAACATGGAATTTCACTTCAGAGAGCATTTGCTCATTGGAGAGCGATGCGACATCGTAAAAGGTGTGCCAGGAGCGAGTGTCTTCGAGCTTAACGGACCCGCTATTGTGGCAGGATGTACATCCATTTCCCTGACATGAAGAACAAACTGCGGTGCCGCCAACCTTGCCGCAGCAGCTTGACATAACGCCGATGCACCCATCCGCGAAGTGCCGAACTTCTAGGGCCTCGGCTGTGTGCGTTTGGATGGTTCCATCGTCAAGAGTTGCATTAACCGTATGAGTAATGTTGTTTGTCATAGAAATTCACCTCAATAAAGTTCTGCTGACGCTGCCGCCGCCTGCTGCGCCAGTTCCTCCACCTGTACCAGCGCCACCACCGCTAGAAACCGTTGTAATGACGCCCATAGGAACAATGCCATCGTTGCTGGAAAGAACTTGGTTGGAAGGAGTGGCAAAAAAGGGCTGAGAGCCGCCAGCATAAGTGGGATCGATTGCATAAACGGCAAAAGTGCCGTAAGAACCAGGGTTCAACGATCCTGAGTTATATGCAACGACGCCAGCACCGAACTGGATGGCGTTAGATGCAACAGCAATAGCGGTAGATGTGCCAACTTGCGTGAGAGGATTTGGACCTGTCGGAGCACCGTTGCTGTTTACAGGATTGCTCTTAAAAGTGTTGATAATCTGGCCTACGCCATTCAACCCGGTGATCGCTCGGCGCGATCCGGCCGCAACCTCTGAAAGGCGAAATCCGCACATCTCGACCTGTTGGCCGACTCCAGCAGCATCTCCGGAAAGAAAGATAGCTGCAGAAACATAAGCTGCCGCAGCATTGAATTGAGTAGTAGAGGGGCTGGTGCTGGAGCCAGATATTTCAACCGACGAAAACTGCCAGGTGTTGCCGACTGTGGACGCGGCCAGCACAAACGAGCACCACATAGCAAAGGCGTTGCCAGGAAAATGGAATACCTGATTCTTATTAAGGTCATATTCCTGAAGACCGCAAAAGAAACGGATGCCGCCTGTCAACGGGGCGACAATTCTTAGCCAGCACTCCATCAAATACACCTTATTGATGTCCACAGGGATCAGTTCGACGCCTTGGAATTGAAAGCCCTGAGATGTGGGATTGACCATCAATTCGGATGATCCACGCGGAAGGCCAGGAATGCCGTGGCGAATCTGAAATCCGAGGTTTGGGATCAGTGATTGCCAATTGCCCATGCCTTGCTCGAAATCGCCATTGCGAATGAGATTGTCCGTAGGCAATGAGAGCGGCAAATCGCCACGAACGATGGATGACGCAAGCGGAGCATTGCCCACTGACACATCCGAAAAAGCAGAGGGAATAAACTGAAGCAGCTTAACTTCGACCGTTGCCACGTTTATAGACGATGAGCCGCTATTGCTGCCGCCGCCGGAGCCGCCACTGGAAGAACTGGACGGATGATTGATCGTGGCATCTAAGATCTCGTAGTCGCCAGCAAATTCCTCGGAGATCGAGCGATCGATCGTCAGCACGTCTCCCAATAGCTGCTCGGCAAAAGAACGGCCTTGTGAGTCCACAGCATCCCAATAGATCGTGAACTGGGCAGTCCAGGGAGCATTGTAGGGAGACGCATCAACACCGAGATTGCGTATCTTCAAGAAATTCAAAATGCGAAACGTGCGCTCACTGGTGTTATTGCCGAGCGTGATATTCAGCGGAACCCGCCTAAATGCCGCATTCAAGCGCAGACCACGTTGGCCAATCGCGTTCTGATGCTTCTCGTGATCGACTGTCGTCGAACGCCCAATAAATCTGCTTTCGGGCATGCCGCAGTAGCCATTTCCGCTTGTCGCATTTGCACCCGGCTGAGCAAACGTGAAACTGATCGAAGTGGGAACACTTGATAGGGTAAACACGCCTGTAAAACTGGGATCGTCGCAGTTGAGAATCTGCACATTATCGTTTTGCAGGAACGGATGCTGGCCCTTTGTTTTCACAGTAACCACACCTGCATTCCTAACGAGACCGTTGTTGGCGGTTGTGTCGATATCGGCTTGATCCATCGGATTGAGATCGTTGTATGAAGCGATGATTCGGTTGGTTGTGCCGTGAAGATCGATCTTGTCGAAATTGCCGGTGCCGGGAACGATGTGATCTGCGGTTAGGATGAACGTGGATACACGCGGCTTGTCGGCGCGTATGAAGATGCGACCAGCGGCCTCATGTACAAAGAGCTGAGACATCGTTAAAAGCTGAGCGAGAGCCTGTTGAAGCTTTACCGAGGACGGGAAGGCAACGCTAGATTCAAACCGCTTGATGCCGTTGCCGATGTTGAAATCACACCATGCGACTGAATCCAGCAACGACGTAAAATCAATCCTCGCCTTTTCGTCCGCAGTGAGATCGCCACCGGCGGCGGCCGCCGCACTTGGAAGCCAATCAGGCTTGAGAACCGTACGAAGGATAAGGTCAAGCACCTGCCATGCTCCGTTGGTCGAAAAGCCGTAAGCGGTTTGGTTGCCGTTAACGTCGAATTGGCGCACCTTGCAACATCGGCAATCTGCGACTACATCGAGAGTCGCGCTTGGAGCTGCCGGATCGGGCTGTACATGAACGGCCAGATAAGCCTTACGGGAGAAGGTTACGCGCTGGAAATTACTTGGAAGCAACGAAAAGAACTGATCAACACCTTGATCGCCTCCCACCGACGTTGGATTCAGTCCTCTTCCCAGTACACCATCAATTCCAGGATGGAAATGCACAACCGTCGTGTCTGCGATGTTGGCCAACTTGCGGTTCAGCCAGAGGCGCTCCAGGCCGTCCCACTCACCCTCGCCGTAAATGTAGAAAGCCACAGTGCTCTTATCAGTGAGCTGCTGGAGAAGGACATTGTTACCTCTAACGCGGTTGTAGCCGTAAGCCAGAGGCAAAGCAATCCCAAGCTGAGCATTTGCGATCTGAGAGAACGCCGCCGATCCTTGCAGTAGCGCGACAGAGCCCATAATCTCTACCTCACCAAAGGCCGGAGAAGCCTTGGAGGAATGCGGTCGCTGCCACCACGGTTGCCGCCACCACCAAACTGAGTTGGCGGCGTAGTCACAGCCACATTCGGAACAATGGTGACGATTGCGTTGAACCTTTCCACTGCTCCATGAACCACGCAGTCGGAAAAGAACTTGGTGCATGAAGTGGCAGAGTCCGTGGCACCGCACTGTGGGCTCTTATAGCGCCAAGTGCAAATCTCATCCTGGACGTCACCCGCAACGTCATATTGAGAGGTGTCAAATAGCTGAAGCATCCGAAAAGACACCTCATCTTCACGCGGGTTCTGCTCAGAAAGAGTCATGTGCAACTCGTCTCGTGCTGCCGCAATCAACGGCGACCAGAAGCGCACAACCGCTAGCGCGCCCTCGAACTCATGGTTCTTCAAGGCCGACGCAACGTCTCGATCAATGGTGTTTCCAGATAAATTCTGCAGAACCAGGTCTCCGGAGTCTGTCGAGAGATCGCGAGTGCGCTTGAATGGACCGGCTGATTTAACCCACGGCAAATAGAACTGAGTGCCTGCAACAATTCGGGTTGGATACACGCCCTCGACATCGGTCCAGAAAAACGTGCTGCCATCGGAGGTTTGAATGTCGAGAAGAATCGTGTCTACAAAGCCGCCATGCTTCGACAGCTCCGCCTGCATTCCGGTTGGAAGTGTTCTAGGCATCTATTGCATTGCCTCCACAGCATCAGCAGCGATGATGAAATCTGAGCTGCCTGCGTTCTTTGTGTTGGTTGGTGAGATTTTGATTCTGTGCAGCCCGAAGGGAACATTGGCAAAAGTCAGAACAGGAGAGGATGCAGCGAGCACAGGCGAGAACATATCTACATTGCTCACGCTGACACCATCAATAGACACTTGGGCGATACCCATGTCCGTATTGCGGGGCGACCAAAGGCGAAAACCATAACCAAGATAAAGCCACTCGGCTGCATCTGCCGGCGACGTGCCTGGGGACCAGTAGGCGAAGCCGTTGAAGTAAGCCGGATTGGGACTGGGGAAAGGGAGTTCCACAGGTGAATTGGTGGTGGATGTGTATTGACTGGGTGCAATGCCAGATTCCAGTTGCCATCCAAACGCCGTGATTTTGGTTCCGGCAGCACCAGGAATAGTCACTCCTACAAGCAATAATCCTTTGTTGTTTGCTCCGTATCCTGACGAAGTGAAGCTGAACCGCTGTGGCACGGTGGACAGCGTGAACGGGCCAGAGTTGTTATTGATGTTCGTGTCCGAAAAATTGAGAGTGACGCCTGGAAGCGCTGCAGCTCCGGTCGGAACACCGAGATATACAGACAATGTGAACGATTGCGATGGGCGTGGGAAATAAGCAACTGGCTGGAAGACACTGGCAAAGTTTACGAAAGAGCCGCTGCCTTTTGTTATCAGATCAGCAAGCTGCCCGCCAAAAGGGTCCGCAGCATTGTCTGCGAGGACGGAACTTGCTCCGTCGAAAAACCATCCTCCAGGCGTAATGTTTACAGATGTGGTGTTCTCCATGTCTTGAGAGAAGAGCAGCAGATTCTTTGTCCGATGATCCCAATTGCCAGTGAGCTTTACCAGATCGGAGCCAAAGCCATCGCGCTCGTCAAACATGATGGAGTCGATTCCCCAGGTGGCGGGATACTGAAACATAGGCAGGCCGGGAATGACTGCAAAGGTTGCTGTGATGTTCACCTTGTCGTTGCCAGCGATTTCATACTGAGGTTCATCCTGAAACTGCCCGCTGTAATAGCGACCGCCATCGATGTCGAAGAGCGTGAAAAAGTCCTGCGAATATTGACGGAACCATTGCCGCAATGCGTTATAGGTAGAGAATTGCCGGTTGTTCCACTGCAGAGAAAATACCGGGCCGCGAGCCACCACGCGCTTTGCATATACGCGACCGCTGCGGGCTTGAGTGCGGGCAACTGTGCTCGGATCGACAATGCGGAGCGGATATTCTGGATTGAATACGCTTGATGCAGTGGGGTTGAGAATGTTGTTTTGGCTCATATCTTCCCCTCACTTTTGGCGCGTTGAAGGCCTGCAATGATCTTGTCGATTCCACCGTTACGCAACCATGCTTCATCTACACTCTGAGCCTGCACAAGAGAACCGTAAATGTGGATGTCGCCGCCAACTGTGCCCCCACTGTTGAGGCGGTGCAGTGTCTGCAAGTTATCGGCTGTGGAAGATTGATTCACGACAAACTCACCCTTACGGAGCACAGCGGGCAGCTCGCCTGGAAGCGTGTTGAAGCTGGCATAGGACGCAGAGACGTATCCGCCATCGTGAAACTGCGGTGGCCCGAAAAGCAGTCCGGATCGGCGTTGGCGCTCGACTTCGAGCGAGTCGATATCTTTTTCGGAAGCCAAGATCGCTGGATGCACTTTGTTTTTCCAAACGCTCTTTCCTTCGTCTTTGAGCTTCTTCAACTCGTCCTCGGCCTGTTGATCGAGTTGGTCGAGTTGCTGATGGGCACTCAGTGAATCAAGCTGAAAGCTCTTGTACTCATCCTCGATCTTTTGAATCGCTGGTTGAATCTGCTTTGTGAAATAGTCGTTGGCCTCTCTCTTACGCTTACTGCCGCCGAACAGGCCGCCAAAGATTCCACCCAACAATCCGACGATGCCGCCAACTATGAGGCCAACTGGGCCGCCTAGTCCGGTGATAAGCCCAAGCAGCGCACCTATGCCGACGCCGCCGCCAGCTCCGGCCAGCGCGCCAGCCAGAGGACCGTGCTGCAGACCAACGCCAAAACCAAGCAGGCCGCCGCCTGCAGCAGAAGCCAGACCCAGGCCAAGCGCTCCTGAGATCAGCCCGGACGCCAACCCGAACGGATTGAGCGCTGCAAACAATGGTAGAGATGTGCCCAGCAGTCCCAGCTTGCCGCCAACAGCGTTACCCAATAGTGGCAAAAGTCCGGCAGCTAATCCAACTCCTGCGCCGCCGGAGCTGAAGAGGCTTTTCAAGCCACCAAGAAGACCACCTTGGACTTGAGGAGCGCGCAACGGTTGAGTGATCGTATCGGCAAAGCTTGCTGTACTGAGCGCACCAGAGGGAGTGAGAAGACTGCTCCCGAGTGAACTTGTAGAACCACCAGGAGCAAATGGTGGCGTTACACCAGTAGTGGTACCTCCAAACGGAGCACCACTCAACCCGAACAACGTGGAAAGGTCGGGACCTGATGCTGATGCGGCCTGTGGCGCAGATGCGGTCGATCCGCCGCCCAGCGGAAGTCCACCCAAACCAAATACACCTGGCGCAGTTGCATTGGCTCCGGAAGAAATAAATGGCGGCGTACCGCTCGCCGTGCTTACACCGCCCAATGCGGGACCAAGCAAGCCAGCCAGAGGATTTCCACCACCGCCGCCCAGAACTCCCGCGCCCACGGAGCCTTGACCAAAAACGATTGAGCCAAGGATGCTGCCTGCTCCTGATTTCATGGAACCCATCGTCAGAAGCCATTGCGCAAGAATCTGAAAGAACAGATGCTCCATGTTTTTCAGAATCGTCTGGCCGATCTTGCCGGAACCAATATCGTTGAAAACACTCTCCAACTCACTGCCAAGCTGCTGGGTAAGCTTTTCGTTTTCCGCAATGATCTTCTCGTTTATCTCGGCATGCACTGCGGCACGCTCTGCCTCTGCAGCGGACTCAATCGCAATGTACTCCTGGCTGCCTTCCTTATATTTACTCAGCTGTGATTGCTCTTGCTTATCGATGGACAGCAATCGTTTATTACTTTCGATTTCAATTTGCGCGTAGGCTTTCAACCATGGCGGAACCGTCGCGAGTGCCGCTGTAGCCTCGGCATCCCTCTGCCGTTCGGCAGTCTGCTCTAACAATTGCGCTCTTTCTTCTGCAGCCTGCTTGCGGCCTGCCGTAATCTGAGCATCGGTTGCATCCCAATACGCTTGTTCTTTCTGAGTAATTGCTACTAGGCGGGTAAGTTCCAGGTCCGTGAGATGGTCGCCTGCTTGAGCAAGAATATTCTTGCGCTCATCTTCGAATTGTTTGATTTTCAGATTACGTTCAGCGTTGATGCGATCCTCGCCCTGCAACGTTGACAACTGCTGTTCAAGGATGAAGTCCTGAGTACCTTGCTCGACCTTGGCGATTTCGAGATTGAGAGCGCGAATCTTATTTGCCGCCTGCTGGTGAATGGCCACTTCACGTTGCTTCACATCCTGCAGGGTGATCAGACTGCGTTGACGTAACCGCTCCACCTCTGTAATTGAGAATTGCTCGTCGGCTCTAATCTTGTCTTCGTCGTGAAGTGACTCGTCTGCCACTTGGTGGCGAAGCGCGAGAGTTTGTTCTGCTGCTTGGCGCTCAAGGTCAACGATCTGTGCCGTGGAGATTTTAGTTAGGTTATCTCTGGCTTGTTCAAACTCCTTGTGATCCCTGCCTAATACGCCATATTGTTTCGACAGTTCTTGAAGAGCCTGCTTTTCTTCAATTGCTGCGCGGGCAAAGCCAGTTTTTCCAGCTAGATCGGCTTGTTTTTTTGAGGCAAGCACAATCTGCTGAAGCTGACCAAGCTCATTCGCTTGCAATTTCTGCTTGTCCTCTTCTAAACGAATACCTTCTGCCTTTAGGCTATTAAGTTGCTGCTCTTTGCGTGTTTCAGCAGCGTCGGCGCTTACACCTTCGCTTCCAATATCGTCTTCGGTCGGCTGGTTTCCACCTTCTTCAAGTTTCTTTTTTTCCTCTTCAATTTGCTGTAGGCGAGCATTGATCTCATCCAGATGAGCTAGACTAGCACCCAAAGTTTCAGGCTCAATCCAGTTCTTTCTGCTGGCCTGAATTGTTTCCTGCTCCATTCTCTTCACTTCTTCCGTGTATCCAGCCATGTCGTCGGTGATCTCAATGATCTTTTTGCCTATCTCACCGATGACAGGGATAACAGCAGCGACAATTGATGCGCCGAAAGCCGCTTTGAAGACTGGGCCGAGCACAGAGCTGTGGGCGATCACATTTTCGAGAGCGCGCGGCATCTCGACACCTAACGTCCGAGTGAGAAGTTGACCGGCGATATGCGCTTGTCGCTCCTCTGACTCGATGCCGCGAAAAGCGCTCTCAGCCTTTTTACCGGAGTTCTCGGCTTCTTCTCCAACCTTTTTGATGTCCTCACCAGCAGATTTGGCCGCGTCACCACTGCCGGTAGCCCAGGCTTTTACACGAGCAAAGAAATCCGAAAATTTTTGCTTCAGACTATCGATCAGCGAAGGTGCGCCATTTTGATCGAGGTGGAATTCAAGCTCCAACTGTGTGGCCATTCAGCGCAACTCCTTTCTGCATTTGTGGCAACGCATGCTGACGGTGCTGTACTGAAAAGCTCCGCAGTATCGGCATGGCGGGTGCTTGCCAACAAATTCCTGACGCGCCGCCTCAATTGCGCGAAGTCCCTCGGCTTCGCCATCGGTAAGGTGAAATTGGACACCAGCATGCATCATCGATTTAAGCCACAGCATGTAGACGACAAAGTCCCTATATCCTGGTGAGAGATTGCTGTTTGGGCACAGTTTGGCTAGAAGAGCGTCATCAATCTCACCAGAGATGGACGCATTGGCCAGAGCGCGATCCGCGTCCTGGCTGTGGAGCTGCTGTTCGAACAGCTCCACAGCCGCCATGCGGACTCCATCGTGATCCTGGGAAACGGTGATCATTCAGCCTCTGCCGTATCGACTGATTTTGAAGCTCCCGCAAAGAGAAGCTCAACGGCCTTTACTTTGTGGAAGCCGTCCATCTCGTTGCGTATCTCGGTAACGTCGGTTAAAGGCCGGTCCTTCACTTTGTAGCCATCCACGCTAAGAATCAACTCGTCATAAAACGAGAAAAGAAGCCTGTGGCGAAGAGCATGGATGGTTTTGCCGTTGCGACTGCCTCCCACAACACGGCTCTCGCTGCTAGCCCGATAAAACTTGCGCCGATGTTCAGCGGTCACTGGGGCAAAGCGGTGAACGAGCCCTTCATAGCCACTCATCTTGCCGGGTTCGGTAATTCCCCATGCGGCTGTAAGGCCAATTTCGATGCACTCAGGGTCGAATGGACGATCCTCGCCAAATCCTTCACAAGGGCCAACGAACCGAAGCAGCCACGCTGCAGGCCGCAAATGCCGAGGCATGATCTTGGCTTGCCATCCGGGTTTGGATGTGAAATCTCCTCTATAGCCATCCACCCTGATGAGTTTTTGCTGAACCAGATCAATGCCAGGATTCTCCATGTCCAGCACGGTGATTTGCGATTCTTTCTGATTCTGAGTGGTGTATACCACTGCCTCATAATAGGTTTGCCAATCGGCTTGAGTTAGGCGAGAGAAGTAAAAGGTGTAGGGAAACTTACCATCAATGAAGGAGACAGCCCTGTCGCCATCGAGCGGCAACAACGCTCCTTCACTGACTTTTTGCAGCACCGGTTGTGTATCTTCCATTTGATTCGCTCCAAGTTTGTAATGAATGTGATCGGAATGGTCCTATTGATAAAGCCGTCTATCGGGCAGGTAGCGAAGCGGTGCGACCTGCAGGCCGCGAAGCGGTGCGGCCAGATCCGGAAGCGAAGCGGTGCCACCGGTACTTCAAGAAGGAGGGACACGGCAACAAATTGACGTGCCCCGGTTATTTCAGCAGATCCCGTCAAGAGCGATGGCAGCATTGGCAGTCATCATGGACTCACGTATCTTCCTGATAGCCGCCGTCTGGTCAGCGCACTTGGGAGTGTTTTCAAGCACCACTTTGGCGAATTGCTTTGCGGCCTCTCTGATCGCCGAATACTTAGGCAGCTGATCCTCGCGAGGCGAGTGGTACTGGAAAATGGTTTCCAAGTTTTGCATCGTCCTCCTTTCTACGCCGCGATCATGTACGCGGGAACGTTATTGATTACCGTGGCCTGAAATACTTCATTGACGCCATTCTTGATGACGTCCTGATCGCCTGCCGTGAGTTGCCACGTCAACTCGACTCCCTGGGCGGAAAGCTGGGTTGTAAAAAAAATGCCGGGAAACTTCATCAAGAGCTGCTGAGATGGGCCGCTGTTGATGTTGATCTGCAGCTCTCTCAGCGTGTCGTTAATGAAAAGACTGCGCATGTCATCGACGTCTTTGGCCGCTACCTGCAAGGTGCAGGTTGCTCGCTGCTTCAGAACCTTCATAAAGGTGGCGAACAATCCTCCACCCGGCGCCCGATGCGGAGACATATCCATGGCAAGATGCACCTGCCACTCTCGCACACGCTCCTTGATGCTGCTGAGAGCAGTCGTAGCCAGCGGCAGAGCAGTTCCCGCAATCAATCCGGCCGCAGGAAGTTGAAATGGAGCGCCAATGGCATTGGGTGCGACGTTCTGTTTGGTCTCCGCGCCGGTAGCGGTCGAGATGTACGCATTCCATCCGGTGGCTCCGAGCATTGCTGCCGGCGAGATCACTTGTGGAACGCTGTTGGCCGGAACCACTATCGAAGACTCAGGCCCAGCAAGAGTTTCTCCGGCGGCTGTCGTGTACGTAATGCGCACGAAATAGGTGGCACCCGCAAGCGCTCCATTCACCACAGGAGCGAGTACAGGAGCAATCTGCGGTGAAGGAACGCCGATCAGGATATCGGTATCTGACGCCAATAGGTATTGAGGAACCGTGATTGGAGGAAGTGGAACCGCGCCGTCGACATATTTTCCGGTACCGACCATTTTGAACTGTGCCTGGGCAGTTCCGGTGTCCTTGCCTGTAATGACCAGATCTGAAATCGCCAAGTCCGGCATTTGGTAAAAGATGTCGTTGGTGTCCTGAAATAAGACGCTAGTCACCGGCATCTGGTTCGACGATTGAATGAATTTAAAGACATGGGTAAACGGGCCAGCGCCGCTGACCACTACTGAGCCCATGCTGAAAGCCATGAGCCAACCGGCAACGAAGCTATCCAGATCCCAGGTGGCGTCGAATGCCGTGGTGTACTGCGTAGGCACCTTCAACGTTGGCCACTGGTGACCTTTGTTGGCCAACTGTTCATCCGAGAAATACTGCTTCTGGATTTGGGCAAACGATGTGCCGGGAAGACGAGGCCGTTGCGTGTAGCTGGCCAGCGCAACCGGAACCTGCAGCGCGGCCTGCTTGTTGGGTGCAAGGGCCAGATTGCGCACCTCTAATAAATGTTGCGGCTCATAACTCATTGTGAATCACTCTCCCTTTTTTGCGCCTTGGTGGGCGCGATCTTTTCAATAGGTGGCTGCGGCTTCGGAGCGATCTCGAACAGCGGGTGGCCATCGATCATCTGGATGCTGAGCACTCTCAACCAATCGAAGGCTTTGGTCACGCGTTGTGTTTGGCCGGGCGCGAACGAGAATTCATGTCGACCGTCGTGAACGCGCACAAGCGTTCCACCGGACCATTTCGCTCCAAACTCGCTCAGTTGCACATCAACAAAATCTTCCCCTGACATTTATTCCTCCTCAAAATTGCGCTATAGCTTGGACGCGCACACGAACCGAATACCAAGTACCGTCCTTGCCATACTGCTCTGCGCTGACACCTGCAAGCTCCACTGGGCCTGTTTGTGATGTCCCGCCGTCCAGCGGAAGCCTTTGTCCCGCGAGAGTAGCGCGTACCGAATCTACGAGCGCCTGGGCGCTGCTTCGTTCTTGTTGCGCGGTACGCAAGTCCTGTGCTCCGACGAAGACCAAGAAATCGTGGTACGTCTGGTACGTCTTGCGAGTCGGGTCTTGACTCGGATTGTCCTGCGTAGCATCGAACATCACGAGCGCGGCGGGCGGAATCGCCACCAAGTTTCCCTGCTCATCGAAGTCTTTACTCGACAATCCGTCGACCTGCACCCCTGGTAATAGCGGACTGGAACGCAGGACGGCAATCAATCCATTCTCGGCATCATCGATCTTGAATTGAGTGGGCATCTACTGTGATCCTGTCTGTACGTACCGCTCAATGGCTGCCTTGATCTTGCCTGGATCTTCAGGGCGGACGACAAGAAAGGGGCGAGCGGGAATTCTCACCTTGCGTCCGCGACCCGCGAATCCGCCTTCCTGCTGGATGCGCGCATACTTGAGGTTAGAGCCGATGCGCAGCACGGTGCCGGAAATCACGTACTGCGCGTTGTCGGTCACACTGCTGCGAAGCCTACCGCTCTGAATGAGGATCTTCCGGCCTGGACCACCTTTGCCACGCTTCAGAGTTGCGGGAGACAGCGCACGCCACGAACCAACTGGCGAACCCTGATCCTGAAACGTGCGAATGATGGAGCTACGCATGATCTGTCCGACGATTCGCAGAATAGGTTGCGGATTCAATCGCTGGCTGAAGTTGCGTAGCGCTATCTGCAACTGCTGATCGTTAATGGTGACGCCGATTGTGGGGATAGGACTCACACGTACCCCGCAAGATTGTCGTCGCTGAAGCGCTCAGCGTTCTGTGTGGCCCTGACGTCGCCAGATCCGGACTGAGGGACAGCCGCAACCGGCTGATCGAGCGAAGCCTTGCCAACACCCACATCGCGAAGAAACTGAAGCGCATACTCATAAGCTTCGCTTACATCCTTCTTCATCCTCTTGCGGCGCTGGTACAGGAACCATTCCGCAATCGTGAGCGTAAGTCCATTGACTTGATTCGACGACTGAAGAGGGATGGTGTATCTCTGCCGACAGTAAGAGTCGATCAACGCCGACGCCTCGTCCAATATGTCCGAGACAATCTTCACGTTGACCTGTCCGGAGTTGGTGTCATCGGTCAACTGCACCAACTCGGACGGTGTAATACGGCGAGGAGAGAGATCGTCTTGAGTCGCGTAAGCCATTAATCTTCCCTCGCTACGCGCTGAATCACTTCAGTGCCGATGGAGTCTGCTTCCTCTTGCGTCAGCTCGAGCACAGATCCGACAGCATGATCCTGGCCATCGCGACGCAGGGGGTACAGAACGCGGTAATTTCTTTTAGGTGATTTATCGTTAGCCAATTTGTTTATTACCCCTTTCAAAAAGGATTTGCTAGGTTCGCGGATTTAGTTGAAGAGCAATCTGACCGACGTAGTGGAAGCATCGGTCTGGACGCACACGTCCTGGCCGGGCGGGACCTGCGCTCCCAGGTAGTACGTTTGAATTGGCGGATTGACAACCGGCCCTAGAACAACTGTGGTGCCGGTTGCGCAATTGGTGCCAGTGCCAAACTGAATCGTGAAAGAGCCGGACGAGCCGGTAGATTTCTCTACTAAGACCGACCTGATGTAAGTCTGCGATGTTGAGGGCGCGGCGATCACCCGCGTGAGCGTGGATGTTGCAACGGCGGGTGAAACATTGCTCAATTCGCCAGTCTGCAATATGTTGCTGCCTTGCGCACTGGCCCCAGCGCTGACGAATCTCAGCTTGAGCAAATTCTGCTCACCAACTTGTTGCGCGATCACGTGGGTGGAAGGGGCGGTCATCAACCCTAATAGGGCTGCGCCAACCACGACTAGCACAATGGATATCTTCCTCGTCATTCGTCTCTCCTTTAAGAACGATGATTTGCTACTTTGACGCCGCCCAGGGCTTTCGCCCTGGACGGCAGCTCTGGCGATTCTCCGCGACCTCCGTCGTTTTGGATTTCCGCCGCGTCGAACCACGGCGGAGACCTAAGCGACGGCGTTATTGAACAGATACGCGCTGATGTTGCTGGTCACTTGCTGTGCGTAATAGAAATGGACGGCCAACTCGTCTGCCTTCGCGCTGGCAGGTGTCAGACGCGCAATTTCAGTACTGAACCCCTCCACTGTGCCGGGTGCGTTCTTCCACACAAACGTCTTTCCAAAACTGACATCAGCCGGACTGGCGTTCTGTTGCACGTACGCAAGAATTGCAACCTTTCCCCACACGAAACGTGGCACTGCGTTTTGATCGAGCTGGACCGCCGATGCCAATACAACCTTGGCAACACCAAAGACAGCAGCCAAATCGTCCAGGGTTACTTGTCCGCCTTTGGTATAAACGAGGCGCTGGATGATCGCCGGATGAACCCTCAGCTTCTGATAGACAGGATCGCTGATGATCATCACGTTTGCTTCCTGGCCAATCTGCCGAATCACAGACTTGCCAGTCTCAACGTCGCTGATAGGGGAGGAATCAGCGAGGGCAGACCATTGCGATCCGCCAGCCAAGGTGACAACGTTGGTATTGGCATAATTGGCCGGATTCGCTGCAAGCGCCGCAGCACGGACCTCTTGACGCAAGAACAACTTATCCAGAATGGTTTGCGTGGCCCACTGCTCTACGTCGCCTGCGCTAAAATTGGCCCGTTCTTCGTCAGGAATCTCTCTCGCCAGAGAATGATCGGGACAGAAATAGCGGTTCTTTGAAAGCGTCTGCTGGATTCTCTCAGCCGGAGCTGCTGGAGCGCGCAAATCGTTTTCGCGCAACGCCTGATTTTCACGTCCAAATATCCAATAGAAATCTGATTGCGCTTCGACGGGGACTCGCGGCAGTAGCACCTCAGCCACCATCGAATTGTTACGGTAGAGTTGCGCGAACTGCGAAAGCGCAACGTCAATCTTCCCCTGTACCGGATTTACCATTGCACCGGCGAAATTGATTGGTCGAGTTGCCATCTAGAAAAATCCTCCCTAAACGTCGTTCCCTTCAGCACGAAGGAAAAATGATTGGTGTTTATGCGCTTAACACTGAATGCCACTGCCCAGCGACTGCGCAGGAAAAGTTGGCGGTCTTTCCGCCAGGAATTGCGAATGCGGCATTGACGCCAAGAGAGTTGATTGCGTCATTGACGCCGGGGAATAGATTCATGCTGTTGGCTGCTGCGTTGGTGACCGTCTGCTGAACTCCCACGCTTGCGGCCACCAGTTTTACGCTGTCTCCAACAGAGGCGACAACCGTTACGCGATTCAACACGGCCGGAAGCAGTGTGGCGTTTGCCTGTCCGCCGCCAGCGAACGCAACAATTCCATTCAGACTGGAAACGGTTGGAAGCGAGCCAGCGTATCCTGTGCCAATTCCGTTGGCATACCACTGGCCAGCAGAGACGCAGGAGTAGATCACGAATGAACCCTGCATCTGCGACACGCCGATGCCAGCCGGCACATCGTTGATGACATCGTTTCCAGTGCCAAAAATCTGTGCCGGATTGGCTCCGTGATTGATCACCATGATGGTGAGCCCTCTCTGAGCCGGTGGTAGAACGCAACTATCGCCAACATTGACAACGGTTCCGATCCGGTTGATCTCCGCTGTGAGCGGAGTTGCATTTGCCTGTCCTCCTCCAGCGTGAGCCACCAGATTGTCGGCGAAGGATTCAAAAAAGAATCCGTTCAGCGTGAGGCTCGAAACAATTGGGCTGGCCGCATTGTCGATGGTGCGGAATGGAATCACGAACAGCAGAAACTCATCTCCCTGCTGAACCGCAGCTTCGAGAGCTATGCCGACGACTTCGTAAAAAGTTCCAGAAACGTTGCCGACCGGAGCAAGCTGCCCGGTCGCGCTATTGATGATGACCCACTGATTGCGAGCAATCGGACCATCGGCGATTGCCGTGACTTCGCCGAATTGGATGAGAGGAACCGGATCGCCAGCGTTGATCGTTGGAAGTGCGGTAACGCCCAAAGCTCTGGCATTGGGCGCGGCTGGCAATGTAACCGATGCAGGGGCAGCTCCTGCGATAACGGCCACGCCCGCCGCCAGCGGAACATCTCCCGCATACGTGCGCGTGAGATTGGGCGAGATAACTCCAAACTGCGACTTAGCCATAACCTTCCTTTCTGCGCCCGATCAGCGGCGGCGGCCCGCGAAGAGACTCATTTGCATTACGCTGATAAGATCAGCGCGATTTAGACATTCCCCACTGCTGCAGCACCCGGCTCGTACTCGCCACTGGCGCGCAATCTCGTAAGAGCTTCTCCGTAGGAAATCTTCTCTTTTGTAGATAGATCCTTTGCGGCTTCGGCTAGAGAAACTGAATCCATATCGACCACAACCCCGCCTCTCGGCGAAGGCTCGGTGAACCGGACTGATTTCTTGGCACCTTTGCCTGACGCGGCTGTTGTGACGACGATTTGTCCATCGGGCACCATCTTGGGCAGAGCCAGCAGGAAATCCGCGAACACTTCTGCGTGGGGCTTTTCGACTTTCTTGTCGCCTTCGCCAAAGCTGACCTTGGTTTCCACCAACGCAAGCTCGGTGAAGATCTGCGGAATGCCCATCTTGTCGAAGGCGGGAATCCATCGCTGACCGTCTTTCACGCGCTTGATTTGCGCCTCGGCATAGCTGGCGGCAGCCTTTTTCTTCTTTGCGTTGGCTTTGCCGCTGTTCGGCTCGTCATCCTCCTCATCATCGTCGTCGTCATCGTCGCCATCGGCGTCGCCTTTCGGCTTTCCGGCAAACTTTGCCAACTGCTCCTCAAACTTTTTGGCCGACTCTGCGATTGCATCGGCAATGCGCTTATCAAGCTCCTTCTCGTTCATCTCTGCAACGGTCTTGGGCTTCATCAAATCGGAAAAGAATTTCTTCAGCGATTCCATGAAGCTCTTCTGCATTTGCTCAGGGTCCATCTCATCCTCCTTTTCGTTGAAATCAACTGCTATTGCTTCACCAGCGCTGAAAGAAGCAAGCTTCACATCAGCAAGGCCCTTCACCTCGGGCGGCATTGCGCCGAGGAAACCGACGTGCCGCAGTGCCGGTCCACTGGCAGTGCGGTAAAAACTGATAGAGCGTTTTTTAAAGCTGCCAGCGCGTACTAGTTCCTCAAATGCGGCTGGCACCTGCTTCAGCCTGCCCTGCAGCACATCTCCAACGCGGCGAAGCTTCTCCACCCAGCCATACGCGGGAGCGTCGTCTTTAGGGTGACCGACAACCACCGGAGCTTCGTGTTTCCCCGGATCGTAGAGCGCGATCATCTTGTCGATGTCGGCGGTGGTATACGATCCGTTGTCGCCATAGTCTCCAGCGCGAAACAACTCGACCCACTGTCCATTCAGAGTGCTCATGCTTCTGGTTCTCCTCCAAATCCATCGTCAGGTACGCCTGCGGCTGCAGGCGGAATGCGGCGCAGTCCAGGAGTGTCCGCTTCGTCGTCGACATCGTCCGGTCCCTCGGCGGTAACGAGACACCGGCAGTTGAAGCCAAGAGGCGGATACAGCCGGTTCCACACAGGATCGTCATTGCGTGCAGCAAAACCGTTTAGAACGGCGTGAGCGAGCCGGACGCGAGAATCGCCAGCCGTGCGAAGCACCCAGTAAGGAAGCGCGGCCGCTACGGCGGGATCAGACATTTGCTCAAACCGGCCGTTGCTGTATGCCGTCATTACGTTCGTCTGAAAGACCGTGTCGATCTGAACCTTTGACAGCCGCTCAATTCCTGCTTCGTCGGTCAGCTCATCCACGGCTGCGCGAAAATCTTCTTGCGTTCCGCCGCTTTCGAGAACATCTGCCAGGGCACTCTTGATCTGCTGGATCAGCCTGAGATCGCTGATGCCGGAAATGGTGAACGCCTGCTTCTGATACTTCTTGGCAAGCCCATCAAAGGCATCCCGCTTGATTCCAATCAGCTTGATGATGCGATCAATGGCAGCGGTAAAAGGGACATTCTCGAAGCCAAGTTCATCGGCGAAGCTTGCCGTCGTCGCCGCACGAAATTGCCTGCCAGTCTTTTTCTGGGCATCTACAAGAACATGGGCGCGGCCCATCAGATCGAACGCAGCCAGATAGCGCGCATACACGCCGCCAAGTTCCCTTTGAAAGGAATCGGTCAGAAGATGCGGGGCCACAGTTGAAAGAGCGCGATGGTGAACGGAGATCATTCGATGCTCCCTCCCCTAAGCCCTTCGGCTACTTCGTGGATGCGCTTCTTATAAAGATCTCCGAGGCGTCCCTGAAGGGAACCAAGCAAACTACGCACCTCGCGAAGATTGTGGCGGGCAACTGCATCGCTCAGACTGCTGATCGCGGCAGCGCCGCTCGATATCGGCGCGCCAGGAGCACCGGATGGAGAGAGCACTTGATCTTGTGGACCCGGCTCTGGAATGCCATAACGGGATTGCATGTACTTCTTTGGGATCGGTACGCCCATGGCTTGCGCCTCTGAATCGATCCCGATGCGCTGAACCAGATCTTCTTCATCTTCCTTATCGATCAGAAACTTTGGCGTTGGGACGTTGGGGCCGAAGTTCCAAATGGTCAGCCGCCGTAGCAACTGATTCGTGATGATGGTTTCGAGCTGACCGGCAAGCTCGATATCTTTCAGGAAAAACATCTTGCGATGAACGTCGCCCTGGCTGCGCGATCCCGTTCCTCCCTCGTTGCCGTAAGTGGTGAGCGTTTGACCGAGGATGACGCGGGCGATCTTGTAATTCATCTTGTCGTGCAGCTTTTCGTACACACCCGGATTCTGCGTGCGCGATGAAGTGAGCAGTTCCTTCACCACCTGAAAATTCGAGGGAACGGCGATGGCAACCTTCTCGATCATGGCTTCGGCGGCCGCCAACGCCTTGCTCTTTTCGTCGTCTGTGGCTCCAGGCTGATACATGACTGCGGCGGTGCCTGGACCTTTCTCAGCGAAGCGCAGCCAGAAACGCACCGTCTGGCGCTTGAACCAGCTCGGCCAAAACACGCGACGCAGCAGCGGGCGCCCGCGACGATTGCCGGATCGCGGACGAAAGCTGAAGATCAAGAACTTTTCTTCGGGAACGAGATCGCCGCCATCGACGGCGTAAGGATTCTTCAACAGGCGAAGAGGCCCAGATTGCATCATGTACTGCGGATTGAAGCTGAACAACTCCTGCGGCAAATCGTGGATCGATGACAGTCCGGCTTGTCCGGAGCTAACGTCATAAATCACCTCTGATATGGACAGACCATATCCAGCCGCATCCAGCAGAGCCTCCAGCACTCCGCGAAAATTGGACAGTCCTTCGACTTGCTGCTTGCAGAATTGCGCCGCATCCTGCGCCGGGCCGGATTCGTCGCCCGGTAAAATCTGCCACTCACGCGACAGCACGGCCAACTTCAGCATTTCGAGCGCAGAGCCAACATCGTCATCCTTCTCTTCCAGTTCACGATAGAAAAGGAACGCTGTGCGGAAATCACGAATCATCGCTGTCCAGATCACCGTCGGATCGCTCACACCCACGAACGCATTGGCCAGTGAGAGCGTAGTGCGGTAGACGCCTTCAAGCACATCAGGCGTAGCTAACGCTCCCTTTGGGGCCTTGGCAGGCAGATCGTCCGCTGCAGACATGTCAACGAATTGGTCAGTTTGGCTCATGCGTACACGTGCGCCTGGCTCGAAGAGCTGGCGAGAAAGTCGGTTGAGATGGAGGGACCGGAAGCAGCGGCAATCGCCAATGCCAGAGACCAGAATTCATCGGCATGGCCCTGCTCGGTGCGCTCCGCGTCAAATCTGAAATGTCCCGTCGTGCTGGAGTACCGTTTCACGGCGTTGATGCTTCGCCGCAGTGCTGGAGCCGAAGCTATCCGGACACGGCGCTCTTCGAAGGCGCGTTTGGTTTCGGTCGCCATTGCCTCTTTGTTGGCAATGGTGAAGACAACCTCTTCAACTTTTGGACCGTGCTTGAGTTTGAGATCCTCTGCCAACTGAGCACCGATGCCGGTTGAGTCGACGCAAGAGCGTAGAGAGCGGCGCGTTACCGGCTCGATCAGATCGAACTGGGCGCGGAAAGGAGTCCGCTCCATCGTGTTCATGCGGCGCATCCACAGCACGTCACCAACCTTTTCAAGTGCGATATCTACTGTGCGGTCTTTCTTACGGCCAATATCGACGCCTTGATACACGTTGCCCACTAAGCTTTCTACCGCCAGATCGACTGTGGCGTGGGCACTCTCGCAGGAGACCACCAACTCCATCGGAATGTAGTTCTGGGCGTCGGCCAGGAAGGCGCAGCAGTACTCCTGCAGCCATGTGTCTTCGTCTCCCGCCGCTTCGCGTAGTGCGGCGACGTCGACAGGACATCTCTCTTCCACAGCCGTGTAGATATCGAGCCAATGAACAGACCAGATTCCCTTGGTCCAACGGCATTCCTTCATTCCACCAAGCGGATCGACACTTGCCTGCCTGCAGATGTCCCAATATTTCCCCGATTGCCCGTTCGGAGTGGAAATCACCTCAAGGCTGTGGCCACGGCTGATGATCGCCATAGCGCCGCGCCAGATCTTCATGGCATCCCGATGAAAGGCGAATTCGTCCAAGACAACGTCGCCGCTGAATCCGCGAATGGTGTCAGGGTTCGCGGGCATGGCGATGATGCGCGATCCGTTGTGGTGAAACGTGATCTGATATGCCTTTTCCGTCGTATCTGGAAACTCGATCTCTTCGAAATCGAAAGCCTCTTTCACAGCCTGCAGATGAACTTTGCAGTATTCGATGGCTTCTTTCGATTGCCGCTCCGAGGCAGAGATCCAAACCGTAGTGCCTTTGGTGGCTAGACGACGGCGAACATGGCGAAGAGTCGTTGAAAAGGTCAGGCCAGTCTGCCGGCCTTTCACCATCAGCTTGAAGCGAGACTCATCCTCGATCCATCTTTTCTGGTAGGCGTAAAGGACAACCAACGCGGTAAGCGTGGCCACAACTCCACCTTTTTCCACGGCGCTCACTGCCACTCTCCCGTTTCAATTTGCTTGGCAATGCGACATGCCCTTCCTCCAACCTGCTCGGCCCACGCCGATTTCAAGAGCTGCTGTGCTGCAAGTGGATAGTCGCCGGATTCAATGGCGGCAAGCGCTTTGCGGAACTTAAGAAGTCCCTTAAGTCCGAGATTGAAAGACATGTTCACCAGCGCCGCACGGCGGGCAACATCCAGGCGTTGCGTCCACGGCAGAGCACAAATTAGTGCATTCGTGTGGCTGCCGATGTCGTTCATCAGAAGAATCTCGGCCTCAAGTGCTGTCACGCCGACGGCCTGCAGATTGCGCCCGTATCCAATGGTCAGGATTCCTTTTGAATCCGTATATGGCTTCAATCTCAGCCCCTCATCCCTGATGAGCTGCGTTATCAAACCACGAAGCTTGAGTTGTTGCGATTGATCGTTCATTGGCCAAGTCCGTAAATTTCGTCGATCTTCCTCTTCAGCTCTTCCGGCGAAAGGTTCTTCTTCTCGTCGACCTCTTTCTTAAGCGCCTGTGCCTTCTCTTGCATTTGAGCGATCCGCATCTCCAGAGCCTTCTCGCTGGTCGACTGCTTGCGCTCGTTTGTGGCTTGGGCGCGCTCCATGATGTCGAGCTTCCGCTGCTCGACCAGCAGAAGGCCCAGCTTCAGAAGCTCACTGCGAAATTTCTGCTGATCTTTGGCGTTGGAGGACTGCATGAGCGCGAAGATTTGATCGCCGAGAGCGTTCCTGACCGCATCGGGCAGATTCTCAAATCCTCGCACTGCAAAAGCGTTCGCGAATTCACGCGCTGCCTGCGCCCTTGCCAGCACTTCAGCCTTTACCTGCGAAACGCGCAAGTCATACCAACGATGCAAAGAGACTTGGGGAAGTCTCTTATCGGGAAATAGCGCCAGTACCTCTGCAGCAACTTTTCCCCACTCTTTAAAGTCCGGAGAAAGCTGCTCGATCTCGTCCCATGTCCGCCCGGCGACACGTTCGGCCTGGATGCGGTCGCGCAGCTCGACCGGCAGCCGGTCGATCTTTAGCGGCTGCTGCGTCTTGCGCTTCTCTCCGGTATGCGGGCGCTTTGGCACTAGACCACCTGCACAAGCGGATCAGTCTCGACCTTGGCCACGATCCTCAAGCCATGCGCCGTGATTTGTATTTCGCTGATACGAACATCTCCGGTGGCGTCATCCTTTTGCTGGCGAAATTTGAGATAGCTCATCTCCCCAAGGTCCTGCAGCAAAGTGCGCACGTCGTTCTGGCTCACCGAATATCCAAGGTCCTGCAGCAGGCCCCATAGGCAAAGATCATCCAGACGGCTTTCCTGCTTTAGGTGCCCATTACGAACGAGCGACAGCACAACGCCTCTCCACCGCTTCATCTGTGCTTCACGCTGAATGCTGCTCATCTCTTGTGCCTTTCGATCTGTGCTGATGTTTCATTTCTTCCATCGAGCGCTGCAACTCATCCTGAGAGTCGATCACGCGCTCTAGTTGCGTTCCGACATAACTCAATAAGCGACGCTGCTCGATTCGTTCGCGGTCATCTTTATCAGTGAGCGACCGTACCGCGTCGGCAAGCTCCTGCTGTGAAGCGGCCATTTTCTGGCCGACGTTCAATGCCTTGCCAAATCGGTTGTCAACGAGGAACGCGATCAAGCCAGTGAACAACCACGCCGGACCAAAATGCTGCACGGTTTCCAGAAGCAACCTTGGCTCCTTCGTTGCCAGCGTCAAGGCAACTCCGGCACCAACTCCAACACCGCCGAGAAGGAGATTTTTTGCCGACATCGGCCTTTCCACGTTCACGCCACCCCCAAAATGTGATTTTTGGGGGTGGAACCGTCTCGTAAAGTGCTTTCGTGCCATGGCACGAAGGCTGTGTGCCATGGCACGAACTCGTGGAAGGTATGTAGACACCCCCCAAACGCTCCTAGGGCGTTTAAACGCGAAATTCGGGGAGTGCCCAAATTGCTATTGACTTCGGAGTTTTCGATGTGTCTTCCAGACTGCGATATCAGGCGTGAGTAGGCTCGTGTGCGGACGCCTGCAGCTTCTGCAAAAACGCCTGCACTCTGACTTGCGCCGCCGAGTTGATCTCTGCGGCTTTCGCAATCAGCTCGGCATCCGACAGACCGGATTCCGTCCGAAGCGTATGCACGAGTTCTGTCGCGTTGGTCAACGTTTGCAACGCCAGATTGAGCGATTGCACGATAGTGTTTGGGTTCAAAGATCACCTCACTTGTTTTGACCGCATCGACGGCGGCGTTGATGGTTTGGAGTAGAAGCGGCAAAGTTGCAAAAACATCACCGAGCCGCTTCTGAGCCTGTGTGTTCTTTACTCCAAGGACACCCTGCGAATTAAGCTTGGCGAGACCTGCTGATAGTTCGCTCACCCACTGCACAACCTGCTGCCTGTTCGAGACATCGATGCTGTTCAGCGTTTTGATACGGCCAATGAAGGTTTGATTGAGGCTGATGGCATTGTTCGCCGCGATTCCGGCAGCAATCGCCTCATCGGTTGAAATCAGGTTGGCCGCGTATACCGACTCAATCTCCTTTTCGCCAGTATCGAGAATGGCCGCCATCTTGAACGCGGCGGAATCGATCTGGCGCAGAGGAGTCTGCTGAGATGGCGTCACCGGAACCTGAGTCTGAGTGCTGCTGTGTCCTGCGCAGCCCATGAGCACGGCGCATAGCACCGTCACTGCGACAATAAGGGCAGTCTTCATTTGCCCTCCTTTACTGCAAGCGGCTTCTTGGCATGGTGGATGTGGAGGACGTGAGCGACGGGTTGAATAACATGCTGGTTCACAGCATGTGCCGTCTTCTTCACTCCATATCCTGTCGCGCCAATTGCGGCCGCAAGAACGATGATTCCTGCAGGTGGCATGGTTCAAATGTCCTTTCCGTTTAAGGTGCGGCGGCGTCTTCCCTGCGGGGAGAAGGAATTTTTTGGAAGCGCCGCCCGCCCGCGTCAGTTGTGCGAGTCGAGATATAAATCAACTGCGGGACATGCGGTGTCTGAGCTAAAGAAGAAAAAGCATCTGAAGAAGATGATGATTATGACGATAATGCGGGGAGTTCCAATCCTGGCAGGCACACCACAAAAAGGGTGCGGCTTGGAGTTTAGTCCAGGCCGCGCCGAATTTCTATTGCCTTCGAGGATGTTAGCCGATCTCCACCAGAAAACCTGCTATCGCAGTTTCAGTGAGTAATTGGCGATCAGCAGCTCACGTTTATGTTGATGTGTTCCCCTAGCCAGCGAGTAAGAGGTCTTTACCGTCCGCACAGTCATCTTGTTCTGACGTGCAAGTTTGCGGATGATCGGAGCGTCGTCAAAACTCATCAAGAATTTACCCTGAATGTGAGCCAGCAGATTGAACAGCTCTGGGACTCGCTCGCCCAGAGGTTTATAACGGCTGTTTGGAGCAAAGTTGGTGTAAGGCGGATCGAGGTAAAAGAAGGTGTCTGGACAATCGTTGCGGTCAATACACTGCGCGAAGTCTCGGTCCTCGACCAGTACGTGCGCCAGCCGGTCCGCTGTTTGCTCTAGCAACATATTCACACTGGCTAGGGACCTGCGCAGAGCAGGTTTCGAGCCGAGCTGCTGGATTGCGGCGCTGGCAAAGGTGCGCCCCATGCAGCCGAATGAGTTCCACGTCAGATAGCTGAATCGTAAGGCTCGCTCAACTTCATTTTCGGTCTCGCGGATCTCAGTACTGCCGGACTGGCGCAGCAGATCGCGGAAGCGCTCCGACGCCACCACGTCTGTTTCCAGCAATTCGGCCAAGGCGGACGGACGGTGTTTGGCCACGCGGAAGAAATTCACCACGTCGCCGTTGATATCGTTCAGAACTTCCCACTCGCTTGGTGCTTTTGCGAAGAGGAGTTTTGCTGAGCCGCTGAACACTTCCACATAGGCTCGATGTTGGGGAATGAGCGGAAGAAGGGTTTTGATCAACGAGCGTTTGCCGCCCGGCCATCCGAATGGTGCATCCATACTGCTTTTGGGAAAATCGCCTTGCTTAGAGAACGAGCGCAGATCTAAAACGTTGGTCGGTGCTGGAGAAGATTTTGAAGATGATGAAGACAATGGCGCGGGAACACCGCGCCATTGTGTTTGAACGAAGTTCTGTGGAAATGCGTTAGTGCTTTATTCCGCCATGATGAGAGCAAGCCCCCTGAGTGTTTTCAGCGTGACTCTTGGTGCCGTCAGTGCATTCAATTTCTTTGCCTGATGATTTTGAGGCGGATTTGCTTGAATGGGTCTTTGTCGAAGAACTCTTGCTCTTGCCATGTTTTTGGGCAAAGAGAGCAGGAGAAGTCAAACACAAAAACAGCATGATGGTCACAACACGATTCATCGGTTGGTCGTTACCTTTCTTTAAGCCAAAGCTAAATTGGACAGCCTAGAACCTTTAGACGTGAAGACAGCTTCAGATTCCATGTGGCTTGTTCTGTGGCATCGCTGAAATTTTGCCTGATAAGGCTCTTGGCCTTTACGATTCGGTCGGTATAAACATATTTATTGTTGCTGATGCATGCATCAGCTGCAGAGTCAATTGCTTCAATAGCCGCCGCTTCTTTTCTTTTTGCGCCGTAGGATAACGACACTGCGACAGCTATGAATATAGCAACAGCAGCGGATACTACAACCACCCATCTGGTGCCAACTGGCTTCGGCTCTGAAAATGATGAATTTGGCTGATTGCAGAAAGGGCATTTCGGCCATTCCTGTTGAACTTCTTTGCCGCAATTGGCGCACTGGTGTGACATAGCTAACTCCCTGAGTTACAAGACCAAAAATTTACCTCATTTGCCCTTAAAAAGGGAGAAAATGTCGCCAATGCTTCCAGCATTAGAGGAGATTAAGATTTATGTTGATGATTGCGAGATCAATGGTGGTTCTCATCATAATGTCTAGCGCGGCCATTTCTACAACCAAGAAAGATGGACCTGTCCCAGCTCCAATGTGTCCGCCCAGTGACCCCAATTGCAATCCCCTGCAGTTTATCCAGTAGCCCGTTTGAAAATCTTTGACGGCTGTGAGTGAACTGCTGTACGCTTGCTTCACTCACAGCCATGAGATTGGCCGATCTAGCATTGAGCATGTCAGGCGCTACCCTGATTTGCATACTTCTGTTTGTAATCCGCTCAAGACGACAATCTGCTAGATTTCCCCGGTTTTGCCTATATCTTGCGTATTCGGTGCTAAGGACACTGGCCTGCATCGTGTGCATGATTTTTTTCAGTTCCGGAATTTTTTATTATCTGTATTGGTCGACTGCCCTGATTGGTGAGGTCTTCATTATCTTTGTGTTGAGGGAAACTTTTGCCGATGTTTTTTCTGCGTTTTATGTTCTGAAGTGGTTTAGAAGACTTGTTACATCAGTTACGTTGGTCAGTCTAGCCTATGCCATCGCAAGGGGTTTCATTCACCCAGCCTATCAGGCTAACTCATTGGGAAAATTGGTCTTTTCCGCTGAAATCGGCATGCAGATAATTCAGGCGGCCCTTATTATTCTTTTCATCTGGCTGTGGAGATTCTATAGGGTTGAATGGGACGCGCCCTCGTTTGGAATAGTGGCCGGATTCGCATTTGCTATCTCTGGCAGCCTGGTAGCTTACATGCTGCGTTCCGATTTTGGAACAAAACTCAATTTGATAACCAAATATTCAGGTTCCGTGTCATATATAGTGGCTATCGTCATTTGGCACATTTCATTCTTAGGAAAGCAATCAGTCTTTGCGCCAAGGCCGGTTGCGGATTCGTTGGATGAGTTGAAGCGCTACTCGACAGTTCTAAGGAAGGTAAGATGAAAGTTTCGCTCGACACCGTTGTTGCGGCGACTTTGCTGCCCTCAATAGTGCTGCCCCTGGTCGCAAGAGCTGTTAGAAAAGTTCCTGCCAGCACCATAGATAATCTGCACCTTTTTCTTTGCCCAGTGGATTTAGAGTTGATCGGATCGCTTCTAAGCCCATCGACAGAGGCTTCAATGCGGATGCGGCTATCGACCGATGGATTTCGCAAAGGTCAGAGACTTCGAATTCTTGGAGCCTTCGAACAGGTTAGCAGAATGTCTCGCAATGTGGCAGCGATCTACAATTGCATGAAGACTGAGAGCGCGAGATTGCGCGACACGAATCCTGATTGCTTTGATGAGCGCCAAACGCTCATAGTACAAGCGATGGAAGAAGCCACACAGATAGATAGGTGCCTTAAGCTGCTGCAAATCAGGATATTTTTCTGGATCGCATTTCGCATCGACGCTTGGAGGTTTTTGCCGAGCCCAAGCTTGTCCGATCTCAGGCACTCTCTTGGAACAGAGATCGTTGGTGCTTATGCAGATTTTCGAGGATCTATAGGAAAGCTCACCCTCACGTATGGGAATGATCGCCATGAGCAAATAATGGCGGCGCTATAGATTTTTTTTCTTGGGACTCCCAATCCAAAGAATGATTCTGCCAAGAATTTTCCAGTCTAACCGCCCGGTGATTACGTGAGCATGAAAGCGCTTGTTCTCTGGCTCAAGCAATTCTTGGCCATCGTTGTGCACAAGCCGTCCTATCACAATGTCGTTAGCTGGATTCAATGCCGCCACAATATCCCCATACAATGCTCTTCTACCTACAGAAGTAATTTCAATCACGGCTAAATATCCCTCTTCGAGAGTCGGTGACATCGAATCTCCGTGAACCCTAATAGCAAAAACCTTATCGACCTGTCCGGTAAAGTCTTTCGGGGCTGGCAAACAGATCGTGGACTCTATATCTTGTTCTCGCAAAGAAGATGTACTTTTTAACAAAGAGATACGCTTCAATAGGCAAACATTCATTGCTCCTGCAACGGGCTTAGCGGCCTCCTGAGCAGAATCTTGAGCATGTTCGACCACTTCTTCCCTCGATAGGCCTGCTTGCTCAAAGAAAAACCATTTCAGCGGCTCAGGAGCAATCTTACCCATTTCCAAAAGCTTGTTTGCCGAAGGCAGATCGACCTCCGTCTCCCACCGATACACAGTCATCTGTGTGACTCCAAAGCGTTGGGCAAAAACCAATCTGGTTTCACCCAACTCCTTTCTCAGTGTGGAGACCTTTTTTGAGACCTTCTGCTTAATGTCTTTTGGTAGAGCCAAACATTGTTCCTTCTAGGTTGTGGTAAGGCGGACACCCGAATAACGCTGGCGTTAATTTTTCCCTTGCCAAGATTAACGTAAACGTTATATAACGTTCACGTTAATATGGCTGACAAGCGCAAGCAACAGAGTAACACAGCGTTAAATCGATACGCAGCGTTCCACGGGCTGTTTACACGCGTGGCCAAGGCGCAGAAAGTCTCTCGCCAATTTGTTCAACAAGTCGCCTACGGTAAACGCACATCAAGCCGTATCCAGCGTGCTCTCTCGCGAGAAGCCCAAAAGATGGAGCGTCACATCCTTAAGTTTCTTAGCAGTCATCCTTTGCTGCCAATTGAATATCGGCCTGATCCAGATAAGCCGTACACGAAATTACGCGGCCAGTTCGGTCGCATTGCAAGAGAGCTTGGGGTAAGCAGATGTACGGTTTCCAGCGTGGCGAATGGTTATCGACAAGATGCATCCATTGAACGAATTCTCGATGAAGAACTGTCGAAAATTGGGAGAGTCTTATGAGCGAGACTCTGCTAACCCAGAATCAACTTCAGCAGATCAGCGGTTGGTCCGATAGGCACATTCGCCGTCAAGCTTCTACTGGTCAGATCGAAATGCGCATGGACGGCGGCACGAAGAAATTTGTGGCGTCGTCCCTGCCATCGCAATTGCAGCTCCGGATCACCCAGCACCAAATCAAGGTTGACGCGCTTGCACTATGCGGCGGCTCGGCCATAACGCCTGCCAAGCAAGGCCCTTCTGCTGTAGAGGTCGTATCCCTTAGTCCAGAGGGACACAAGCAAGCCCAGGAACGCTTGCAAATTATTCAGCCCTTGATCGACTTTGTTCAGCACAAGCACGACGGCAACCTGGAATCTGTCATACAAAGAGTCGCCGCCGAGCACGGCCTATCACGCAGAACCATCTTCGACTGGAGGCATCGGTACAAGAAAGGTGGATTCACCGCCCTGGCCGACCGGGGACGCTCAGACCGTGGATCGTCGCGCTATTTCGACTCGCATCCTGAAGCGGCGGCTTTCGCGATCAACAAATATCTGAATGAGCGCCTCTCCATTCAGCTTGTTCACGATGCCCTGGTGAGGGAGTGGGATCGACTTTGCAATGGTGCAAGAGACAACCCACCGAACTACAAAACCTTGCGATGCTTCCTGCAGGGGTTGCCAGGAATCATCAAGGTCGCAGCGCGGGAACCGGAGCGAGAGTTTCATGAGCGCTTCGATCCATACCTCATTCGCAAAATCGAAGCCAAGCGCTGCAACGAATATTGGGTTTCCGACCACATGCTGCATGACGTGTGGGTTCGCAACGACGGCGTATTTGGTGAGTTTCAAACGAACGAGGCTTTGCGGCCATGGCTGACCTGCATCGTTGATATGCGCAGCCGCAAAGTTGTGGGAGCGGTATGGTGCTCCACGCCAAGTTCGAACAGCATCAGTTCCGCTCTGCGGATGGCCATTTGCAAATTTGGGTTGCCGGAAACGCTCTATATCGATAACGGCAAGGACTACCAGAAGGTCAGCAAACAAATCCCTGGCCTTTCGCCGGAAGCGGGTGGAGTGTTGTATCGCCTGGGCGTGAAGTGCGATCACTGCCTTCCGTATCATCCGCAGAGCAAGCAAATCGAAAGCTTTTTCCGAACGCTTCATCAGCGCTTCGATGTCCTGTATCCCACTTATGCCGGTAAGTCTCCCAAAGACCTGCCAGAGAAATGCAAAGAAGCTCTGCATGAGCACAAACGGCTGTTGAAGCTTGGTAAAGCCGATCAATCGCCGCTGCCTTCAGCGTCCCAGTTTATAGAAGAAGCCAACTGGTGGATTCATGGCGAGTTCAACACTACTTTCCGCCACTCCGGACAGGGAATGCACCGTCGAACTCCCGATGCCGTCTACGATTTGGAATTGCCGTCTGAATCACTTCGTCCTGTCAATCCAGCGGATGTGGCGGAACTGTTTTGGGATAGGCAACTGCGCACCGTTGGAGAGGGTGGCTCGGTTCGCTTATTCAATGCTCAGTATGAGCCTGCAGATGCGGCTTCCCGTGCGGCCCTGATATTCAAGATTGAACGTGAACAAGTATTGATTGCTTGCGATCCGCTTAACGTCGGCAAAGCCATCGCCTACGACCTGCACGGAAAGATGCTTGGTTGGCTCACCGCTCAAGAGTTGCTCATCCACGGAGAAACGTCCCAGGAGCAAATCCGCCAAAGCATGCGCTTCCGCCGCAGCATGCTGCGCGAGATCAAGAGATATCAAACCGCGATAGGGCGCGCTCGCACCATCGCCGGTGACGTGACGGAAATCGAAGCCCTACGTCAGCGGGCACAGCAAACAGTTAAACCTGAGCCGCACATCCTTTCTCTCCCTGCGGCCAAGGCGGTCAATGCTTCACCTCAGCGATTCCACGCGGCAGAAATTGCCGACCAATTCATATCGGAAGGGGAGTAAGGCAAATGGCAAGGAACACCAACATTCAACATCCACCTGAAATTGTGGCGATCATCGAACGGACCCGTAGGCACCTGCAAAAAAACGGTTTGACGCAACGGTCTCTGGCGGCCCGGATCAACTACTCTGACGCGGCTCTATCGCACTTTCTGAGCGGAACCTATAGCTGGTCGTCCAAGCGAGACATTGTTGACGCTGTGGCGCAGTATCTCGACAAAGCTGAAGGAATCCATAAGCGAAAGCAGGGACCGGCAAAGCTGTATGAGACCAGCAACGTCAGGCTCATTCGTCAAATTTTACAGAGCGCTCTTGAGCAAGGCACCGCGTGCTATCTGCGCGGGGCTCCCGGAACACAGAAGACGTTTGTTCTGGAAAATCTGATCGAAGACATCAACCGCGGGGCACATCAGTCTCAGGCTTTCTACATCAGGTGCCTTTCAGGAATGAAGCCGAGCCATTTGATGAAACGCATTGCACTGGCTTGCGGCGCAATGCCGATAGGCACTCTGCACGTTGTGATTGAAAATGTGCGCTTCCATCTTGAAGACAAGCAGTCCGTACTGGTGTTCGATGAAGCTCAAGGACTCTCGTTTACGTGTCTGGAACTGGTGCGCGAGATCTATGACGTACTCGGCTGCGGAGTCCTATTTGCCGGATCGCATGACCTTGAATCGACGTTCCTGAAGCTCAACATGCAGCAATGGCATTCCAGAATCTCTCGCGGCGTGACGCTGCCGGGACTCTCCCGCGATGAAGCTTGCGACATTGTCAGCACGGAGCTGCCGGACTTCAGCCCTTCCGACATCGCGAAGCTTGTGGACTCCTGCCAGGACCCAGACTTACGCGACGGCAAGGTCCAGAACTACATCTCGGCGAGAAAGCTTTTCAAAACGATTGCAGACATTCAGAAGCGTAGCGCCGCGAAGAAAGGCAAGCTCCAATGAGAGGCAAGACACGATCCTCATTACCCGGTTCGAAGCCCAAGGTCACCGCGTTCAACCGCCGCGTGACCGATCTGCCCGACGTTAGTTTCATCTTGGCGTCTGCCGATCTGGACAAGGTGGCTGTACAGGTGTTCACCGGGCATACCAATTGCTGGGTGCAAGCCAAGCTCAGCGTGGAGCAGGCGCGGTTGTACATGAAGCACCTCAAAAAGGCGACGCAACAGGCTGAAAGAAACCTGTGCACCATCGCCAAAGCCCTGATGAGGAACTCCAAGAGTTAACCAGATGAGCAGGCTTGAACGAGTTGCCAATTTGGCCAGCACCGCCGTGATCGCGTTGGCAGCGTTCTACCTGCTCATTCATATCATCGCCGCGATCCTGCGCGGCTTCGAGGTCTAACGATGAACGAGGCACCACGGTTATTTCGGTGCGCCATCTGCGGCACGATCAAAGGGGATGGCAATCACTGGCTGCTCGTATTTGAGTCACGGTCAATGTCGGTTGATGGAATTGGCGCGTCGGCAAAGACTCGCGTTTGTGTTTCCCACTGGGACAACGTCCTCGCCCTGCAAGCGCAAACCTATCCCGTATGCGGTAACGGTCATGCTCACGTCTTAGTTGACCGTTGGCTTTCCAGCAACTGTCTAGAAGCCTCTCGCAAGCCTGCGAGTGAGGCAAGCGAAGGATTGAATCTATGAACAAGCACAAGATACCTGACACCATGCAGAGCATCGTCGACAGAAAAGGTCTGGACCTACTCTGCAATCTCATGGTCGCGTACCGAGGTGTGTCGTCGTTCGGCGGCAACTGGCACAGCAAAGTGCAGTCCGCTCTAGCGGACTTGAAGAGTCATTTGGGCCATGAAGAGTTTGGCAGATTCCAGTTCGATCTCGTGCGGAAGATGAATTTCGTTCCAGCGCCAAGCGCCGTCATGGAGATCATCGGTGCCGCCGTTAAGCGTAGAAGAGCCGCTAGGACTGAGAAGACCGAAAGCGCTGTTGCTGTCTAAGAAAGGTCAGAACATGGACAGGACACCTCCAACAAAAGCTCAGATCGACGAACTAGTCGATCAATACACGGCAAATCAGAACGCAGCATCTTTTTTCCACCAGATGGCTGACGGATTCAGCAATCAGCTGATTGCTTTGGTAAGGGAGCACGGCTCTGCGCCTCCCAAGACAACCAAATCCTTGCGCCTTGCAGGAGATGTCTACGAGGTGACGGTCAGCTTCAGGTCCCTTTCACCGCGATTGAATGTATCGAAGAAAGTCGAGAAGCCGGAGTGAGCGCTGATCTTAAGAACGCGATATTGGCCACGCTAGTGGGTGAGATGGAAGGTCGATCTATTGCTGAGATCGCCGCCCCGATCCAGATTGCTGAAGCTCTGTCCGTGGCGGTCGTTCTACATCCCGACGCAATCGGCGACGTGCACAGCGAAAGCTTGCAAGAGACGCCCAAGGCTTTTCACGACTTGCATGAAGCCGTCCTCACTCCGTACATGGAAATTCTGAGGGCCGTCTGTGCACTGGAAGCCGTTGGCCTTCTTGAACCGCTGGAGAATGGCTGCAAATCCCGGATAACCAAGCGCGGGTTGCTGCACATAGTGAGCCTGATCGCTTGCGCTCGATTGGCAAAGAGCGGCGAAGACCTGGGCGATGTAAGCGGCCATCTGTTTGAGGAAGTTTAGGGGCGTAGGCATGAGCAAGCACTATACGAAAAACACGATATCTGCCGCCAAGTGGTGCAACAAATGCCACGCATTCACGCAGCACCGCGTCGATCAAGGCCGCATTTCCCATTGCCTAGTGTGCATCGACATCCACGAATCTAGCCGCAAGATCGTGAAGGATGGTGAGGAGCCAAAGCAAGAGAGTTTGTTTAAGGAGTCTCAATGACTATCGCTGAACTCTCTGTGGCACTCGACATCCTCATTACCACGAAGCATATAGATGGAATGCCAGCCTTCAGGTTCAGTCCTAAGAGTACGAACGGAGTTCAGTTCCTTCTCGCACACACCACAACGGCGGAATGGAATAGCGGCATTACGGTCGGTAGTGATCGATGTGCTCAGTTATGCCAGGACGCACATCTGGAAGGTTTGAAGGTAGGAGAACAAAGGAGCAAGAAGTGACGCTTGGCGAATTCAAAATTCCGGTTCCTCTAACTTGTTTTTACTGCGACAAAAGTCTGCCAAAGAAAAGCAAAGCCGATATCGATGGGAAATGGTTGATTGTTGAATGTCCCACTTGCAAATGCGCAACCGCGTTCAAGGCGGCAGGGAAGGTCCAATGAGTAACCACAAGGAGTTTTATAGAAGTGTCGAGGATGCCGTTCTCTCAAATCGTGTGTCTGAGACATGGCCGGAAATATGGGACCGTTTCGTTGAACCGTACCTTCGGGCCAAGCCGTCCGAGTTAAGCGCGCAGTCGCAGGCGTCTACCGCCCTGGCTTCAGGCATTGTTTACGCGGAATACATCGCGGCGCAGCAGGCGGCGTTCATTGCGGCGCTCTTGGCAAAGTACAAGGGCAATCGCTCCAAGGTTGCGCGTGAACTCCACGTCCATAGGAATACTTTGGCCCGGATGATCGAGGCGCTACAGATTGATACCAGCGTCTTTCGCAGAAGTGGTCGGCGCAAGAAGCCCCAGACCGTCTCTACAGGCGTTGACCGTAGGAGCATAGCGTGAGGCCACCTACTCTCAAGCCAGCCGCCGAGCTGGCGATCAACCTGCCCCACGGCCATCGCGTGAAATACCAGGGAGGCTGCCGATGCGTTCCTTGCCGCGCCGCCAATTACCGCTGGGTATCCGAACGGTCGCGAGAAATACGCGCAGGCCGCAGCAACGCCCTTGTCTCTGCAGCAACAGCGCGGCTGCACCTGTTAATGCTTTCCCGCAACGGAGTAGGACGGAGAACCGTCCACGCTTTGAGCGGAGTTTCCCAATCCGTCATAAGGCTGATAGCGACTGGTAGGCGCGATCAAATCCGTGCGGGTACTGAGCGCAACATCTTGGCTGTTGACAAGTCCGCCGTGCATGGAACGTCCCTGGTGGATGCGGCGCCGACCTGGAAGATTATCAACCGGCTGCTGAGCCAGGAAGGATTTTCGAAGTCTGAACTGGCTCGGCGGCTGGGTTATCGCAACGACACCCTTCAACTCGACAAGAAGCGCATTACGGCGGTCAACGCAGCAAAGGTGAGGTCGTTTTACAGACGGCTGGAGGCTTCAGTATGAATCCTGCGCGGCTGGCGGAAATAGCAAGGCAGATCGGAGAGGTCGTACAGCAAAAGAACGCCGCTTACGGCAACAGCTTCGGCAAGACAGGAGACTTTCTCCGTCTGCTGTATCCGAACGGCATATCTCCAGATCAATACGATCACGCGTTCTTACTCATTCGCATTTTTGACAAACAAGTGCGGATCGCCACATCGAAAGATGCCCTGGGAGAAAGCCCTTATTTGGATATCGCAGGTTACGGAATTTTGGGAGTCGCCATGGAAGGAGATAGCAATGAGAACAATCCATCTCGTTGAATCCCTCAGCACCAAAGTAAGTTCAGCGGTCACCACCAATTGTGGACTGCTGATGACAGCGAAAGTTGTCCGCATAAACAACTGGGCCACCGGGCAATGTGAGCACTGGCTCGATGGAAAAGATATCTGTGAGATTTGCCGCGTCTCAGCTATGGAGCCGAAGTTAGCTCAGTTCACGCTTGGCGTTGTTGGTGCTCATCAATGACACATATAGCCCCATCCGACCTGCTCACATGGGTTCAGGAGAGGCATGAGAACTGCCTACGCATAGCGGCGCAGAAGATAGGCCAGGAAAGATACGGATGGCTTGAGGACGCCGCATACTTCGCTGCCCTGTGTGATGTAGTCAGAAAAAGTTTGTAGTCAAAAAAACTCCACGTTGGTGCCATGAGGAGTAACGACCTGTGAAGTCCGAGCATATACAACCTGCCATGATCAAGAGCTACCTATTGGGGATGCTTCCTGAGCAAGAGGCTTCGGTGATCGAGGAACGATATTTCACCGAGACTGCATTCTTTGATCGCATACGAGGAATAGAGATGGACATCGTTTGCGAATTTTTGGAGGGCACGCTTACAGCGGAAGAGCGGGAGCATTTCAATCGCCGCTGTTTACAGTCCCCAAGGCTCATGAAACTGGTGAACGAAGTTAAGTCTGGGCGCGAGACAGAGCGTATTGCTTCGAAACCCCTGTCAGCGATGTGGATCGCTGCGCGCTTCCGTGCCTTGTGCGCTTTAGTCATAAAAATTTTGGGGCCAGAAAAACTAACAAAGGAGAAACCGAAAGAATGAAAATTGCTCGATTTATCGGAACGGTGGCTTTGACGTCGTTCCTCACCATTGTCTTTATTACATCATGCGGCGGCGGTGGCAGCATGAGTGCGCCTGGAGGCGGGTCCGCCAGTGCTCACTCTATCGTCTTTGATTGGAGTCCTGTCAGACTTCTGGGACTTAACTCCAAGACGCATCAGGCCAGCGCGGCCTCGCCCTTCGTCGTGAATGCCCAGACGGCCACAACCGCTTCAGGGAATTTGAGTGGTGTCTGTAACGCCATTGCTCAGAGCAGGGGTCCCGCTGCAACGGTGCTCTACAACCTGGGTCGCTGGACGAGTGGCGAGTGTGATGATGCGCAAACTCCAGACACAGATGTGGGAGTTCGCGTTCCGGCCGCTGGCCAGATCGGCAACCTCGCGGTCGACGCCTTGGGGATTGGAACAACCGATACATCAGGACAACTGGAGGTGAAGATCATCCACCCTGACGGATCGACCACCATTACTCCTTTGACTTGCAGCCTGGGAGTAAATGCCACCGCAAATGGCAAGGTGCATTGCAGTGATTTAGGAGCGGCTCATGCCACCAACGTCGCGCAAGACGACGAGGTATCAGCCCGCATCCACTATGTCGCAGGCGATGCCTACAGAGCAATCCGCGTCAACATCCAATTTGGCGCACCAACTTTGACGTTCTGAGTTCACACGCACGGCCAGGAGCGAACCTGCTCCTGGCCTTCGGTTGTTCCCCTCAAACCTGAACGGAGCCCAGGGATGAGAGATAAGTTAGGTGAGATTAGCGGTACACGCACAAGCTTTTCGGCCACGTTTGTACGGTTTGGACGAAAGCGCGCCTTTAAAGGTCCACCAATCCGGACCGCACTCTTTCAAAATATCTGCGATTCAGCAGGCAAGCAGATGTGCGATCACATCTGGTTTACGCTTGGCCTTCAATTGGAGTCGCTCAATCTTTCCCCTGGAGATTGCATTAAATTTTGCGCCAGGGTTACCACCTATACCAAGGGCTATCGCGGCAGGAATGGATTTGATCAAGAGTTGTCCATCGATTACCGGCTGAGCTTTCCAACGAACATAAAGAAATTGAGCGGCGCTGACGGCACGACTAACGCCGACCAACCCTCTTTGTTCGATGCGGGAGGAGCCTGACGGCCAATGGCGCGCTTCTGCAGATTCTGTGGCAGCTCTCTTACGAATGAGGACGGCTCAACTGATTACGATCATCAATTTTGTACTGACAAGGATTGCCGCAAGAGGGACAAGGCGCAGTTATTGCGCGACACCAGGGCGGCAGACATCAAACGCGGCCGCTGTTCGTCTTGTGGTCAAAAGATTTTCAGTGCGGACATTTGGCGGATCATTCGCACCATCGCCAAAAATATGGGTCTAGAGCTATGAGCAAAATATCAGTGCAGCAATTACGCCGGTTGCAGACATTGTGGACGCAGTATGCTCGTCACGACGTGATGGCGCAGGCTGCCTGGATGGAGCTAGGACAGACCGGGGATCGGGACGCGGCCGCCGCTTCTCGCGAACGTCGGTTGGCTTGGGCATCTGCCAAGCTAAAGAAGCGGATCGCCAGCTTCAGCGACCTATCAGTATCCGACGCCACCGATCTAATCAACTGCCTTCAGGATGAAATGGGCATACCTGAAACGTCACCGCCAAAAGGACCGAGAAGAGCATCACGCATCAAGGATCGTGACCGCGCCCATGCTGCAGGCACGGAAGGCAGAAGATTCTCCAACAAGGTGGGCGATGCCAAGGCTGCCAGAGCAGCAACGATGGCCTCTGAATCCGATCTAGAGATGATTAGCAGGCAGGTTCAATTGATGGGCTGGACGTCAGAGCGCCTTACCGCGTTCCTGTGCTCCAGCTCGTCGCCACTAGGCAAACGCCAGGACACCCAACTGCGCACACTGGGCGACTGCAATCGCGTTCTGTGGGCGCTACGGCGCATTTCTCGGCGTCAGGATAGCCAGGAGGCCAGCAGTTGAATCGGCCGGAGCAACTCAGCTTATTTAGCGAACACAAGGTGGATAGCTCCTGGGTGGCACGCCACCTGGGAATCTCTGAACCAACAGTGCTGCGTTTGATTAAGAAAGAGTTGCTTGAGGGCTTTCAGCTTGTCCCACGAGGTTCATGGCACATCTTGTATGAGTCGGTGCTGAAATATGAGGCCAGCATTCGAGAAAAATACGGATTGAATAATGTCGATTCTGCCGCACAAAAGCGGCATCAGCCTGACGGACAAAGGCGGCATAAATGATCCGAATCCATGTCCGGGCCATGTCCGCCCTATTTCGTGGTGCATTTTGGCATGTCCGCATCGACCTCGGCCTTTATTTACGCGGTTTTTGCGCGTTTTCGACCAATGCAATTGCTGCATGTCCGGCCAGTGATGCAAAATTAGGCGTTCTCCAACCAAGAATCAACAACTTAGCGGGTTATCTTTCGCCAGCGGTTCGCCAGTTAGTGCAATCTAATTCTGGCACGCCTTTGTCCTGCCCATTTTCCAAAACGTTCGCAAACCCGCGCCAAACCGCTATATTCCGCCATATTCCGTAAAATACCGCCAGTGCAATCTAATTCTCCCATTAACAATCCGTCGTCCACCCCACCATTCGTCAACGTTAGCGATGATCACCTTGTAATCGTCAGCCGCGGGGATGGCGGATCACGGTATTGTTCATTTGATTTCCTCCGTTTGGAGAAAAGACCTACATCGCCGATTCTCGCAAGCGCTCGTGAGATGTCGCAAGTGCATTATCGAATTTAGCGTCGATCGCCCAATCCGTGGCCGGGCGATGTGAAAGATTTAAGAGGAGCGTGTTACCAAGCCAGGAACTTGCAACTCCGGCATCGGCTTGGCCTCGAACAATTTCCTGCACGGCACCGCCAACCACCGTGCCACGCGCGTTGCTTTCTGCCTCCTGGCGCTGTCCGTGGAAATTCCAGTGTTGGCATACATCTGGCGATACAACTTGGAGATGAACAAGAATGCCAGCCGCCCACGTAGCGTAGGCACGCACTTTGACCGCTCCCAAATCTCGCGCAGGCCGT
>Ga0209060_10000694_pt1 | contig 51234 bp, 47 predicted proteins | sample Coa_R1_8_FD_187155 | JGI IMG/M metagenome (GOLD analysis project Ga0209060, IMG submission 187155) | Surface soil microbial communities from Centralia Pennsylvania, which are recovering from an underground coalmine fire - Coalmine... | ecosystem: Environmental > Terrestrial > Soil >...
TCTGCATAGCGCGACATACCATTCGTGATCCAAGCGTCATTCAGCGTTGCCGGAGAAATCTGCCCACCCCACCACTGATGGGCAAGCGTGTTTGAAAGCAGCCGCTGCTCATTGCGTGCAGCGATGCGACTCCCCGCAATAGCAGTGATTTCAGGAGCCCACGCGGCAGAAACAGCATCGTCCGGAAGCTCGACAAGATTCATGCGGCTCGAATCGAGCTGGCCAAAGGTGCCCGACATGAAGAGAAACTCGCGCTCCGCCTGGCTGGCAAAGTCATGAGCGTAGTCCTTGTGCTTTTCAGTCACATAGACGCGCATGTTGCCAGCGGTAACAGGGTCGATAAACTTCCCGGCAATGATGGTCCCGGGGAATCCAGGCTTGCTCCAGTTGAAGGTGTACTCGGTCTTGTTGCCGGGCAGACTCTTCTGCGCCGCGACCCCACTTCCGCTGCCGATAACGCGCTCATTACCCGGAACGCGGATGTGCATCTCCGCAGTGAACCGGTTGGTGAACAACCCTACCATTGGGAACCACCGCCCAGCATAAAGCAGAATACTAATCGGATCCTCGACCGAGGCGAGCTTGATGCCCTCAACCGGGCTGGTCTCCGACCCCTTCAAAGTACCTGCATACTCGAACGTGAACGAGGTGCTGCTGCCCTTAGGGATGGGCGTAGCCAGATTGAACCGCACGGTGGAGTTGTTGGTAAGTCGTTCAGCCTCCAGAGGCTTCTTGTTGGCATCAGTGACCTTACTGATCTGCAGGCCATTATTGAGCTCGAATACCGGCGCCGTCAGGTCCTCAAGCGCCGTAAAGCTAACCACAGCAGTCGCCGAGAGCTTATTCGCCGCTGGATCAAGCTCCGCGTTGATCACATAGCCGGTGACCTGCAACTGCGGCTTGGCCGGAGCCGCCCAGACAGTGGCTGTAAGCATGCAGCAGGACAAGGTCGCAACCGTAAGGCGAAGGTACCGAGAAAGAGAGCACATGCGGGCAAAGATCCTCAAAAGACTATGGTACTGCCGTCAGCCTATTAGACGCTGGCAGTTGGAATTCGGCCACTCTGGGGTATCTCGTGGCCCATCAAAGCTTCAACGGTATCGCAAACCTGCCGAATAGAGCCGGCTCCCCCCGGGTGCAAAAGCATCCGCCGGACTTCGGCCAGGCAGGCGATCATCTGGGCGCGCTCAGGCGTGTCAGCAAGCAGGGGACGCAACGCGTTGGCGACCTCGGCAGCCGTAAACTGCTGCTGAATCAGCTCCGGCACCACACGCCGCCCAGCGATAAGGTTGACCATCGCGATAGGCAAATTCCCATAAGCGTCCTCCTGCGCAGGAATCTCAGCCGGATATCGGACAAGCCACTTAGCCAGCCTGAAAGTCAGCGGAGACACCCGATAGACGACCACAAAGGGATTTCCAATAACCGCAGCCTGCACCGTAGCCGTCCCGCTCGCCACAACGGAGACGCGAGCATGGTGCAGCGCCTCGCGTGCATCTGGAACGAGGTGGACTGCGAGAGATTGACCAGCCAGGAAAGCTGTCACCCTCTCGCGATTTATCGTCGAAGCTACGGGCAGGATGTACTCGCAATCAGGCAAGTGGCGCTGTATCCCCACCATCTCGCCCAGATTCGCAGTAACTTCCTTCCACCGACTCCCAGGTAGCAGAGCAACCCACTGCTTCGTGGGATCAAGACCATGTTCGGCCGCATAGTCGTCGCGAGACGAAGTCGGCAACGGCAATTCCGCCAACGGATGTCCCACGAAAGCCGCATCCACTCCACGCTCCCGATAAAAACGCTCCTCAAACGGAAAAATAACCATCATCCGGCTAACCCGCTCCTGCACCCACCGCAGCCGCTTACGCTTCCAGGCCCAAAGCTGCGGACTGACAAAATAGATGACCGGAATATCAAGCTTTTTCAATTCACGAGCCAATCGAAAATTCACATCAGGAAAATCTATCAGCACTGCCACGTCAGGACGTCGCTTCCGGATCGAAGCAATCAAGCGCCGGTAGGAGCTATAAACGTGAGGCGCATGGCGGACGACCTCTGTAATGCCCATATGAGCCACATCTTCCGCACGGACAACCCGGTCTAGCCCAGCCTCTTCCATCTCCCGGCCGCCAAGTCCGAAAAACTCCGCCTGCAGATTGCGCCCACGCAGCTCCGCGATGATCTGCGCGCCATAATGGTCACCACTGGCTTCACCGGCGGAGAGGAAGATTCGCGAATTGGATGTGGTCCCGATAGAACCAGTGTAGATTTTTCTCGAGGCGATTGCATGACAGGAAGTACGGCAAAACGGTTCCGCGCAACGCTGGAGCCACTCGAGGGCGGTCTGGGCTGGGTAATCGCGCGCCTTCCATTCGATGTCCAGACGACGTGGAAGAACATGGTGCGGCTACGCGTCAAGGTCAAGGTCGGCGGCGAACTCTTCCGCACGTCCCTATTCGCCGATTCACACCGTGGCGGTCACTTTCTCCTCGTCAACAAGAAGATGCAGAAGGCCGCCGCAGCAAGGGTAGGAGCAATGGTGGACTTCACTATAGCTCCTGACCTCGAAGAACGTTCACCAGCGATGCCACCGGAACTCGCAAAGCTACTGAAGACGGAAAAGGCATTAGCAAAATGGTTCGCCGGACTCAGCGAATCCACGCGCTGGGAGATCGGCAAATGGATCGAAGGCGTCAAAAGCGCGGAAGCAAAGCAACGACGCGCAGAGCAGATGGCTGAACGCCTCATGCTGACAATGGAGAGCGAAAAAAACCTCCCGCCGATCCTGGAAGTAGCATTCCGCGGAACTCCTGCCGCGCGCAAGGGCTGGGAGGCGATGACCTTAACCCAGCGGCGCGGACATCTCCTTGGCGTCTTTTATTACCAAAGCCCCGAGGCCCGCGAGAAGCGTGTCAGAAAACTGGTCGAAGATGCGCTACGCATGGCGGAGACTAGTCAGCGCTAAGCGGCTGTAGCGACACGGTCGTATCCGTGCCAAGCTCTTGATCCTTGTATTGCAGCTGATAGAGCTTCCAATACAGTCCTCGCTGAGCAAGCAACTGTTGATGCGTCCCCCGTTCGCGAAGCTGACCCTTGTGCATCACAAGAATCGTATCGGCCCGTTGAATCGTCGAGAGCCGATGTGCAATAAGCACCGACGTGCGGCCCGTAATCATGCGCGAAAGAGCAAGCCGCACGCGAAGTTCTGTATCTGTATCGACCGACGACGTAGCCTCGTCGAGGATCAAAATCCCCGGATCATGCGCCAGCGCGCGCGCAAAGCTGATGAGCTGCTTCTGTCCCGTCGAAAGCGTAGCCCCACGCTCGCGGACAGGTTCAGCAAACTGCAGCGGCAGCGTTCGGATGAAGTCACCGACATTCACCTCATCCGCAGCACGCTGAAGCCGCGCGTCTGTAATCCACGAGGATCCCAGCCGGATATTATCGGCAATCGTGCCAGTAAAGAGGAAAGGATCCTGCAGCACAACCCCAAAGCGCCGACGAAGCTGCTGTAAATCCTGCTCGCGGACGTCCACGCCATCAACGAAGATCGCACCACGCTGAATATCGTAAAACCGCATCATCAGCCCAGTAATCGTGGTCTTACCCGCACCGGTATGGCCGACGATGGCGGCAGTCTCATCAGGCTCAATGGTGAAGTTGACACCGCGCAATATCCACTCGATATCGGCGTAACTATTCAATTCATCGTCGGAAGCCGCAGCAATGCGGGCACGTTGCGCATCGTCGAGCTTCTGATAGGTAAACCAGACATTCCGGAACTCCACGCGGCCCGAGCCATCGCCACCAACCGGCCGCGCAGGAGAAACAATAGCCGGCTCCGAGTCCAGCAGCTTAAAGACGCGTTCACTCGCGGCCATGGCGGCCTGCAGGATGTTGTACTTCTCGCTCAGGTCCTGGATGGGCCGGAAAAATCTCTGCGCATACTGCATAAAAGCAATCAGCACGCCCAGCGTCACCGCGCCATGCAGCACGCTGTACCCGCCTCGCCAGATAACCAGCGCCATCGCAGTCGAGCTGAGAAACTCCACAATCGGGTAATAGAGTGCGTACGCAAAAATAGCATCGCCCCACGCCTTCTTGTTCTGAGCGTTGACGGCAGAGAAGTCATTGAAAGCTCTTCGCTCGCGATTGAACAGCTGCACAACAGACATCCCCGACACATACTCCTGTGTAAAGGAGTTGATGTGCGCCGTAGCAGCACGCTGTCGTCGATAACTATCCCGCACATGCCTGCGAAAGATCCTCGTTACATAGAGTATGGCCGGGATAACCGAGATCGTGAGCAGCGCAAGCGGCCAGTTCATCCGCAGCATGATGATCACGATGAACGCCAGCACAAAGACATCCTCAAAGATGGCCAGCACACCCGACGTAAACATCTCGTTCAGCGCATCCACATCCGAAGTAACCCGCGTCACCAGCTTGCCGACAGGATTGTGATCGAAGAACGCTGGGTGCATGCGCTGCAGATGTCGAAAGATCTGGCTGCGCAGGTCGAACATGATCTTCTGGCCCGTCCACTGCATCAGGTACGTCTGCATGAACTCGAGCGCAAAAGTCAACAGCAGCGCGCCGAGATAGAGCGCCGCAATCTGTGTGATACCGGTCATCGGCGTCGGGCTCAAGTGCCGTGCCAGCCACGACAACTTCGCCGGGGTCGCGTCAGTCATGTACGTATCGACCGCGACCTTCACCAGATAAGGACCAAGAACGTCGCTACCGGCCTTGAAGAAGATGGCGAACGCCGAAAGGATAGTCTGAAGCTTGTAGGGCCGCAGATACGTCAGCAGACGACGCATGAGCCGGCCATCATAAGCCTTGCCGACGACATCGTCGTCCTGCGGCGGCTTTTTAGCAGGCTCCTTCTCGGAATCCTTAGCTTTTTTCTGATCGGCCATCTACTTTTATTCTAGATGCTTCCGCGACGGGCAGGATTCCCCTTCCACTGCAACTATTGTTTCGAGGAAGCCATTGTTTCGTCATGTTTCGCCAGGATCGATGCCGCTCCACGGATCGGCCCCTGACCAGGACCCTGTGCGAACACTACAACCCGCAGGCTCTCTGGAGCAGCATCGGCCGGTGTCTTCAAGTTGAATTTAAGCGGCCCGGAGCCCAGATCCTGTAACTTACCGATGCGCTGGAGCGAGAGCACAACGCCAACATGATCCAGATGCCGTCCGTTGTTCTCCCCACGCTTTACCTCGGTCGAGGCAGTCGGCTCGACGACAGCAGCGTAGAGATCGGCCTTGGGGAGCGGCGAAGACGAGGTAGCGGAGACTGAGCCGCCGATCCGCTTGCCGTCTACCACCGGCGCCGAAAGCGAAAGCGCGATCTTCGGACTCTTTGCGGCTTCCGAGATGCTCGTCAGGGCCTTCTGCGGGTCGTTGCCAACGAACTGCACCGATCCGTCAACGACCATCTGCGGAGTATAGCCTTCATCAAACTTCAGGCGAGGCCCGTACTCCTTCTGGCGCTCGGTGTACTCGCTTGAAGAAAATCGGTCATGCCAGCCGTCCTTTTCCCAATAATCGACATGTTCCTCCAGAACAATAATGTCGGCATTGCTCACCGGCTGCTCGCGTTCGAGCCGACCCAGCAAGGCATCCGCAGGCGGACAGCTGGAGCAGCCCTCGGATGTAAATAGCTCAACCAGAACAGGCGTCTTTCCCTGAGCCGGCTGCGCCGCAGTCTGCGCAAGTGCGGTGCAGGGAAGAAGCGCGATGAGCGTGACGAGAGCAGGAGCAGCAAGCGGGCGAAGACGAACGATCGAAATCATCACAGTAGTCCTGTTCCTTTCAGTAGTAATTTCTCAACTCTTCATTCTGGTACTTTTAGACGCCAGCGCGGAAGCCCGGTCACATTTAATCGCGGACATAGTGACGAATGGCGAAAGGTGAACAAAGTGAAGCCCCGTGAAACAATAATCTCTGAGGCTTTCCTTTACAGTGACCACCCCTGCCGGTGTCTACATCTCGGTGCCGTTCTGCAAGGCGAAGTGCACATTCTGCAACTTCGCGTCCGATGCTTTTGGCTCCGGTCGGATGCAGGGCTACGTCGACCGCCTGTGCATGGAGATCCGAGAGTCGCGGCCATCAGCCGAAAAGATCAGTGCGATCCTGCCGCGCGAGGTCGACTCAATCTACTTCGGCGGAGGAACGCCAAGCCTCCTCGCGCCAGGCCAATTCCGGCAGATATTCGAAGCCCTGTACGACCAATTCGAAGTCGCCCGCAATCCAGAGATCACACTCGAGTGCGCCCCCGGACAGTTGGCCAACGATACGCTGGACGAGCTACTCCGCCAGGGCATGAACCGCATCAGCTTCGGAGTCCAGTCGTTCGTCGACCGTGAGTCCTCCGCGGTCGGTCGCCTGCATACCGCCGAGCAGTGCATCGCGGAGATAGCCCGTGTGCGATCCGTTGGCATCGAAGAAATCAGCCTCGATCTAATTGCAGGCCTGCCGCACCAGACCGGACAAAGCTGGCGATACTCACTCGATCAGGCCATCGCCACTGGAGTCCCTCACCTCAGCGTCTACATGCTGGAAGTGGACGAAGAGTCGCGCCTGGGTAAGGAGATGCTCACCGGCGGAGCACGCTACCACGCATCAGCCGTCCCCTCCGAAGATGACGCCGCCACCTGGTACCAGATCGCCTGCGAAGCCTTCGACGCAGCCGGCGTCGCGCAGTATGAGATATCAAACTTCGCCCGACACGGCCACGCATCGCGCCACAACCTGAAGTATTGGCATCGCGAGCCCTACATCGGATTCGGTCTCGACGCACACTCTATGCTCCTCTCCAACGAGGCCGCAGTAAGGTTTGCAAACACAAACGATCTGGACGTTTATCTCAACCAATCTGCCATCACAGATACTGTTGGCCTGCACCAACTTGCAAAACTCATACGCGCAAACGAAGTAGACATCATCGGCCACACCGAAGCCTTCGAAGAGTCCCTCTTCCTCGGCCTGCGATTGAACGAGGGTGTCAGCATCGAAAGTCTGCGCCAGCAGTTCGGCGAGACAATGCTGCAAGATGCAATGGAATCCCTGCGCGACGTGCACGACGCCGGTCTCCTCGAAATAGATGCAGAAAGAATTCGCCTGACTTCACGCGGACGAATGGTCTCGAATGAGGTCTTCAGCCGCGTACTTGTCTCAGCGGCAGCATAGCGACACAACCTTCAACCACTTAGAACGAGGAGCAAACCAGCCACATGATCGATCTACGCAGCGACACCGTCACTCAGCCGACCCCAGCCATGCGTCAGGCCATGGCCGCAGCCGAAGTTGGCGACGACGTCTACAGCGAAGACCCCACCGTCAACCGGCTCGAACAGGAGGCCGCCACGATCTTCGGCAGGGAGGCCGCGATCTTTGTCCCCACCGGCACCATGGGCAACCAGATCGCCATCCGCCTCCACACCGAGCACGGCCAGGAGGTCATCTGCGAAGCCCGCTCGCACATCCTCGACTGGGAGATGGCAATGACCGCTGCCTTCTCCGGCTGTCAGGCCCGCACCGTTGCAGGCGAACGCGGCATCCTCACCTGGTCACAAATCAAGCCAGCCATCGGAGCGAAGATCTACTACCGCGCCCAAACCGGCCTCATCTGCATCGAGAACACGCACAACATGGCCGGTGGCACCGTAACGCCGCTCCCGATCCTCGAAGAGATCTGGGCCGGCGCCCGCGAAGCTGGCCTCCCCGTACACCTCGACGGCGCGAGAGTCTTCAACGCCGCCACCGCACTCGGCATCGGAGTCGCAGAGCTAACCCGAGGCTTCGACACGGTCATGTTCTGCCTCTCGAAAGGTCTGGGCGCGCCCGTAGGTTCCATGCTGGTCGGCAGCAGGGAAGCGATCGACCGCGCGCGCATCTTCCGCAAGGCGTTGGGGGGAGGCATGCGTCAGGCAGGCATCCTCGCCGCTGCCGGATTGATCGCGCTAAAAGAAATGCCAACCCGCCTCGGGGACGATCATGCCAACGCCCGCCTGATAGCGGAGGCCATCGCCGCGGAGCCCACGGCAGAGATCGACCTCGACGCAGTGCAGACCAACATCGTCATCTTCACCCTCCGCAACAGCGGCGACGCTGCGGCCTTCTGTGCTGCACTCAAGCAGAAAGGCGTTCTCGCCAGCGCGATCGGCCCACATTCGGTACGCTTTGTGACCCACTACGACGTCGATCAAACAGCATGCAAAGAAGCCGCCTCGATCATCGTCGCGTTGTTGCGTTCGCTTTAGATCGTCTTACGCGCTGCCCGCGCTGATTGTCGGCTTGGACGCGAGGAAGACACTGACAACAGTGCCATGTGAGGAATCGCCAACATCGCTCGCAAGATCGATTGTGCCGCCATGTTTGTTGATGATCCCGCGGCTAACCCACAGTCCCAGCCCAGTGCCGCGTTCGCCCTTGGTCGTGAAAAATGGTTGGAACAGATGCGGTCGAACATCATCAGGAATGCCCGGTCCGTTGTCCGCGATGACAACCAAAGCCCCGGCCTGCATCCTCTGTCCGTTCACGCCGACGCCCGCAGGGAGGGATGAGATGCTGATCCGCACGTCACCTCCCGGGCTGGCAGCCTCCGCCGCGTTCGTGATCAAATTCGTGAAGACCTGCCGTAGCTCCGCGGGAAACGCATCGACCGTCACAACGGAGGGGAGATCGGTGTGCACTGTCACGCGAAGTTCGCTGAACCGGTGTTCCATCAGCAGAAGGATCTCCTGCATCATCTCCCTGAGGTCGACATGGACCGGTGCCTTGGACTCGCGATAGAGGCCAAGCATGGCGCGACTAATCTGCGTAACGCGCGCCAGTTCCTGTTCCGCCATGTCCATAAACTGTCTTGATTCGTCCTCGGTCGCGCCCGTCCGCATCAGATAGAGCAGGTTCGAAACCGAGTCCAGCGGATTGTGGATCTCATGCGCGATCGTCGCGGCCAACCGCCCCGCGACGGCAAGCTTTTCGTTGGCCAGCAACGCCTCCTGTGTCCGGCGCTCCATCGTGATATCGCGGAAGACCAGCACCATCCCTACCGTGCCGCCCGTCTGGTCACGGATCGGCGCGCCGCTATCGGCGATGCGAAGCTCCGCTCCATTCTTGCGAACCAGAACCGTATGGTCGGCCAGGTCGATGATGCTGTTGAGCCGTTTCATCTTTGCGACCGGATTTTCAATCGGTTTGCGGGTCGTCTCGTGGACGATGCGGAAGACGTCCTCAAGAGGCAGTCCGTTAGCCTCTGCCTGCTTCCACCCTGTCAGATCTTGCGCAACCGGATTCATCATCTGGATTCTGCCATCGGCGTCGCATGTGATCACGCCATCGCCAATCGAGTCCAGCGTGGTTCGCAGCTTCTGTTCCGACTCGAAGATCTCCTCAGCTCTGCGCTTGAGCACGTCCAGCGAGGTCTTATAAGCGTTCGAGACGGCATGCAGACGGCTCCGCGTAAACAGACCAATAAGCACACCCATCCCAAGGGCGAGAAGCAGTAGCACCACCAGCATGTGGTGTACCTGCTGATGCCATAGAGCGATGCGCTCCGACCGATGCCTTCCCGCACTTTGGATAATCGCGACGATGTCTTCGCGCACATCATCCATCAGGGATTTCCCCTGGAGGTTCAGGTCCACATCGCTGGTCTTTCCGCCGGCGCGAACGGTGGCAATAACAGGCAGAGCAAAGGCATCTCGCCAGGTCTGATGCTTGCTCCGGAGATCCGAAATAAGCCGCTTCTGTTCCGCGTCTCCTGCCATCTGCTCCAGCCTTTGGAACTCGTTCTGCAGCCGTGCCTCTGCATCCACGAAAGGCTGCAGAAAACGAGTATCCAAAGTGGTCTCGTAGCCGCGCAGCCCGGACTCTTCATCGATAGTCAGCTTCCCGACCAGGGTCGTCTGGGAGATAAACGCATCTGCCTCCTGAATGCGATTCACCGTCATATTGGCCGCTCGGATCTGGTAATACAGAGCGCCGGCCACCAGCAACAGCGCTATGACAGGCAGCAGAAACACCTGGAGCAGGATGCGATTGAATTGACTTAGGTTCACGGCCCCGTCTTCGTCCTCTCGCTAAGATGCATTTATCGGATGAAGCAGGCTGCCTAACTTCTTCAAAAGAATGGGCGCACCCTCACCTTTGGTCATATAAAGATCAACCAGCGAAGTAACCTCAGCAGGAAGACCGATGTAGGCGGACAGCAAAAGAATGGGAATTTCCGGCTTAACCTGACGCATCCTGGCCGCAACCTCGCCGCCATGCATGCCGGGCATGGAGTAGTCCAGGATTACGGCCTCAACCGGCTCGCTGGCGAACAGATCCAGCCCGGCCGCCCCGTCCAGCGCAGTCAGAACCCTGTAGCCGGCGCGTTCGAGCAGTATCTTTCGAACCCGAAGGCCGACCAGTTCGTCATCCACGCATAAAACGAGGTGGGACTCTTGTGCCATAAACCTCTCAAGCAGCAAAGGTACGACGCTACAGAATTACCTAGAGTATACAAACCTGCGCAACCTCTGGACTGGATATTACGATTCATCGTACATTCGCAATCCGCAGCGCGGCTTAGGCTAACCTTGTGTTAACGTCCCGTATAAGTTGAGGTTTACTGATTTGAGTCAGACGATCTTTGTGTTAGAGGATGATGCCGATATCTCGCGGCTCGTCCAGTACCATCTCGAAAGCGCCGGTTTCACGGTCCGTTCCTATCTCACGATTGGCCAGATTTTACCGGACGCCGAGCGCCAGCCTCCAGCCCTGTTCCTGCTCGACATCATGGTCCCCGGCGGCGATGGCCTTGACCTCTGTCGCAGGCTGCGTCAAAACCCCACCCTGAGCATCGTTCCCATCATCTTCCTTACCGCCCGCGCCGCCGAAAACGACCGCGTCCATGGCCTCGAGGTAGGTGCCGACGACTACATCACCAAGCCCTTCGGCACCCGCGAGTTAGTAGCTCGGGTCAAGGCCGTCCTGCGCCGGTTCGAGCGGCCCACCACCCCCTCCCTCGTCAAGTTCGAAAACATCGAGATCGACGCTGGCGCCATGCAACTCCGTGTCGGCGGCGAGCTGGTCACCACGACCGCCACAGAGTTTCGCCTGCTCGACTATCTCGCCCGCCATCCAGGCCGGGTCTTCAGCCGCGACCATCTCCTCGACGCCGTCTGGGGAGACGCCCGTTTCGTCACGCCGCGCTCGGTTGATGTCTACGTCCGCCGCATCCGCGAGAAGATCGAAGCCGACGCCGAAGTCCCACGTTATCTTAAGACCATGCGCGGGGCCGGCTACCGTTTCGAGATTCCTAAGACGGCGCAGGCCTAGCGAAGGGACAGCCCGTGACGCGTGGTCTCTTCTTTTCGTTCTTCATCCGGATGACGATTGCTCTGGCGTTCGTCGCCCTGATGCGCGTCTGGTTCACGCCGCGAGGATGGATCTTCGGCACGATCCTCGTCCTGGCCTGGGCTGCAATCAACGCCTTTCTTCTGTCCCGCTCAGTCCGCCAGAGTATCGCCTTGCTCCAGACCTCGACGGCCGCGATCCCCGACCGCCCCGTTGGTGCCCTCAAGTACCAGTACAGCGACTTCGACGGCCTCGCCCAGGCTATCTCGCTCGCCTCAGGCCACGTCGAGCGCGTCCTCATGGATGCCTCCGAGAGCCGCCGCGAGCTCGAAGCCATGATCGACAGCATGCAGGACGCCGTCGTCGCCGTCGATCAGGCGGGACGCATCCAGTGGACCAACCAGCGCATGCAGCGGCTGATTCCGGGCACCTCGGTAAGCAGCGCCGTCCGTGTCGGCCACGCTCTCGTCCAGACCATCCGCGATCCCGACGTCCTTGCCTGCGTCAAAATCGCACTCGAAGACCGCGTAGTCAGCGAGCGCCGCTCAACCTCCCTCCTGCCCGGTCGAATCTTTGAGGTCGCCGCCTCACCCATGCCCGGCGGGGGTGCCGTCGCCGTCCTCCACGACATCACGCGCATCGAGCAGGTCGAGCGCACCCAACGAGACTTCGTCGCCAACGTCTCTCACGAACTGCGCACGCCCTTGACCTCCATCACTGGCTACGTCGAAACCCTCCTCGACCACGAAAATTCACTAAGCCCGCAAGCCCGCGAGTTCCTGAGCACCATCCTCAAGAACGCCACTCGTATGAACCGCCTCACCGAAGACCTCCTCGTCATGGCGCGTGTCGAATCCTCCGAGCAGGAGCTCCACCCCGCCCCGGTTCGTGCAGATATCCTGGTACGCGATGCCGTCCAGGCTATGAGCGGTCTCGTTCAGGACGAAGACGCCGTCCTTGAGATCGGCCAACTCACCGACGTTGAGGTCTTCGCCGACACCGACTCCATCCTCCAGGTGCTCAGCAACCTCATCGAGAACGCGATCAAGTACGGCCGCGCCCGCGACGAGCTCCACTGCCGGGTCATCGTCAGCGCCCGCGAAATCTCCGAACCCATCGACGCCATCGAGTTCAGTGTCCGCGACTTTGGCCAGGGAATTGCCTCCGAACACCTCAACCGCATCTTCGAACGCTTCTACCGGGTTGATAAAGCCCGTTCCCGGGAGTCCGGAGGAACCGGCCTCGGCCTCGCAATTGCCCAATATGTGGTGCAATCGCAGGGCGGATCCATCCGCGCCGAAAGCGAGCTGAACGCCGGAAGCACCTTCATTTTCACCCTTCCTAAGGCAAAAACCTCCGTAGTTTGAGCGCATTTTTGCCGTTTTGACTCCAATGTAACTTGGCCGTAACAATTACCCCGCACACTCTATATAGGTGCATAGAACGCGCCTATTTCCGAGGGGGAACGAGTGAAAGTGAAACTCATTGCAGCAGGCGTATTGGCACTGGCAACTATTGGAGCCAGCGCACAGAACATCAACGGAGCAGGGGCGACCTTCCCCTACCCGATCTACTCCAAATGGTTCAGCGAATACAGCAAGCAGAATCCCAACGTCAAGATCAATTATCAGTCCATCGGCTCCGGCGGCGGCATCCGTCAGGTCTCCGAGGGTACGGTCGACTTCGGTGCCACCGACGGCCCCATGAATGACGAGCAGATTAAGGGCGCCAAGGTTAAAACGATGCACATTCCTACCGTCCTCGGCGCAGTCGTTCCGGTCTACAACATCCCCGGTGTCAATAAGGATCTCAACTTCTCGGGCGACGTCATCGCTGACATCTACCTGGGCAAGATCACCACGTGGAACGATCCTCGCATCGCCAAGGACAATCCCGGCGTCAATCTTCCTGCCAATGCGATTCTGCCCGTCTATCGCTCCGACGGAAGCGGAACCACCTACATCTTCACCGATTACCTCTCGAAGGTCAGCTCCGATTGGAACAGCAAGGTAGGCAAGAGCACCTCCGTGAAGTGGCCCACAGGCATCGGTCAGAAGGGCAACGAGGGCGTCGCCGGTATGGTTCGTCAGTCCCCTAACTCCTTCGGCTACGTCGAGCTGATCTACGCCGTTCAGAACAAGATGCCCTACGGCTCGGTGAAGAACTCCGCCGGCAAGTATGTCAGAGCTTCGACCGACGGTGTAACCGCTGCTGCCGCCGCGTCTGCCAAGACAATGCCCGCCGACTTCCGTGTTTCGATCACCAACGCTCCCGGTACAACCTCCTATCCGATCTCCAGCTTTACCTGGCTGCTGATCCCGACCCACTCTGCTGACGCGGCCAAGGGCAAAGCGCTCGTTGACTTCCTCGGCTGGATGCTCGATCACGGCCAGTCCGAAGCCAACACTCTGACCTACGCTCCACTGCCGAAGCCCGTGCAGGACATGGTCCGCAAGAGCATCGCGCAGATCAAATAACCGATTCGCCGCACGGAGACATGCACTCCTTGCCTCCGTGCGGCGATTTTCATTCTCCGCATAAACTACCTCAGGGCGAATACAATCAGCCCGGGGACTCTGACTTCCAGGAAACCAAGATTGTGTCTTCAACTCGTATGACGACCGAACGAGAACCCGGATCTCCCCTCCCTGTGCCGGCGACGCTCGCGGTCACCCCGACCCCTGCCGCAGGAGCCGAGCCCCAAGCCGCAGTAACCACACTCTCCCCCATCCGCGAATACCTCAGCAAGCGCGGCAGCGGACGTCTGGCCGATAACAGCTTCGCAGCTGTCATGCTGTTATGCGCCTGCAGCATCTTCGTCATCGTCCTCTTCATTCTCACCATCCTTGTTCTTCGTTCGCACCTCAGCTTCGCGCAATTCGGCTGGAGGTTCTTCACCCGCTCGGCGTGGGACCCTGTCTCCGGCGACTTCGGTGCCCTCCCATTTATCTACGGAACGCTGGTAACTTCGTTTCTCGCTCTCGCCATCGCGGTCCCCCTGGCTCTGGGAGTAGCAGTCTTTATCGCTGAACTCTGCCCCCAACGGCTACGCGCTCCAATCTCCTTCCTCACAGAACTCCTCGCCGCCATTCCCAGCGTCGTGTATGGTCTCTGGGCTGTCTTCGTGCTCGTCCCCATCATGCGCGAGATTCTGGGCCCCTTCCTCCTCAAGACCTTGGGCTGGACAGGTCTCTTCACTGGCCCGAACTTCGGTGTAGGGTTCCTCACGGCCGGCATCATTCTGTCCATCATGATCCTGCCCATCATCTCCTCTCTGACCCGCGACATCATGATGGCCGTGCCCAACAGCCAGCGCGAAGCCGTCCTTGCCCTCGGTGCCACCAAGTGGGAGATGATCCGCATCGGCGTCCTTCGCAACTCCCGCATCGGCATCGTAGGAGCCATCATGCTCGGCCTCGGTCGTGCCCTAGGCGAGACGATCGCCGTCACCATGGTCATCGGCAACCACCCCGAGATCAGCAAGAGCCTCTTTTCCCCCGGCTACACTCTGGCCAGCGTCATCGCCAATGAGTTCTCCGAGGCTACCGGCGATCTCTACCTCAGCGCCCTCATCCAGATCGGTCTGGCCCTCTTCCTCGTCACCATCGTCGTCAACGCAATCGCCCGCCTCATGGTCTGGGCGGTCACACGCGGCGCACCGGGAAGGGCGGCCTAAGCATGAGCACCCAGCCCTTCAACCAGCCCCGCCCGCCGATGAACTTCGAGACCAGAGGAATGCGGCTCAACAGCACCCGCCGCACTGTGGTCAACTACTTCGTCACCGGTCTGTCGATCCTCGCCACCATCGTGGTCCTTATACCGCTGCTCGCCATTCTCTTCTACCTGATCTACAAAGGCGCGAGTTCCCTCAACCTGAACTTCTTCACCCACATCCCTGCTCCGGTTGGTGAAGAGGGCGGCGGCATGGCCAACTCCATCGTCGGCTCGGGAATCATCCTCACCCTCGCCAGCCTCATGGGCATCCCCATCGGCATCGCCGCCGGCGTCTACGTCGCAGAGTTCGGTCAGGGCACACTCCTCGCCAACGCTATACGCTTCACGGCAGACGTCCTCAACGGCGTCCCCTCTATCGTCATGGGCATCTCTGTCTACTCGCTCATCGTGATGCCCCAAAAACATTTCTCCGCGTTTGCCGGAGGCGTCGCGCTCGCCATCATGATGGTCCCGACCATCACTCGCACCACCGAAGAGATGCTCGCCACCGTGCCGCATGCCATTCGCGAAGCCGCCCTCGGTCTGGGCGTTCCCAAGTGGCGAACCGTCCTCTCCGTTAGCCTCCGAACAGCCTCTCCGGGCATCATCACCGGCTGCATGCTCGCCTTCGCCCGCGTCGCTGGAGAAACCGCCCCTCTGCTCTTCACCGCGCTCGGCAATCAGTTCTGGAGCATCAGGCTCAACGAGCCCATCGCCGCCCTGCCGCTGCAAATCTTCGTCTACGCCAACTCGCCATATGACGAGTGGCATCGCCTGGCCTGGGCTGGCGCGCTCGTTCTTATCGTTCTCATCATGGTCTCAGTCACGCTTGTCCGCATCTTTGCCAATCGCGGTGCACTCAAGGGAGGAAGTTAGTGGGAGTCGGCATTCTAGTTGAAGATCTGAACGCATGGTATGGTTCGAACCACACACTGCAGGACATTAACCTGCATATCCCCGCGAACCACGCCACCGCGCTCATCGGCCCCTCCGGCTGCGGCAAATCCACCTTCGTTCGTTGCCTCAATCGCATGCACGAGACCAACCCCATCGCCCATGCCACCGGTGTTGTCAAAATGGGCGAGGTCGACATCTATCGTGACGCTTCTCCCGTCGAGATCCGCCGCCGCGTAGGCATGGTCTTCCAGCGCCCCAACCCCTTCCCGACGATGTCCATCTACGACAATGTCGTCAGCGGCCTCAAGCTCAACGGCTTTCGCAACCGCCGTATCCTCGACGAAACCGTAGAGCGCTCCCTCAAGCAGGCCGCTCTCTGGGAAGAGGTCAAAGACGACCTCAAGAAGAAGTCCGGCGCCAGCCTCTCCGGTGGCCAGCAGCAGCGCATGTGCATCGCGCGTGCCCTCGCCGTTGATCCCGAAGTCCTCCTCATGGACGAGCCAGCCTCTGCACTCGACCCCGTCTCCACCTCGAAGATCGAAGACCTCATCTTCCAGCTCAAGAGCCAGTACACTATCGTCATCGTGACGCACAACATGCAGCAGGCCGCGCGCGTGGCCGAGAACACAGGTTTCTTCCTCAACGGGAAAATGGTCGAGTTCGACTCCACCCACAAAATCTTCACCAACCCCCGCGACAAGCGCACCGAGGATTACATCACCGGGAGGTTTGGCTGATGCGCATCAAATTCCAGCAGCGCCTCGACGAGCTCAAAGAGCATCTCCTCGTCATGGCAGGCATGGCCGAACAAGCCATTCAGCGCTCCATCGAGGCCTACCGCACTCGCGATCTCAGCATCTGCGAACTCGTCTTCCACTCCGAGCCTGCCATCAACCGCCTCGAGCGCGAGATCGACCAGATGGCCCTCGACCTCCTCGCCATGGAGCAGCCCATGGCCGTCGATCTCCGCTTCATTCTCGCCGTCATCCGCATCAACGCCGACCTCGAGCGCGTAGGCGATCAGGCCGTGAACATCGCTGTCCGCGTTCGCGAGATGGGAGCCTTCGCCAACATCGATCTCCCCGTCGACATCCCCAAGCTCGCCTCGCTCTCCTCCGCCATGGTGCGAAAGTCCCTCCAGGCCTTCATCGAAGCCGACGCCGAACTCGCCGAATCTGTCCTCCTGCTCGACGATCAGGTCGACGAGATGAACGACGCAGCTTTTTACTCCCTAAGCACCCTGATCAAAGAAAAACCCGAACTGACGCCGCAGTCCCTCAACGCCCTCATCATCTCCCGCAACCTCGAGCGCGTAGGCGACCATGCCACCAACATCGCCGAAGACGTCATCTTCTGGGTCCGCGGCGCCGATATCCGCCACACTCCTCACGCAGTGTAGCTGTTAGCGCAAAGTTGCTGTCATTTGCAGTTGTTTGCCGTTGTCGTTGCCTTTGGCAGCCTCAATTCAACTCTGGCACCCACCAGATCAGCCGCGACAACATCGGATAATAAAGCCCCACCCGAATCTCCCCCTCACCCCGCATCACGCGAGCATAAGCCTCCATCTGTCCCGCATACTTCGCCCGTTCCCCCAGCAGAAACGCCTCGATACCCTCCAACCCATGCGTAGCCGTCTTGTAGTCGACAATCCAAAGACACTCATCCCCCTCAACCATCGGCTCCCGCCCCGCACGAAATACCCGATCCAGCCGCACACTACTGCGTCGCTCAGCCCACGAAGTCAGCGCAAACTCACTAGCCCCATCCTGGCGCATACCCAACACCCACAACCCATGTGGATCGCGCAGCGTATTCTCAAGCGCACCCTTCACCCGCGAAGCAAGCGTCCCCGCAGCCTTCACCGGTAAACCATCCCCGCGAAGCACCGCCGCAATCCGCTGTCCCCACCCCGAAACCTCGCGCAACAAAGCATCCGCCTGCTCTCCCGTCGCGAGCCGTTTCGTCAACACCTCAACAAACGCATGCACCGCATTGCCAAACACCCGCGCCTCAAACGACCCTTCAGGTCGTTCAAAGCGTGCAGACGCACTCGAAACCTCAGCCTCCCCATACGACAGCCGCCGAAGCCCCGCAAACCTATCTCCCGCTGCAAACCCCAAAGGCAGCCGCCGAAGCCGCGAAGTCCTCTCAACAGAACCAGCAGCCAAATCCCCAACAAACTCCTCGTCCGCTACAGGCGCAGACGGCATCGCAATCACCTCACCCTGAGGCGCATCAAAATGCCTCTCCGCAGCAGGCCACGCAGCCGTCAGCAAACTCCCGGCAGCCCGGCTCACCGACCCATCCGCCTTAGCCTCAGGTGAAGCGAAAAGATGGAGCTCCTCCCGAGCCCGCGTACACGCAACATAGAACAGCCGCTTCCTCTCCGCAGCCTCCCGAGCATCATGAATCCCCTTCAGCCAAGCATTCAGCTCCTTCGACTCCTCGCCCTTACCCGCAATCGGAGCCAGCAAAACATGCGACGTCTCCCCATCCGCATCTCCAATCTCGCTCCACGTCAGCAACCGCCCCTTATTACCCGCCGCCTTCTTCTCAAGTCCCGGAACCATCACCACATCCCACTCCAACCCCTTCGCCCCATGGATCGTCATCAGATCCACCGCACCCGCACACATCGCCGCCTCTGCAAACAAGCCATTCAACCGCCGCTTCAGCAGAGTCAAATCAATCCCGCCACCTGACTCCTCCATCTCATCAAGAAGCTTCAAATATCGCCGCGCATTCCCCATCTCCTCCGCCGTCAGATAAGCATCGCCCCCCAGCGAACGCCACGTCCGCTCCACCCACTGCGCCATCGTTAGCCGAGACCGCTGCCCCTCCGCCGCACGCAGCACAGGCCAAATCCGCTGCAGCCTCGCGCAACTCTCCTCACTCAGCAGATGCCCGCGTTCCGCCATTAAATCCTCAACCGTCCACTCCTTCCACGCATCATCATCCGCCCCAGCCAGCACATGCAGCTCCGCCAACTCCAGCCCACACCACGGAGCCCGCAGCATCGCCATCCAAGCCGTACGATCCGCCGGATGCACCAACGCCCGCGTCAACGCAAAAAGATCCAGCACCTCCTGCCGCTCATCCAAAGGCTCAATATCCACCGCCCGAAAGGGAATCGCCCCCGCACCCTCATCTCGCTTCAGCTCCGAGACAATATCAATCAAATGATTCCGGCTGCGCACCAGCACCGCAATCTTCCACGGATCGCTCCTGCCCTCAGGCAAAGGCCGCGCCCGCCACTTCGCAGCAATCTCCCGCACCATCCTCGCCGTCTGTTTCGCAACGCGCCGCTTCCCCTGCACGCCCTCGCCAGCCGTCAGCACCTCCGTATGCCAAACAAACCCCCGCGCCTCCGCAACGCTCGAAGGCCCATTTACGGCAACCGCAGGCGCATACGGAACCTCTTCCGGATTTGCCGCATCTACCTCCCTCGGAAACAGCAGCGAGAAGTCCTCATTGAACTCCTCCACCAACTCCCGCTGCGACCGAAAATTAGCCGTCAGCCGCAGACACCCCACCGGCAACTCCCCCAGCCGCCCCGTCTGCATCGTCCTCACAAACCGCTCCACCCGCGCCTGCCGAAACAGATAAATCGACTGCTTCGGATCGCCCACCAGAAACACCGTCTGGCTCCGCCCATCCCACCCCTGCGTCAGCAACTCAATCAACTCGTATTGCCCCGTCGAAGTATCCTGCATCTCGTCCACCAGCAGATGTCGCAGCTCAAACCCCGACCCTAGCGTCAGCGCCTCCACTCCTCCCCGCCGCAACGCACCCTTGGCCAGCAGCGCCAACTCCGCAAAGTCACACTCACCCCGCTCCGCAAACACCAGCTGCAACTCCACCAACCCGCGGCTCAGCACACGAAACAGCGCCTTAGCCACCACCCACTGCTCCTTCGGATACTGCGCCGGCGGCAGCCTGCTCACGCGTTCGATCGCCCACAACAAATCGTCCCGCTCGGCAACCTGCTCCAGCACCTCCCTCAACCTCGCCTTCTCCGCCGCAGACATCTCGAAGCCCATCGTGTTCTTAGCAAACCCGCGCCGCCACTGCCCACTCGACGGAGTCACCATCAAATGAATCAGCGCCCGCCACTGCTCCAGCGCTGCCGCATCCGTACCCGGAATCCCAACTCGTCCAGCACACACCGCCACCGGCGAGCGGTCACGACCATGCGGCACATTCCCCGCAAGCGACGAAGCCAGCGAAGCCACCTCGCGCAAAAAATCCTCCGGCATCACCGCGGCGAACTCCGTCAAACCCGCGCACACCGCCTGCTCCAGCGTGCTCTCAAGCCACGGCAGCACCGTTCCATCCAGATACGCATCATCCAGATACTCCCGTCCACGCGGAACGATTTCGCCCCACTGATCTCGCAGTTGCAGCATCTCTGCCAGCAGCCGCTCACAATCTCCCAAGCTCCCATCGCGATGCAGCAGCACCGTCCGCAGCGCATCGTTCAGCTCAGCATCATCCCCACCCAGCAACATCAGCGTACGCCGCGCCGCCTCGCGATAAAGCGGCGAAGCATCATTCACCGGAGCCCACCCGCTAGCTCCCTCCGACAACACCGGCAGCGACCGTGCAATCTCTGCGCAAACCGAATCAATCGTCCGCACTCTCAACCGTCGCGGATCATCGAGTAACCCCCACCCCAGCGCACGATCCCGTTCCAGCACCGCCAGCGCCAGAGCCCGAGTCTCCCGTTCCACGTCGCTATCCCGCTTCAGTGCCTCACCACGAGCAGCGCTCTCCAGATGCCCCATCACCCGCTCGCGAATCTCAGCCGTAGCCTTCACCGTAAACGTGATGGCCAACACTTGCTCCGGCCTCTCCACACTCTCCTCAGCCAGCAGCTTCAGATACCGCTGAATCAGCAGCCCCGTCTTACCCGACCCCGCCGGAGCCTCCACAATCCACGACTGCCGCACATCCAGCGCCTGCTCACGAGCCTCCCAATCCGGCGGCCTGCGATCGCTCCTCTCAACCGGCAAAGCCGAAGGCACAACAAAAAGATCAGCCATGCCCCACCTCCGCCGCCAATCCGTCGCTCTCCTCCAACTCCTCTTCCAGCGCCGAAACATCCAGCCTGCAAAGCACCCTCTGCGCACAATGCTTACAAGTAGCCGGATACTTCTTCGGCGAAACCCGCGCCTGCCCCTCCTGAAACTCCGTAGCCAACTGCACCAGCACCCGCCGCCACTCATCCACCTGGGCCTCCAGCGGAAGCCTCATCTTCGCGGCCTTCGCCAAAATCCCATCCCGCCCCGCATATCCCTTCAACTCCATGTTCTTCCCGGCGCGCACCAGTCCAAACGCAACCCCCTGCATCTCCGGCCCCTCCGACAGCACCGCATACAGCGGCAGTTGCGGCGAATCCGGCCTCTCCGTCAACCACTCATTCGGCGCAGCATGGCCTGTCTTGTAGTCGATGATCAGCTCAGCCCCATCCACCACATCCACCCGATCCACGCGAACACTCAGCCGCAGCGGCCCAATCTGAGCATCATCGATCTTCCTCTCACTCAGCTTCACCTCAAACGGAGGCCGCCTCATCTCCAGATCAAGCCACTGACGCAAAAGCCGTTGCAACCGCTCCCGCTGCATCTCGAGATACGCTGCATCCCATGCCGTCACGCTCACCGAATCCGCCCTGCTCAAAGCCGACTCGACACACTCCCGAAGCACTCTCTCCCGCTCCTCCCACGGCATCGCCTTCAAAGCCTGCTGCGTCCGCACCTCATTCCAGAACAGCTCCAGCGCCGTATGCACCACCGTGCCGTTCTCTCTCGCATCCAATCCGAGGTCGACACTCTCAAGCTCCGCCGACCACAACCTCCGCTCCGCAAACGCACGAAACCCGCAGTCCGCCTGCAACTCCAAAATCCGCGCACCGCCATGCACCACCCTATCCGGCAGCGGCAGCACCCCAGCCCCATCCTCGATCTCCTCCAGCGACACCCGCGCCAGCGCCGCACCCTCAGACACAAACCCCGCCGCACCCGTCTCCTGAAGCCCCAACCCACTCAGCGCAGGCGAAGGCCGCTGTCGTCCCTCCGCAGTCTCCTTCGCATAGCTGAAGACCACCGCCCCCGCGCTCCCCGCAATCCTCTCCGTCATCTGCCGAGCGTCCTCAGCATCCCGAGCCACATCCGTCCCTGGCACGCCAAGCTCCCGCTGCAACTGCCAGGGCAGCAGGGAACTCCCCCTTACCGCCATCGGCCAGCTCAAATCACCCGCACCCAAAAACCAAAGCGCATCAAACGTACTCCCCGCAGCCTCCAGCGGCCCCATCACCTGCACCGGAGCATCCCGCGACTCCGGCGCAAACATCGTATGCCGCGCAATCCACTCCAACTCCTCCAGCGCCCTCCCAAACCCAACCTTCACCCCGTCGAAGTCCGCCGTCACCAGCTCATCCAGCGCGCTCTCCCACTTTCTCCGCGTCTGAAACGCAACGCTGTCCTCCTCACGCGCGCCCCAACCCGCAGCCTCCAACAGCTCCCCCATCCGAATCGTCCACTCCGCATGCGTCCGTTCCACATCTCCCGCAAGCCGAGTCGCAGCGACAACCCGCATCGCCCGCAGCCTTCCCAGCAAACCTGTCAGCACACCCCTTCGCCTGGCCCTCCCCACCTGCACGATCAGCCACTCCAGCGAAATCTCCGGCCGCAGCATCCTCGCCTTCCGCAGCTCAAATGCATCAAACGCCGCACGAGCCCCGCGCTCCTCCTCCACCATCGCAAAATAGGGAGAAAGCAGCAGCCCGCTCACCCGCTCCAGCGGGAGCGACCCCCCAGCCCACCGCAGCAGATCCAGCGCAACCGCCACCATGGGCGTCGCCGCCAGCGGCCGGCCCACCGAAAACTCATACGGAGCCCCATCATCCCGCGCCGCAATATCCTCCAACTCCGGCGCCAGCACCTCACGAAACACCCTATCGATCGCCGCCCGCCGCTCCTCCAGCCCCGGAACAACCACCGCAACCCGCGCCCCCGGCTGCCCCTCCAGCACACCCCTCACCCACCGAGCAGCAACAGACAACTCCTCCCGCTCATCCCCCGCACCAATGAGCATCCGCGAAGCACTCTCCCCCACCGAAAGCCGAATCTCCTCAACCACCACCCCCACCCCACGCAAAGCCTCCACCAACCCCATCTGAGCAGGAGTCAGTCGATCGAACCCCACCAGCACAATCTCCCCATCCACCCCCGAAACCCAACCCTCGCTCACAGCCCGCCGCAGAGCCCCCTCCAACTGAGCCCGCGCCAAAAACCTCTCCGCCCCACACACCCGCTCAAACGTCCGAGCCCACCGCCGAAACGCCCGCGAATCATCACTCACCGCCGCACTCTGCAACCGCCTCTCCCCGTTGTAAGCGCAAAGCAGCCGCCAAGCTTCCATCGCCATCTCCGCCAGCGACTCCACCGACCGCAGCGTAGCCAGCTCTTCCTCCGCTTCCAGAACCAGCTTCCACACCGCATGTTCCTGCGTCCGGTTCAGCACAATCTCCGACACCCGCCCCTCGACCACCAGCTCCCGCCAAAGCCCAACCACCCACGTATCCCACGCCATCACCGGCGCAGGTCGCCAACTCGCCATTCCCCGCGCCCGATTCCGCCGATCCACCGTCTGCCGCAACTCCCGAGCCGCCCGCTGATTCCCCGTAACCACGCTCGCGCCCCGCTCCAGCGCCTCAGCAATCTCCACCGGCAGACCCATATCCATCTCTCGGTTATACGCCCGCGGCCACTCTGGAAAAACCACCCTCTATCCCCCACAAAACACAGCCCCACGCCCCAAACCGTTATCATCAAAAGAGGAGTAACTCGTGCCCCGTAAGCCTCTCGCCCTGATCCTCTTTGCCCTCTCCATCTTTTCCATTCAGGGCTGCCGCCAATCCACCACCCCCGCAGTCGCCACCTCTCCCACCAAGACCTTCCCCGTCCGTGGCAAGGTAGTCGCCGTTGACGGCGCACAAGTCACCCTCGACCACGAGGCCATCCCCGGCTTCATGGACGCCATGACCATGCCCTACAAGCTCAAAGACCCCAGCGTCGTCAGCGAGCTCCACCCCGGCGATCGCATCACCGCCACCATCCTCGCCACCCCAGACGGCACCGAATTCCGCGACGTCCTCCTCGACAACATCGTCGTCATAGCCCAGGGCCGTCCCGACTACAAGCCCGCCGTCCAGTACCACGTCCCACAAGCCGGAGACACCGTCCCCAACTTCGCCCTCCTCAACCAAAGCGACCGCACCATCCACCTCTCGCAGTTCAAGGGCAAAGTCCTCGTTGCCACTTTCGTCTACACCCGCTGCCCGTTGGCCGACTACTGCCCACGCATGTCCCGCAACTTCGCCGTGATCGACAAAGCCCTCCAGGCCGACCCCGACCTCTACGCCAAAACCCACCTCCTCAGCATCTCCTTCGACCCCGCCTACGACACCCCCAAGGTCCTCCGCAGCTACGGCGGAGCCTACACCGGCAACTACACCACCGAGACCTTCAAGCACTGGGACTTCGCCGCCCCCTCTGAAAAAGATCTCCCCGCCGTCACCCAATTCTTCAACGTAGGCATCACCCCCGGCGACGCCAAATCTCTCACCCACTCCCTCTCCACCATCATCATCGGCAAAGACGGCAAAGTAGCCGCCTGGTCCCCCACCAACGACTGGCAACCCGCCGACCTCGTAGCCCAAATCAAAAAACTCGCCGCCAGCTGATCTCCCCCAAAAGTCTGTCATTTCGACCGGAGCAGTTCGCGTTTCTGCGAACTGCGCAGCGGAGAAACCCGCTTCTCGACCCACACAGTTTCTCAGCCAGGACTTCGCCTTTGCTATCGCTTTTGCGTTTGCCGTTGCACTTGCCTTTCTGGCTTGTCATCCCCGAAGGGATCTGCTGTTTGCCTTCGCAGTTGCCGCTTTTGCTTGTCATTCTGAGCGGAGCGAAGAACCCCCGCATTTCGCCCGAAACGCCACGAATATCAGCTAGAGCCCAAAATCCTGTCAAGCACAAACGACCCCTAACCCCAAGCCACCCAATAACATCCAGCTGCCGAATCATTCCCCTCCACCCGCTAAAATAGAACCAGACACAAAAAGAGCCCTCAGGCGAAAGCCGGGGGCTCTTCGCATTTAACCCACAGACCAGAAGTCCAGACCTAAACCATTTCTTTCGAAGACTTTGAGACCTTACGTCCACCAGGGGGGGTACCCATCATGACCGAACCAAAACGCTACCAATGCCGCCACATCTTCACCGACGGCCACCGCTGCGGCAGCCCATGCCTACGCCACGAAGACTTCTGCTACTACCACCACACCACCCGCCGCCCGGTGCAAGACCCACGCCAGCGCCCAGCCCGCACCGCCCTCTTCGACCTCCCCATGCCCGAAGACCGTGCCGCCATCCAACTCTCCATCGGCGAAATCCTCCGCCGCATCGCCCGCAACGAGATCGACCCCCGCCGCGCCGGCCTCCTCCTCTACGGACTGCAAATCGCCAGCACCAACCTACCCCGCGACTCCAAACCCACCCGCAACACCAAAGCCCCTTACGCAACCCAAACCACACCCATCGAAGACATCACCACCGACCCCGAACAAGGCCTCCTCGCCCCGCAATCCGAGTACGACCAGGACACCGCCGCAGGCCGCCCCAAGAGCATCATGCGCCAACTCTTCGACCAGTTCGCCCAGGACAAACCCACCCAAGAACCCACCCCCGAACCCAAACCCGAAATCCTCCCCACCCTCCAAGCCACCGCAGAAAACCCACCAACATCGGTGTCATCGGTGCAAATCGGTGTTAAGCCTTTTCGCCTCCCATCCACGCGCATCCGAGTAAATCCGTGGTCGCCCCCGCACTCCGTTACAATCGCACCGTCGAGGTTTTCCAACCCATGTCGCTCCCAGCACTCATCGTCATCGCCATCATCATTCTCTACATCATCAACTCCATCAAAATCCTCAAAGAATACGAGCGGGGCGTCATCTTCCGCCTCGGCCGCATCTCGCCCGCCAAGGGCCCCGGCGTCATCCTCGTCTTCCGCCCGCTCGACCAGATCGTCCGCGTCTCGCTCCGTCAGGAAGCCATGGAGGTCCCGCCCCAGGACGTCATCACCAAGGACAACGTCACCCTCAAGGTGAACGCCGTTATCACCCTGCGCGTCATCGACCCCACCAAAGCCGTCATCGAGGTCACAAACTACATCTACCAGACCTCCCAGTTCGCCCAGACGACACTCCGCTCGGTCCTCGGCGAGGTCAACCTTGATGAACTCCTCGCCCACCGCGAGACCCTCAACCAGCGCATCCAGACCATCATCGACGGCCACACCGCGCCCTTCGGCGTAAAAGTCGTCTCCGTCGAAGTCAAGCAGGTCGACATGCCCGAATCCATGCTCCGCGCCATGGCCAAACAAGCCGAAGCCGAGCGCGAAGCCCGTGCCAAGATCATCCACGCCGAAGGCGAGTTCAACGCCGCCGCCAAGCTGGTCGACGCCGCCACTCTCATGGCCACCCAGCCCATGACCCTCCAACTCCGCTACCTCCAAACCCTCACCGAGATAGGTGTCGAGAAGAATACGACCATCGTCTTCCCTCTTCCAATGGAGCTCATGAACCTGTTGAATAAAACACTGACACCGGGCTCCGAGAAGTAAAAGAAAACAGCGGAGAGAGAGAAGAAGGAACGATTCGTGAACAGCCGCTACAACGACGAACCCGACCTCCAGGACTACCAGGAGAGCACCGGCGAGCGCGAGATCTCCCTCAACACCGCCACCATTCTCGGCATCTTCTTCCTCCTTGCTCTCCTCTGCGCCATCTTCTTCGGCTTCGGCTACACAATGGGCCGCCGGACCACCTCGCCAGCCGCGGCACCCATAGCCGACACATCCTCAACCCTCGCCACCAACGGCAGCGCCAAACCCGCCCCCGGAAGCGCCGCCCCACAACTCACCCGTAAAGCCGTCGACGACGACACAACCCCCACTCCGCCCACGATCCAACAAGTAGCCCAACCCATCGAGAAACCCGCAGCCCCCACCCCAGAACCCGCAAAGGCCGCGCCCGTAGCCGCCCCAGCTGTCGCAGCCACAACCCCAGCCGGCCCTCCAGCACTAGTCCAGGTAGCCGCCGTCTCGCATCAAGAAGACGCCGACACTCTCGTCAACGCTCTCAAGCGCCGAGGCTATAGCGTAGTCGTACGCCACGAGCCACAGGACAAGCTTCTGCACATCCAGATAGGCCCGCTAGCCAGCAAGAAGGATGCCGAGGCCATGCGCCAGCGCCTCCTCTCCGACGGCTACAACGCCATCGTCAAATAACAATTGTCATTTTCAAAAGTGTGATCCTGAGCGGAGCTATTCACAGCCTCATCGTGAATAGCGCAGTCGAAGATCTGTTGTTGTTTTCTTCACCGAGAAACGTCCGCAGTCTAACTAGGTAGTCGCAGAGTCCACCGGCTTCATCTGTTCCGGCAGAGCCTCCGCAATCGCCTGCCGAACCGCTCGCAGCAACTCCTCACGAGTCGCATAATCCGCAGGCTCAACCACAGGCAGCATCTGGACCCGCGCCACTCCAGGCGTAATCGCAACACTGCCCTTGTGCATCATCGTCTCGGTCCCCGAGATCGCAATCGGAACAATCGGAGCCTGCGTCTGCTGCGCCAGATAGAAAGGTCCCTTCTTGAAGGTCATCAGTCTCCCATCCCGCGACCGCGTCCCTTCAGGAAACACCAGAATATGCAGCCCCGACTTCAGCGCCTCGCCAGCCGCAATGACACTCGCTTGAGCTGCGTCCCGGTTCCCTCCACGTTCCACGGGCACAAACCCGCCCATCCGCATCGCCCGCCCAAGGATAGGAATGTTCATCAGCTCCTTCTTCAGCAGCACCGAACTCCTCCCCGGCAACATCGGCAGCAACACCGGAGGATCCAGGTTCGACACATGGTTACACATGTAGATGGAAGGCCGATCCGTCGGAACATGCTCCAGCCCCGTAACCTCCACGCGAATCCCCGCAGCCCGCACCCCTGCATTGGCGATCCACATCGCAACCCTATACAGCAGGCTGATATCCCCCACAACCAGCGTATAGGGAATCCCCACCACCCCGGCCAAGGGCCCCAGAGCCAGATACACAAACAGCAGCTTAAACGTCGCAAACATACCGCTTTTCAGAATAACGTACCCAAGCCCCAACCCTTCGTCGCCCCATCTGCCCTGAGAACACTAAGAAGTTAGTAATGCGTAGAATCTTCTCTTCGATCAGAAAAAGTTATCAACTGCGAATCATCCATATCTATCTCGCGCATTTCTAAATCACTGTCAGATAACAGTTATGCAAATGGTCATCAAATTGCTTCAAATAACAGATAAGAAAAGGCCTGTCGTAAGTGGAAGCACCGACATCATACAGTTCGGACCTTCTGGCAGGCGGTCTTGAACGAGTCACTTCTCTCTTTTCCAGATCCCTAAACGGAACTCAGGAGGATTTACATGAAACTCTATTCGAAGGCTTCGGTCTTTGGAGCAGCATTACTTGCTTTAACGACCGCTTTTGCGTCAGCAGATACGATTCAACTAGGTAGTTACCAGACCGGTGGTTCAAGCCTCGGTAATGGAAACACTGCTGTTGCTTTTGTGGGATCGTCTACCACAACATTTGCGCTCTCCCCAGATGGTGTGTGGGCTCCCGCAGGAGCCAACTCCGTCTGGGTCTCCAATAATGCAGGATCAGGCCCAGGAGGAAGCGTTGTCGAGCCTACCGCTATCTATTCGTACACCACCACCTTCAATACCTTATCCAGCAATTACACAGGCTCTATCTCGGTACTGGCAGATGACACAGCCGATGTGATCTTCAACGGTCACATGCTGCAAGCAGAGGGCAGTATCGGTGCCGACACTCATTGCGCTAGCGGACCTCCTAACTGCAGCGTTCCAACATTGATTACCCTTCCGAGTGGGGACTTCCTGACTGGCCTAAACACACTGCAATTCGATGTACAGCAAGAGATCGCTCAAACAGGACTTGATTTCTATGGATCAGTCTCGTCGCCAGTCTCCACCTCAGCCATTCCAGAGCCGGGTACATTGTTGCTCTTGGGTACCGGTCTTATAGGATCTGCATTCTTACTAATGCGCAAGAGACTGGCATAGCACAAAACACGAAGCCAAAAACACTAAAACCCACCGGAAGTGCCCATGGCATCTATGGTGGGTTTTTGTGTGTAGAACGCTTCTTTCGGCAACCATTCCTCTAGAAGGACTTCTAAGAGGAATCCAGCTCTAACCAAACCAAAAATAAAAATGGCACAGAGTGGGAAGGGCACCCCCTCTTACATATCGCCTCTGGGCTGCAGCGTACGTCCAGCACGCAAAACGATCGAATCCGAGATAGCCCGCGGTAGCTTTTGATAAATTCCGCCGAACCCTCCATTCGAAAGGATCGCCACAACATCGCCATCCCGCAACTCCGGTGCAATAGCAACCACGATCGCATCCGCATCCGTATGAACCGAAGCCGGAACACCCCGCTCATTCAAGGCTGTAATAACATGCTCCGGAACCAGCCGCTCATTCGCAGGAATGCTCTCCGACTTGAACACTGAAGCCAGCACAACCCGATCAGCCAACGCAAGACTGTCCACCAACGCCGTCTCGAACACGTTCCGTCGCAGCGTATTCGACCGCGGCTCAAGCACCGCCAGCAGCCGCTGTCCGGGATAGCGCTCCCGCAAGGCCCGCAGCGTCTCGCGAATCGCCGTCGGATGGTGCGCAAAGTCATCGATGATCGTCACGCCGCCAACTACAGCACGCACCTCGAGCCTGCGTTTGACACTCTTGAACGTCGCAAGCGCCTCAGCGATGGCCTCAATCGGAATACCCTGCCCAGCCGCAAGCGCCGCAGCAGCCGTAGCGTTCAGAGCATTGTGCTCACCAGCCATCGGTAAACTCAACTCGGCGAACGGCTCACCGCAGCGCAGAAGCGTCCATCGCGTCAACGGCCCATCATGGCGAAGATGCGTAACGCGCCAATGCGACTGTTCACCGAAACCATACCGCTCCACCGCACAAAAAGCCCGCGCAACACATTCGCTGACGTTCTCGCTCCCATCGAAAGCAACAATACGTCCGCGCCGCGGAATCAGATTCACAAACCGTTTGAACGCCGTCTTCACAGCAGAAAGGTCTACGTAAATATCGGCATGGTCGAACTCCACATGCGTCAGAATCGCCGCATCTGGAAAGTAGTGCAGAAACTTCGGCCCCTTATCGAAGAAGGCCGTATCGTACTCATCGCCCTCCAGCAGAAACGGCCGTGTTGGCCGCACCATAAAGCTGGTCGCGAAGTTCTCCGCCACGCCCCCAATTAGGAACGAAGGAGCAAGCGCCGTATCCCTCCACGAGGCCACCTCGTAGATCCAGGCGAGCATGCTCGTCGTCGTCGTCTTCCCATGCGTGCCCGCCACCACCAGCGACTCGCGCCCTCTCAGAAATTCGTCATGCAAAATCGAAGCCATCGAGCAAAACGGAATCCGCGCATCCAGCACATACTCCAGCTCCACATTGCCACGCGAAATGGCGTTACCGACCACTACCAGATCCGGCCGTAGCTCCAGATTGCACTCCGCATACGGCTCATAAACCGGAATCCCCAGCCCGCGCAGCAAATCGCTCATCGGCGGATAAGCCGCAGCGTCCGAGCCTGTAATGTAGTGGCCCTGCATTTGCAACATGCCCGCCAGCGAAGCCATAGCCGTGCCGCAGATGCCGATTAAATGAATGTGTTTAGGACTTTGCATGAATCGTCAGAGAAGATTAAACCGTAACAGCTGCCTCGATAAATTGCATCTGCGAATTTTCTCCAATTGACAGATCAAGCCTGACAGAAACACCCAGCGGAAGCGTGATATTCCCCTTGTCAACGTGTCCGGAACGAAGTCCAATCGCCACTGGGCCGTCAAAATCCCGCAGCGCATGCAGAATCGCGCCTTCCAGATACTCCTGCTCCTCCGTAGTGACGCACTGACGCATATCGCCAAAGACGATGCCCCTCACGCCCTCCAGCCGGCCCGCATACCGCAGGTGCAAAAGCAGCCGATCCCACTGATACGGCTTCGTCCCAATATCCTCAAGGAAGAGAATCGTATCCTTGCCGACCTGCGGAGCATAGGGAGTACCCAGCGCCTCCGCATAGATCGAGATGCACCCGCCGCGAAGCCTGCCTTCCGCGACGCCGGCACGCAGAACCCGCAATCCATCCGCTGCACCAAGCGACCAGGCACCATCACCCTCGAACGTATGTCGCCAACTAGTCATATCCACGCCATCCTCGCGCGAAAAATCCGCCGCAACCATCGGTCCATAAAAGCTGATCAGATTAGCCTCATTCTCCAGCCAGCTATGCAGCGAGGTATGGTCGCTATATCCGATAAACGCCTTAGGATTCGCGCGAATCAGCTCAGCATTTAGATACGGCAGCAGCTCCGCCGAGCCCCAGCCTCCGCGCGTGCAAACGATACCATCGATCGCTGGATCCGCGAAGGCAGCATGCAGGTCGGCAAGTCGATCCTCGAACCGGCCGGCGTAATATAGCGGTCCGATATCCAGAGCGTGCGGACTCAAGACCGTCCGATACCCCAGCGTCTGCAGGTGTTTGAGCCCGCGTTCCACCAGTTCAGGCTTCGGCGTACTCGCAGGCGAAAGCACTGCCAGTGTCGCGCCTGGTCGCAAAGCCGCAGGCTTCACAAGTGCATTCACAGTCCAGCAACCTCACCACGGCAGATAATTTCGGCTGGCCCAGTCAATTGCATCGCCACATCAGCAGAAGGCCAAACGGTACGCTGCGGACCGCCCTCAGCATTGGCAGTCAACTCTCGCGCAACTCCACGTAGAGCCATCGCCGCCGCCGAGGATGCACACGTTCCCGTACCGGACGAAGTCGTTGGCCCGCACCCACGCTCATAAATACGAAACGCAATCTCATTTTCGCTGAGCACCCGGACAAACTCCACATTCGTTCCATGCGGAAACAGCGGACTGGTGCTGATGCGCGCTCCAAGCTCTTGCCACCGAAGCCCGTGCGCACTGAAATCCTCCGAATCGACAAACAGAACAAAGTGCGGATTACCCACATTGACCATGGCTCCCACCACGTTCCCGACACCCGGAAGCTCAATCGTCCGTGGCATCACACGCGGCACACCCATCCCGCTCTCAATCAGATACAACGGATCCGCCACCTCGACGACACGGCACGTGCGAACACCTCCATGCGTACCGAGAGCCACCTCATCCAAGCCTTCGCTACTCGCAAGCCATGCGGCCACACAGCGAGTTCCATTGCCGGACAACTCCGCTTCACTCCCATCCGCGTTGAAAAGTCGCAGGAAAAATTCGCCATTCGGCCTGCGCTCCAGAAACTCAATACCATCCGCACCAACGCTTGTGTTCCGGGAGCAGAGCTTGCGCGCAAGTTCAGCATGACGCCGCCCCGCCAGATGTTCTTCAATAATCAGAAAGTCATTGCCGCAGGCGTGTGCCTTCACAAAAGGAATCATGATGTTCTTATTCTGCCTCAACATCACGAAATGCGAGGACTTGATCAGCCTCATCGCTGGCCCGCAGCTCAGAGAGAAGATGAGCATGCATCTTTGCATTTCCCTTCACGACAAAGGTCAGCCTCTCCAGCGCCGCCACGCTATCTCGCTCAATGATGTTCAACCGCTCGCCCGCCCGATCCATAACGCTCAGGATCGCCACATACATCTTGTTCTGATTCGTTCCGCGAACTTCATAGATCAGCGGATATCGCTGCCAGCCGATGATCCCCTCAAGATAGCCGATGAAAATCAGGGAAATCAGTGTAATCACCGTCGCCAGAACCGCCTCGATGTACAGGCCCGCGCCACAAGCCATGCCGATCGACGCAACCACAAAGACAGTCGCCGCACTCGTCAGCCCAACAACTCGATCACGCGTATGCAGAATCAGGCCTGCTCCAAGGAACCCTATCCCCTGCACGATGTTCGAAGCAACTCGTCCCTTATCAGGATTCCCGTCGCCCGCCAAAACCGCCGAAAGCAGCGTAAAGAAAGCACAGCCCATACACAGCAGCATGTTCGTGCGCAAACCTGACGCCTTGTGCCGCCGTTCCCGCTCAAGGCCAATTGCTCCGCCCAGCAGGCTCGCCGCAACCAATCGCGCTGCTGTGCCCATGGAGAGCAGCTCTTGATCAATCTGACTGAAATGAAATGATGACGGAATCAACATAAGTCTGCGTGGATAGTAGCACCGTAAGCCCACAATGTAGCGACTCTCTCGCCAGGCGTATCCAAGCCAATATCCGGCCTACGGAGCTCCAGGCGGCAGCGAAAATCGCTCCGAACGATAGATCCGCGCACATGGCTGCCCCGTCGTGCAAAGCACTGTCAGCTCAGTAAGCCCTTGAGGGCGTTCCGCCACAGCCTTTGAGACCGCATCGCCGGTCATCGCAATCACATACGCAGCCCGCCCCGCCGGATCGGCCAGCGCCGCCATCCAGCTGTCGTAATCATTCTCATTCCATGTCTGCTTCAGCGGAATGCCAGCCTGCTGCAGCGCACCGACATGGTCGGAAACATATATCAGGATCGGAACTCCCGCTGGAAAGCTCTTGAGCTCCCGCGCCAGCGCCGCCTCGAACGCCACTCGCGTCGTCGAATTTACCTGCGCCTCTTTCAGAACAAGAGGCACCCGATACATCATCGCAACCGTATTGGCCGCAATCAGCGCGAGCGCAATCGGCTGCATCAGCCGCGACTTCAGAGGCTGCGACGCCCTCCATCGCTGCTCAATCCAGGCCACGGCAAAGAACAGGAACACAGCAAGCGCCGGCAACAACTCCATTCCATACCGCGAGTTGTAGTACGAGTGCGGCCAAAGCGGCGGAATAAAAATCGGCACCGACCCAAACGCAACCGAGTACACGTAGAAGGCCAGCGGCAACCAAAGAAGAATCACGACCTGCGTAAACCCACGCCGAACCGCAAGCACCGATCCAGCAAGGGCCGCGGCCATCACAGCAAACCCAATCTCCCAGGCAGCAGCATCCAACTGCGCCGTACGCATATACAGAATCAATGCCCAGACAGGATTGTGCCATCCGCGATAATGTCCCGCGCCCGGAGGAGTCGTCTTCCTCTCAATAGCCCCAGCCGAGTAAGGCCCACGCATAAAGTCGAGTGCATCATGAAAGAAATGCTGATTGTAAGAGAGCCAGCTTAACGGACCAGCCACTGTCAACACTGTGAACACCACAAAAAATGGGGCCACGGCACGCCATACATCGCGTTTCCGTCTGAGCTCCCAGGCCACCACGCACCACACAACCGCGCCGAGCACCCACCCGTCGTATCGCGTAAAGACCGCCGCCATGATAAACAGCGCAATCAGAATCATCCGCCGCGCAACGAAACCAGTCTTCCCACGATGAATTGCATCGACACATTCGACAGTCAGCAGCGTCAGCCAAATCAGAAGCGCAAGGAACAGCGGCTCGGTCATCGCTGTCGTAGATAGATACAGCAGGTTCGGATTCAGCCCAAAAAACAACGTCGCGGCAAGCGCCCACTTCGGCGTCATCATGCGCCGCGTCAGCCGGTACAGTCCTGCAACACCCGCCACATAGCACAGCAACGACGGCCACGAACCAGCCAATCCGTTCTGCCACCACTCCATCTTTTGCACGAACGGAACCATCAGCAGGTGCGGCAGCGGAAGCCATACTCCGCCAAGCTGCGACAACCCCGGATTACGTGAATCCAGAATCCGCCGCGCAATTCCCAGGTGCGCGACCGCATCCCCATACAGCAACACATATCCGCGCAGAAAGCTGACAATCAGTGCAACAAAGCCCACAACAACAGCGGCCAGCGCTACAGGACGTGTCTCCTCCCGCGTAGCTGGCCGCACCACATCGCCGCTTCCTTCGACAACCGGAGCAAGCGGACCTGATCTACGCCCGCGTCGTGTCAAGGTGCGAAATCTCCATAAACAGCTTGAACCGCTCGTCGATCTCTTCCCGCGTCACGCCCTGCAAACGCTCGGTCCCAAATTTCTCCACCGCAAACGAGCCCATCACGCCGCCGTAGAACATCGCCGTACGAAACACCGCAGGCGTCAACTCGGGCTGCGATGCAAGATAGCCATAGAACCCACCGGCGAACGAGTCACCCGCCCCCGTCGGATCGACAACCTCAGCCAGCGGCAACGCCGGCGCACGAAAAGGATGCGATGCCTTGATGCCGTCACCAAACGACCGGTCTCCAAAGAACGAAGTCGCACCATACTCGCCATGCTTCACGACCAGCGTCTTCGGCCCCATCTCCAACACTTTCTTCGCAGCCAGCACAAGATTCTTCTCTCCCGCCAGCATCCGCGCCTCGCCATCATTGATCAGCAGCACATCCAGCTCACGCAGGACCTTCGCCAGATTCGCAGCATGATCGGCGATCCAGTAGTTCATCGTGTCGCCGCACACCATCTTTACATTCGGCATCTGGCTACGAACCCGCGCCTGCAGCACCGGATCAATGTTCGCCAGGAAAAGATACTCGCTGTCCTTGTAAGCCTCGGGAATCTTCGGCTCGAAGTTCGCAAACACGTTCAAATCCGTACCCAGCGTCTGCGCCTCGTTCAGAGAGTTCACATACGATCCCGTCCAGTGGAAGCTAAGCCCATCAGCCCGCTCCAGGCCGCGCGTATCAATTCCACGCCGCGTCAGCACCGCCTCGTGCTCCGCCGTAAAGTCCTTGCCCACAACAGCAATTACACGGACCGGCGTAAAGTAGCTGGCCGCAAGAGCAAAGTGAGTCGCAGCCCCACCTAGGCAATGATCCACCGCACCATGCGGCGTCTGAATGCTATCGAACGCTACCGATCCAACGACAAGAATTGACATGAGTTCCTTCTGAATAAAATGAGAAATTCAACCTGAAGCAATGCTGCTCAAAGCAGCATCAACATAAGCCCAAACGAAATCTTACAAATACTTCTCCAACAGCAACGAAAGCTTCTGCCTCGTCTCTGCTGGAATTACCTTGCGGCCAGTCAGAATCGCGTACTTCAGCGCACTGGCGCACGCGCAGTTCCTTTCGCCCTTCGGCATAGCGGCCACTGCCGCCTTCACAACCTTCGCCGCGTTCTCCGAGTTCTGATGCATCACCGCAACAATCTGATCGACAGTCACATCATCATGGCCTTCACGCCAGCAATCGTAGTCGGTCACCATCGCCATCGTGGCGTAGCAAATCTCTGCCTCGCGAGCCAGCTTCGCCTCCTGCAGATTCGTCATCCCAATCACATCTGCGCCCCAGCTGCGATAAAGATTCGACTCAGCGCGCGTCGAAAACTGCGGCCCTTCCATGCAGACATACGTCCCGCCGTTCTTACCGACCACACCAACCGCAGCACATGCCTTCTCAAACACCGAAGCCACCGTCGCACACACCGGATCACCAAAACCCACATGCGCCACAACACCATCACCAAAGAACGTCGACGTACGTGCAAACGTACGGTCGATGAACTGATCCGGCATCACAAAATCCGTAGGCTTATGCTCTTCCTTCAGCGAGCCCACCGCAGACACAGACAGAATCCGCTCCACTCCCAACGCCTTCATCGCATAAATATTCGCGCGAAAGTTCAACTCCGTCGGCAACAGCTTGTGCCCACGTCCATGCCGTGCCAGAAAAGCAACCTGGCGCCCCTCAAGCTCGCCCAGAATAAATGCATCGGAGGGATCCCCAAATGGCGTCTCTACGCGCTCTTCGCGCACTCCGGTAAGTCCCGGCATGGCATACAAACCGCTGCCGCCGATGATTCCAATCTCTGCCTTGCTCAAATGCTTCGCTCCTCTACCGGACGTGATCCGGCCCCATCGCTGTGGTGTGTCCTTCAGAAGTATATCGTCCAAGGCCCGCTGCCTTCATCACGCCGAATGACGAAAGCCCCTGCGCCATCGTCAACGCAGGCTCATGCAACTCCGGCGCTCCTGCAACCTGCAACGGCGCATCCGACTGCACGCTCTGAATCCGATCACGAAGTTTCCGCGCTAGCGCCAGATCAAACCCTTCGCTTACAAAAACTCCAGCGCCCGAGATCGAAAGATAAACATCGCCCTCGTTGGTCGAATACACCTGCTCGCTATCGTCCAATTCATCCTTCGATCGCCGCACCACACCCGAGTACTTCCGCGGAATCTGCGCCGAATAGATCCGCAAAAAAGTCCGCGCCGAGTCTGGATTCTTCCACCGCGAGCTATACAAAAGCCCAATCGATGCCGTGGATTCCTTCTGTGCGTCCGTCACCGCCGACTTGCGCTGCGCCGCATAGTACACGCCACCGTTCCAAGCCGGAGCCAGCGCATCCGCAATCTCGCGTCCGCCAAACAGCTCCGCCAGAATCCGCACATCCAATTCACCCATCACACCTAGGTCATATGGCGTGTACTCAGCATCAATCAACGGATGAATATCCGGCAAATGCAGCACCGGCACCGGCGTATGCCTCATATAAGCCGCCGGATGCATAATCTCGAAGCTCGACGACGGCGGATTCGCCAACACCCCGGCAAACGCCGCCTCCTTACCCGCCTTCACCAAAATCGCCTGCTCAAACCCCAGCCCCTCGCTATAAGGAAACAGCAGCGATTCCTGCAACAGCAGCGGAGCCCGCGCCATCACCGGCGATCCGCCATTATCCGCCACCGAATCCTTCATCTTGTCCGCAAGCTCGGGAGCATCCGCAATCGTCTTCCCCGTCGACCGCATCGTGTAGTCGATAAACACGGCCATCGCCTGCCCTTCAGCTACAGCTTCACGAGCCGTCTCTGCCTCATCCACCTGCAGATGCTTGTTATCGTCGGCCACAGTGTACGAGATCCCCGTCAAGCTCACATCCGACCACTTCGTCAGCCCCACACGCTGATCCTGCAACGCGTGAGTCAACTCATGCGCCAGCACAGGCTTCTGCTCGTCCGGCTGAATCCAGTCCAGCAGATTTACCGTCTTCGTCTTGTTGTCATAGAAGCCCGCAATCTGCTCCGTCAGCAACGCAAGAAGAAACGGCCGCAGATGAAAATCCCGATCCAGCAGACCAAATTTCTTCAGCACAATCTCGGAACGCTCCATCCGCTTCGCGCTCTCATCCTCATCGAACTTCGCCTTGAGATAATGATTGACCTCATCCCGCGATATCAGCTTCCGCTTCACGCTGTGTTCGATAGGCAGCTTCGTATCACTGCTGACAAAGCCCAGAATCTCATCCACCGAGCGAAAGAGATCCTTCGCCTGATCCTTCGTCATCCGCGTCTCATTCGACGCATCAGCCGAGGCCTGCACACCGTCCAGCGTCCCCGCAAAACCCACCTGTGCCAGACCGACCAACAACACGGCCGCCGCAATCCAGCCCCTGCTCCAAACTCTTCGCTGCAACATATCCCTCTCAATCGACCGCTATAATCAAGTGTACGCAGAGTTTCACGTTACCGCCCACCATGGCCCCCACCGCCCAATCCGAAATCACCAACCCGGCCGCGACCCAGCTCAACGCTCTGCTCGACAAAGCCGCAATATTCCCCCTCAACGAAACCGGCTGGATCCGCGCCACCGGCGAAGACCGAGTCCGCTGGCTCAACGGCATGGTCACCAACTCCATTCAGGACCTCAAACCCGGCAAAGGCTCCTACAGCTTCGTTCTCAGCGTGCAAGGTCGCATCCAGGGCGACGCATACATCTACGCCGATCCCGACGCTCTCCTCCTCGAAACCGCTTCCGCGCAAGTCCCCGGCCTCATAGCCCTCCTCGACCGCTTCATCATCATGGACGACGTAGAGTTGTCCGACGTCTCAGCGACCCGCTCCGGCCTATCCATCGCAGGCCCCGAAGCCGCAGCCCTCCTTGCAATGCTCGGCCTAAACGTCGAACACCTCGCACCCCTTGACCTTCAAACCACCGAGTGGAGCTCCACCCCTGTCACCATCATCCACGCTCACAGCCCACTCGTCCCCCGCTTCGAGCTCTGGGCCGACACCGCAACCATCGCCTCCCTCTCGGAGGCCCTGCTCGCCGCCGGAGCCGTCACCGCCGCCCCCGAGAGCCTCGAATACCTCCGCATCCTCGAAGGCACCCCGCTCTACGGCAAAGATATCCGCGACCGCGAGCTCCCTCAGGAGACCGCCCAGGCCCGCGCCCTGCACTTCAACAAGGGCTGCTACTTGGGTCAGGAGATCGTCGAGCGCATCCGTTCCCGCGGCAACGTACATCGCACCTTCAGCGCCTTCCGCCTCGAAGGAGATCTACCCCCGGCTGGATCGATGCTCGAAGCCGAAGGCAAACAAATCGGCGAACTAACCAGCACTGCCTCCATCCCGCTTCCATCAAATCCCGTGCAGCTCGCGCTAGGCTATGCACGCCGCGAAGCCTTGGACCGCGGCCTCCCGCTCACCTATTCCGGCGGCATCGCCATACCTATCGCCGTCCCTTTTTCGCCCGCTGAAGCCCCAGGGCAATCACCAGCATCTGAATCTCCCGAAAGAGCCTAATTATGTCCGAAAAGAACAAGCCCTTCGTCATCACCGACCGCCGCAAGTTCACCCTCGACGGCGAGCCCCGCCCCGACGCCGACCCATCCCCCGATAAAGAAAGCCGCGAGCCCGCAGCCGCCGCGCCTCCGCCGGCACCCACTGCCATTCCCGAACCACCCGCCGCACCACAAGCCGAAGAGCCGGAGCACGACCTGCCCCCCGCACCCACAGCCGAGCAGACCGAGCAGTCCCGCCGCGCCTACGAGATGACAGCCGAGCGCCTCGACACCGCGATCCGCGCTGCAAACCCCGGCGCCGACCATCCCCCGGCCATGAGCTTCGACCAGCTCGTCCAGTCCGTCTACCTCACCGCCATGATGCAGCTCGGCGGGGCCACTCCCGAGGGCCAGCAGCCCCAGGTCGACCTCATGGGCGCGCGCCAAAGCATCGACATGCTCGGTGTCCTAGCTGAAAAAACCAAGGGCAACCTCACCCCAGACGAAGACCGCCTCCTCGAAAGCGCCCTCTTCGAACTCCGCATGGCCTTCCTCGAGATCACCCAGGCCCTCGCCCGCTCCGCCGCCGCCAAAGCCGGATCGCCCACAGGTGGCCGTCCAAACCCCGTCGGCCCGAGTATCGTTCGCTAAACGATGGAGGCAACCCTCACCTTTCTCGGCACCGGAACCTCCATGGGCGTCCCCACGCTCGGTTGCGACTGCGCCGTCTGCACCTCCGCCGTCTCTCCCGGCGGAGACCCGCGCAACCGTCGCACCCGGCCCTCCATCCGCCTCGCCTACAACGACCACATCGTCCTCATCGACACTGGCCCCGATTTCTACGCTCAGGCCATCCGCGAGAACCTCCGCCACGTCGACGCCGTCCTCTACACCCACGGCCACGCTGACCACATCATGGGCTTCGACGACCTCCGCCCCCTCAGCTTCCACCACAAGGGCAACCTGCCCATCTACGCCGACGACCACACCGCCGCCACCATCGAGCGTGTCTTCGACTACACCTTCCGCACCGAAAACCGCCACCCCACCAGCGCCCGCGTCGAAATCCACCGCATCGACCCCACCCCCGGCGCCGGCTTCGACCTCTTCGGAGCCTGCTTCCGCCGCATCCCCATCACACACGGCCGTCAGGAGATCACCGGCTATCGCTTCGGCACCGCTGCTTACCTCACAGACATGAACGACATCCCCGAAGAAAGCATCCCGCTCCTGCAAGACCTCGACATCCTCATCCTCGACGCCCTGCGTCGCGATCCTCACTTCAGCCACTCCCATCTCGAAAAATCCATCGGCTTCGTCGAAAAGCTCAAGCCCCGCCGAGCCTTCTTCACCCACATGAGCCACGATCTCGACCACGCCGCCACCGAGGCCGAGCTTCCACCCCACATCCGTCTGGCCTACGATGGCCAGCAGATCACCTTCGAGATTGCCTGATGCGCATCTATCGCCAACTCGCCGATCTCCCCCCCAACTTCGGCCCCTCCGTCGCCACCATCGGCAACTTCGACGGGGTTCATCGCGGCCACCAGTGGGTCATCGCCGAGGTCGTCGCCCGCGCCCGGGAACTCAACCAAACCTCCGTCGCCATCACCTTCGATCCCCACCCCGCACGAGTCCTCCGCCCCAACGCAAGCCTGCCACTCATCACGCCCCTCACCCGCAAGCTCGAACTCCTCGAAACCACGGGCCTCGACGCTGTCCTCGTCCTCCCCTTCACCGAAGAGCTCTCCCAGCACACCGCGCGCGCCTTCGCCACCGACGTCCTGCAGCAAGCCCTCCACGTCACCGAGTTGCATGAGGGCGAAAACTTCCGCTTCGGCTATCAGGCCGAGGCCGGCATCGAAAGCCTCGAAGCCCTTGGCCGCGAACTAGGCTTCACCGTCCGCATCTATTCCCCCCGAACCCTGCGCGGAGGCCCCGTCTCCTCCAGCCGCATCCGTCAGCTCATCACCGCCGGTGACGTCAGCCATGCCCGCGCCCTCCTCGGCCAACCCTTCGCCATCGACTCCACCCCAGCCTCAGGACGCGGCTACGGCACCCGCTACACCGTCCCCACCATCAACCTCGCGCCCTACAACGAACTCCTGCCCGCCAACGGCGTCTACATCACCACCCTCACCATCGGCACCGGCTCATCTGCTGAAACCTTCGACGCCGTCACCAACGTAGGCAATCGCCCCACCTTCGGCGCAGACTCCTTCACCGTAGAATCCCACCTGCTCAACTTCCACCCTGTCGAACTAACCGAACAAACCCCACTCACCCTGACCTTCCTTAAGCGGCTTCGCGCAGAAATCCGGTTTCCTTCACCTGAAGCCCTCCGCGAGCAAATCGGCCGAGACGTCCGTCAAGCCCAGCGTTACTTCACTCTTTGTCGGCTGGTGGCTTCGAAACCCCGCTCCTCGGCTCATCCGCAGGCTTTGCTGGCGCCGTAGCTCCATTCATCGGCACCACAACCCGCTTCGCCGGAGCCGGCACAACAGGCTTTGCCACTGTAGCCGGACTCTTCGCCACAGCCTTTCCTCCAGGAGCATCCGCGCTATCCCCAGGAAGCGCCGTCGAACTCGGAGCAACACTCGTCCCAACCTTCGGCGACGTAGGAGCATCCGGCTCCTCCTCCTCCGGCGCCTCTTTCGGAGCAGCGACCACACCCCGATTCAAGGGCACATCCAGCGTCTTCTTCGGAGCACCCTCAGCCGCAAACGTCTCATCCGGCTTATTCGCAATCGCCGCCTTCATAAAATCCATCCACATCGGCAGAGCCGCGCGAGCCCCCGTCTCCTTCTCCCCCAGCGACTGCCGATCGTCATACCCAATCCACGTCCCGCAAGTCACCGACGGCGAAAACCCAATGAACCACGCATCCGTAAAATCATTCGTCGTCCCCGTCTTCCCCCCAAACGGATGCTTCATCTGCGAAGCCGCAACCGCCGTCCCCTGCCGCACCACAGCCTGCAAAAACTGCATCATCGTCCGAGCCGTCTCGACCGAGATCACCTCATCCACCTGCACCGAATCCTGATCGAACGGCAGCCCATCCGCCTGCGTCACCTTACGAATGTAATGCGGCTCAATCCGAATCCCATCATTCGGAAAAACGCTGTAAGCCCCCACCTGCTCATACAGCGTAATGTCAGCCGACCCAATCGCCACCGGTAGAAACGCCGGAATATCGCTCGTCACTCCAAACCGGTGCGCCGTCTCGATCACCTTCCTGATCCCCACACGCGCGGCCAGCTTCAGCGCCGGAATATTCCGCGATTCGGCAAAAGCATTCAACAGCGTCATCGCGCCCTTATAGTTCGGCTCGTAGTTATGCGGCGTATACGGACCGCTCGGCGTAGGAAACGTCACCGGCCCGTCCACAATAATGTCTGTAGGCTTGGCCCCCGCCTCTACCGCCGTCGTATACACATACGGTTTGAACGACGACCCCACCTGCCGCTGCGCCTGCGTCGCCCGATTGAACTGCGACAGCGCAAAATCTCGTCCCCCCACCATCGCCAGCACCTCACCGCTGGCATTGTCCACCGCCATCATCGAAGCCTGCGCCCCCGAGTCCTGCTGTAGCGAAGCCCGCCACGCCCCATCCGCGCCCTTCTCCTCAATCCGCACATACACCACATCGCCATTCCGCAGAAAGCTATCCCCATCCACATTCTGCGTCCACTTCCAATCCTCCGGCGTCATCACAACCTGCAGCCCACCCAACTTGATCGTGACCTTCTTCGCCTCAACCGAGGTCACAACCCCGTGCACATAACTGCCCTTCTCCAGCGATTGCGTCCAGTCCGGATGCTTGTACGTCTCGACATCCCCACCACCCAGCACCACGTTCGACAGATTCCCAACCCACCCCTTCCGCCGCTCATACGTAGCTATCCCATCCAGCACAGCCTTGTTCGCTACAATCTGCAGATCAAGATCGAGCGACGTATACACCCGCAACCCCGCACCATGCACCTGTTCGACGCCATACTCCTTCTCGAGTTGCCGCCTTACCTCCTCCACAAAATAAGGTGCCACACTATTCGGCGGAGACTCCAGCCGCAGCCCCAGCGGGGCCGACTTCGCCGCCTCAGCCTGCGCCTCCGTAATCTTTCCATCCGCCAGCATCTCGCTCAGCACAAGATTCCGCCGCCGCAGCGCCCGATCCGGAAACCGCACCGGCGAATAATACTCCGGCCCCTTCGGCAACGCCGCCAGCAACGCCGCCTCCGGCAACGTCAAATCCTTCGCATGTTTGCTGAAGTAGTACTGCGATCCCGCCTCAAACCCATACGTCCCACGCCCCAGATAGATCTGGTTGGCATACAGCTCAAAGATCTGCTGCTTGGTGAACCGCCGCTCGATCTGCATCGACAGAATCACTTCCTGCAGCTTCCGCCCGTAAGTCTTCTCCGATGACAGAAAAAGATTCCGCGCCAGCTGCATCGTAATCGTCGACGCACCTTGAGCCCGGCCCTGAGCATGCAAATCCCGATACGCCGCACCCACCGCCCGCACCAGGTTCACCCCCCAGTTGCGTTCAAAGCTCTTATCCTCAATCGAGATAATCGCCTGCCGCAGCACGGGCGCAAACTCCGAGTACGGCACCACCACCCGCCGTTCCAGCGCAAACGACCCAAATACCTTGCCATGAATATCCAGCAATTCAGTCGTAGTATTCGGGTGATACCGCGCCAAGTCCTCCATCTGCGGCAAATCGATCGAGTAGACCAGCATCAGCCCACACAGCGCCCCAAAGACAGCCGACAACCCCAGCAAGGTATAGAAAGTAAACCGCCGCGCAATCCGGCGGCTCGGATACTCCGGCCCCATCAGTACGCGGCGAAAGAGTTGTCGCCACCGAGGCTCAACTTCAACCTCAGCAGACGCCGTTTCGCGATGAAATAAGCTCGGCACTGGTCTCCCACAATAGCATGTACGAACACACAACTGCGGCAGATCAGAGTGCCAGGAATCAGGAACGGAAAATCGTCGTTAAGCGGCCTTGCCCTTCAAAATATCAAGCGCCTTTGTAAGCTGCTCATCCACCGTCACGCTCGATTTCGCCGGCGCCGGCTGGGTATCGGCAGGCGTAGCATCATCATCCGCCACTCCGCCATCGTCAGTATTAGAAGCCACCAAAACTCCCGGCGTCACGCCCTCATCCTGCAGCTTCTTACCCGAAGGCGACTCGTACTTAGCCACCGAAAGAATCAACGCCGCACCATCCGACAGTTCAAACGTCTTCTGCTGAGCGCCCTCGCCAAAAGTCTTCTCGCCCACAACCTCAGCGCGCTTGTTCTCCAGCAGAGCCGCAGCAACCAACTCTCCCGGTCCAGCTGTCCCGCGATTCACCAGCACTACCACCGGAGCCGTCGTATTGATCGCCTTCGAAGGATCAGCCGCAAACGTCTGCTTCTGCACCTTCTGCCCCTCGAGCATCGCAATCGTGCCCGACTTCAGCATGAAGTTCGCCAGCCGCGTAGCCTCGGTCATGTCACCCGCCGCAACATCCCGCAGGTCCAGCAGAATCTTCTTGTTGCCTGCCTTCGACATCCCCTTCAGCTTGGCCTCGACCTGCTGCACATGGTCATGATCCAGAACCACCGGCTTCAAATAGAGAATCGACGCGTTCTCATACATCGTCTCCGAAACCGGAGGCATCGCCATCAAAGTCCGCGTCATCGAGATCTTGTCCGGATTTGGCTTCCGCGGCCGCACCACCGAAACCGTCAGCTCACTTCCCGGCTGCCCTTCCAGCAACAACTGAATCATCGCCAGCGAAAGATCCCGCGTATCCTGCGTCCCAATCGCCTCGATAATATCGCCGTCATTCAAATTCGCCTTATCGGCCGGGCTACCAGGCACCACTGAAACCACCGTCGCATAGCCATACCGCTTCGACACGTTGATCCCAACCTGCGCCTTGCCGCCCTTGTCCGCCTTGTAGGTCTTATAGTCTTCCGGCGTCAGGTAGCTCGAGTCAGCATCCAGCGACTCCAGCAGCCCACGCAGCGCCCCATTCGTCACCGAGTTGATGTTCGGTTCCTCGACATAGTCCGTCTGGATGTGCCGCAGTACCTGGCTGTACACATCGATCTGGCGATATGCACCTTCCTGCTGTTCCGTCGCAGCGCTCACGCCGCTCGAATTCACGCCGAGAAATACGGTGAGCACCAAAACAACCGACACGACCAGCAGCAGAATCTTCGTAATCTTAGGCATAGACAAGAACATCTCCGGAACAACGTGACAGACACATCCCACCTGCCGGCCAACCGGCAAACCAGGCGCTACGGGTTAGACGTATCCCGCTGCTGAAATGATACTCTCGTACGAAGATTGCGTGCGACCGGGCGGTCTGCAACGTTTGGTGGCGGTGGACAGAATCGAACTGTCGACCTACGGGTTATGAGTCCGTCGCTCTAACCATCTGAGCTACACCGCCGATGTGGTGAGTGACCGCGCCCATCAGGACATTCAAGCCAAGCGCGACCCAAAGGAGAATCGCCGCGGCACAGTCAGATACCATCATACTTGATTCCATGCCCCCCGAAAAGCGCACCCCTCGAATCCTCGGAGTGATCCCCGCCCGCCTCGCCTCCACGCGACTCCCCCGCAAAGTCCTCCGCACCATCGCCGGTCGCCCAATGCTTGCATGGGTTTACGAAGCCGCCCTGGCCTGCCCTCAACTCGACCAGGTCCTCATCGCCACCGACTCCGACGAAGTCGCCGCCCTCTGCCGTCAGCAAAACTGGCCCGTCCAACTCACCTCGCCCGATCTCCCCAGCGGCACCGACCGCCTCCACGCCGTCTCCCAGCTCATCGACGCCGACATCTACGTCAACATCCAGGGCGACGAGCCCCTCCTCAAGCCCGAACACCTCGCCGCCCTCCTCCGCCCCTTCACTCGCCCCGAGGTCGAAGTCTCCACCCTAAAAGTCCGCTGCACCCCGGAAAACATCAACAATCCCAACGCCGTAAAAGTTGTCACCGCCACCGACGGCCGAGCCCTCTACTTCTCCCGCGCCACCATCCCGTACGACCGCGACGGAGCCAGCCCTCAATACTGGAAGCACCTCGGCCTCTACGCCTACCGCAAAGCCACCCTCGAGCGCTTCCCCACCCTCCCCCCCAGCACGCTCGAACATACCGAGCGCCTCGAACAACTCCGTTTCCTCGAAAACAACATCCACATCCACGTCGAATCCACCGACCACGACACCATAGGCGTAGACACCGAAGAAGACCTCCAAAAAGTCGAAGCCCTCCTTCTATCCTCATCCACCTAAATCTTTGCCCACCCAAATCTGTCATTTCGACCGAGCAGCTCACAGCCTCACCGTGAGCTGCGGAGCGGAGAAACCTGCTTCTCTACCCATACCGTTACTCAACCAAAACATCGCCGTTGCAGTGCTGTTGTCTTTGCCTTTCTTGTTTGTCATCCTCGCAGGGATCTGCTTTTGCCGTTTTTGTTTTTGCTTGTCCATTCTGAGCCGAAGGCGAAGAACCCTCGCATTTTGCCCGTACCACCACAAATCCCCCCATGGCGCGCGCACCCAAAAACTGTCAAGCCCAAACATCAATCATCCCAAACAAAATCAACAACATACCATTGCCGATCCATTCCACCCAATCAGCTAAAATAGATATAGAAAAGAGAAAAGCCCCGGACACCAACCGGGGCTTTGCCTTTTAACCAGACCTGACCAAAACGTAGTCCAGACCTAAACATAATGAATCGAAGACTTTAGCACCAAAAATACCCAGAGGGGGATGCCATGACCGACTACGCCAAAGGAGCAAACCGAAGCTCTAACCCATCCTTAGTCACCGTCACCCCCAAACCCACCAGTGACTCCACCACCCAATTCGCCTCCGCCAACTCCTCCGCCGAGTGGGTCCCCAGCACTCCCAACACCCTACATCCCGCAGCCACCCCAGCCCCTACCCCCGAAGGAGCATCCTCCACGACAATGCACTCCTCCGGCGAAAATCCAAGCAACCCAGCACCCCGGCGATACGGCTCCGGGTCAGGCTTCCCCCGCTCCACCATATCGGCACTAATCAGCCGAGCAGGAACCGGCAGCCCAGCCGCCTCCAACCGCCCCAACAGAAGCCGAGTCGTAGCCGAAGTCACAATCGCCCACCGATCCAGCGGAAGACTCTCCATCAACTCCTTCACCCCCGGCAGAACCTTCAAATCCGCCGTGTCCTCCATCTCCATGTCTTCAATCACGCGAAGCCCCTCCTCCGCGTCGATATCGGGCCTCAGACTCCGCACAATCTCAATCGCCCGCATCCCATGCGGCACCTCATACGTATCCGCGTTCGGAATGTCATACAGCTTCGCCCACCGCTGCCAGCACCGCACCACCGAACCGATGGAGCTGATCAGCACTCCATCCATGTCAAACAAAATTCCCTTCGTCTCCACACGAACCGGCTGACTCAAACAGCACTCCCTTGCAATACAAACTGTTGCGCCGCCTCAAGCACCTTGGCGACCGACTCCGTTGAACAACTCTCGCAATACACCCGCAGCAGCGGCTCCGTCCCCGAAGCCCTTAGCAACAACCACGTCTCAGCAGCATTCGGCTTCGAAGCGCAATCAGGATTCTCGAGAAAGAACTTTATGCCATCCAGCGTCTCCACCCGCAGCACCTTCAACCCGGCAAAGTCCTTCACTCCAGCCTTCGCCCGAGCAATCGCCGACTGCTTCAATGCCTCATCAATATGCATATCCACGCGGCCATACTGGTGCTCGCCAAACTCCTCCTGCAGCGCCGCGACAAGCTGGCCCAGCGTCTTCTTCTCATCCGCCATCACATTCGCCAACAGCAGCGAATTCAGTAACCCATCGCGCTCCGGAAGATGCCGGCTAATACCCACCCCACCCGACTCCTCGCCCCCAATCAAAATCTCTTTCTCCAGCATCAGGTCGCACACATACTTGAACCCGATCCCATGCTCATTCAGCTTCCGCCCATACTTTGCCGCAATGCGGTCGATCATCTTCGTCGTATTGAACGCCCGCGTCACTTCACCAGGCCACTTCTTCCGCTCCAGCAACCAATACATCAGGATGGAAAACACCTTATGCGCATCGACAACGTTCCCATGCTCATCCACCGCGCCAATGCGATCCGCATCGCCATCCGTAATCAACCCGGCATCGCACTTCTCCGCAACCACAGCAAGCTGCGTCTCACGAATATGCGGCAGAATCGGCTCCGGATTGATCCCCGGAAACAGCGGATTCACCTCATTACGAATCTCCACAAACGGAATCCCAGCCCGCGTAAAGATCCCCGCAATCACCCCACGCCCAGCCCCATACATCACATCGATCAAAAACTTATATCCCGACTTACGAATCGCATCGAGATCGACAAACCGCTCAATCGCGGCAATGTAATCCGGATTGAAGTCCACTTCTTCGATCTTCGCTTTCATCGCACTCACCGGCAGCGGCTTCTCCAGATAGCTCTCAATTGAAGCCATGATCGAAGGCTTGCCTGACCCGCCATAACTAGCCTTGTACTTAACCCCATTCCACTCCGCAGGATTGTGGCTCGACGTAATCATCACGCCACCAGCAGCCTTCCTCTCCCGCACCGCATACGACAGTGCAGGCGTCGGTGTAATCCCCGAAGCAAACGCCACAGGAATCCCCGCTCCAGCCAACACCTCAGCCACAACCCGCGCAAACGACCGCGATCCAAACCGCGTGTCATACCCAATACAAACGCCAGCCAAAGCATCCTCATGCGCCAGCACATAGTTCGCAATCGCCGCCGCGGCCACCCTCACATTGGCATAGGTAAAGTCGTCAGCGATAATCCCCCGCCACCCATCGGTCCCAAACTTCACCACCGTCTTCGTCTCAACCATATTTTGCTTTTCTGCTCCGTATTCAGCGGCTAGATAAGATCTTCTCTACCCTTGGTCTTCAGTTCTGCAACCACCTTGCCCACATCCTGCGACCGCTCGCGCGTCGTAATCAGCAAAGCATCCCCGGTCTGCACCACCACTAGATCGCTCACGCCCACCAACGCAATCACCTTACCCGGAGCATAAACATAGTTCCCGCACGAATCGATCGAGATCGTCAGCGGATCTTGCCCATCGATCACATTGGCGATCGACACCATATCCGGCGGACACGCTGCCACATGTTCATGCAGCGCCGACCAGCACCCTAGATCGTTCCACGCAAAATCACCCGGCAGACAATAAATCCCGGAGTTCATCTCACCCTTGGCCGACCGGGGCTCCAGCACCGCATAATCGATGCTGATGTTCTCGCACTGCGGATACTCCTCGGCAAACACCCGCTCAAACTCCGCCGTCCCATACGCCGCGGCAATCTTCTCCAGCAGCGGAGCCATCGCCGGCCGAAACTCCCGTATCGCCCCAGCAAGCGTCCGCGCACTCCACAGAAAAATCCCGCCGTTCCAGGCATAATTTCCCGAAGCAACAAACTCCTCCGCCCGCGCGCGATCCGGCTTCTCCGTAAACCGCTTCACCCGCCGCACTTCGATCCCACTGTCAGCCACCGCAGGATCATCCACCACTCCACCCAGCTCGATATACCCATAACCCGTCTCAGCCCGCGCCGGAGGCACACCCAACACCACGACCTTGTCCCCACTCGCAGCCAACGCCACGCCCGCTCGCACCACCTCCGCAAACCGAGCCGTGTCCTTAATCGCATGGTCCGAAGGAAAGATCCCAATCACCGTCTCCGGCGCAGTCTTCTCCAGCAAAAACGCAGCCAGCGCACACGCAGGAGCCGTATTTCTCGCAGCAGGCTCACTCAGAATCCGCTCCCGAGGCACCTCCGGCAACTGCTCCCCGATCACATCATCCAGCAAATCATTCGTGATCACCCAAACATCCGACGCATCTGCCAGCGGCAACAGACGATCCAGCGTCTGCTGAATCATCGTGCGCTGCCCATCCAGCGCCAGCACCTGCTTCGCCTTGGCCTTACGACTCCGCGGCCAAAACCGCGTCCCACTCCCCCCTGCAAGAATCACAGGAGCAAACCGCACGTCAGATTTACTACTTCCCATTGGCATATGGCTCCATAGTCAAGAAAAAGACCGCACCAACTTTCCTTGTGCGGCCTCTCTCACAACTTCATTTCTAGCCCAGCGTAGCGAAGTACTCTCGCATCCGCTTCACACCCTCATCCACAACATCGTGCGACACGGCATATGACAGCCGAATATGCTCGCTAGTCCCAAACGCCTCGCCCGGAACCACAACCACATGCGCCTCGCTCAACAACTTCGCCGCCAGGTCCGTCGCCGACTTCACGCCGCCCTTGCCGATAAAGTTCTTCACATTCGGATACACATAAAACGCACCCTGAGGCACAGTGCAAGTCAGCCCCGGAATCGTCTCAAAGCCCTTCAAAATCTGATCCCGCAGCTTGATGTAGTCCGCCCGCATCTCGCCGACGCAATCCTGCGGCCCACTCACCGCCGCAATCGAAGCCCGCTGCACCATGCTCGCCGTATTCGACGTGCTCTGCGACTGCAGCTTGCTCATCGCCGCAATAATCGGCTTCGGCCCAAGAGCAAACCCCGCTCTCCACCCCGTCATCGCATATGTTTTCGACAGCGAGCCCAGCACAACCACATGCTCCTTGCAATCCGTG
>Ga0209060_10000697_pt1 | contig 51127 bp, 43 predicted proteins | sample Coa_R1_8_FD_187155 | JGI IMG/M metagenome (GOLD analysis project Ga0209060, IMG submission 187155) | Surface soil microbial communities from Centralia Pennsylvania, which are recovering from an underground coalmine fire - Coalmine... | ecosystem: Environmental > Terrestrial > Soil >...
CCCGGATTTCGAAGCCGACACGACCGAAGGCCACATCCGCTTTCATGACTGGATCGGCGATTCGTGGGCCATCCTGTTCTCCCATCCCAAGGACTTCACGCCGGTCTGCACTACCGAACTCGGCAGCATGGCGCGCCTCAAGCCGGAATTCGACAAACGCAACGTCAAAATCATTGGCCTTTCGGTCGATCCGGTCGCCAACCACGCCAGGTGGGCGGACGACATCAAGGACACCACCGGCTTTGCGCCGAACTATCCGATGATCGGCGACACCGATCTCAAGATCGCCAAAACCTGGAACATGCTGCCGGCCGCCGCCTCGGGCGATGCCTCGCAGCGCACGCCCGCGGATAACCAGACGGTGAGAAACGTCTTCATCATCGGGCCCGACAAGAAGATCAAGCTGATCCTTGTCTATCCGATGACCACCGGACGGAACTTCGACGAAGTGCTGCGCGTGGTTGACTCCCTGCAACTGACCGCGAAGCACAAGGTGGCCACGCCGGCCGACTGGAAGCAGGGCGAGGACGTCATCATCGCGGGCTCGGTCAGCGATGAAGAAGCGAAGAAGACTTATCCGCAGGGTTGGAAAGCGCCGCGGCCTTACATCCGCATCGTGCCGCAGCCGCATTGAGGGCGTGGACCAGAATCGCTTGTAGGGCAGGCAAAGGCGCGCTCGTGAGCGTCAAATGGAGCGCGCCCTGCCCGCCAGACATCTGGGCGGGCGCGCTTCGATCCGCCCGAGAGGAACCTCGCCCTTGAATGCCGAAGATACCGCCCGCACAGCCCGCCTTCTGCAGGCCATTGCCGAGGCGCAACCTCCATTCTTCCGCCTGCTGGGAGCAAAAATCGTTGAGGCCTCGCGCGATCGGGTGGTCGCCGAACTCGTGGTCCGGGACGAGCTGGGCAACCGCAATGGCGTCATCCACGGCGGCGCCGCGACCTTCCTGAATTTGCCTGAAGGCGCCGGCACGACGACGATTGAGAGCAAGACCAATTTCTTTGCCGCCGTCGCGCTCGGCGACACGCTGAGAGCGGAATGTACGCCCCTGCACCGCGGCCGCACCACGATGGTGTGGCAGACCCGGATTACCCGAGGCGACGGCAAGCTCGCCGCCATCGTCACACAAACACAGCTTGTCATGCGAAAAGACGGCCCGACCGCCGTGTAGGCGGGCGGGTAGGCCGCTCAGCAAAGGAAGGTCCAGCCCCCCAGACGGGGCGAGCCGAAGTAGCCCCCGTCCTCACTTTTTTAGCTGCGACTTTACCAACTCAAAGAGCGCGGTCGCGAGTGCGCCGGTCGCCAGCGTGTACGCGATCAAGAGTCCGCCGCGCAACAGCGGCCCCTCCTGCCAGACAGCCGCGACCTGCACTGCGCCCAGGTCGATCCCCTCGAGCAGCATGGGCTCCGCAAAAGAGAGATATTTGCCGCTGACCCAGGCGAAAAATTGCGAGACGGCATCGTCGCCCCAAAATGCAGCGCGATCGCAATAACCGGCGGGTTCGCAATCCTGGTCGGCAAAACGGAACGAACGGAAGCGGCCCAAATAGGACCTCACCGCGTCCGCCAGCACGACCTCGTCGGAGCCTTGCACTTGTGCCTGTCGGTGGAAGATGAGGACGGCGCGTTCGGCAGCCGCCTCTACCCTGGCTTGCGGCGCAGGCACGCGTTTCGGCCCAATCGGCAGTCCGTACAACGAGCTATTGTCTAAGGCTGCGTACCAGTCGCGCACATAGCGCCGTATGTCATCATCCACCCGGCATCCGTGGTTGAGGAGATAGAGGTGGTAATCCTCCGTTGTGAAGTCCGACTCCAAGAGGCTTGATTTGCAGACGCTGGCGTACGGGAGAACCCAGGTCCACGCGTACAAATAGCCAATTGCGAACGGCAGCGCCGCCGCGCAGCCGAGGATAATGAGAAGCGCGTACGCGATCGTCCGCCACTCGCTTCGGGTCGTGCCCGCCATCGTCCCGCAGCCCTCGTGATTCCCGGCTCCATGGAGATGACCATTTTGCGCGTTGGCGCCGCCCCGGCGCAAGAGTGCACAGCGTGGCGGTGCCCTTGTCCGGCGCAACGGCATGGGTTGCAGCATCGGCGTTGGCGGATTACGTCTCGCCGATTCGGCAGGTGTGGCCGGACCTCATCGCAATCTGCGGCGCTGCCATTCCGCATCTTCGCATCGAAAAATGCATCTCCCCGGTTCCCTGCCGTGCCGGTCAGATTACAATGGTAGGCAATGCGATATGCGCAGGGAGGAGTTGAGCATGAAGGAAACGTCTCGGAGCGAAACCGAACGGGTGGCGGGCAACGGGCTCTTGCATCGCCGCATGTTTCTCACCGGCAGCGCGGCCGCGATCGGCGCCGGCACGATAGTGGATCAGGCCGGCGCAGCGCCGCTCGCGGTCGAGCCGTGGATGAGAATTCCAGGCGCGCCGTTCAATGCTTACGGCCAGCCTTCAAAGTACGAGGAAAAGGTCGCCCGCACCTGGGCGTCGGCTCCGGGCACCGGAGGCACCGGCTCCGCGCGCACCCCGCACCACCTGCTCAACGGCATGATCACCCCGAGCGGGCTGCATTTCGAGCGCAGCCACAGCGGCGTTCCGGACATCGATCCGGACAGGCACCGCCTGCTCATTCATGGTCTGGTGAAGCGTCCGCTCGTCTTCACGCTCGATGATCTCGGCCGCTATCCGATGCAATCGCGCATCGCGTTCGTGGAATGCGCCGGCAACAGCGGCGCCTTGTTCGCGAAGCAGCCGGCGAACGCCAACGTGCAGGCGATCCACGGCCTGTTGTCGTGCTCCGAGTGGACCGGCATCAAGCTCTCGGTGCTGCTGGAGGAAGCGGGCATCGACCCGGCAGCCAAGTGGGTGCTGGCGGAAGGCGCCGATGCGGCCGGCATGAGCCGCTCATTCCCGATTGAAAAGGCGCTCGATGACGCGATGGTCTGCCTCTACCAGAACGGCGAGCGCGTGCGGCCGTCGAACGGCTACCCCTTGCGTCTGCTGCTGCCCGGCTTCGAAGGCAACATGAACGTCAAGTGGCTGCGGCGCATCAAGCTCACCGCAGGCCCGACCATGACCAAGGACGAGACGTCCAAATACACGATCCTGCTGCCGTCCGGGAAAGCGCTGCAATTCGTATTCCCGCTGGAAGGCAAGTCGATCATCACCCATCCGTCGCCCGGGCTGACGGTGCGCGGGCCGGGCTTCTACGAAATCTCGGGCCTCGCCTGGTCGGGCTACGGCAAGATCGCGAAAGTGGAGGTGTCGGCGGACGGCGGCAAGAGCTGGGGTCTCGCCGCATTGCAGGAGCCGGTGCTGTCCAAAGCCGTGACCCGCTTCCGCATGGCATGGCAATGGGACGGCGGCCCGGCGGTGCTGCAGAGCCGCGCGACCGACGAGACCGGCTACGTGCAGCCAAGCCGCGCCCAGCTCGTTGCGCTGCGCGGCGACCGCGGCAATTATCACAACAACATGATCCAGTCCTGGGCAGTGGCCGCCAGCGGCGAGGTGAAAAATGTCTATGCGTAAGGTCTTCGTCGCGGCTGTCCCGGCGGTTCTTATAGCGCTCACGGCGCCCGTACCCGCGCAGCAAAGCCCCAATCTCGGCAAGCCGATCTCGCAGGAAGACCTGGCCTCCTGGGACATCAGCATCGGCCCGGACGGCGCCGGACTGCCGCCGGGCAGCGGCACCGTACAGCAGGGCGAGGCGGTGTTCGCGGCGAAGTGCCAGGCCTGTCACGGCGAGAAAGGCGCCGGCCAACCCAACGATCGCCTGGTCGGCGGTCAAGGTTCGCTGCCAGGCGACAAGCCGGCCATCAAGACAGTCGGCAGCTATTGGCCGTATGCCACGACTCTGTTCGACTACATCCGGCGCGCCATGCCGCTCAACGAGTCGAAGTCACTCACGAATGACGAGGTCTACGCGGTGGTGGCGTACCTGCTCAACCTGAACGGCATCATCCCCGTGAGCGAAACGATGAACGCGGAGTCGCTGCCGAAGGTGATGATGCCGAACCGCGAAGGATTTGTCACGTTCACCCGCGGCAAGTAGGGTTGCGGCAAGCGGGGTTGATGTGGTCTGCCGGGGTTAGCCCTGTAGGGCGACCCTTGCGGTCGCCCGCGCGTCATCCTTAAGGACCCGTAGCCCGGATTGAGCGGAAGCGACATCCGGGCTCGCCCTGTCAACGCCGCAACGCTGTCCCCGGGTTTTCAGTTTGCGCTCAACCCGGGCTGGCCGGCGGCTCGTCAAGCAGGCGCCGGCGAGGCGGCGCAAAAAAGCGCCCGCGCGCTTTGATTTTATACTATCATGCTGTGAAAATAGGCTCTCGCGTTGAACCGATGCTTCGTTAATTGCTACAGACGGTTGAGCATCAAAGATCGGTGACGCACCATGGACTGGCGGCTGATTGCCGCTGTTTCGGCGGCGACTGGTTCCTTTTGCTTCGTTGCCTTTGGCGCCTATGTGGTATTCACCCACAATCCGGCTCCGCAGCGGACGGCTGCTCCCGCTCCGATGCTTCTCTCCGAATTTCGATTCCCGGCCGCGGCGCCGCCGTCGCTGCTGAGCGTGCAGCCCGCATCCGCCAGTTCGTCCGCGCCAGATCCGTTTGGGCCAGGCGTGTTTGCGTCTGCGTCGAGTCCGTTTGCGCCTCAGGCCAACGCAGCGCCGCCTGCGCCCTACCCTCCCCTGCCAACAGCAGAGCGGCAAATGGGGCCGGCGACGTCCGGGGCAGCCGCTGCGCCGGGACGCATCGGCGCGTCCGCCCAGGCGGTCAATCCGCCGCCGCGCCAGCCGCACGGCGCCGGCTATAAGAGCGCTGCCCTTACGCCTTTCGATGCAGCCCCACGGCCCGAGCCGCCACGGCCGGTCATCGAGATGAAAAAAAATTCGGTGGTGCCGGAGCTTCACGCGGCGCCGCCCGCCGCGCGCTACCGCGGGGTGCTGACTTCAGCGGAAATTGTTCGCATCAAATCCAATCTGCGGCTCACCCCAGACCAGGAGCGGGCGTGGCCGCCGGTCGAAGCCGCTCTGGCCGAGATGGGGCGGCAGCAGATCGCATTGATCCGGCGCGGACAAGAGCCGCGGATTTCTCCGAATGACTGGCCGCCGGGCCGGCTCTACGCGATTGCCGGACCGCTCTTGCAAACCTTGCGGCCCGATCAGAAGGAGGCAGTCCGCAGGCTCTGCCGGTCACTCGGATTCGAGGGCGTGGCATCCATGATCTAGCGCGGAACTCGATTGCTTTAGGGCTGTCACTGGGCTCCTCCGGGCGACAAGCGCGAGCCTTTTGGGCACGGAGCAAGAATGATTGCGTGGGCGGCGATAAGCCGGGCCACTTCAAGAGGATGTGCCACGTGCAGCGGCGCCGTATGCTGTTCAGGTGAACCGGATGCAACCATGTCGCGACGAAGATTTGGCATCCGTGAATGCGCTGGCAAGATCGATGAGTAGTCTCCGTTTCACATACACCAATGTTCGGCCGGCTTGCCGCGAAGGCGCGAATGACGCGTACGCGCCTTCCCCTCCGCTGGAGGCGCGCGCGGGAGGCCCGCTCCTTGACCAGGCAGCGCCGCCATCTATCCGCCATTTCCACAACGGCGCATGGGACGCCCGCGCTCCCAGGAAGATGAGGGTCAGCGCATGGCCCATCATCGCGTTCGGGGCCGCCGCGCTGGCGGGCGCGATCCTGACGCTCGCGCCGGACCGAGCCGCCGCCGCCGATAATATGGTGGTGAAGCGCTTTTCGAGCGGCGCCACGCAGAATTCCGTCGGCATCGTCGACGCTGCCGAAGACGCCCCGCAAGACGGCCCGCAGGCGATCTACGCGGCCGACGACGGCAGCCTCTATCTGCTTGATCAGGTCAACAGCCGCATTCTGCGCTTCGATGCGAGAACTCCGGGCGCCCCCGTTCAATCCCTCGAGCTGCCCGACAACATGCGGCCCACCGACATCGTCATTCGGCGCGGCAGCGTCTATGTGTGGGACGGCGCCCCGCGGGCTCTGCTGCCGACCGGCCGGGAGGATGCGCCGGTGCGCGGATTGACCCAGACCCGTTCGACCGAGGCGCCGGACGATTTCACTCTTTCGGCCTTCGCGCAGATGGGCTCGCAAGCCCTCGACAGCCCTGATGAGCTGCTCGGCGAACGGACGCGCGCCATCCCCGTGAACCGAAGGCCGGCCCGGCAGTTCGTCGCCTCGCGCGGCCGCGGCTCGGTCACGGCCGACGTCACCATAGGCGACAAGCTTAATACCGCTCAGGTCGAGGTGCGCGAGCAGGCCTCGAACGCGGAGATTGCGAAGCTGCATCTGCGCGTGCGCGATCGCATCGGCGCCGTTGAGTTTCTTGAGATCGACAACAGCGGCCGGATGTTCGTTCTCACCGAAAACATCCCAAATAATGCGAAGCGCGCTGCGGCCGCCTTCGTGGTTCGCTTCTCTCCGCAAGGGGTGCAGGAAAGCGTCTACGATATTCCGCTTCAGGACAGCGTGGCGCTGTCGCGACGCTTCGTTGCAATTTCGCCGGAGGGCGATGTCTACTTCCTGCGCTCGCGGAAGTCCGAGGTCGATGTCATTGGCGTCGGCTCGCGCAGCGTGCGCGCGAACGCCATCATCGACAATCCGAGCCTCACCCGCGTTGCGGACAACGAGGCGCGGATCCCTGCCAAGGGCCTGGCTGCGGCGGTGCGGCCACTGACGCGCCAGCAGGTGGTGCAGACCGCTTTCGGCTTCGAAGGCTTGCAATGGCGTCTCACGCCGGCGAATTACGGCCCCGACCCGGATATGACGTGCACGGGGTTCAACCGCATCCGGCGGCCGGGCTACCTCAGCGGCAAGCTCAATCAGGAGGTGCGCGGCGTCCCCTATTGCTGGGGGTGCATGGGCTCGCTCAATCAGTTCCGCCTGAGGGTGGCGAACGGCATGCTCGCCGGCAACGTCTGCACCCACAACGAGCCGCGAACCGATGTCGCCGGCGTTGATTGCTCCGCCTTCGTCAGCGCCGCCTGGGGCCTTGCCAATCACTTCACCACAGCCGCGATGCCGGCGATCACGACCGTACTTGCCAATCCGTGGGATTTGCAGCCGGGCGATGCGCTCAACAAGCCCGGCAGCCATGTGATGTTGTTTTTGCGCTTTACGCCGGATCGCAAGGTCGAGGTCATGGAGTCCTCGACGGGCGGGTGCAATGGCCGTGTCTGCCGCAATGTCTACCCGCTCGCGTCCCTGCTGGCGCGGGGCTTCAAGCCGGTCCGTTTCAACGCCTTGCAAGACCAGACGGCGGTGGCCGCGGCGGCATCCAATGACGACAGGTCGACCGGAAACAAAGGCGCGCTGCACGCGTCCGCTCCCTCGTCTCCCGCGCAAGCGGCCGAAGGCAGAGAGGCGGCGGAGCGGGGTGGACGCCATCACAGAAAGCACAGGTGAGAGGCAGGGCGATGAGCATCTCTTTCAGGGACGCTGGTCCGTTCTTTCGATCCACATTTTCTGCATTGACGCTCGCATCGGTTACGCTTGCCAGCCTGATCTTCGATGGGCGCTACACCGCACAGGCGGCCATTCGTCCGCCGGAAGGCGGGGAGGTGCGCGCCCTGGTGATCGGTATCGATGCCTATCAGTTCGTGCCCCCGCTGCGTGGCGCTGTGGCGGATGCCCGCGACATCGAACAGACATTGCGAAGCCAGGGCGTCAGGGACATTACCGCCCTCTACGACGCAGCGGCCGACCGCGCGACGGTGATGCGCACGCTCGAGGAGCTCGTGCAGCGGAGTCAGTCCGGCGACCTCGTCGTATTGTCGATCGCCGGCCATGGCGTGCAGGAGCCCGAGCACATCAAAGGGTCGCAACCCGACGGCCTCGACAATGTCTTTGTGCTCGCCGGCTTCAATCCAAAGACCCCGGCCGGGACGCAGCAACGCATCATCGGCACCGAATTCAACCATGTGATCAAGCAATTCGAGGCCAAGGGCGCCCAGGTCATGTTCGTCGCCGACGCCTGCTACGGCGGCGGCCTGGCGCGTGAAATCGATCCCCGCGCCGGCGAAATGAGCTTTCGCCAGGCGCCGCGCTATTCGCTGACGTTCGACGCTCTCCAGCGGATCTCGACCGCGAGCGATGCGTTCCTGAGCGATATCGATTTCGAGCGGACCGCATTTCTCGCTGCGGTCGATCGCAACACCAAGGCGCCGGAAGTCCGCATCCCCGGCGTGCCCGGATTCCGGGGTGCGCTAAGCTACGCGGTAGCTCGCGCATTCGAGGGCGCTGCAGACGAAAACCGGGACGGTCACGTTTCGCATACCGAGCTGTTCACTTATGTGCGGCAGGTGGCCTACCAGCTCTCCGATCAGCGGCAGCTGGTCGTTACCAGCGGTCCGATGACGCGCGCCGGGGGTTCCGACGTGGTCTTCGAACGCACGCGCGGGGTGATCGTGCTCGATGCGGTGCAGCCCAGCGAAACGCGCCCCCAGCCGCCGGCGCCCGTCGCCGCGGCGTTGCCCGGCGCGCAGCAGGCCGCGCGTCCGCCGGCGCCCCCCCCGCCAGCGCCGGCCCCAGGCGCGTTGGGCATCGTCCGGATCGCCGCCCTCGGTGACCAGCGCGATCTCCTGGCCAATCTCGAAGCCCGGGAGGCGCGTTTCGAGGTGGTCGGCATCAAAGACAATCCCGATCTCATTTGGGATCCGGCGTCCCTCGAGGTGCTCGCCGGTGGTGATATCGTCGCCTATGGGATTGACCGCGCCGGCCTCGGCAGCGTCGTTGACCGCGTGGCCGCCGTCAACGGCTTCAAGCGCCTCGCCGCCAAAGCGCCGCAACCGGTGCGCATCCTGCCGGACGACAAGGTCCATCGCCGCGACGCGCGCATCGATGTCGAGGTGTCCGGCGTCGCGGCGCGTTCGCTTTTGATGTTCAACATCGCCGGCGACGGCACGGTGCAAACCCTGTATCCGATCGGCTCGGACGCGCGCATCATCGCGACTCCCGACTACAAATTCCAGGTGCGGGCCGGAGAGCCATTCGGGGCGGATCAGGTGGTCGCGATTTCCTCGCAGCTGCGTCTTGGCGACCTTGAAGAGGCATTGCGAAAAATGAGCCAGCGCCGCACCGCGGTCGAGGTGTTCAAGCTGGTCGAGCGCTATGCGCCTGCCGACGCCAGGATCGGCGCCGCCAGCCTCTACACCGCGCCGTAGCAGCGGGATACAACCGCAGGCCCTGGGGGTTGGCTTATCGAGGGCGCTCCGATGAGATTGAATCACCCTCATGCCCGTGCACAAACACCCTGCCGCGTCAGCCGGCGGGGAGCCGGTCTTCGCAAGCATCCGGGTCTTTGCCGCGGCGCCTCCCCTAAAGAGACGTGGAAGGCCGGGACAGGCCCCATTGGGGCTAACTCAGGCTGCGCGCTCCCGCCCCTGCTTGCGGAGGAGGGTTGGGGAGCGGGCTCTTGCGGCGAGTCAGTGTCCGGGGACACGGTCCCCTCCCGAGCCCTCCCCCGCAAGCGGGGAAGGAGAAAGACTGCTGCCGGGCTGCGCGAATCGACCCGCTCAGTCTCGGCGAAGCTTAAGTTAACGCTTACGGGGACAAGCCCGGCCATCACTCCACAGGAGATGGCCAACGTCATGGGGCGCTGGTCCAAGATCGCGCGACGGGCCGTCGCGGGATTGGCGGCCGCGGTTCTGACCGGAACAGCCGCTCTTGCCCAGGCGCCGCATTCGGTGACGATCCTTCCCGATGTTCCGGAGCCGCCGTCCGCCACACGGACGCCTGACTTTTCGATGGCAAGGCTCGAACTCCTGAACTCGACCATCAAGGTCGAAAATCCGGCGGGCGTCTCGGTCGATGTCATCCCCAAGCTGGAAGTGCCTGCCGGTTCGAAGATCGGATTCCGCATCGCCGCAAAGAGAGCAGGCTATGTCATTCTCCTGGACGTCGATGCGAGCGGGAGGCTCACGCAGATATTCCCGAACCCAACTGCCGCAACCCACGGCTTGCGCGGCGCGACCAATCTGATCAAACCGGGACACAGTCTGACCATCCCGCAACCTGGCACCCCTTATGCGGGGTTCGAATTCGTTGCCGAGCCGCCGGGCGGCATCGCAATGGTGGTTGCGCTGTTGAGCGACAGGCCGGTGCAGGTCGTCGATCTTCCCGACACTCCCCCTCCCGCTTTCGCGCCCGGCGATACGCTGAAATATGTCCGCGATCAGGCGAGGACACTTAAGGTTGCGAATCCGGAGGGCGGGCGGCTGGAGCAGCCGAATTGGTCGATCGACGGAAAATTCTATCTCATCAGATAGCCGGACGCGCGTTGACCAGCGCGCCGCATGCGGGCTTACGTCCGCATCCGCTCCACGGGGTCCGCCGGCGCCACATCGATCATCCGCAGCCGAACGCCCTCGCTGCCCTGCCAGCGGTCGATCGACAATGTCCCGGCCACGTGGACGGCGCGTCCCCGGCTCTTGAGCAGGGCCTGTCCGAGCTTTTGCCCGGCGGCGCGGAACGCGATGGCGTTGATGGCCGCGCCGTCGCCCGATTGCAATCTCGCGCGCACATGCGCTTGGCCGACTTCTTCGGCATGCGCGATCATGTGCGCCGGAAGCACGATCACCGGCTCCGGATTGCCGGCGCCGAACGGCCCTGCGGCAGCGAGCGTCGCAAGCAGTTCGGCGCTCGCAGCCCGCGCCGTCAAGGCGCCGTCAACGAGCAACGCGTCGTCGCGCCGCGCGGCTTCGACATCGGCGCCAAGGCGGCTTTCGAGAAAAGCTCGAAACTCTCCGAGCGCACGCGCCTTCAGCGTGACGCCAGCGGCCATAGCGTGTCCGCCGCCCTTCATGATGAGCCCGCCGGCGACGGCATGGCGCACCGCGCGGCCGAGATCGACGCCCGGAATCGAGCGCCCCGAACCCGTGCCGATCTCGCCCGGTCCGAGCGCAATCGCAAACGCGGGCCGGCCGAACCGCTCCTTGAGCCGCGCCGCGACGAGGCCGACCACGCCGGGATGCCAGCGCGGCGACGCCGTCACGATTACAGCGCCCTTCTCCTCGGTGCCGAGCGCCGTCATGGACTCGGCCTCGGCTTCCGCGACGGCGGCAAGCTCGATCGCCTGGCGCTCGCGATTGAGGCGGTCGAGCTGGGCCGCAAGCGCTGCCGCAGCCGTCGGATCCGTGCATAAGAGCAGCTCCGCGCCGAGGTCGGCTCGCCCGATACGGCCGCCCGCATTGATGCGCGGCCCCAGCATGAAGCCGAGATGCCACGGCTCGGGCGGGCCGCTCAGTCGCGAGACGTCCATCAACGCGGTCAGGCCGACGCGCTCGCGCCGGCGCATCACAATCAGCCCCTTGGCCACGAAGGCGCGATTGAGCCCTTTGAGCGCGACGACATCCGCAACCGTGCCGAGCGCCACCAGGTCGAGGAGTTCGAGCAGGTCTGGCTCCGGCCGCGCCGCGGTCCAGAACCCCCGCCGCCGAAGCTCCCGGTTGATCGCCACAACGCTGAGAAAAACGAGCCCGACCGCCGCGAGGTAGCCGAGCCCTGACAGATCGTCGAGCCGGTTCGGGTTGACCACTGCCGCCGCGGGCGGAAGATTTTCGTCGGCCTGGTGGTGATCGATAACGATCGTATCGAGGCCAAGACGCTTGGCCTCGGCGAGCGGCTCGAGGCTGGTGGTGCCGCAATCAACCGTCACCAGAAGACCGGCGCCGCGCTGAGCGAGGGAAGCGATGGCTTCTGCGTTCGGACCATAGCCTTCGAAAATGCGATCCGGAATATGAATAAGAGGTTCGAGCCCGGCGACGCGCAGGAAACTTGCGAGCAGCGCCGCGGATGTCGCGCCATCCACATCATAATCGCCGAAAATCGCGACCTGCTCGCGTCGCATGACGGCTTCGGCGAGGCGGCTTGCTGCCGCTTTCATATCGACGAGCACATCCGGATCCGGCATCAGCCGCCTGATGGTGGGGTCGAGATAGGCTTCGACGGCATCGATTTCGACATTGCGACCCGCCAGGACGCGCGCGAGCATTTCCGGCACGCCATGGCGTTGAGCAATCGCGAGCGAACGCGCGTTGCCGCGATCGTCGAGGCGGTCGCGCCACGGCCGCCCCGTCGCCGAGCGCTCCACCCCCAAAAAATGGCGATTGGATTCCCCGCGCATCCTGCGTCTTCATCAGCGCCATCTTTTGCGCACCCGCTGCGGCGGGCCGATTCGGGCGCATCGGGGAGTCCAGCCCAAATTGGGCTCGCCGGCAATCGAATTGATCGGGCCTGTTAATCCTTCGATGAATTGCCGGCCGCGCGCCGCAAAGCCACACCTCAAGCAGACGGGTGAATGCGCTCATCATAGGGCTGTTGCGATGTGCCGGAATGCAACAGCCGATTTCGGTTGCGCCTTTGCCGACCCTACAAACTCACTCCAGATGAAACTTGCCGAACTGGCGATGCTCGGCCCGAATCCACCGCACCGTACCGGTGACTGAGCGCATCACCACCGTCTCGGTTTCGATCAACCCCTCGCGAAATCGCACGCCCTTGAGCATCGACCCGGTGGTGACTCCGGTTGCGGCGAAAAGACAATCCCCCGTCACCATATCTTCCAGTTGATATTTCTTGCGCGGATCGGTGACGCCCATTTTGGCGGCGCGGGTTCGTTTTTCTTCAGTGTCGAGCAACAGCCGGCCCTGGAATTGGCCGCCGATGCAGGCGAGCGCCGCCGCCGCCAGCACGCCCTCGGGCGCTCCGCCGATCCCGAGATAAATGTCGATGCCGGTCGACTCCGGGTCGGCCGTATGGATGACGCCGGCAACGTCGCCGTCGGTGATGAGCCGCACCGAGGAGCCGGCCTTACGCACAGCGGCAATGAGGTCGGCATGGCGCGGCCGATCAAGAATGAGCGCCGTAATCTCCTCCGGCTTGACGCCTTTGGCCCTGGCGAGCGCGCGGATATTCTCCTCCGCGGGCGCATCGAGATCAACGATCCCCTTCTGGTAGCCGGGACCGATGGCGATCTTGTCCATGTAGACATCGGGCGCGTTGAGCAGCGTGCCGCCTTCGGCCATGGCCATGGTGGCGATCGCTCCCGGCATGTTCTTGGCGCATAAGGTGGTGCCTTCCAACGGATCGACCGCAATGTCGACCCGGGGGCCATGCCCTGTTCCGACCTTTTCGCCGATGAAGAGCATCGGCGCCTCGTCGCGTTCGCCCTCCCCGATCACGATGGTCCCGACAATCGCCAGATTGTTCATCTCCCGACGCATGGCGTCGACTGCTGCCTGGTCCGCGGCCTTCTCGTTGCCGCGACCACGTAATTTCGCCGCCGCCACCGCGGCCCGCTCCGTCACCCGGGCAATTTCCAGCGACAGAATCCGATCGAGCGGAAGGCTCGATCTCGCGTGGCTCGACGACATGGGCGACTCCTCAACTTCGGCAGAACAAATCAATATTTCTCGATGCGGATGACCTGCGGCTGCCCGGCGATGACGCCCTCGCGCTTGATGGCGTTCAACGCGCGGCGCACCGCATCCTCGGTCGTGGCATAGGTGATGAGAATGACCGGCGCCGGCGTCGCCGGGCTGTTCGGATCATCGCCGCCGTGGGGCCGGCCGCCTGGGTGTCGCTGCACGATCGACTCAAGCGAGATGTTCTCGTCCGCCAGATGCTTCGCAATCGTCGCAAAAGTGCCAGGCCGGTCGAGCGCAGCTAAGCGAATATAGTAGCCGCCTTCATGGCGCTGCATCGGCGCCTGGCGGCACTCGGTGAGACGGGATAGCGGACGGCCAAAAGCCGGCGCAAGCGCGCCGCGCGCGATGTCGCAGAGGTCCGCAACAACCGAAGACGCTGTCGCGGCTCCGCCGGCGCCCGGCCCGACCAGCGTGATCGGCGCGATGCCCTCGGCGTCGAGCGAGGCAGCGTTGGTCACGCCCATAACCTGGGCGATGGCGGTCTCCTTCGGCACCATGGTGGGGTGCACCCGCTGTTCGATCCCTTGTGCGGTACGCACCGCGACGCCGAGCAGCTTCACCCGATAGCCGAGCGCATCGGCCGCGTCGAGGTCTTCAGGCGTGATGGACGAAATGCCCTCAACATACACCGCATCCGGATTGACGCGAATGCCGAATGCGAGGCTTGCGATGAGCGCAAGCTTCTGGGCTGTATCGAAGCCTTCGACATCGAACGTCGGATCGGCCTCCGCATAGCCGAGGCGCTGCGCATCCTTGAGGCATTCGGCGAAGGAGAGCCTTTCCTGCTCCATTCTGGTGAGAATGTAATTGCAGGTGCCATTGAGGATGCCGTAGACGCGCGCGAACGAATTACCGGACACCCCCTCGCGCAGCGTCTTCACGATCGGGATGGCGCCGCCAATCGCCGCCTCGAAATTCAACGCGACGCCATGCTTCTCGGCGAGCGCCGCAAGCTCGACGCCATGCCTGGCCAGAAGCGCCTTGTTGGCGGTCACAACAGATTTTCCGGCGGCAAGCGCGGTCTTGACCGCGAGCTTCGCCGGATCGCCCTCGCCGCCGATCAGCTCCACAAAGACATCGATCTCTTCGTCGGCCGCGAGGGTTGCGGGATCAGAGACCCAGCGCGGTTTAGCCTGGCCAAGGTCGCGCTTCTTGTCGGCCGTTCGCGCCGTGACCGCAACGATCTCGATGCCGCGTCCGCACCGGGCCTCGATCAGATCGCGTTGCTGCGCGATGAGGCGCGCGACTGCAGAACCAACTGTGCCAAGCCCGGCAAGACCGGCTTTCAGAGGCGCAACCATCTTTCGCCTGTCAGTGTTGCAGCTTCCCGACGCACAGTGATGTCTGCGCGATGGAAATAAGCCATCAGAGTCAGAGCGCCAGGAGCGAGGGTCGCGCCGCCGCTCAACGCCGCCTCGCAAGAGGGACGATGTTGTGCAACTTTTCTGGACCGGTTTCAAGGAAGCGGCGCAGGTTCCGGGCAGCCTGGCGGATCCGCTGTTCATTCTCTACCAGCGCGATGCGCACAAAGCCTTCGCCGTGTTCGCCAAATCCGATGCCCGGCGAGACCGCAATCTCCGCCTTTTCGATCAGCAAAGTCGAAAACTCGACGGTGTCGAGGGTACGGAACGCCTCAGGGAGCGGCGCCCACGCGAACATCGACGCGCGCGGCGCGGGAATGCTCCAGCCCGCCCGGCCGAAGCTTTCGACCAGAACGTCCCGGCGACGCTTGTAAGTCTCGCGCATCTCGCAAATGCAGTCGTCGGGGCCGTTCAAGGCCGCGGCGGCGGCGACCTGTATGGGCGTGAAAGCGCCGTAGTCGAGATAGGACTTGACCCGGGCGAGCGCGGCGATGATCCGCTCATTGCCGACCGCAAAGCCGATCCGCCAGCCCGGCATCGAATAGGTCTTCGACATCGAAGTGAACTCGACCGACACATCCATCGCGCCTGGCACCTGCAGGATCGAGGGCGGAGGATTGTTGTCGAAATAAACCTCCGCATAGGCGAGATCGGAGAGCACGATCAGATTGTGCCTTTTCGCAAATGCGACGATGTCCCGATAGAACTCAATATCGGCAACGGCCGCCGTCGGGTTCGCCGGGTAGCACACGACGAGCGCCAGCGGCTTGGGGATAGAGTGCATGCAGGCGCGCTCCAGCGCCTCAAAGAAGGCGGGCGTCGGGTCGGATGGCACGGAGCGAATTACGCCGCCTGCCATCAGGAAACCGAACGCGTGAATCGGGTAGCTCGGATTGGGCACGAGAATGACGTCGCCGGGAGCCGTAATGGCCTGGGCTACGTTGGCGAAGCCTTCCTTCGAACCCAAAGTGGTGACGATCTGCGTGTCTGGATTGAGCTTCACGCCGAAGCGGCGCGCGTAGTAAGCCGCCTGGGCGCGGCGCAGCCCGGGGATACCCTTGGAGGCCGAATAACGATCGGTGCGGGGACGACCGACGGTCTCTTTGAGCTTCTCGATGACGTGAGTCGGAGCGGCCAGATCCGGATTGCCCATGCCGAGATCGACAATATCCGCCCCCGCGTTGCGTGCAGCCGCCTTGGCGCGATTCACCTGCTCGAAAACATAAGGCGGCAAGCGCCGGATGCGGTGAAACTCTTCCATGTTCCCAATCTCCTGCCTGCAACTCCCGGAGGGGGCAAAACTCGGGACCGTTCCCCCGCTCATGGCCGGGCTTGTCCCGGCCCTCCCGATAATCGCGCGCTTTCCGTATCCCGATCGTCATCGCCGGGACAAGCCCGGCGATGACGCCGCGACGCTTGCTCCTCCTACGCAACGCCCGTAAGCGGCATGACCGATAAAGCCGTCTCGTCATCGCGGGTTGCTTGTCCGTGCTCCCGTAACTTCCCCGACACGTGCAGGACGCAAAGTCGACGCGACAGGCCCGGCATCAAGACCGCCGGCGATAGGCCTGGACGGCCAGACGCCTAAAACAGACGCCCAGCCCTTCGCCCCTCCCTCCTACTGCCCTGCAAGAAGGCAGTGAAAGAGCAACCGGCACGAGTTTTGCCCGTCTAGCCCAGCGTCGGACGGCCTGACCCAGCCGACGAAGCCGCAAAACAAGACGGCGAGACTCGACGGGCAGCCCCGTACCGGCGGCGGTGCGGGCTTTTAGCACGGGATCAGCGGTGCGCAGCAGGAATTTGCTTTCAGCCTCGTACCACCGGAGTTGGTCACTCCGGCAGGCCTGTTGCCTTCGCGCGGCGGGCTTGCTCAGCGCGCATGGCGGCGAGTTCCGCCTCGACCTTCTTTCTTTCTTCCTCGGTCAACACCGCGGCAGTGCGGGGCGGCGGCATGTCGTGGACGGCTGGGTATTCGGGTGCGACGTCGGGACGCGCTGGCGTCCCGGCCGGCAGGCCGCCGATTTCTTTCGGCATTTCGGACAATGCGGTGGAACAAGCGACGAGAAACACTGAGCCGACGCAAAGGAGCGCCCGCCCCGCGAGGGCCTGCCAGTTCCGGCGAGTGTTCAAGATGGAATTTTGTAATCTTCGCATCTTCGCGACTTCAGCCTTTGTGCGGAAGCAAATCGACGGGAGCCTGGTCGATGGTAAAGTAGCAGCGGCGCATTATCTAGCGATATATCCAACCCATGGAAGATAAATCCAGGAATGGCTCGGTCACCCATCCCTCGCAACAAACCTGGCGTGCGCCGGCGCAAGGTGAAGTCCGTTCCTCCGCCAAGCGGGGTGCGTGAGCGGAGTAATAAATTACCTCACCCTCCGGCACAGAGCATGGCGACGCCAGCCGTCACGCCCCCTCCGTCCCCTGCTGCGCCCCCGGCGGAGGCGCTGGCCGCCATCTCCCCTCCCTTGCCCCTGGTGATGACAAAGGCTGAGGCGCCGCGTTCAGGGGGGGAGAAGATGCGAGCAGTGCGTGCGGAAGAACGCACGGCGGGTGCGCCTCTTGAAGAGGACAGCGCAGCGGCCACGCCCCCTTCGAAAGAGCGCACAGCGGCTGCGCCTCCTAAGGAGGAAGGCGCAGCGGCCACGCCCCCTGGACACAAAGCGGAGGCGCCGCCACCAGTCAAGAAACCGCCTGCTGCACCAGATTCGGATGCTGGCGCGCAGCCGGAACATGAAACCGGCTATCCTTACCACATTGACGTGGAAGCCCTGACCAGGAACGTGGCCCGCCTGATCGAGGAGGGGAGCCGTGCGGCTGCGGCCTATTTCAGGCCGCGCGAAAACGGCATCCGAAAAATCGATTACTCCGACGAGGTCGTAGACGCTGCGCGGACCCTCGGCCAGGTCGCCGAATACTGGTACGGAGAACCCCGGCGCACTGTGGAAATGCAGACGCGACTGGGCAAGAGCTTTCTCGATCTATTTGCCAATGCGTCGCGACGGCTTGCAGGCGAGCCGGCCGACCCGGTGGTGAAACCTGACCCGCGCGACAAGCGCTTCAGTGATCCGGAATGGTCGTCGAACCATTATTTCGACTTCCTCAAGCAGGCTTACCTGCTGCTCGCAGACTGGGCAAAGTACCTCGTCGAGCATGCCGTTGAGCTCGACCCTGCGGTGCGCCAGAAAGCCGAATTCTACACGCGCCAGATCGTGAACGCGCTCGCGCCGTCGAATTTCATCCCTACCAATCCGGAACTGCTCCGCACGACGCTGAGCAGGAGCGCCGAGAATCTGGTGCACGGCGTCCGGATGCTTGCCGAGGATATCGAGGCGGGCAACGGCGAACTGAAAATCCGCCAGTCCGACATGTCGAAATTCGAGGTCGGACGCAACCTCGCGGTCACGCCCGGCAAGGTCATCTATCAAAACGATCTGATGCAGCTCATCCAGTACACGCCCTCAACCGGACGCGTGTTGAAGCGTCCGCTGCTGATCGTGCCGCCCTGGATCAACAAATATTATGTCCTCGATCTGACGCCGGAAAAGTCCTTCATCAAATGGTGCGTCGATCAGGGGCTGACCCTCTTCGTGATTTCCTGGGTCAACCCCGACGAGAGGCTCGCCCAGAAAAGCTTTGCCGACTACATGCACGAGGGTCCGCTCGAAGCGCTCGACGTGGTCGCCAAGATCACCGGCGAGGAGAAGGTCAACACGGTCGGCTATTGTGTGGGCGGCACGTTGCTCGCCATCACGCTGTCCTACATGGCCGGAAAGCGGGACGACCGGGCCGCGTCGGCGACCTTCCTCACCACCCAGGTCGACTTCACCTTTGCGGGCGACCTGAAGGTATTCGCCGCGACAGAAGAGCAGGTCGCCGCCGTCGAACGCCAGATGTCCGAGCGCGGCTATCTTGAAGGTTCCAGGATGGCGACCGCTTTCAACCTGTTGCGCTCCAACGATCTGATCTGGCCCTACGTCATCAAGAATTATCTCAAGGGCGAGGCGCCGTTCGCCTTCGATCTCCTGTATTGGAATGCCGACGCGACGCGAATGCCGGCGGCCAATCATTCCTATTATCTGCGCAACTGCTATTTGAACAACAACATCACAAAGGGCAAGCTCACGATCGACAACGTGCGGATCGACCTCAAGGAGATCAGGATCCCAGTCTACAATCTCGCCACCCGCGAGGACCATATCGCGCCGGCCAAATCGGTCTATGTCGGCTCAACGTTCTTCGGTGGCCCGACGCGGTACGTGCTGTCGGGGTCGGGCCACATTGCGGGCGTTGTCAATCCGCCTGCCAAGGCAAAGTATCAGTACTGGACGGGCGGCGCGCCGCGCGGCGAGGACCTCGAGGGATGGCTCAAGAGCGCGACCGAACACCCCGGATCGTGGTGGCCCGACTGGCTTGCCTGGATCAAGGCACAGGACGCCGAAGAGGTCCCGGCGCGTTCGCCGGGCGTGGGCCCCTTCGCACCGCTCGAAGACGCGCCGGGGAGCTACGTGAAGGTGCGAAGCTGAAGCAAGCGCTCAATCGGTCGACGCGCCGCTCCGCTTGATCGGGGTGGAGAGCCTCTCCCCAGGCTTCGGCTCGAGGGCTTGGGCTCTTCCGCGGAATTCATCGCCTCGATTATTGCGCGGCGGCGCAGCGGACTCCGCTCCTCGCAAGCGGGGGAGGGGACCACAAGTGGCGCAGTTATTCTTCGCCACGCCTTGGTCTCGCGGAATGCCCCTTACGCCCGCCCGCCCCGAGCGCCACTGCGTTTCGCCGGTTCGATGGATAAACGCAACGAGTCCGCCGCCTGCGCGCCGCGATCGGCGGCGATGAGCCGGATGAGCAGCCGCCGCAGCGTCTCCTGCTCGGGCGACGCCAGCGCGCCAAAAAATGCCTCCTCAAGCCGGTCGACCTCGACATCGCACTGCGCCAGCAGGTTTCGGCCTCTCGGCGTGAGTTCGAGCCGGCGGACGCGGCGATTCTCTGCGCCCTCCGTGCGGCATACCAAGTGCCGCGCACTCAGCGACGCTACGATCTCATTGGCGGATTGCGGGCTCACCCCGAGCCGGCGCGAGAGCGCCGCCGAGGACAAGCTCTCGCCGCGGCGGCTGAGAATGGCGAGGACGGTGTACTGGGCGGGCGTAAGACCGAAACTGCGCAGGGCCTGATCGAGCCGCTGGTAGATTGCAAGCTGCGCCTGCCGCACCAGGTAACTCAGCCTTGCATGTTGCGGCATCTCGCACCTTGCGGCGACTTAAGAACGACTTGACTATATCAGGGAGCCTGATAGGCCTCCTGATAAACGAGGCGCGCCTTAAAATCAACCGTTCTCGGCGAGGGATACATTCTTAAGACCTGCTCCCGTGTCCTCCGCAGGGGAGCAAGGGCGGTCGCCGCCAGGCAGCAGGGGCGTGTCCGACGGGAGGGAAACATGAGCGGCACATCGCATGGGTCCGCCGTCTTTGACGTCAGCGAGTTCCTCGACCGCCCGAGATTCGGCGCTTATCGCATCCTCATCTTCGCACTGTGCACGCTGGTCATGACGGTGGACGGCTACGACGTGTTCGTCGTTGGCTATCTGGCGCCGGCGCTGGCGCAGGACTTCGGCGTGCCTTTCTCCGCAGTGACGTCGATCTTTGTGTTTCAGACCATCGGTCTCGGTCTCGGCGCCTATGCGGTGTCGCCATTCGCCGACCGCTTCGGTCGCCGCAACATCATTCTCATCTGCACGGCGCTGCTTGGCCTGCTCACGCTCGCAGGCACGCTGGCGGCATCGGTGGGCGAGCTTGCCGTGTTGCGCTTTGTCGCCTCGTTCTTCTTCGGCGCAGTGGTGCCGAACCTTGTGGCGGTAACCTCCGAATACTGCTCGCAGCGCAGCCGGCCGACCCTCGTGATCATCCTCTTTATTGGCTATACGGTGGGCGCAGGCGGCGGCGGTTCGATTGCCTCGGCGCTGGCGGCGCAATTCGGCTGGAAGGCGGCTTTCTGGATGGGCGGGCTTACGCCGCTCTTCATTGCCGCCCTGCTCTACGTCCTGCTGCCGGAGTCGATCCGGTTCATGGTTCTCAAAGGCGACCGCAACGACGAGGTGGCGGCGCGTCTGCGGCGCATTGATCCGACATTGGACCTTTCGGGCACGCACGGCTTCACGATCCGCGAGGAGAAGTCCGGCGCGATGCCGGTCGCCGCCCTGTTCCGACACGGCCGCGCGCCGACCACCCTGCTGCTGTGGCTGAGCTACGCCATGAATCTGTTCGTGCTCACCTTCATCGCGTCGTGGATGCCCACCTTCCTCCGCGTCTTCGCGGGCGTCGACCTGAAACAGGCAGGCGCCATCGCGGCGCTGTTTTCGCTCGGCGGCATCGTGTCGCCGCTGATCCTCGCTTACTTCATCGACCGGCACGGCGCCACCCGGGCGCTCGCCGCTAACTATGTTGCGGCCGGCGTCTCCATCATTCTGATCGGGCTTGCGAGCGCCGACGCTACGCTCGCCGCCATTGCGGTTTTCTCCGCGGGCCTGTTCGTGATCGGCGGCCAGGGCGGCATCAATGCCCTCGCCTCCATGGTCTACCCCACCGAGATGCGGGCGACCGGGGTTGGCTGGGCGCTCGGCGCCGGGCGCGTCGCCTCGGTGTTCGGGCCCATGGCGGGCGGAGCGATGCTTGCCGGGCGGTGGTCGGCAGCCTCTATCTTCGCGACCGTCTCGATGCCCGTCTTCATCGCCGCGCTCGCCACGATCTGTGTCCGCTTCACGCGCCGCGCCGGGTCGGCGCCGGCGGACCGGAACGCCGGCGCGGAAGGCCGCCCAGTCATCGGAACCAGTTGAAGGGAAAGCGTTCATGGCGCCTGCAAAAGACCGCGAGCAAATGAAAACTTCGGCGGTGTCGTCCGGAGGGAATGTACATGTAGAGTTTGAGGACGGGATTGCCTGGGTGGCGATGAACAGGCCCGACAAGCGCAACGCCATGAACCCGGCGCTCAATGACGAGATGCTGAAAGTCCTCGACGATCTTGAAGTCGATGATGCCTGCGGCGTGGTGGTCCTGACCGGCATGGGCGATTCATTTTCGGCCGGAATGGATCTGAAGGAATTTTTTCGCGACCTCGACGACCTGCCCTATACGCAGCAGGTGCACAAGCGGCGCTCAGCCTGGCAGTGGCAATGGCGCCAGCTCATGGCCTATCCGAAGCCGACCATCGCCATGGTCAATGGCTGGTGCTTCGGCGGCGCCTTTACGCCGCTCATTGCCTGCGATCTGGCGATCGCCGCGGAGGAAGCCGTGTTCGGCCTGTCGGAAATCAATTGGGGGATCATCCCGGGCGGCAACGTGACCCGTTCGGTGGTGGCGGCGATGAATCTGCGGGACGCGATGTACTATGTCATGACGGGCGAGACCTTCGACGGCCGCAAAGCCGCCGCCATGGGGCTCGTCAACGAGGCGGTGCCAAAGGAGCGCCTGCGCGCGCGCACGCGCGAGCTTGCCAAGGTTCTGCTCAGCAAGAATCCCACCGTGTTGCGAACCGCAAAGGTCGCCGTGCGGGCCGTACAGGGCATGCCGTGGGAACTCGCGGACGACTATCTCATGGCGAAGAGTCACCAGGCGCGCTATCTTGATCCGGAGCAGGGCCGCTCTCAAGGGCTCAAACAGTTCCTCGACGAGAAATCCTTCAAACCGGGGCTCGCTCCGATGCGCCGCGGAACCGAAGGAGAAATCTAAGGGCGGCGGCCAGCAACATGCCCCCATCGACGACGCACCGCATCGACATCGCGCGGCTGATGCGGCCGCGGTCGATCGCGATCGTCGGCGTCTCGCCGCAGCGCGGCTCGGGAGGCGGCGGCGTGCTCGAGAACCTCGAACGCTACGGCTATCGCGGCGAGATTCACCTCGTCAGCCGCAGCTCAATGGAAATCAAGGGACGTGCCTGCGTCGCGTCGATCGATGATCTCCCGCAAGGGGTCGATGCGGTCCTGCTGATGATCCCGCGGGGGGCGATCGAGCCGGCCATCTCGGCCTGCGCGCGGCGCTCGGTTGGCGCCGCCATCATATTTGCGGCTGGCTTTGCGGAGGCGGGCGGCGAGTGGAAGGCCGCGCAGGAGCGCATTGCCACGGTGGCGCGCGAGGCCGGCATGGCCATTTGCGGCCCCAATTGCCTCGGCATCATGAACTATGTCGACGGCATTCCGCTGACCTTTTCGCCGCAGCAGCGTTCGAAGCCGCCGACCGGTCCAAGCCTCAGCATCGTGGCGCAGAGCGGCGGCCTGTCGTCGATTCTGCGCACTGCGCTTCTTGCCAGGGACGTACCGGTGGCGTTCGCTGTCTCGACCGGCAACGAAGCCGTGCTCGGGCTCGAGGACTACATCGAATTTCTGCTCGACGACGCGATGACCCGCGTGGTTGCCGTGTTCGCCGAGCAAATCCGGCAGCCGCAACGCTTCCTCAAGCTCGCGGCGTGCGCCAGGCAGGCCGGCAAGGCGATCGTGCTGCTGCATCCCGGACGCAGCGCGGCGGCCCGCGCCGCAGCGCAATCCCACACCGGCGCGCTCGCCGGCGATCACGCCGTCATGCGCGCGCTCACGGCCCGCGAGGGGGTAATCGCGGTCGATGGCCTGGACGAGCTGATCGATGTTTCCGAATTGATGGCGCGATTTCCAAACATGCCGGCCGCCGGTCCCGCGATCCTGACCGACTCCGGCGCATTCAAGGGGATGACGCTCGATCTCGCCGAGGCGGTCGGCCTTGATCTGCCGCCGCTTTCGCCCGCAACGGCCGATGCGCTCAAGGGCGAGTTGCCCGATTTCATGGCGCCCGGCAATCCCCTCGATTTGACCGCACAAGGCATTCTGGATCTTGACCTCTATGCGCGGACCCTGAAGCCGCTGTTCGCCGATGCGGCATTCGGCAGCGTATTCGTTGCGCCCATTGTGAGTGCGAACAGCGCATTCGCGGCGGCCAAGATCACCGCCATCCTCAAGGCGGCGGCCGGCGCCGGCAAGCCCGCCGTTCTCGGCTTGCTGGGCGATGAGGTGGCGCTGCCGCCCGGCGCCGCCGAAAACGTCCGCGCTGCCGGAATTCCCCTGTTTCGTTCGCCCGAACGCGGCCTGCGGGCGCTCGCGCGCGTCATTGCGCATGCCCGGGCCGCAGCGCAGAGGCGGACGCCGCCGTCTGCGATTCCAGCGCCGGCGCTCCCCGGCATCGGCGTGCTGCCGGAGCATGTGGCGAAATCATATCTTGCGGGCCTCGGCATTCCGGTTCCGAAGGCTGCGTTGGCGCGTGATCTTCCTGCCGCGCAGGCCGCAGCGGCGCAGATCGGCTACCCGGTTGCGCTCAAGCTGCAGGCCGGCGCGCTCCCCCACAAGAGCGATGCCGGCGGCGTCGTGCTCGATATTCGCGATGCGGCGGCGCTGGCGTCGGCGTGGCGTCAGATGCACCAGTCCGTTCTGCGGCGCCACCCCGGCATCGCGATCGACGGCGTGCTCGTCGAAGCGATGGCGAAGGGTGGCCTCGAAATGATCGTCGGCGCGCGCCGCGACCCGGACTGGGGGCCCGTCGTCGTCATCGGCCTCGGCGGCATCTGGACCGAAGCGCTGCAGGATATTCTCGTGTTGCCGGCGGATCTCGACCCGTCAGAGCTTGGGGTCGAACTTGAGAAGCTCAAAGCGGCGCCGCTCATCGCAGGGACCCGCGGCGCGCCTGCGCGGGACGCCGCGGCATTGATCGACATCGTCGGGCGGATCGGAGCCCTGGTGCGCGCACGGGCGGAGATCGCGGAGATCGAGATCAATCCGCTGATGGTGTTCGAGCGCGGCGCCGGCGTGCTTGCGCTTGATGCGCTGGTTGTGGTGGAGGAGCCGCGGTAGGCCGTAGGGTGGCGGTAGGCCGCAGGGTGGGCAAAGCGCGTCAGCGCGCGCCCACCAGCCCTCGAAAAGGCCGCGCCCTGGTGGGCACGGCGCGCAAGAGCGCGCCTTCGCCCACCCTTGCATTAGCGCGAATCAGTATGGTGAGGCCCGTTCCGCAAGGAACGGTCCGGCCCGGGTGGCCACCCAGGCCGGACCGCCGATCGTCGGATCGCTGCCCACCTGAGCCTTTTAGGGCTGTTGGTCCCCTCCAGTCTTGGCGAAAGTTTAGGTCGTAGGATGGGTTGAGCGAAAGCGAAACCCATCAGGCCCTTGCGGACGCGCGTCGATGGCGGGTTTCGCTTCGCTCAACCCACCCTGCGAACCTACTTATAGGTCTGCAGAAAAGCGACGAGATCGTCCGCCTCGGAGGGATTGGCGACGCCGCCGAACGGCATGCGATTGCCCTTCACCTTGGCCTGGGGATCCAGCAGATAGGCGCGCAGATTGGCCGCGTCCCAGATCAGGTTTGCGCGTTTCATCGGGTTGGAGTAGCGGAAATCATCAAGCGACGCCGACTTGCGGCCGAAGACGCCCTTGAGGCTTGGCCCGATCGCATCGGTCTTCTCGCTGTGGCACGCCGCGCAGGCAACAAACAACTCCTTGCCGTGAGAAGCATCCGCCGCAATCGCGCCGGCGCCCGAGAACGCCAAGCATACAGCCGCGCCCGCCCACAGCATCATCATGACCTTCATTTCCGTTTCGCTCCCAAGGCTTCCCGTCTGCCCGGTTTCCGATCGGGCATCGCATGTTAGGACATGTTCCGGTCATATTGAACCATTCTTCTTACGTCATGTATGGACGGCCCCTCTCGGCAAGGGCGATTTTGGCGTCTCGACGAGCGGATCAGGTGCGGTCATGTATCCTCTCCTGGCTAGTCCGGGCCAGCCACGTCTTGCTCGCTGAGCCGCCGCAAGAAAGACGTGGATGGCCCCGACGGGCGCGGCCACGACGACGGAGGGAAGGGACTCGATCTCATCGAAAGCGTGGTCCAGAACGGTCGCGCACAACCGCCAGGCCAACATCCCTCCGCGCAGGCCGGGCGCGCCTACGCGTACACCCCGGCAATCGCCAGGAACTCCTCAGCCTTGAGGCTCGCGCCGCCGACCAGCGCGCCGTCCACATTGTCGACCGCCAACAACTCCTTGGCGTTCGACGGCTTCACCGAACCGCCGTAGAGGATGCGGATCCCCTGCGCTGAGACCGGAAACCGAGCGTTAAGCCGCTCGCGGATGAAGCCGTGGACCTCGGCGATATCGGCAGGCGTCGGCGTGAGCCCGGTGCCGATCGCCCATACGGGCTCATAGGCGATGACGAGATTGCGGGGGGTTGCCTCGTCCGGAATGGAGCCTTCCAACTGCGCGCCAACGACCGACAGGGTCCGGCCGGCCGCCCGCTCATCGCGGGTCTCGCCAATGCACACGATGGCGAGGAGTCCGGCCCGCCAGGCCGCCTGGGTTTTGCGCCGCACATCGGCGTCGCTTTCGTGGTGGAACGCGCGGCGTTCAGAGTGGCCAACGATCACGGCGCGGGCGCCGAGATCGGCCAGCATCTCGGCCGAGATATCCCCCGTGAACGCGCCGCTTGGCTCGGCGTGGCAATCCTGGCCTCCAACCTCGACGCTGCCGCTGTCGCAACTCCCGATGAACTGGAAAATGAGGGTCGCTGGCGGACACACTATGAAGTCGACCTTTTCGCGCAGCTCATTGGCGCCTGCCACGATTTGGCAGAACGCCTCGACCGACGCCCTGAGGCCGTTCATCTTCCAGTTGCCGGCAATCAGCGGGCGTCGTGTTGTCATGCCTCTTTCTCCAGCGAAACATGAGCATGGGAAGGCGTCGGAGCGGAGCAAACTCATAATCCTATTGACGAGACGTTAACAGGCGTCCCGTAGGTTGGGCCCGCATTCAGCCTAAGTTGAGCAAGATGTCGCTTGCCGGCCCAATCCTCGTCATCTCCGACCGCACCGACGACCGCAAGCTCGCGGTTGCGCTGGCGGAGGCCGGCGCAGCGCCGGTGGTCGAGAGCGGCCTCGCCGAGGCCGCGGGCGCGCTTTCGCGAATTGAGCCGGTCGCCGTTCTGTTTGCTGATGCGGACCCGGCGCCGGCGCCGCTTCTTGCCGACGAGCTCATGGCCGCCATTGACGCCATGCCGGCGCCGTTCATGCCGGTCATGGTGCGGGTCAGCGATTGCCGCGCGGCAGCCCTTGAGGCGCTGCCGATCGATGCGAATGCGCCGAACGAACAGATTATCGCCCGCCTTGCGGCGGCGCTCAGCGCGCGGACGTTGCACCGGACGGTGCTGCAGCGGATCGATTCGCTGCGCCGCAACGGCGCCGACGCGCCGTTGCTCCCCGACACCGATCCGCTCGAGGAGGCGACGGTGCTGGTGGCGGGACGGGGGCGCCACTATCCGCCGCTGGCCGCCGCAGTGGGCGAGCGCGTCAGCTTCATCGGCGCGCTCAGCGTCGAAACGGCAGCGCGCTATCTCAACATTCGCGACGTTGATGGCGTCATCATTGGCGAAGGTTTTGGCCCGTCGACGGTGGAGGCTTTCCTCACCGCGCTCAGCGAGGATTGCCGCTTCCGCGACTTGCCGGTCGGCGTCGTGCCGGAGCTTCCTGGCTCGATTGACCGGGCTCGCCTCGCCGGCATTGAGCCGGTGAAGGGCGCCGCCGCTGATATCGTCGCTCACCTGACGCCTCTGGTGCGCGTCCATGCCTTCGCGGCGCGGCTGCGCCGTCACATGGCCTCGCTTGACGCTGGCGGCATGCTCGATCCCGAGACCACCCTGCTCACGGTCGCGGCGTTCGAGCGCGACCTGGAGCGGGCAATCGCGGATTCACGCGCGCGCAATGCCCCAATGTCGATCGCCCGCTTCGATCTCCCGGCTGGCCTTACGCGCCGCGGACAGGTCGATGCGGCGCGGCTCGTAAGCCGGCTCATCCGCGCTGCCGACATCGCCTGCCAGACTGCGGACGGCGCGATCACCGTGGCGATGACCGCTACGGCGCTGCAGCATTGCCACGTCATCGCCCGGCGGATCGGCAGCACCCTGCGGCAGACGATGTTTGAACGCGAAGGCAGCGGCCGCATGGAGGCGATGGTCACCCTCGCCTCGCTCAAGTCGACCGATTCGCCGCAATCGCTGCTGGCTCGCGTGTCCGGGCCCGCGACCGCGGCGGCGGAGTAATAAAAAAAACCCGCGCCCAAACCTGGGCGCAGATCACCCTGCCAATACGCAGGCGCTGCGTCGTCGCCGGACGCGATGAACGTCGCCGCTATACCTCGACAATCGCCACTATTTCCATCGACCTTGGGTCGATGATCGCCATTCGGTCCCCGACCATGAAATATCCAAGGCCGCGCCATTCGGGTTCGATTTCCACGATGGTCCGCGGAAGAGCGGCGAACCTCACGGCGCGCGGCACTCGGGTACCGATTGAGATGTCGAAATTCGGGCTGCTTACTCGCGGAGCGTTTCGTTGCTGGACGATGACTTCGTGTATGCGGGTGCGCTTCTCAGGCGTCAGGTCGACGGTCACATTGCCTCTCGCCCCAGCAGCACCCTGGCCGGTCGTCACCCGATTACCTTCCGTGCGGTCAGTTCTCTCTCGTTCCTGTTCGAACCTCTTCTGTTCGGACGCACGGTTTGTTCGGTCTTCCCGCGGCGCTTGACCAGTTGCGCGGTTCTGCTCCGGCGCTCGATTCAATCGATCCTCGCGCGGTGCCTGGCCGGTCGTACGGTTCTGCTCATTCCTCCGTTCGGACCTGAGAGGCTGTTCGGACCTGAGAGGCTGTTCGGTTCTGCCGCGCTCCTGCTCCGAGTTGCGCTCGCTCGGCCGGCTCTGTCGATCCTCGCGGGGAGCTTGTCCGGTGGTCTCCGAGCGGCCCGTGTTTTGGGTGCCTCGCCGATGCGGCCATTCGGCGCTTGGTGGTGGACCCCAGACGCATTATGGGGCGCCATTTTCTCTGCCGGTGCGCCGCGTTCCTGCTGAGGTCCGCGTTCCTGCTGAGGTCCGCGTTCCTGCTGAGCCAGAGAAACGCCTGGGGCAGTCGCAAACGCGATGACGGCGGCCATTCTCCATGCGGTTTTTGAAGGTATAGTTCAGCATTAAGGTGAGATTGGTGATGCTGCCGCGCTCCTGCGCGGGTCCATGGGTGGTGATCGGTTTGTCAAACGTAATCAGATTTGCGAAACTCAGTTCCACCTTTGACTGCTGTACCAGTCATCAATATCTTTGCGAATTTGATCCTTCGCGAGACCGTACCGCTGCTGAATCTTGCCTTCGAGTTGGTCTCGACGGCCGTTTATAACGTTGAGATCGTCATCAGTGAGCTTCCCCCACTTCTCCCTCACCTTGCCCTTAATCTGCTTCCAGTTTCCTTCCACCCTATTCCAGTCCATGTGAACCTCCGTTTCGAATCAGCTCGCGACGTGGACAAGGGTGAACGCGTCGACTCAACTAACCCAACTTAGCCAATTCGCAGCAAAAAATGAATGAAATCAAAGACGGCATCCCGAAAGTCTCCACTACAGCGACTGAGTTTTTCTGATGCCACGCGGATTTTCGTTCGCAGAAACGCGTGAGGCCACAGCCTACTCTCAATTCCTGCGGTCGAACACCCAGTTGGTCTACCCTACAGAGGATTTTGGCTCTTTTGAAAATCGAGTGGGTCAGGACGCGCAGGCGGCCCCGCCGCGATCACTCGCGGCCTTGATCGCTTGGATGCTCTTTGTCGCGGGCGGCGGCAGCCGGTCAAGGGTCTCGACCGCTTAAGCGGCGATTGGCGCGCGATTAAACGCGCGCCAATCGCCCTTGACCGGCTGCCGCCGCCCGCAAGACTGCATCCAAGCGATCAAGGCCCTCTCCAAGGCCGCGCGCCCTTAAGGCTTCTGCACCACTTCTGCACCCACTCAAGATTCAAAAAAGGCGAATTAATCGACCTTAATCCTGTCTAAGGCAAACCAAAATCCAGCGGATGAACGGATGCAGTAGTAGGGCGTTTCTGCACTAACACGCAACATAGCGCGTGGCCGGTTCACTTTTCGGCGACGGGTTGTTCCTTTAAGAGAGGTCTCACCCAAAGTCCGGTCATCATATAAGGGCTACAGCGTTTCCTGCTCGAATTGAACCGATTCTCCGGAATTTTGGCGGGTCTTTCTCGCTGAAGCGCCGCAAGGAAGACCTGGATGCCCGGATAAACGCGGGGCCCATGACGGCGCAGAAAATTCCATCTCATCGTGACACGCTCGTCGTGGACGAGGAACCTTTCGCATCGTTTAAGGTTAAGCCGCCATGGAACGACGTTCGCTCCCATTCCTGCTATCGCTAGCGCTGCTTGGATCGCTGCTCGCGACCGCAGGCTCGCGAGAGCAGGATTTCCCACCGAACAGAAGCGACGGACAGAATGTGGCCATCACGAGAAGTGATGGAACAGTAGGATACATGAAATCACCCGATCAGAAAGAAGTTAAGAAACTCGTTGGATACATACGGGATGGAATGAATCATGCCGACAGGCTGGATAAGCAGAGACAATACAAAAGAGTTATAAAGATTAAGAAGTAAGCCCTTGGCGGATTTGTCCCCATTGAGGCTCGCGCTTGGCATATTCTTTAATCAAGAATAATTTAGCCTTTCCACTGCCGTGCATACTCGAAGCGTCCGGCGCACGCCTCGGTGCGTCACGACGATCCCAAGCGGTAGCCGGCGTAAGCGCCGAGCAGCGCTGATTCAGCTGAGAGCGCCCAGCCATACTGGTCGAAAAAATACCCGATGATGCTCGCAGGTATCTCCAGAAAATTACTCCGCGGCGCAGTTATAATATCGCTCAGTCTTTGAGCGTTCTCGTGATCAGCAACTATATATGTTAGGAAAGCAATGTAAATAAGGCCGCAGCCGACGACGTAGATCGTGGCGCCAAGGGGGTTAAGCTGACCAGAGAAGAGCATCGCGCTCAAACCAGCGACGATAATCGTCAGAGGGGCCGATACCGCCAGCACCTTTAAAATGATAATTGCGATCTCCGCTCGCTGAAGGCCTTTTGGCCTGTAGAAATCTGGGACTTCCAGCAACAGGTCCACGTTAATTTGATGGTGGATGATGGCGCTGTTGACGACCTGAATGAGAATGAAACCGATGACTACGAGTCCAAGATCGTTCCAGGTGGATTTGCCAATCTCAGGCATTGCGGAACCCCCGTCGGCGGCCGATTATCCCGCATTTTAGCCGTCGGGGCCAATCACGAAAAGCAATGCGGACATACGGCAGCTTCCCCCGCGTGCGGGGAAAGCTGCCACGGAAGGGGCAAAGCGAGAAAGGTGGATCGCCCGGAAAAGCCCCCCGGCGATGCGCCGAAGAACTGTTCAATATGACCGGAACTGGCCCTAAGCTCTCACTTCCTGGCGCTGGAACACCACGTAGGTCGCCACGAACAGCACGATCGCGCCAGCAATGAGGCTGACCGCGCCGGGCCAGGCAATCGCAAGGCTCTCGCGCAGCGGCAATGCCGCGCCGACCACCTCCCCGCGCAACGCGCGAATCTGATCGAGCACAGGGCCCAACGAGGGCGTCGTCGGCGTCAGGATCGTCCGCGTCGCCTCCTCGAACAGGAGATAAGGCGAGATGCGCGACAGCCCCTGCTGCCACGCCGCCGTCTGCGGGTCCAAGATGCCAAGGAGCGTGTAGCGGACATCCGGCGGGGAGACCAATGCCGCTATGAACGGCGAGATCATCGGCCACAGCAGGGTCATGAACAGCCACACGCCAAGCGCGAGAAGCGCCGCGGTCGCCGGCGAGCGGAACAGCACGGAAAACAGCATCGCCATGCCGAGCCACGCGCCCGCATATGCAACCGCGATGAAATAGAACACCAGCGCGCGAGCGAACTCATCGCCGCTCGGCGGCACGCCAAGGAAAAACACCCCGAAGCCGGCGACGAGGAGCCACAGGCACATCAGATTGACCGCGAGGATGATGATCCCCGCGAGGAACTTCCCGGCCAGCAGCGCGTCCCGGTAGATCGGCTGGGCGAGGATGCGCGACAGGGTCCGCCGGTTATGCTCGCCGTTGACGGCGTCGAACCCGAGGCCGATCGCCATTACGGGAATCACGAACCCCAATATGGCGACAACCGACAACGTCTGACCGCCCGGATTGAACAATTTCAGCAGCAGGAACGGGTCTTCAGATGTGGTCGTTCGCAGTTGATCGACCGCGCTGTAAAACGGCACTGCGGCCGCGAGCACCATGAGCAGCGCCAGCAGCAGCATGCGGGGGCTGTCGAAGTGGTCGGCAAGTTCCTTAAGGAGCACCGTGCCGAGGCCCTGCCACGGCGAGCCTTCACGCCGCATCGCGAATCTCTCCTTCTGTTCCGGTCCGCCTCTCGAAGAACCGCGTGTAGATCGCATCGAGGCTCGGATTGTCTACCGACAGGCGCGTCAGCGCGCCGTCCGCCGCGACGACGGCCCGCGCCGCCTCGGCGCGCACGTCGTGATCGGCGGTGAGACGGTAGGTCGCCTCCGACGTCTGTTGCACGTTGAGAACGCCCGGGATGGCGCCAAGACGCGCCGCCAGCTCCTTGCCAGGCACGGCGGCCGCCTCGACGTCGACCACAAAGCCGGCGCCCAGAACCCGACGCGCGAGTTCCGGCACCGTCCCCATCACCAGGATTTTACCGCCGCGGAACAGCGCCACGCGGTCGCACAGCCGCTGCACCTGGTCGAGCAGGTGGGAGGTGATCAGTATGGTCACTCCCTCGCGTTTAAGTTCGCCGATCATGTCGAGGAACTCGTGCGTGGATTGCGGGTCGAGCCCCGATGTCGGCTCGTCCAGAATGGCGATCTCGGCGCGCTTCACGATGAGCTCGGCGAGCCCAAGCCGCTGGCGCATGCCGCGCGAGAAGGTCGCCACCCGCTTGTGCGCAACATCGGTGAGCCGCACGCGCGCGAGCGCGTCAGCAATGCGCGCTTCGCGGACATCGCGGCCAAGTCCCATCAGCCGGGCCGTGTAGGTGAGGTTTTCAGCCGCCGTCATATGGTCGTAAAAGCCCACCAGGTCAGGCAGATAGCCGACCCGGCGCTTAACCTCCAGCGGCTGACGCACCGGATCGCGGCCGGCGACGACGACGGTGCCCGCCGATACCTCGGTCAGGCCCAGCATCATCAGGATGGTCGTCGTCTTGCCGGCGCCGTTCGGCCCCAGGAGGCCGAACGTCTCGCCCTTGAGGATATCGAAGTCGAGGGCGTCGACTACGACGGCCTCGCCATAGCGCTTGGTCAGACCTCGCGCCGTGATGACCGGCTCGCTCATCTTCGGCCGAACCTTGCAACGGCGCCGAACATCACCAGCAGCGCAACGGCGATGATGCCGAAGCCGACCATTCCCCAGACGGTCGAGGTGCCGACCGTGACACGGAAATCCGTTGAGGCGGTTTCGCCGCGCGACGACGCCCGCACCGTCGTCATGTAGTCGCCGGCAAGCGCTTTGTCGGTGGGGGTGATGAGGGCGTTGACTTCGGTTGTCTGGCCGGGCGCAATCCGGTCGATCGTCTTCTTGTCGAATTCGATCTTCCAGCCGCTCTGGCCGGAGCCGGACAATTCGATATTGTCGGCCGCCGCGGTCCCGTCATTCGCGATCACGAGCGGCACTGTCGTCTGCTCGCCGGCCACGGCGTTGAGCACTGATACCCGTCCGTCCCTGCCGCTGATCGTGAGCCGCGGCTGGCCAACCACTTCAAGCGAAAGTTCCGTCTTGGCGGTGGTGTCGCCAGATGTGGCGGTCATTTCGATGGGAAAGGTGCCAGCATCGACCGAGGACGGCGGCCGCACTTTGAGCTTCACGTCCTTCGACAGGCCGGCATCAATCGGCACCGACGTGAGCTCCTGCGTTCCGTAGGACTCCGTAAACGACGTTTCGAAATTGCGCGGGGCCGTTGCAGCGAGGCTGACCGTGAGATTGCGCCCCGAGTCATTCTTGATGCTCACGGTGTAATCAAAGCTTGATTTGGGCGTGCCGCGCAGCGCCGGCAGTTGCGGCGTCAGCGTCAGCTTTGCCGGCAATTCCTTGGCAAGATTGACGGTGATCGGCAGACTCACGCTGTTGCCCTGCCCTTCCGCCTTCACTGTCAGCGTCTTTGACGCCGCATCCGCATCGGCCGGCACGTCGAGGCGAAGCTGGAGGCTCACGCTCTGGTCGGTCGCCGGCATGGCGGCGCCGACCGGCTGTCCTCCGCCGAGGAGCGTGGCGGTCCAGCCGGCCGGCGCGCCATCAACCGAAAGAGCGAAGTTCTCTGGCGGCAGCCCGTAGTTTTGCAGGCGCAGCGAAATTGTCGATGTCGTGCCAGGCCGCACCGATACCGTCGGATAATCGGTCAGAAGGTAAAGCCCCTTCACGTCGGGCTTTGTCTCGGCTGCGGCAGCCGCCACGTTACTCATCATGACGAGGGCCGGAAATACGACCACCATCGCGATTGCGTTCATTCTCATCGCGCCAACTCCCGACGGTCCTGTGAGCGATCTCGGCAGGACCTGAATTTTGGAAAACCTGGATGTCGAAGACCGAATTGTCGGACCTGATTGTCGTGTTCGCGCACCGCCCGAAATCAGCGGCCCCACGGCACGGCCGGCAAACTCTTTAGCGATCTTGGCGAAATCTTGGAAGCCCCTCGCCTCCAAATGTCGCATCGGGGACGGAACGGCGGCGCCGCAAGGCGCCGCGGAACACGATACTTCTGGTCTTACGTGCTGAGAGAACAATTTCGGTGGAGGCTGCACACGCTTTCAGGACTTCCAAGACTCTCGGGTTTCTTCAATTCCGGGAATGTTGAGTCACGGCCGCGGCTTGGCGTCAAAACTTAAATCTTGCGCTTCGCAAGCCGGCCCCTCAAATCGTTTACTTGCCGTAAGGGATGCGTCGCAAGCTCCCGGTGTCATGCACGTTGTCGACCTGCGTCGGAACTCCAGGAGGCAGCAGCCGAGGAACTCCGGGCTGGTGAGGCAAGGGCTGATCATCATGATCTTACTCGGCTTGTTCTTGATCCACCTTGCCGCGGCCGTGGTGGCGTTCGTGTTTATCGACTGGCTGGGTCGGTGGTTCAGCGACGCCACGATGACCGACGCCGCCCTGATGTCCGCCGCGGCCTTCGGCGCCGTGGCGACCATCCTCATCCTGATCGCTCATGGGCGGCAAGGACTCATCATCGCGGTGGCCATTATCACGTTTTGGGCTCTCGTCATGTTCGGCGCGTCGGGCCCGACCGCGGTCACCATTATTGTCCTCGCGGTTGCGGCGCTCGCTGTCGCCTCGGCAGTCGTCCTCGCTGAGTCTTTCATAGCGCGCCGGCGGGCGGCTCGAAAGCCGCCGTGAACTGCATGGAATCCCGGACGTCCTGCCCGCCCCCTTGACCTCACAAGGAAAGAGCGGGCGAGACGCCCGCGGTCCGAGGCAGGAGGCGGGCGGCCAGCGACTGGGCCCCTCACAGCGGCGGCGGCACCATCTCGATCAGGACAATGCGGCTGATGGAAATCAAGGCTTGCCGCCCGCGGGCCACAACGCGCAGCAGGCCTTCCTTCTCATCCTCCGCGGCCTTCTCGCCATCCGCGGCCGCCTCGCCATCCCCCGCTTGCGCTTGCTCGGCATCCTCTAAATACCACTGGTGCGCAAGAACCGTTGTCTGGTTGTCAAGAAACAGGCGCAAGCTATAGGCGCCGCGATCATCCATCTGCCTGAGAGCGAGCTTGATTTCGTTCCTTGTCATCGGTTTGGCTCCGTGCGCGCCCGATCCTACCCCGCAACGCATCTGAGCGGCCACCGTTTGGCGCCGTCCTTCCGGAAAGAGGGCGGCAGGCGTGGCAGGCCCGGTTTGCGCGCCAGCGAAATCCGGGCCTGTCTCAATCTGGCGACGCCGCTCCCGGGTTTCGCTTGCGCTCAACCTGGGCTACATCCAGCGACATGCAGCGCGGCGCCGCCTTGACCGCGGGGCGGGTTCCTATATGCCAAGCTGACCACATCAGGACATCTGCTTACGGGACGCCGCCCTTCATGGCCACTGCACGCATCTACCTTCCCGCCAAGACCGCGATGCAATCCGGTACCGCCAGGACCAAATCATGGGTCCTCGACTTCGAGCAAGCCTCGCCAAAGGCGATCGAGCCGCTTATGGGCTGGACGAGCTCGTCCGACACGCGGCAACAGGTGCGGCTGCGGTTTGACTCTAAGGAAGAAGCCGTCGCCTATTGCGAGCAACACGGCATCCCCTATCGGGTGTTCGAGCCCAATCCGCCGAGACGGCGCATTATGGCTTACGCGGACAACTTCGCCTACACGCGCCGCGTTCCGTGGACGCATTGAGTGGAAGGAATGGACGCGTCAGCCCTCAATTGACGAGCGGAATTCTTAAGGTGACACGGCCGTCCGTCATGGTAACCTGAGCTTCGGCGCTTTTCACAAAAACTCATAACGGCGCACGGATTGATCGCGTGGGCCTCGGCATCAAGGGCCTGCATAAGGAGGAACTCATGGCTCGCAGGGACAAGACTCCGCAACGTTTGACCGCAAAGGGGCCGGATGTCAGCCGGCGCAAATTCCTGAGCACCGCTGCCGTGGCGGGCGCCGCAACCGCGGTGTCGCCCCGGGACGCAGCCCGCGCCGCCACCGCGCCGGTCGCTGACGCCGCTGCAAGCCCGGCGCGAGCGCCCTCGGCATTGCGCCCCAGCGCCCGCATGGCTGCGGCCGAGACCGGAACGCCCAAGGAGCTGGCGAAGGCCACCGGTCCGGATGGGTCCGATTTCATGGTCGACGTAATCAAGACGCTCGACATCGATTATGTCTGCTCGAACCCGGCGTCGAGCTTCCGCGCTCTCCATGAATCGCTGATCGATTACGGCGGCAACAGGAAGCCGGAATTCATCACCTGCACCCATGAAGAGACCTCGGTCGCCATGGGCCACGGCTATTTCAAGGCCACCGGCAAGCCGCTGATGATGCTGTGCCACGGCACCGTCGGTCTGCAGCATGCCACGATGGCGATCTACAACGCCTGGTGCGATCGCGTGCCGGTCATCTGCATCGGCGGCAACGACCTCGACGCCGCCTACCGGGCGCCGGGCGTGCCGACCTATCACTCGGCCCAGGACATCAACGCAATCGTGCGCGACTATACCAAATGGGACGACCAGCCGGTATCGCTGCAGCACTTCGCGCAGTCGTTCGTGCGCGCCTACAAGATCGCGATGACGCCTCCGCATGAGCCGGTGATGATCTCCCTCGACCTCGGCCTGCAGCAGGAGCCGGTGCGCGCCCACGAGCGGGAGACGCTCTACATCCCGAAATATGTCCCGACCGCGCCGCCCCAGGCCGATGCCGGCGCCGTCAGGGAAGCAGCGCGGCTGCTCGCCAATGCGGAGCGCCCTGTCATCGTCGCCGATCGCTGCGCGCGCACGGCCAACGGCATGCGGCTCCTGGTCGAGCTTGCCGAAGCCCTGCAGGCGCCGGTGATCGACCAGCGCGCCCGCATGAACATGCCCAACAGCCATTATCTCAGTCAGAGCGAGCGCACCGCGGCGCTTATTTCGAATGCAGACGTCATCATCGGGCTGGAGCTGGGCGACTACTGGGCGACGGTCAACGCCTTCATCGACAACGGCCACGACGGCCTCGGCGTCAATGAGACCCGCATCAAGCCCGGCACCAAGCTGATCGGCATCTCCTCGCTGGGCCTCGTCACCAAGGCGAACTACCAGGATTTCCAGCGCTTCCAGAGCCTCGATGTCGATATGGCGGGCGACGCCGAAGCAACTCTCCCGGCGCTGATCGAGGCCGTGAAGGCGGCGATCCCGAACGACCGCAGGGCAGCGCTGGAGAAGCGCGGCGAAGCTTTGCGGAAGGCCAAAGCCGACTCTCACGAGCGCACCAAGGCGGCGGCCGCGGCGGCGTGGGACGCAAGCCCGATCTCGACCGCGCGCCTGTCGATGGAAATCTACGCGCAGATCAAGGACCTTGACTATTCGCTGGTGAGCTCCGGCAACGTCAGCGGCTGGCCGAACCGGCTGTGGCGCATGGACAAGCACCACAACTGGCTGGGCGGTTCCGGCGGCGCCGGACAGGGCTACAGCGCCCCAGCCGCAATCGGCGCGGCGCTCGGCAACCGCGATATCGGCGGACGCTTCTCGGTCAGCATCCAGGCGGACGGCGACCTCATGTACACGCCCGGCGCGCTGTGGACCGCAGCACGCCACAAGATTCCGATCCTCAGCGTCATGCATAACAACCGCGGCTACCACCAGGAGGTCATGCACGTGCAGCGGCTCGCCAACCGGCGCAACCGCGTCGCGTCGCTCGGCAGGGATCTCGGCCCGATCGGCACCAGCATCCAGAACCCGGACATCGACTACGCAACGCTGGCGAAATCGATGGGCTACTGGAGCGCCGGCCCGATCAAGGACCCGGCCGAGCTGGGGCCGACCCTCAAGCGCGCCGTCGAAGTCGTCAAGTCCGGTCAGCCTGCATTGGTCGACGTCTGGACGCAACCGCGGTGAGGACCATTCCGTTGAGGACCAACATGAAGTCTCGCAGTGTCATTGGGCTGGCGGCGCTTGCCGCCGGCCTTGCTCTCGCTCAGGCGAGCGCGCTGGCGGCTTCGGCCGAAAAGGGCAAGGCGGCATTTGTCCAGCATGGCTGCTGGCAATGTCACGGCTATGAGGGCCAGGGCGGCGTCACCGGTCCCAGGCTTGCTCCCAACCCGATACCGTTCGATACCCTCTCTAACTTTGTGCGGACGACCAGCCGCCAGATGCCGCCGTTCCGCAAGGAAATCCTGTCGGACGAGGATTTGGCGGACATCTACGCCTATCTGCAGTCGATCCCGAAGGGCCCCGATCCCAACAGCATTCCGCTTCTCAATCCGTGAGGGGGCGATTTTAGGGGCGACCCTGGGGCGACCCTCGTGGTCGCTCCGGCTTAGCCCCCGCCGGCTGCCGGCGGAGCGGGGGCCACAAAGGTCGCCCCTATATCGTTCTCAAAATCGGCTATCGTTCTCAAAGTCGGCAGCCGTACGCCAGGACCAGTCCTCCTCACAAAGAAAATGATAATCTGAATCGCCGCGCGACCTTCGCTATTGCGACAACTCCCCTTGGCAATCCTGTCCGGCTGTCTATGTTGTGGCGGCGGTATCCCTGGGGTCGCCGTCTTGAACCTTCCCAACCTGATCACCATCGGCCGCATTTTGCTCGTGCCAGTCGTCGTCTGGGCGATCGGGTCAGGCCAAATGCAGATCGCGTTTCTGGTCTTTCTTATTGCCGGCGTCAGCGACGCGGTCGACGGCTTTCTCGCCAAGCGTTTGGGGATGACGAGCGATCTCGGCGCCCATCTCGATCCGCTCGCGGATAAGGCGCTGATTGTCTCCATTTACGTGGCGCTTGGAATCACCGAGGCGGTGCCGCGCTGGATTGTCATTCTGGTGGTGTCGCGGGACATTTTGATTGTCGGCGGCGTCATGCTGGCATGGTTTCTCGGCAAGCCGATGCAGGTGAAGCCGGTGTTGGTATCCAAGCTCAATACTGTCGCGCAGATTATTTTCGCATGTCTGGTGTTGGGTTCGCTGGCATTCGGCCTGGCCTTTGAATCGGCGGAATACGTCATCATGTTCATCGTCGCGGCTTTGACGCTCGCTTCGATAGGATTCTACGTGCGCGAGTGGGTGCTGCACATGAGTGCTTCGGAAGTGAATTCTCGGGTGTGACAGGGCGGCACGGGCGCCGTCATGAGCAATCCGGCTTTACCTCGCCAACTCAATCTTGCGCTCGGTCATCGGGAAAGCTTCGACCGCGCGGATTTTCTCTGCGGACCCAGCAACGAGACGGCGCTTGCCCTGATCGACCGCTGGACCGATTGGCCGACGCGCGCCATTGCGTTGATTGGCCCCGAGGGCTCTGGCAAGAGCCATTTGGCGGCCGTCTGGGCGAAAGCCGCCGGCGCACAGGTGATCGCGGCCGGCGCAATCGAAGCAGCATCGGTGCCGGAGGCGCTCTCTGCCGGCGCGGTAGCGATCGAGGACGCCGACCGCGGCGAACTCGACGAAGCGGCCTTGTTTCATCTCATCAATCTCGCCCGCGAACAGTCCGCCTACGTCCTCATCACCGCGCGAACAGCGCCTGCCGGCTGGCCGACGAAACTGCCCGATCTTGCCTCACGGCTGCGCGCGCTGCCGGTGGTCACGATCGATGCGCCTGACGATGCGCTTCTCGCGGCCGTTCTGGTGAAACTGTTCGCCGACCGCCAGCTCGCCGTCGATGAGCGGCTGATCGAATTTCTCCTGCGTCGAATTGAACGCAGCTTTGCGGCAGCGCGGGCCGCGGTGGCGGAACTCGACCGTGAGGCGATGCGGCTCAAGCGCCCCGTCAACCGCGCACTGGCGGCCGATGTCCTGCGTGGTCGCGCCCCCTGATTGGCCCACCCGGCAAACCCTATATGAACGGCAGGTTTCTTGGCATAGGATTGCCGTGGCCCGCCTCCTGCCTTACCCTCCCCTGCAAGCGGACGACGGTCTGGAGGGATCTCGCCGCAACCCCGAGGCATCCATGGTGGACGCTGCCCAAGCTATTGCGTTACCGTTCGAATCTGCGCCGGAACTAGATCAGCACGACGACGCCGCAACTGAAGGGTTCATGCCGGCCGATGGACGCGGCCGCTACATCAACCGGGAACTCTCCTGGCTCCATTTCAACCGCAGGGTCCTTGAAGAAGCCGCAAATCCCAACCACCCGTTGCTGGAGCGCGTGCGGTTTCTGTCGATTTCCGCCAGCAACCTCGACGAGTTCTTCATGGTCCGGGTTGCTGGCCTCAAAGGCCAGGTGCGCGCCGGCATCGTCACCCGCAGCCCGGACGGTCTCACTCCGGCCGAGCAGCTTGTTTCGATCGCGGAAGCCGTTTCGGTCCTCGCGGTCGATCAGCAGAACCGCTGGAGCGAATTGCGCCGCGAACTTGCCGCCGAAAACATCGTGCTGGTTGAGACCGATTCGCTCAAGAAGGCGGATCGCGCATGGCTTGCCGATCATTTTCTCCAAAACATCTTTCCCCTCCTGACGCCTCTCGCCATCGATCCCGCCCATCCGTTTCCGTTCATTCCCAACCTTGGTTTCTCGCTGGCGCTGCAGCTCGACCGCGCGAGCGACGGCAGGCACATGAACGCGCTGATCCGCGTGCCGCCGAAGATCGAACGCTTCATCAGGCTTCCGCTGCGGGCCGAAAGCGGCGCGTTGCGGCTGATCACGTTGGAACAGGTGACGTCGCTCTTCATCTCGCGGCTGTTTCCGGGCTACATCGTGAAAGGGCATGGCGCCTTCCGGATCATCCGCGATTCCGAAATCGAAATCGAGGAAGAGGCCGAAGATCTGGTGCGGCTGTTCGAGACCGTCCTCAAACGCCGCCGGCGCGGATCAGTGATCCGGCTGGAAATGGAAGCCGCGATGCCAGCGGAGCTGCGGCGCTTCGTGCAGCGGGCGCTTTCCGCCGCCGACGACGAGGTGTTCCTGGTCGAAGGCACGCTGGGACTGTCGGAGCTGTCGCAGCTCACCGGCCTCGACCGGCCGGATCTCGAATTCGTCCCTTATAACCCGCGGTTTCCGGAGCGCATTCGCGAGCAGGCGGGGGATTGCTTTGCGGCCATCCGCAAGAAGGACCTGATCGTCCATCATCCCTATGAGTCGTTCGACGTGGTGGTGCAGTTCCTCCAGCAGGCGGCGCGCGACCCGGACGTGGTGGCGATCAAGCAGACGCTCTACCGCACCTCCAAGGAGAGCCCGATCGTGAAGGCGCTCGCCGAGGCCGCCGAAGCGGGCAAATCGGTCACCGCGCTGGTCGAACTCAAAGCGCGATTTGACGAAGAGGCCAATATCCGCTGGGCGCGCGATCTCGAACGCGCCGGCGCCCAGGTGGTCTACGGATTCATCGAGCTGAAAACCCACGCCAAGCTTTCGCTGGTGGTGCGACGCGAGCGCGGATCGCTGACCTCATATGTGCATGTCGGCACCGGCAACTATCATCCGCTCACGGCGCGCATCTACACCGACCTGTCATTCTTCACGGCCGAGCCCGCGATTGCTCGCGATGTGGCGCGCATCTTCAATTTCATTACCGGTTACGCCGAGCCGGTGGACCTGGAGCGCATGGCGGTTTCTCCCGTCAATCTCAGAAAGCGCATCCTCGAGCATATCGCGGCTGAGATCACGCATGCGAAGGCGGGGCGTCCGGCCGCGATCTGGATGAAGATGAACGCGCTCGTCGATCCCATCATGATCGGCGCCCTCTATGAGGCGTCTGCTGCGGGCGTGCCCGTCGACCTTATCGTGCGCGGCATCTGTTGCCTGCGGCCGGGGGTGCCGGGGCTTTCGGAAAATATTCGCGTCAAATCGATTGTCGGCCGCTTTCTCGAACATGGGCGCATTTACTGTTTCGGCGGCGGCTACGGGTTGCCGCATCCCAAGGCCGCCGTCTATATCTCCTCGGCGGATTTAATGCCCCGCAACCTTGATCGCCGCGTCGAGGCGCTGTGCCCGATCATCAACTCGACGGTGCATCAACAAGTGCTTGATCAAATCATGATCGCCAATTTCAAGGATAACGAGCAAAGCTGGATGCTCCTGCCCGACGGCTCGTCTTTGCGCATCAAACCGGCAGAAGGCGAGGAGCCGTTCAACGCGCACAAGTATTTCATGACCAACCCAAGCTTGTCCGGCCGCGGCGAATCGCTTAAAAAATCATCGCCCCGCAGGCTCACGCAACGGCGTACCGTTGAATGAAGCTCAAGGCGACTGCGGACGAGACAACGGCGAAGGTCGCAGCCCCCTCCCCCACCCTTCCCTTCCCTGCAGGCGGGGCAGAGTCAGGGCCGGAGGCGGCCGGGAAGCTGGGGGCGAGAATTGCGGCGCAGGGCCGCATCGATCATGGACCTCCGGTCGCCGTCATCGACATCGGGTCCAACTCGGTTCGCCTCGTCGTCTATGAGGGGCTCACCCGCAGCCTGACCCCGATTTTCAACGAGAAAGTCCTGGCCGGGCTTGGTCGCGAGGTGCTGACGACGGGCCTGCTTGCGGCAGACGCGGTCGATAAGGCGCTGGCGGCGCTGACCCGGTTTCGCGCCTTATGCGACGCGATGGGCGTCGGCAAAGTGTGGGCCATCGCCACCGCGGCGTGCCGCGATGCCAGCAACGGCAAAGCCTTCATCGTGCGCGCCGCAAAGGCGTGCGGCGCGCCGGTTGACGTGCTTTCCGGCCGGCGTGAAGCGGAATTGTCAGCGCTTGGAATCATCTCAGGCTTCCACAAGCCGGACGGCATTGTCGGCGATCTCGGCGGCGGCTCGCTGGAGCTTACCGATGTGCGCGGTCACCGCACGAAATCCGGGGTTACGCTTCCGCTCGGCGGCCTCGCGCTGGCCGACCTTTCGGCCAAGTCGCTTGCCAAGGCGGAAAAGATCGTCCGCGACAAACTCGGGCATGCTGCGGTTTTGAAAGGCGGCCGCGGCCGCGATTTCTACGCAGTCGGAGGCACCTGGCGCTCGCTGACGCGGCTGCATATGGCGCAGACCGGCTATCCGCTTCACGTGATGCACGGCTATGTGATTCCGGCGTCCGAAGCAGTGGAGTTCTCGCGCCTGCTGCGTCGGGTCGACCCGGAAACGCTTTCCAGGATCGAAACCGTACCGGCGGCGCGCCGGCCGCTGCTCGCCTATGCGGCGCTGGTGTTGGAGCATGTGGTGCGCATTGCCCGCCCGCGGCGCATCGTCGTATCGGCGCTCGGCGTGCGCGAGGGGCTCTTGTTCGACAAGCTCGGCAACGCCGAGAAGAAGCGCGACCCGCTGATAGCGGCGGCGCAGGAACTCAACGTGCTGCGTTCCCGCTCGCCTCGCCACGGCGAGGAGCTCGCCGACTGGACCGACAAATTCATGGCGTCCTCCGGGCTCGAGGAGACCCGCGACGAAAAACGCCTGCGGCACGCCGCCTGCCTCCTCGCCGACATCGGCTGGCGGGCGCATCCGGATTATCGCGGCGAGCAATCGCTCAACATCATCTCGCACGCGGCCTTCGTCGGCGTCGATCATCCGGGCCGCGCATTCCTCGCGCTCACCGTGTTTTTCCGCCACGTTGGCCTCGCCGCTTTTGCCGACGATGAACTGTCGCCGCATGTGCGCGAACTTGCCAACTCGCGCATGATCGACCACGCCCGCGTCCTCGGCGCCACCATGCGCGTCGCCTATCTGGTGTCGGGCGCAATGCCAGGAGTGCTGCCCAATACGCCCCTTGTCGTGGAGCGCGGCAAGCTGAAGCTCAAGCTCATGGGCAAGCACCGCAACCTCGCCGGCGAGCGTCTGTTTGCACGCCTGAAACAGCTCGCGCGGCTGATCGGCCGCGAGCCGGTGATGGTGACGGAGTGACTTTCAGGTCTCGGCGCGCAGGTCTCGGCGCGGGATCGCGGGCCTGCCGCCATGCGCCTGATCGGCGAGCCAGGCGCGGCCGTTCGCGCACTGCGTTCACCAGCTTATGCCTCGCGAGCGCTCTCCCCGCGCCATCCTCTCGTCACACGATGATGGCCTCCTGCGTCAATCCAACCGGAGGAGGGCGCCGATGAGTCCCACGCGATCCGAGTTCCCCGCAGAGCTGCTCGCCGGCGAGCCACCCGTGCCGCTGCCCGCGCCGCGCAGGCGGCCCGGGCGCTTGTTGATCGCGTTCTGCATGGGCATTGCGGCCACTCTGGCGTGGCAGTCCTATGGCGATGCAGCGAGAGAAATCATCGCCAACTCGTCCCCGCAGCTTAGCTGGCTGGCGCCGCAGGCTGCCGTTGCGCAGACCGCCGGCGCGACGGCTGAGGCGGCCACCGCCGCTCTCGATCCGCAGGAGCTCAAAACGATGTCGCTCGGTCTCGCGGCGGTTCGGCAAAGAGTCGACCAGCTCGCGGCCCAGATCGCCGCCGGGCAAGAGCAGATGACCCGCGACTTCACCATGAAACTGCAAGCGGCCGAACAGGATATTCTCGGGAAGGTCTCGGCGCCGCCGCCGCAGCCGGCCGCTGCCCCGCCCCGCAGGCCCGCGCCCCTGCCACCGCAGCTGGCCCCGCCGCGTTGAAACCTTAGCGACCACATCCCATCCAGATCGACAGTCGCTCGCCGCGGCAGCCGCTCGCAGACTTGATCCGGGGATTTGTCGCGGGCGCCCACATCCGCCCCTGCTCTCTACCCTCGCCCGCTTGCGTGGCGTTCGAGAGGGGCGGCGGGCAGGATGGCTGGCCGGGACAAGCCAGGACAAGCCCCGGCATGATTTAAGCTTTTGAATTTCGAGTGGGGCAGGACGTGAAAAGCGGCCAACCCGCGATCACTCGCGGCCTTGATCGCTTGGATGCTCTTTGTCGCGGGCGGCGGCAGCCGGTCAAGGGTCTTCGACCGCTTAAGCGGCGATTGGCGCGCGATTAAACGCGCGCCAATCGCCCTTGACCGGCTGCCGCCGCCCGCAAGACTGCATCCAAGCGATCAAGGCCCTCGCCAAGGCCGCGCGCCCTTAGGGCTTCTGCACCCACTCAAGATTCAAAAGAGATTTCCACCGGGCCTGGCCCGACCTGCAGCGCATGAAACTTTCGGAATCACCCCCCTCCGATGCCAGAAATCACATCGAGGAAGATCAAATACTTAGCTGGTCGGGGCAGCAGGATTCGAACCTGCGACCTGGAGTACCCAAAACTCCCGCGCTACCAGACTGCGCTATACCCCGCCAGGGCCTTGATGGGCACAAAGAGCTATATGGCGACGCCGCGGAAACGACGCCAGCGTCGAGAGTGGATACACGCTTCGCCGCACGGTGGCAACGTAGTGTGCGCTGCCCCGCGCCCGACAACGGAGGGGAGTACTCGCGGCACGTTCGCCGGTGCGCCGTTGCTCACGCGCCGAGGCGCGGGCGCAACCTGCGCGGACCTCAGCGGCGCAGAACCGGCGTCGCGACCCGGTCACCTGGCTGAATGCCGAGTCTCCTCGCGGTCCCGGCTGCGACTTCGAGCACGGCCCGAACCGGCCCGCCGGAGGGTATGATCTTGAGGGATTCGGGTTCGGTGTTTTCCGCAATGCGGCGGATGCGGCCGTCGCTCTGAATGAAGATCATGTCCAGGGATACGTATGTGTTCTTCATCCACATGGTGACTTCCTGGTCACGCTTGAAATCGAAGAGCATGCCGGTGAATTCCGGCACTGAGCGACGAAACATCAGTCCGCGTTCGCGCTCCTCGTCGGTAACGGCAAGCTCGACCGAGAACACATGAACCCCGCTCTTGGAGGCGATCTCGAGCGTCTGCAGCTCGGCGCCGCGTGCGGCCGGGAGCACCGCCAGATACGCTACAGCCGCCGCGGCTAATGCGGCGCAGACGAGACGTTTCATCATGGACGTTTCATCTTGGATTTGTCGATGACCGGACTTATGCTCGCCCTTTACCCTATCGCGCGGCCAACCGCAATCGGAGTCGCTGCGCCAAGCCGCACTTCCCTGGGAGCGGGCGTCTCGCCTGCATCGTCGAGGTCCCTGCGGGAGACGACCGGGCTCTCAGCGCGTCGGGCGGAATAGCGAAGCGTATTGCGGCGGAGGCTACGGCGGACGAGGGCTTCGCCTCGTCCGCCCTGCGCGGAGCAGGAACGACTCAAGCAACGGTCGCGATCAATGTGAGGCGGGGAAATGTCCTCCGCCGTCCGGGCGGACCTCCGAGGCCATCATGCCCTTTGCGCCCTGGCCGAACCTCACCAGAACGGTCTGGCCGGGGCGCAGTTCCGTGATGCCGTAGCGCCGCAGCGTTTCCATGTGGACGAAGATATCCGGCGTGCCTTCGCCGAGCGTGAGAAAGCCGAAGCCGCGCATCCGGTTGAACCACTTGACGATGGCGCGTTCCAAACCGCTTGTCGGAGTGACCGTCACATGAGTGCGCGGCGCTGGCATTTGCGCCGGATGGACCGCGGTCGACTCATCCATGGACAGGATCCGGAAGGCTTGCAGACCCTTGGGCCGCTGCACGGCCTCGACCACAATTCGCGCCCCTTCATGAGCGGTCTGGTATCCATCGCGGCGCAGGCAGGTCACATGCAGCAGCACATCGGCCATGCCGTTGTCGGGGACGATGAAGCCGAACCCCTTGGAGACATCGAACCATTTGATCACACCCGAAATCTCGATGAGCGATGTCGTCGCATCGCCCATCAAATTGTCGAGCGAATCCGATTCCAACACGAAAGGTGTTCCTGACCCTTTGGGCCTAATTACATTCGTCGTCATGAGGACGCACAGTGCCGCCATTTTTGGCGCCTCTTTTCGGGCGCTTCGTGAATTTCTGATTCAACATACCATTCTCTGCGGCCTGGAAAAGAATGTTTTTTGTTGGTATTATGCACGCAATCGTACATTTGTGGACACCGCGATGCGCTGGTTGCGCGCCGTATAACAGCGCCAAGCGCTTCATATATTCGATATTTTCCGTCACGCCGAAACAGCAAACCACGTCAAACGGCGATGAAGGGTTCGAGCGTGCGCGCGATTTCAGCGCGAATAACGAGATCGGCCACATCGTCGAAATCGGTCGGGTCACGGTTGAGAATGACGAGGCGCGCCCCGCTCCGCTTCGCCAACAGCGGAAAGCCCGCGGCGGGCCAGACGACCAATGACGAGCCGATGGCGAGAAAGAGATCGCAGGCGCTGGCCAGCGCTTCGGCCCGTCGCATCGCAGCTTCTGGCATCGCCTGGCCAAACGAGATCGTCGCGGTTTTGATGTAGCCGCCGCACTCCTCGCAGTCGGGCGGTGAGCCGTGAGCCTCGAAGCGCTCTCTGACCCAGAGAAGCTCGTAGCGCCGGCCGCAGTCAAGGCAGGTGGCATAGGTAGTATTGCCATGCAGCTCCACAACCTTATCGGCCGCAAACCCGGAGGCCTGGTGCAGATTGTCGATATTCTGGGTGATAACCGCCGGGATCTTCCCCAAACGGTGCAGGCTCGCCAGCGCCAGATGGCCGCAGCCCGGCCGTGCTGTGGAAAACTGTTTGTCCATCGCAAAGCGTCGCCGCCAGGACTCGCTTCGCATTTGGGCACTTGCCATGAACTCGTCGAATGAAATGGGCGCATATTTAATCCACAGGCCGCCTGGCGAGCGAAAGTCGGGAATGCCACATTCGGTGGAAATCCCCGCACCGGTGAACGGCACGATGACATCCGATCCATTCACAAGGTCGCGCAGCCGCGCAATCCCAGTCTCAATATCAGCCGTAATCATGTCGCTTACGCCTGCCGCCCGCTCCAGGGTTGTCGCGAGCCTTGGCCAACTGTTCGATCGCAACTGTTGAATTCTGGCCAAAGCCCTGCAAAGCTTTCCACGACTTGTATCACCCAACCGAAAGGTCAGTCACGTGAGATATCTTCATACCATGCTGCGCGTTCGCGATCTCGATGCTGCCCTCCGGTTCTTCTGCGACCAGCTCGGGCTCATCGAGATCCGGCGGCGGCCCGACGAGAAGGGACGTTACACGAATGTGTTCCTCGCCGCGCCGCAGGACCGGGAGCTCGTCGAGAAGAGTCTCGCGGCCGGCCGCGATGCGCCGCTCATCGAACTCACCTACAACTGGGACACCGAGGACTACGGCGAAGCGCGCTATTTCGGTCACCTCGCTTTCGAGGTGGACGATATCTACGCAACATGCGAGCGCCTGATGAAAGCGGGCGTCACCATCAATCGGCCGCCGCGCGATGGCATGATGGCGTTCGTGCGCTCTCCTGACCGGCAGTCGATCGAAATCCTGCAAAAGGGCGCCCCGCTGCCGCCCCGGGAGCCGTGGAAGTCGATGCCAAATACCGGGAGGTGGTAGGATGCGGACGATTTGACGAGCCCGCGCCAGTCAGCGATGCTCCGGCGCGGGCCCCTTCCGACCGTTGCCGCTGCCAGCCGGGACGCCCCAAGGGCCGGCCCTGCGGAGGTGGGGGAAGGGAATGAGACGTCCGGCGACCGCACCGTTCCGTGCGCCGCGACCCGGGGCAGCCCGTGGCAGCGGCCCGAAGCCTCGCGAATTCAGACCATTCCGGGTTTGCACGCGATTACGGTAACGAGACTGGCAGGTTTGCTGTGCCGTCACCAGACATCGCCGCCCATTGCCGTGGGCAATTGACGCCATCGATGCATTCGCGCGGCATGCGCTCGCACGGGTTACTTGCCGGACGCGCCAAACGCCTCTATACGTCGCCTCGCCTGAGTTGCGCCCGTCGTCTAGCGGTCTAGGACATCGCCCTTTCACGGCGGAAACACGGGTTCGATTCCCGTCGGGCGCGCCACTTCGGTACAAAACTGGGCACGCCAAAACCCGCCGTTTTCGCGCTTGAAGCGGCGGCGAGCGTGCGCAGGAGCACGCTTTTCGACCCCATCTGTTGCGGCCGAAGCGGCCGAGTTCGACATTGTTGATATGCGGCGCGGTTCCCCTCTTGCAGACGAATATGAGTTCATGCCGCGACCGGTAGAGCGATCCCATGCCGGCATTGGTCTTGCTCCACACGCGGAGGTTCTTGGTCTCGGAATAGAGATCCCCGGTGCTGTCCAGCAGCTCGCGGAGTTTCGTCCGGCGCATGCACACGAAATGGATCGCGCCGTCGTCCGAATAGGCCGCGGCATGGCCGAGCGCCGTGTGCAGGAAGGCCGCGAATTCCGCGCTCGACATCTCGCCGCAGCCCATCGCAAAATCGCCGTGGGCGACGGCGCCGAGCCCCGAGACGTGGCCGGCGATCGGAATGTTCCACGGGGGATCGGTAAAAACCATCTGGGCCCGCTCGTCGCCGAGCAGCAACCGGACCTCACGCTGATGCGATTGTCTTGGCGCTGCACAAGCGGAGCATTCCGGCAAGCCGCAACGCACTCTTCCGATTTTTCGCTCGTGGCATTTAACGCACTTCGTCGTGCTTGATTCCAATGATCGAACTTTGCGCATCAACGCGTTGTCGCTGCTGCCGAGCGCACGAGATTGATGACATCCCCGTGAATGTCTGGAACCCGACACGGCGCGACGGCATTGAAGAATACCGGGTTCTATCGCGGCGGGCCAATCTCGATCGACCTGTCATGTCAGTACCCAGTGGTTTCGGGCGACGCGAGGGGCGCAGGAGGTAGCTATGGATCAGATCAAAGCGCAAGGATCATCAACGGCCGCTGGCTTTCCCGATGGCCCGCGAGAATCGGTTGCGAGTTCAATGGGCCGGAGCAAGGAAGAAATGAGCGGGGCAGTCTCAGAGACGGACGCAGGAGGAGCCGACTTCAAGGCTCTGCAGAAAGATTTGAGCGACGTTAAAGAAGCCCTGGCGAGGCTTATGGCTCGGGGCTGGCGATGAAACTGCTAAATCTGCTCGCGGCATCGCAGCGCAGGTCAGCGCGGCGGCGACTGACATCGCCGAGAGAGGCGCCAACGTGGCGTCCGCCGGGGCCGACCAGGCCAAGACCTTCGCCACCGAGTTGGAGAATATTGCGCGTCGCAATCCGCTTGGCGCTCTCGCCGGCGCGGTGATTGTCGGGGTTCTGATCGGCATGATGACCAGGCGGAATTGATGCTCTTCAGAATTTTGAAGCTGTTCGGAATAGATATTCCCGCCCGAATGGCAGAGGTTCGGATTGACCTCGAAGAGCATTTTGACGTCGCCAGGGATAGCGTGCAGCAGGCGGCGCAAACAGCAGCCGCGCTAGCGGCGCTGTTTTTTCTTGCCAGCTTGGCCGCGCTCTCCGCTTTCGCCGTGGGTCTCATTGCGCTTTACAGTTGGGTGTCGAACAATTACGGCCAATTCTACGGACTTGCTGCAATCGGCGGCATCTTGCTCCTCATGGCCGTCGTCATGTTCGCCATCGCAATGAGCAAGGCGAAGTCGTGGCGTGATGAAAGCGCGAGCCGTGTTGCCGCAAAGAAAAGGGAGCTCGCTCAAGCCCACGCGGAGCGAGTCGCTGCGGCGGCAGAGGCCATTGAAGGGCCGGCAATTCGGCCGCCACTGCCAGCTCCTCCTCCGTTGTCAGGAGCAACGGGCGCTGGCGATTTCATTGAGCCGTTGGTCGCGGTTCTATCCACCGCCATAAAGCTCCCAACCATGGGAAATCCCGCGTTGGATGAGCTTTTCTCGCATTTGCAGAGCTCTGCGCGAGGGCCCGCTGATGAAGCGGTTGACGGCCTCGTTCGCATCGTCCGCTCTGGCGACCGGCCGCAGTTGTTTGCCGTTCTGGGCAGTGCGGTGCTGGCGGGCTGGCTCCTGGGGCGCCACAGCCACCGGCCAAATTGATATTGCCTCTTTTGAATCTTGAGTGGGTGCAGAAGTGGTGCAGAAGCCTTAAGGGCGCGCGGCCTTGGAGAGGGCCTTGATCGCTTGGATGCAGTCTTGCGGGCGGCGGCAGCCG